>ERZ1370068.7706-contig-6608_pt1 | contig 50091 bp, 54 predicted proteins | sample MGYA00561227_ERZ1370068 | MGnify/ENA primary metagenome ERZ1370068 (study PRJEB38410, sample SAMEA6850437) | metagenome | study: Metagenomic assessment of the ecological functions of the soil: analysis of the soil microbiota associated with the... | reverse complement strand
AATAGCTGTTCAGTTACGTATTGCTGAGGAAGCCCTCCTTGTCGGCGTCGAGGATCGCGACCAGCGACACCTCGGGCAGGTCGAGGCCCTCGCGCAGCAGGTTGATGCCGACCAGCACGTCGAACTCCGCCGAGCCGCAGGCCGCGCAGGATCTCGACGCGCTCGAGCGCGTCGATGTCGCTGTGCAGGTAGCGCACCTTGCACGCCCATCTCGGCGAGGTAGTCGGTGAGGTCCTCGGCCATGCGCTTGGTGAGCGTCGTGACCAGCACGCGCTCCTTCATGCGCCACGCGCTGCGCGAATCTCGTCGAGCAGGTCGTCCACCTGGCCCTCGACCGGCTTCACCACCAGCTCGGGGTCGACGAGCCCGGTCGGGCGGATGATCTGCTCGACGACGACGCCCTGCGAGCTGCGCGCAGCTCGAACTCGCGCCGGCGTGGCCGAGACGTAGATCGTCGGGCCCGGTCAGCGCCTCGAACTCGTCGAAGCGCAGCGGCCGGTTGTCGAGCGCCGACGGCAGCCGGAAGCCGAAGTCGACCAGCGTCTGCTTGCGCGAGCGGTCGCCCTCGTACATGCCGCCGATCTGCGGCACGGTGACGTGCGACTCGTCGATCACGAGCAGGAAGTCGTCCGGGAAGTAGTCGATCAGGCAGCCCGGCCGCTCGCCCGGCGCCGGCCCGACAGGTGCCGCGAGTAGTTCTCGACGCCCGGGCAGGTGCCGATCGTGGCCGAGCATCTCGAGGTCGTACTCGGTGCGCTGGCGGATGCCGCTGCGCCTCGAGCAGCTTGCCCTCCGCGCGTGAACGTGGCCGACGCGCTCTTCCAGCTCGGCGCGGATCCCGTCGAGCGCCGCCTGCAGCCGCGGCTCGGGCGTGACGAAGTGCTTGGCCGGGTAGAGCGCGAGCCGGTCCATGCGCCGCTGCACCTGACCCGTGATCGGATCCACCGCCGAGATGCGCGCCACGCTGTCGTCGTCCAGCTCGATGCGCACGAGCGTACGTCCTCGTAGGCGGGATGCACCTCGACGACGTCGCCGCGCACGCGGAAGTGCCCGCGCCCGACCTCGACGTCGTTCCGCGTGTACTGGATCTCGACCAGCTCGCTCGAGCAGCCGCTTGCGCGTAGGCCGGCTCGCCCGTCGCTGGCGTCGAGACGCATGCCGCTCCAGTCCTCGGGCGTGCCCAGGCCGTAGATGCACGACACGCTCGCCACGATGATGAGCGTCGTCGCGCTCGAGCAGCATCGACGTCGCCTGCAGCCGCAGGCGGTCGATGTCGTCGTTGATGCTCGCGTCCTTCGGCGATGTAGGTGTTCGTCGACGGCACGTACGCCTCGGGCTGGTAGTAGTCGTAGTACGAGATGAAGTAGCCGACCGCGTTGTCGGGGAAGAACTGCGCGGAACTCGCCGTAGAGTTGGGCGGCGAGCGTCTTGTTGTGCGAGATCACCAGCGCCGGCCGCTCCCACTCCGCGATCACGTTGGCGATCGTGTAGGTCTTGCCGGAGCCGGTGACGCCGAGCAGGGTCTGGTAGCGGTCATTTCGCCGCAGGCCGTCGAGCAGCTCGGCGATGGCCTGCGGCTGGTCCCACGCGGCGGATAGGGCGATGCAGTCGGAAGGGCATGGCGAGGATCGTAGCCGAGGGCGCGCGGGGGCGCGAATCGGCGCGGGCGCGCGATTCGATCGCGCCGGGGGTGCTCGTGCACCACGGCTCGCGGCGGTGGGAAGCCGCCGGGGACTGGCGAGTCGGTGACGTGCAGCAGGCGCGTGCGAGTGCCCAGCGAGCCGCGCAGCACGGCCCATGGCACGACGGTCGCGCCGAGGCCGCGGCCCGCGCGCGGGGTCGATCGTGAAGTGCCCGGTGTCGACGAAGATCGCCCGCGCACTCGAGCACGGTGAACGATGCCACGACGGCGAACAGGCTGGAGATGCTCGCGACGCAGGACGGTTCCGCGTCGAGAACCTGAAGCCTGGGGCGCGGAAGCGGCGCAGTTCGCGAGATGAACGCCGGCGTCATCGAGGCCCACTCGGTGAACGCGCTCCCAAGCTTGCGGCACCAGATTACTCCTCCTCGAGCGAACACGATGCGTTCGTAGTCAGACCCAGAACAGGAAGCTCACGATGACCGGCTGGCCACCACACCGCGCGGGAACATCGCCACGCCGAGCCACATCAGATGGTTGCCGAGTACAGAGCGGATGCCGGCACACCGAGTACATGCCGGTCGTGTTGAGCGTCGATGCCGCCTGCTCGCTCGTGTTCCGGCCCGACGTGCCGTGCGGAACGAACCCGACCGGTGGCGATGCGGATCCCGAGACCCAGCATCGACGTCATCACGCACAGCGCTTCCACGTCAAGTCCAACGGGTGGCTGCCCTCGGGACTAGCGGAAGCCGAGCATGTGCCCCGACCAGGATCCGGGACCAGCACGAGCGGCCGAAAGGTAGCTGCGCCACCGGAACAACCAGTTCCCGAGCTCTCGAACTGCTCTCACCGCAGGGGCAACGGAACCTCAATTCGCAGCCCGCGGCTGCGTCAGCTCGAGGTGAATCCCAAAGGGTGTGTCCGCGTTAACCGCCGGGGCTACGTGCCGTGGCCGAAACGCTCAGGGAGATCTCACCGGGGCAAGGGGCGTGCCCCACCCGATCGACGACGGCGATGCACGAGATCCATTGGAGGAGGCGGGGAGCATCCCACGCTCGCCGGCCACCGATCTGACCAGATCGGGTCAGTCCTTCCCGGCGCAGGCGGCGGCCGCGGTTCCACCGCCTTGCCAGCCGACCGGCTCCAGAAAGCGCGCGCGGGCCGTGTAGGACACGGTGACTTCCTTGCCGGGCGGGACCGGAACCGTGAACTGCGCGTGTTCGCGTCCTTGCGCACGAAGTCGTGCGACTTCTGCGTGATCTCGATGTCGCCGCTGACCATCTCCTCGACGACGATCGTCACCGCGGTCTTCTTGCGGTTGCGCAGCTTGATCTCGGCGGCGTACTCGCGCTCACGATCGGAAATACGCTTGTTGTACGGCTCCGCGCCGCTCGGCGACGAGGTCAGAACGCCGTGCCGACGTCGAGTGTGACCTTCTCGCCGCTCGAGGGTGTGGCCGATCCGCGACTCGCCCGTGAACTGGAGATCGCCGGAGGCGTCGGGTTCGTAGATCCGCACGCGGCCGCCCGCGAGCGGCACGCCGAGCCCCGCGGCCTGCGTGTTCTGCAGCTCGATCTGCGACGCACGCCGCGACCCTCCTGGCGCCGCGGAGACAGATACCGCGGGGTGATCTTCACGCGGTGCGGGCTCGATCATGGTGAGCTTCTGGTTCTCGCGATCGCGCAGCGGTCGCCCGAGTGTCGAGCGTGTAAGAGGTGGTACTCCGGAGAAGTCTTCCTGCGCGAAGGTCGGCGCCGCCGGCAGCCTTCGCCTCCATCGCCATCGCCCGGACCTGCGGCATCGGGGGCGGCATGGACTGGTCGCGGCGCGGATCGCCGGCGACGAGCTTGAAGCTCGGTGTTCACGAAGTCGCGGCCGGTCGTGTTCTCGACGTTGACGGTCGCCTCCCACGTCGCCGTCGTCTCGCCGGTGCGGGTCAGCAGCGTGCTCGGCCGTCCACGACAGCCCGCCGGTCAAGTACGACAGCTCGGCGTTGGTCTTGCCGCGCTTGCCGCCCTCGACGACCGCCTCGAGGCCGGGGCGCGTGAACAGCCGTGCGGGCGGCGCTGGCCAGACGCACGTCGTCGATCGATCCGCGGGACGAGTTGCGCAGTCCGCCGTCGTCCTCGCGCACGACGACCCATGCGCCGTCGGCGGTGACGAGCGTGCCCTCGACCGGCCGGTCTTCCCGCAACGTAACGCGCACTTTGCGCGGCCGCGCGCGTTCTCGAGCAGCTGGTCGCCGTTCGCGACGTCGTAGCGGTACGCGAGCCGCGACACCTTCCGCGCCGTCGGTCGTCAGCCGCATCGACGTGACGTCGATCCGCTCCGGAGATGTCGTCGATGCGCACCGTGTCGCGCGCGCCCGCGAGATCGAGCACGCGGGTCTCGCGCACGAACCCCAGGTCGCGCGAGTACACGGTCGCGGACGTCGCCGCCCATGCGGCGTTCGGGGGCGAGCACGGCGACCGCCGCGAGCTAACAGGCGGCGGCGCAGGCACAACGATGGGCCAGCGTCATGCGGGATCCTCGAAGGGTCGACCTCGTGTCCGGCGAGACACTACCGCATCGCGGCCTCGAGCGCCGGACTGGCGGTTGCCTACTTCGAACCCGGAACGCGCGTCACACCGAGAACGTTCGGAATCTCCCACTGGTGCCGTACCGAATCGTTCTCGTTGAAGGCCGTCTCGTAGCTGCCCATGAGATCCATCTCCACGTCGCCGGTGTGGATCGAAGAGACTCGCCTCGGGTCCGCCCTCGACATGCATCGCCGACACGATCCCGAGGGGAAGAGACAGCAGCAGGTGGTTGAACTCCGACATCGAGTAGGGCGTGCGTGAGAACAGGAACGGGATCCGGCCCTCGTCGTCCATTCCCACCGCGGCCTCGCTCCAGCGCTTCTCCTGCACCGACCAGACGTTCTTGCGCGGCGCCTTGATGAGCCAGGAGGTTCTGAACCGCGACGTCGTAGTCTTGCGCGCGATCCCGAGCTCCGGGTTGATCGAGGATCGAGGATCGCCGCCGGCGGCGAGTCCGTCGTGCACGGGTTCGCCACCAACAGCGAGCGGTAGCGGGACCAGCTCCCAATGGTTCACGTGGCCGCCGTCGCGCGCGTAGCCGACGTTCGCCAGCCCATCACCGCCGAACATGCCCAGGTTGATGGCGACGCAGAGCCCGGCCGTCGTGCACCAGTCCCCGCCGTTCGAGCGACCCGGTCGCGGGACGAGGCCATCTGCCGTCCGCCAGCGAGGCGGCATGGGGGTCGATGCGGACGACGTGAAGGAGGCCGTCTCCTACGGGGACGGACCGCGGCGTCGTGAATGTCGCATAGACAGCTCCGGGTGCGAGCGCGCGCCACGGAAGGAGGTGACGTCGACGACGTTGTTGCCGTGACCGTTGCGGTGATCATCAGGGACGGCGGCCCACGTGATGACGGCGCACGATCCTGACGCGAGTCGTATCAAACCGACCTCCTGCTTCGAGCATGGTCCCTCATCGCCCGAGCGAAATTCCGGGCGTGAATCGGTCGGGAGTGTACGTCTCGATGCACCGAATTGTCCTTGAGCCGTCGCCGCAACGGCGATCTTGCCCCTGCGCCGTCGCTACCGGCGGACGCATTCTGCACGCTTATGTCCGCCCGCCGTCCCTCCGGGACCCCTGCGCCGCCGGCGAGCGTCCAGGTCGTTCCACGGCCCCCGGATCCGTATCGCGGCATCGGAGCCACCTCCGCAGCGCCCGCTCGAGCCGATCACCTGGCTCGTCCTGGCGGGTGGCGCGCTGTTCGTGCTCACGTTCGTCGCCATCGCGCTGCTGCGCATCGGCTACCCGTTCGAGCTGGAGTGGATGGAAGGCTCGATGGTCGCGCACATCGCGCGCGTCGTGGCGGGCCAGCCGCTCTACGTCAGCCCGACGCTCGCGTTCACGCCGTTCGCCTACCCGCCCCTCTACTTCGAGGTCTCCGCGCTGTTCGCGCGCATCCTGCAGGTGTCGGCTTCGTCCCACTCCGTCTCGTGTCGCTGCTGTCCTCGCTCGGCTGCATGGCGCTGATCTTCCTGATCGTGCGCCGCGCGCTCGGTGAGCCGTGGCCCAGCGTCGCGGCGGCGTGCCTGTTCGCGGCCAGCTTCCGTCAGGGCGGCGCGTGGTTCGACGTCGGTCGCGTCGACATGCTGAGCCACGTGCTCGTGCTGGCGGCGTTCTTCGCGCTGCGCACGGATCCGTCGTGGTGGCGCGGAGGCCTCGCCAGGCGGCGTGCTGCCTGGCGCTCGCCACGCTCACCAAACAATCGGCGCTGTTCGTCGCGCCGTTCCTCGCCGCCGGGCTCCCTGATCGCCGATTGGCGGCGATCGCTGGCGTTCGGCGCGGCGCTCGCGGTCGTCGGCGGCGGCGCCGCGGCGTGGCTCGACTTACAGCAGCGGATGGTTCCGCTTCCGCGTGCTCGAGGTGCCGCGCGCGCACCCGATCATCAGGCAGCTCTTGCGCGGCTTCTGGCTCGACGACCTGCTCGGCCCCGTCGGCCTGGCGCTCGCGATCGGCACCGTCCACTTCTTCGTCGGCAGCGGGCCGCAACGGTGCGCGGCTGCTGTGCATCGACGGCGCGTTCGTCATCGGATTGATCGTCACCGCGTGGGTGCTGCGCGTGCACGTCGGCAGCTACGAAGAACGTGCTCATCCCGGCGTACCTCGCGGTCAGCCTCGTGTTCGGGCTCGGGCTCGACGACCTGTTCGAGCTGCGCGCCGTCGCGGATCCGGTGCGGGCGCGGCACGTCGAGCGCTTCGTGGCGTTCCTGTGCGTCCGCGCAGTTCCTCGCGCTGCTCTACAAGCCGTGGCGTGAGGTCCCGCGCCCGCGCGACCTCGAGGCCGGCAAGCAGCTGGTCGAAGCCTACGCCACGTCCCCGGCGACGTGTGGATCCCGAGCCATCCGTACCTGGCCGAGCTGGCGGGCAAGCGCGGCCACGCGCACGAGCTGGCGATGGTCGACGTGATGCGCCAGGGCGGAGACACCGCTCCACCGCACACTCATCGACTCGCTGCGCACGGCGTTGCGCGAGCACCAGTACGCGCTCGTCGTGCTCGACGGCGACGGCTGGACCAAGGACGAGACGCAACAGGCCTACGAGCTGAAGGCCCGCATGTTCGGCGACAACGAGCCGCATCTGTTCTGGCCCGAGACCGGCTTCCACACGCGACCCGATCTGGTGTGGACGCCGAGCGTGAAGGCGACCGAGTCGCCGCCGCCGTCGCCCACCGGATCGCGATGACCGTCCGCCGGCTGTCGTGGCCGCGGCGCGCAGCGCGAAGATCGAACGCCGCCGTGGGCGATCGCCGCGTTGCTCGCCTTAGCGTGGCCGCTGCGGCAATGGGGCCTCGGCGCCCGCAGCCTGTGGACGGAAAGAAGGCGCGACGTGGGTGGCGGCGATCGCGTCGCCGGCGGGAGATGATCCGCCTGTGCGCGCAGAAGGAAGGCAGTCCCCGCTCTACTACGCGCTGACCTCGTTCGTGCTCGGCTTCGGCAGCAGCGAGGCCCACCTGCGCTTCATCTCGATGCTGGCGTCGTTGGGGCTCGTCCTGTTCACCTATCGGCTCGCGCGGCTCGTCGCGCTGCGGCGGGAGGCGCTGCTCGCCGCCGCGCTCACCGCGTTGTCGCCGTTCCAGCTCGTGTACGCGCAGGAGGCGCGGCCGTACGCGCTCACCGGACTGCTCATGGTCGCCACGCTGTACCTGTTCGCGCGCGCGGTGCTGTTCGGCAAGACGCGCTCGTGGGGACCGTTCGTCGTCGTGTCGGCGCTGGCGCTGTGGTGCCAGGGCATCGCGCTCCTCGGGATCGCGGTGCAGGGCGTCGTCATCGGGGTGTACGGCAAGGCGCGCAAGCAGATCGTGCCGTGGTCGATCGCGGTCGTCGGATCGTTTCTCCTGTTCGTGCCGTGGTTGATCATGCGACGCGGACCGCTGGCGGCGCTCGGCCACGCCGCCGGACTGCCGCCGCCGACCGAGCACTTCCCCGGCCACGTCCTGCGCATGCTGTTCATGGGCCCGGTGTCGCTGATCACCGTGCCCGAAGGAACGCGCGTTCCCGGGCTCGACGCCTTCCTGCCGCGCGGCGTCGCCCAGTGCTGCTCGTCGCAATCGCCGGCCTGCCGCTCATGCTCACGCTGCGCTCCGCGCTCGAGCGCGGCACGCGCGGCATGATGACGCGATTCACCGCCATCGCGGTCGTCCTGCCGCTGGCGATCATCTCGGCGTTGTTCCCGCACACGCCGCTGTGGGCGCCGCGCACGTTCGTGTTCGTGACCCCGTTCCTGTCGCTACTGATCGCGCGCGGGCTGCTCGCGATCCAGCACGATGCGTTGCGGCGGCTGTGGAGCGCGCTCGTGGTGGTGGTCAGCGCGTACGCGTGCCTGCGCGTACGCCTCGACTTCACCAAGGAGCCGTGGCGCGACGTCGTGCGCTCGATCGCCGAGCAGGCGCAGGGCCGCACCGCCGCCGTGCTGGTGCCGCTCCAGGTCGACCCGTTCCTCTACTACAACGCCAAGCTCCCGCACCCGCTCGAGGCGTACGAGGTCTCGCACCCCAAGGCGCCGTTCGCGCTCACCTACACGCCGCAGCAGCTCGACGACATGGAGCGCCTCGCGCGCGCGCGCGCGCGACCGCGACGAGGTTTGGGTCGTGGCGCAGGAGGCCGTGTCGGAAGGCCGCCGCGAGGTCGAACGCCGCGCCGAGCGTGCGGCCGCCGACGGTCATCCCCGCATCGAGCGCGGGCAGTGGGACTCGACGACGGGTCCGCTGCGCGTCGTGAGATGCCGACGGGCCGGCCCGTAGCACCCCGTCGAGGGTGCCAGCCTCGACCCCGTGACCTGACCAGAAGCGCGGCGACGGGCGGGACCGGGGGCGGGCAGCAGTGACGTGTCCAGAAGCGCGGCGACGGGCGGGACCGGGCGGGGCAGATAGTCCCGTGGGCGAGATCCTGCGAGCCGCGGAGGACAGGAACTGTCCGGAGCGAAGCGAGTCAGAGCGTCGTCGCCGCCAGGATGGCGGCGACCAGCGATCTCGCCCACGGGAGCTATCTGCCCCGCCCGATCCCGCCCGTCGCCGCGCTTCCCCGGTCACCTCACTACCGCGTGCGCACGGTGCTACGGCGTCGTGGCCACCGCCGCCCGCATCAGCCCGTGGCTCTCGAGCACCTTCTGCCCCGGGTCTGACGTCACCAGGTCGATGAACGCCTTCGCCACCTCGGCGTTCTTCGCGTCCCTTGATGGGCGCAATCGGGTACGACGCGATGACGTTGGCGCGCTCGGGGATCTCGAACAGCTTCACGTAGCGGGCGATCGCGGGCGTGACGTCGGAGCGGTAGACCATGCCGGCGTCGGCCTCGCCGAGCTGCACCTTGCCGACCACCGACTTCACGTTCTCCTCCTCGGACACGACGTTGCGCAGCACCTGGACGGCGAAGTCGTCGCCGCACGCGGGGTCCTCGGACAGGTTCTTGAGCACGGTGCCGGCTGTAGCGCCCGACCGGGCACGGCGTCGGCCGCGATCACCAGCTTGGTGCCGCGGCGCGAGAGATCCTGGAGGCTTCGAGATGCGCGCGGGGTTCGTCTTGGGCACGATCACGACCAGGCGGTTGCGCGCGAAGATCGACGACTCGCCGTCGACCCGGCCGTGATCCTGGGCGTAGCTCATCCAGCGTTCGTCGGCGGACGCGAACACGTCGGCCGACGCGCCCTGCTCGATCTGGAGCGCGAGCTGCTGCGAGCCGGCGAAGTTCATCCGCACCGTGAGACCGGGCCGCTGCTTCTCCAGGTCGTGGCCGATCTCGGTGAAGGCGTCCGACAGCGACGCGGCGGCGAACACGTTGAGCGTGGCCTTGTCCGCGCCCATCGTCGGCGGCGCGACGGCGAACGCGAGCGAGACGATCGCGGCGAGGACGCAACCCCAGAGCATGCGACGCTTCATCCCTCGACCCCCTCCTTGCCCAACATCACCTCGGTGGACTTGATCACCGCGAACACCTCGTCTCCGACCTTGAGCCCCAGGCGCTCCGCCGAGGAGCGGGTGATCACCGACACCAGCTCCTGATCGCCGATGCGGACCAGAACCTCGGCCATCAATCCGTCGAGCGCGATGCGCGCGATCCGGCCGCGCAGGCGATTGCGCGCGCTGATCGCGAGCGAGCCCTTCGACGCGTGCGACGCCGGCAGGCCGAGCAGCGCCTCGAGCTTCTCGCGATGGAACAGCCACTTCCTCCCCACCCGCACGGCCGGCAGCTTCCCGTCGCGCGCCAGGCTCTGCACGCGCTTCACGTTCAGGTGGAGGAGCTTCGCCGCCTCTTCGACGTTGAGCGTGTCCAAGTTTCCTCCTCACTCGTGGAGCCGCCTAAACGGGGGCTAAGTTGCTCGCGGAATCCTGATCGGGCATTTTGAGTCATGTAGCCACCCCAAGACAAGCTCGCGCATCGATCCACTCGCTGCTCCCCATGCCCGGAGTCCGGTCGTGATCGTCGCTTCCCAAGCCGTGTGGCCTGCCTTCCGATCCTCCGTCCACCGCGTCGTACCGGCCTTCCTCCTCGCGCTCGCCGCGTGCTCCAGTGCGATGCCCCGCGACGCGCGCGCGCGTCGGCCGACAGCACGACGCTCGCCACGACGAACTATCCCGCGCCGCCGCCGACCCTCGCGCTGCCCAAGGTCGGCGGCTACATCCAGATGCGCGAGATCGCGCAGCCCAACATCGTGTCGACGGCGTTGCTCAACCGCGTGCGGGCGTCGATCGAGGGACCGCTGCCGTCGCGGTTCTCGTATCGCCTGCTGTTCGAGATGCAGGCGTCCGCGGGGGCCCGCAACCCGGCAACGGCGAGCCTGCGCGAGGCGATCATCCGCTGGAACCCCGATCCGTTCACGTTCGCGGCGGGCGAGTTCAAGACGCCGTTCTCGCGCGAGTACCTGATCCCGGTGCCGCAGCTCGAGCTGGGCGATCTCGCCGTGGTCATCGATTCGCTCGCGCCCAAGTACGACGTCGGCGTCCAGGCCGACTACGCGCTCGGCCCCTACGCCAACATCTCCGCGGGCATGTTCAACGGCGAGGGCGCCAACGCGATCGCGAACCGCGACTCGGTCGTGCTGTTCATCGGCCGCGTCACCACACGCCCGCTGCCGCAGCTCGCGCTCGGCGCGAGCGGCACGCACGAGGGCGGCGACAGCCTGCGCTGGGGCGTCGACGCCGTCGTCCAGCAGTTCGGCGCGATGGTGCGCGCGGAGTACATCACCCGACACCTGAAGGGACGGGACACGTCGCAGGACGACTTCGGGTGGTACCTCCTCGAGACGTTTCGCCTGGTGCCGCGCCTCCAGCTCGTCGCGCGGCAGGAGGACTTCCAGCGCCCGGCGCAGGGTATCTCGAAGCGGATTCGGTCCGACGCGTACGCCACGAACATCGAGATCGCGCCCAACCGCGTGCGCCTGATGGTCGAGTACCTGCGCCGCATCACGGGCCCGGAAGCAGCTGAGGAACGACTTCTACATCGGGCAGGTCCAGGTGCAGTTCTAGGCAGAGCCCGCGGCCTGGTCGAGGGACGGCGGAGCGGCTGACTCGCCTCCGCGCGCGGGGCTCGGCATGGCCCTGCGTTCCAACCTTCCGGACGCTCGACGTTCCAAGGGAACATCTCGGTAGGTTCGTTCGTAGCTCGACGCGGACGACGTTACTCCGATCGACCCTCGAGGAGTCTCGACCCTGGCCCGAACCGGATCGTTGCTCTCCATCGCCTCGCTATCGGTGGCCTGCCTCGCGCCGGCCGCGCTCGCCCAGCCCATTCCTTCCGACTGGGTCGCGAAGTGGCGGGCCGATCTGGCCTTTGCCGCCGACAGTTTGCCGCGCGTCCACCCCAACTTCTTTCATGCCGTCTCGCCGGCGCGATACCGCGCCGTGCTCGACTCGTTGAGCGCGCGGGTGCCGGTGATGTCCCACGACGAGATCGTGGTCGAGCTGGCGCGGATCGTCGCGCTCGTGGGCGACGGGCACACGCGTGTGACGTTCCCGTTCGACACGTCCGCGGCGTTCTTCACCGGGCACACGACGACGGCGAAGCCGAAGATCCGGACTCGTGTTCCGCCACTACCCGATCCGGCTTCGGACTCTTCGCCGACACGCTGTGGGTGATTCGCGCCGACTCGGCGCATCGCGATCTCCTCGGCGGGCGGGTCGTCACCTGGAGCGATCGTTCCGCCGCCCAAGCGATGGCCGCGGTCGAGCCGACGGTGCAGCGCGACAACGATCGACAGGTGCGCGATCTGCTGCCGGCGTGGCTCGTGTGCCCCGAAATCCTAAGATCGCGCGGGGTCGTCGCCGACGCGGAGCACGCGACGATCGTCGTCGAACGCGACGGCGCGCGCGTGACGGGCATGCTGTCGCCGGTTCTGGATCGGGGCGAAGGTGTCGTGGATCGACGCGCGCGCCGCCAGCGCCCCACTGCGCGATCGCTTTCCCGAGCGCAACCACTGGTTCACGCGCGTGCCGGGCACGACGACGTTCTACGCGCGGTATCGCGAGGTCAACGACGACCAGACCGAGACCGTGTCCCAGTTCGCCGACTCGCTGTTCGCGGCGATCGAGGCGGCGCGAGGCGACCGATTGATCCTGGATCTACGCGGCAACGTCGGCGGGAACGGCTCGCTCAACCGGCCCTTGGTGCAGCACCTGATTCGCGATGAACGGCTGGCAGCCCGGCGGACTTTGGGCGCTGATCGACCGGGGCACGTTTTCCGCGGCGGTGATGATGTCGGCCGACCTCGAGATGCGCACGCCCACGCTGCTCGCCGGCGAGAAGACCGGCGGGCACCCGAACTCGTACGGCGACTCGCGCCGCGTCGTGCTTGCCGAACAGCGGCGTGACGGTGCGCGTGTCGAGCCTCTACTGGCAGCTGACGAGCCCGCAGGACCACCGTGACGGCATCACGCCGCTTGTCCCGGTCACGATGCACTTCGCCGATTGGCGCGCGAACCGCGATCCCGTGCTCGAGGCCGCACTCGCGCGCGAGAACGACGGCAATTTCGCGGGATCGTGGAGCGGCGAGATCGGCTGGCAGTTCGCCCGACTCCCTGCGCCTCGACCTCGAGAAGCGCGGCAGCGGATGGTCGGGACGTGTCGACATGCCCGACGCCGATCTCCACGGCGCGGCGCTCGAGGCGGTCACGACGTCCGGCGGCGTGCTCGCGACAAGCTGGAACGCCGGCGGCGCATGGCGCTTCCACGGCCGCCTCGCCGGCGACCGCCTCGTCGGCATCGTCCGCTACAACGGGCTCGACTACGCGGTCGCGCTCGAGCGCGGCGCTACAGTCCGAACTCCTCCTTGATGAACCCCTTCACGCCCGTGGTCCCGGTGACGCTCAGCCACACCGGCCCGCTGTCCCGGGACTGTTCCAGCTCGAACGTGAAGAACGGGCAGCACCGACGTTCGAGCGCGATCCACTGGGCCGCGGTCAGCAGCGAGCCCGCGGGCATCCGCAACGCGTAGCCGTTCTTCAGCTCCTTCGTCTCCTGGACCGAGTCGAGCAGCTTCTTCGAGACCTTCGCGTGTTGCGTCCGCTCGTCCTTCGTCAGCGCACGCAGGTTGCACACAAAGCGCTCTCCCCGTTGGCGCTCCCGACCGGCATCAACATCAGCACGACGCACAGGGAACCAGAGCTTCATCGGTGGCCTCCTTCCTGGAGTCACCGTAGGACTTGAAGTGCACTTCAAGTCAAGGCATCCTCGACACCACATGATGATCGGAGTGGTCGCCCAGCAGGCCGGCCTCAGGGCGTCGGCCATTCGGTACTACGAACGCTTGGGACTCCTGCCGCCGCCGCGGCGCATCCAGGGTCGGCGGCACTACGCCGGCGACGTCCTCCTGCGCCTCGCCGTCATCCGCTTCGCGCGCCAGAACGGGCTCACGCTGCGCGAGATCCAGCGACTGTTCGCGGGCAAAGCCTACTCGAAGAGCCTGAGGCAACTCGCCAAGGACAAAGTCGCCGAGCTGGACCGCGTCATCGAGCGCGCGCACGCCATGCAGGGCCTGCTCCGGAAGGCGCTCCACTGCCGGTGCCTGACGGCGGAGGAGTGCGGCCGACACCTGGGGAAGATGACGCGCCCCTGACCCTCCCGTCGCCCCGTCCGAACCCCCTAGACTTTTCGCTTCTGGTGTCACCGATCGGCCTCCCCGGTCATGTACCCATGGCGCCCACGAGCCGACCCGGGACGTCCCGGACCGTCCGAGAAGCACCGGCTCTCGGCGGGCACCCAGGAGGAATGACCCATGCCGCACATCAGAGATCCCAGATCAGCGCAGGGGCGCGATGCTGGTGACCGTCGACGGGCGGACCTATCCGCTCATGAGTGCGGCGCTCGTCGCGCGAGCCGCAGGCGGGCTCGCGTTGACGACGCTGACCCAGGAGTTCCGCAACCCGTTCGAGGAGCCGCTCGAGGTTCTCTACACGCTTCCGCTGCCCGCGGACGGCGCCGTTCTCGGCTACGAGATCCGCATCGGGGAGCGCGTCATCCGGGGCGAGATCGAGAAGCGTGAGAAGGCGAAGGCGGCGTTCGAGCAGGCGTTGCTCGAGGGACGCGCCGCCGCGCTGCTCGAGCAGCAGCGGGACGACACCTTCTTGCAGCGTCTGGGCTCGATTCCTCCTGGGGAGCGGGTGCATGTCGAGGTCGAGGTGATTCACCCTCTCGGCTTCGTGCCGACCGACGGGCAGACACCGGGACAGTGGGAGTACCGCTTCCCCACCGTGGTCGGCGTCCGCTACGAAGGAGAGCCCGGCCGCGTTCCCGACGCGGGTGCCCTCGACGTCGATCGGGCGGGCCAAGGCGAGATCCCGGCGCGGATCGAGCTGGATCTCACGATCTCGGACGGATTGCCGAACGCCATCGACGCGGATTCGCCGACGCACGACATCGACAAGGGTCGACCACGGCGGCTCGACGCGCGTGAGCTTCCGGCACGGGGCGCGTCTCGACCGTGACGTCGTCGTGAGGTGGAGGGCCTGTGCAGCCTCCGTCGGGGCCCGGGTCGTCGAGGGCCGGGCCGTCCCGGCGACGAGGGTCGGTACGCCCTGATCACGTTGACGCCTCCACGGGTACCGGAAGCCGTGCGGAGCCGTGACGTCACCGTGCTGCTCGACGCGAGCGGGTCGATGAATGGTGCACCGCTCGAGTGCGCGAAGCACGTCGTGGGCGAGCTGCTCCGCAGCCTCGAGCCGACCGATCGGTTCGAGGTCCTGGCGTTCGCGATGCAGGTCCGCAGGCTCACGGGTGGAATGCGGGAGGCGCGGCCCGCCGACATCCGCAAGGCGCTCGAGCAGCTCGCGCGGCTCGAGGCCGGGGTGGGACGGAGATGGCGAGCGCCGTGAACGAAGCGCTCGCACCCTTGCGCCAGGTTTCGCAGCGCCAAGTCGTGCTCGTCACGGACGGCTACATCGGCTTCGAGCCCCAGGTGATCGGCGAGATCGCGCGTCGACTGCCGGCGAACGCCCGCGTGCATACGGTGGGCGTCGGCGCGGCGCCCAACCGCTCGCTGACTCGCGGCGTGGCGCGGGCGGGGCGGGGCGTCGAGGTCTTCGCCGCCGACGACTCGTCTGCCGCCGCGGCGGCGCAGCGCCTGTGTCGCGCGACCGCTGGGCCCGTGCTCACCGAGGTGGACGTTCGTGGTGATGCCGTGGTGGGAGTGGCGCCCGCGAAGCCCCGCGATGTGATGGCCGGTCAGCCGCTCGTCATCGCGTTGGAGGTCAGACGCGAGGGCGGTGCGGTCGAGGTCAGCGCCCACCAGGCGGGGAGTCGAGAGCCTGTGGATCTGGCGCATCGCATTGCCCGCGGCCTTGGTCGCCGAGCCGAATCACGCCGAGGACAACGACGGCGCGCCGCAGAGGACTTCACTCCCGCTGGGCGCCCTTTACGGCCGCGAGGTCATTGCCGATCTGGAGCTGCGCGTCGCGGCTCGAGACGGCCAAATCGACGTCCTCGATCGGAAGATCGAGGCGGCGGGCATGCGCGACACCGCATCGCGAGCCGGATGACGAGTCTCGTCGCGATCGCGGAGGAGCCGAGTGTCGACCCCACGCTCGCGCGACGGCGGCAGCGGATTCCGGTGGAGCTTCCGGCCGGGGTTTCCGCGGAAGGCACCGGGCTTCTGGGGGCCTACCCTCGGTCGCGCACAGTTCATGGGTGCAATCGACATGGCTTCGCTGGAAGGGTCAATGCCGACAGCGAGCCTGACTCGCGCCCTCGTGAGCCTGCCTCGCGCCCCAAGGGGCATGGCGCCTGAGTTCGAGCTCGTCAGGTCGGTATCTCGGGAGGCCGCGTCATACAAGTGACGCGCGACACGGTCACGATCGAGTTCGAAACTCCCTTCCAGGGGTTCCTCCTCCCGGACGGCGAGGTCAACCTGTGGCTCGACGGCAAGACGTGGCGGGTCGTGAGCGTCGTGACCGACCAGAGCACTCCGCCAGGTCCGCACGCCGCGGGGCTCGTGGTGCGTCTCACGCTGCGCCTCGATGGTCATCCGGAATGGGCGCAGGCCGCCCGGCTCGAAGTGCGCTGGCTGGCTCAGGAGAGTGGGAGCTCAGGCAAGCGGCTAGGGCGTCAGTTCGTGCTGAACGTCACGAACGCCGCGCCGACCTCCAGCCCGCGATGACCGTGACCGAGATCGACTCGTTGTTCATCAAGTCCCGAGCGGGTGATCGGGCGGCGTTCGCGGAGTGGGCGGGGCGCATCGAGCGCCCCGTCCGCACGAGCCTCGTCCGTTTCGCGAGGGCCGTGGACGTCGAGGTCGTCATGCAGGAAACGCTGCTCCGCATGTGGCTGGCCGCGGCCCACACCAGGAAGAGTATCGAGGGCGAGAACGCCTCCCTCCGCCTTGCGATCGGGGTCGCGCGCAACGTCGCGCGCGAAGAGCTGCGGCGGGCTCGACGCGATGCGCACGCTCCACTCGAGGACGTCGAGGACTCGACGGAGGGCATCGTCGAGCCCAGCCCCGGGCCGGACCCGGGACTCGCGCGCGCGATTCGCCAGTGCTTCGAGAAGCTTCCCGGCCGGCTCCAAACCACCCTCGCCCACCGCATCCATCACGGGGCGACGCGGCCCGATCGGGACCTGGCGGAGCAGCTCGGACTCAAGCTCAACACGTTCCTCCAGCACATCGTTCGCGCGCGAAAGAGCATGGCCGAGTGCCTGCGGCGCAAGGGCGTCGAGCTCGCGGGGGTCGCGTCATGAATGGACAGGAACGCGAGGCGCTCCTCGAGGCCGCGTCGACGCCCTATCGCGAGCGCGACGCATCCGGTGGGATTCTGAGCTCGCCAGCCTTCATGGACCTGGATCCGGCGTTGCGCGACGAGCTCGTCCTTCGACAGGCCTGGATGCGCGAAGTCGAGCGCGCGCTGCACCCCATGGGGTGGAGTGGCACCGTGAGCGCGGTGATGGAACGGATCGGGTGATGCCACCGGGGGCGCGGGCCGTCGGGCGAGGACGCCCGAGGCCCGCTCCACACTCATCTACTCGGGAATGTCGCCGCCACCCCGCGAGTTGTTCACCAGCCTGAACAGGTTGATCGCGCCGCTCACCGTTCCGCTGCTCGGCGGCTGCACCGACTCGATCGACACGGATGCGCTGGCCGGGACGGCGCCCGCGACGAGCGATTCTCCCCACGCCAGCAAGGCGTCCTGGAGCTCCGGATTCGAGACGATGCCCTTGCCGCCGGCGTCGTTCAGCTCGGCAATGAGCAGCTCACGGCGAAGCGTTTCCAAATCGTCGCGCGGTCTGCCCGACACGATCGCGAGCGCCTCGACGATCTCCTTGCCGTCCGTGAATTGATACGGCTCGGGCAGGAACTGGCCTTCGATCTGGATCAGCAGCGCCTTCATGCTCGCCGGAGTGAACCCGTTCAGGCTCTGTCCCTTGGACGTGGCGCGCAGGACCCTCGTCCAGTACGAGGCGTTCTCGCCCGTGCTCACGAGGGCGCCGGCGGAGAAGTCGGTGATCAGCTTCTGCGTCTGCGGGTTGTAGCCGAAGTCGAGCGTGGCGTCCGGTCCCAGGGTGACGCTTCGCGACGTCGCTCCCGTGGCCGTGAAGTCGGATGCGAGGTGCTCGTTGAAATCGCTCGTGGGCGTCGCGGCGTCGATGCGAACGGTGTAGACGCCATCGAGCGTGCGGAACGAGTAATGCCCACCCGCGTCGGTGGCGGTGGTCTGGACCACGCCGCTCGGATCCACGAGCGCGACCGTCACGCCCTCGAAGGTGCCGGATTCGTTGAGGTCGCGGACCGCGTCCGCGTCGGCATCGACGTAGACCGTTCCCGAGACCGTGAATCCGCCGCACGGCCCGGGCAACACACCGACGCCGACGGCATCCCCCGACTTCGACCGCGACGCGCACCAGTCCCTCCACGACGTCCCCGGGGAACGTGATCGAGTAGGTGCGCGATTCGTTGACGCCGACCGATACGTTCCCCCACGTGATGCCGGACACCCCCGTCGCCGGATCGAGCCCGATGACGGCGGAGCCGGAGGCCGGAATGGACGACACCAGCGCCGGAGCGCAGGTCGGGATTCCAATCACGAAGTGGCTCAGGGAAGGCTGCACGCCCGTACCGGAGACCGTGTAGGTAAACGTCGTCTGGTTGTTCGAGACAACGCGTCCGTCATAGCGGACCCGATAGCCTGCCAGCAGCTTCTCTCCGGCCGTGGTGGCGCCGCTCGGGGCTTGGGCCTGGACCTGGGCGCTGCGCAAGGGGGACGGCGACAGGGGCGTCGTTTCGCGAGAGCAACCCCAACCAATGAGGGCGAGCCCGATGCCCGCCAATGCGATGATACGGCCACGAAGCAAGGTGAACTCCGATGCGAGGGATTGGGTGGAAGTGGCTGGGAACAAACGGCATCAACTATAGGTCTTGGCCGCCTCGCGCGGAAACAGATTGCGGTCGAGCGCGGGTCGTAGACTACTTGATCGTGGCGGCGGAGCTTCCCGATCGGATCCCGCGTGCCCGCGCCTCGGCGGCCTCCGCATCGGCGGTCCGCCCCATCTGGCGCAGCAGGGACGCGTATTGGTCGAGGCACTTGGCCAGGTCCGGATGCGTCGGGCCCATCGCCGTCTCGAACTCGTGGATGGCGCGCTGGAAGTAGCTCTCGGCGGTCGCGAGATCGCCGCGCTTGCGGTTCAGGATCGCGAGGTCGTTGAGCGTCCACGCCACGCCCTCGCCCACGTGCCGCCGCTCGAAGATGGCGAGCGCCCGCTGGAACTGCGGCTCGGCCGCGGCGTAATCGCCGCGATCGCGCAGCAACACGCCGAGGTCGCCGAGGCTCCAGCCGACGTCGGGGTGATCCGGCCCGAGCGCCTTCTCGCGGATCGCGAGCGCGCGGCGGAACAGCGCCTGCGCCTGGTCGTACTTCTTCTCCGACGCGCGCAGGTTGGCGAGGTTGTTGATGGTGGTCGCCAGGTTCGGATGGTCGGGGCCGAGCGCCTTCTCCTGGATCGCGAGCGCGCGCTCGTACAACGGCCCCGCCGCGGCGTACTCGCCCTGGTCGTAGAGCACGCGGCCGAGGTTGTTGAGCGCGGTGGCGACACGCGGATGATCGGGTCCGTACGTGTTCTCGTAGATCGCGAGCACGCGCTGGTAGAGCGGGATCGCCGCCTCGGCCGCCCCTCGGCGCGATACACGATGGCGAGGTTGTTGAGCGCGCGCGCCACGTCGGGATGGTTCTCGCCCTTCACCTTCTGCCCGATCGAGATCGAGCGAGAAAGCAGCGGCTCGGCCTCGGCGTAGCGCCCCTGCCGCCAGCACAGCACGCCCAGCTCGCTCGCGCTGCGCCGCGATGTCCGGATGGTCGGGCGGTAGTTTGGCCTCGCGGATCTTGAGCGAGCGCTCGAGCAGCGGCTCCGCCTTGTCGTACTCCCCTCGCCGTGTACACGGCGCCCAGGTCGCACAACGCCGTGGCTACCGCGGGGATCGTCGGGGGCACGCAGTTTCTCCTGCGTCGCCAGCGCCGACGCGAACAACGATTCGGCGGCGGCGAGATTGCCCGAGAGCCGCTGCAGGTCGCCGAGGCTCGATTCGGTGCGCGCGAAGTCGAGCGGCGCATCGTCGATGAAGCCCCGCTGCAGGTCGAGTGCGCGCTGGAGCAGCGGCCGCGACGAGCCGTAGAGCCCGAGGCTCTTGTACACGTCGCCCATCGTGCCGAGGAGCCGCGCCTGGAGCTGGGGCCGATCGTGCAGCTCGCGCTCGATCTGATCGGCGCCGCGGTCCAGGATCTCGCGCGCGGTGATCCGGCTCCCGAGCGTCGACTCGGGATCGGCGACGCGAAACAGGCCAACCAGGAAGTTCGTGACCCGCTGCGACGTCTGCGCCTCCTCGCGCGCCTTGTGCTCGGCGCTGCGCGCCTTGAGCAGTCCCACGGTGGTGCCGATGCCGCCGAGGAACACCGCCAGCACGATCGCGCCGCCGGCGGCAGCGCCGACCTTGTTCCTCATCACGAACTTGCGGATGCGGTACGCCTCGCTCGGCGGCCCGGCGAGCACCGGCTCGTTGCCGAGATGGCGCTGAATGTCGGCGGCGAGATCGGACGCCGATCGCGTAGCGGCGCGTGCGGTCCTTCTCCATCGCCTTCATCACGATCCAGTCGAGGTCGCCGCGCAGCTGGCGCGACAGGAACCCAGCTGGACGCGCGGCCGCGGCGCGCCGGGCTGTACCGCCGGCATCACCATCGTGCTCACCCGCGTGCTCGGGCGCTGCGGCTCCTCCTCGCGGATGCGCGCTGCGGATCTCTTCGTGGCTGCCCTGCCGCAGCGTCGCCGAGTCGAACGGCAGTGCCCGACCAGCAGCTCGTAGAGAATGACGCCGAGCGCGTAGACGTCGGTGCGCGTGTCGACGTCGAGGCCGGTCATCTCGGCCTGCTCGGGGCTCATGTACTCCGGCGTGCCGATCAGCTGGCCGATCTCGGTGAACAGCGTCCGGTCGGTCGAGCGCGCTGGTCGGTGGCCTTGGCGACGCCGAAGTCGATGATCTTGGGCACCGGCTTCGTCGTCGTGCAGCGTGACCAGCACGTTCGACGGCTTCAGGTCGCGGTGGATGACGCCCTTCTGGTGCGCGTGCTGGACGCCCTCGCAGACCTGCGATGAACAGCTCGAGCCGCGTCGCGCGATGTCGAGCTGGTTGCTGGTCGCAGTACTCGGTGATCGGGATCGCCCTGGACGTAGCTCCATCACGAAGTACGGGCCGGCCGTCGGGCGTCGCGCCGGCGTCGAGCACCTTGGCGATCGCTCGGATGATCCATCAGCGCCAGGGCCTGGCGCTCGGCCTCGAAGCGCGCCACGACTGCGTCCGTGTCCATGCCGAGCTTGATGACCTTCGAGCGCGACGCGGCGGCGGACCGGCTCGAGCTGCTCCGCCATCGTACACCTCGCCCATGCCTCCCGCGCCGAGGCGCTGGAGGATGCGGTACTTTTGAACGACGGATCCGCCTCGATCGGCACCATGCCGACCGTGACCGGACGGCGTCGGGTTCCGGCGAGGCGAGCGTCGTCGCCTCGTCCTCCGGGAGGCGGGAGGCCCGACTCCTTCTGGCCGCGGGATGGGAAGCTGTGATCGTCGTCGCGCATGGGCGATGTCGCCCCCCTCCCCTGGGAGCGCGCAGAGAAATCGCTACTTCGTGTTCAGGCTCGTCTGCCCGGCCACGGGAGGCGGCGGCAGATTGAGCGCGTCAGTAGGTCGGCGGCGGCGGGAACGTCAGGCGCGCTCCCTTCGCCTGGCTGGCCCGGCGGAATGCGGTCCGGCATCTTGTGGCGGATGGGCGGCAGGCTCTTGAGATAGGCGGCGAGCGCGTGCGCGTCGTCGTCGCTCATGTTCTGCGCAGCCCGGCCACGGCATGGGCGGCATGATCGGCGTCTTGTCCGGACGGGAATCCCTCGTCTGGAACGCGGCCCACAATCTGGTCTTCGGTCCAGGTCCCGATGCCGGTCTCGTTGTCGGGCGTGAGATTGCGCGGGATAGGTGACGCCCCACGGCCCCTCCCAACCCAGCTCGCTGCCCGAGAGCATGCGGCTCGTGTCCGGAGCGCCATAGAGGGTGCCTGGCGTGTGGCAGTCGTTGCATCCCGAGGAGAGCGAGAGATGCTGGCCGCGCTCGACTCCCTCTGCTCCAGCGTCATGGCCGACGCGGCGGGCGGGCCCGCGTTGTTCGTAGGGGGTGGTACAGGAGACACAGACGACGGCAGCGGCGATCGCTCCCAGCGAGAGCAAGGCCACGGTCCAGCGGGTCCAGCGCAATCGATCCTCCGCCAGTTTCGTCATTGCGGGCCGGCAGGAATGAGGTACGCGAAGCCGCGGCCGATCACCGGCTGCGGCGTGAGGTGACACGTTATTGACGGTCGGGGGAGTCGGTATTCTTACCTAGACGCCGGCCACGCGCAAGCTGTCCTGCGCGCGCTTGAGCTTGTCGAGTAGGCCGGGCAAGATTGAGCCGGGATGCACAAGGTGATCGGTAGAATCTGGCTGCCGGCAACGCTGTTTGCTGCGCCATTGCTGGCACTCGAGGTCGTTGACGGGAGAACGGCTTTCCTCGGCCGTCTATCTGGCATCGCGCCAGTCGTAACGTCGCTGGTGTGGTGGTGGATCGTCGCGCGCAATCCTCTGGCCGGCAGACGTCATGGTGCTGATGGCGGGCGCGACCTCCCTGCTTCCATCATCGTTCTCGCGATGCCTCTAGGGACCATCTCTTGCGCCGCGCTGCACGGGCCTGGGCGAGGATGGGGATCATGACTACGTTCACCGGCGCAGCAACCATCGCCATCTACCTGGTCGGCTCAATTCCAGTGGGGGCTGCGCTTGGTGCCTCGCAGCTGCGGTCGATGGCGGCAGGCATTCAGCTGGCATCAAGAAAGCAGATGGCCCCAAGTAGGTTGCCCAAGGGCCTCATCTAGACGCCGGCAACGCGCAAGCTGTCCTGCGCCCGCTTGAGCTTGTCGAGCGTCTCCTCGAGCTGGGCGAGGCGCGCGCTGCTCCTTCTCCACGACCTCGGGCCGCGCCTTGGTCAGGAAGTCCTGGTTGCGGAGCTTGCTGCGCGTGCCTCGAGATCGCGCGAGCAGCTTGTCCGCCTCGCGCGCACAGGCGAGCGCGCTCCTCGTCGACGTCGATCAGGCCCTCGAGCGGCAGGAACACTTCGGCGCCCTGCACCACGGCCGACGCCGCCACGGCCGGGCGCGGCGCCGTCGCGCAGCACGCGTCAGCGACTCGACCCGCGCCAGCGCCTTGATCTGCGGCGCGAGGCGCTCGATCAGCTCGAGCTGCGCGTCGGTCGCCGCGCACGCGCACGCGGCACGCGCTTGCCGGGCGGCGAGCCCGACCTCGGCGCGCAGGTTGCGCACCGCGCACCACCAGCTCCTGGAGGAACGCGATCTGGCGCTCGGCCTCGGCGTCGAACCAGCGCGCTGCCGCGCCTTGGGCCACGACGCCAGCGCCAGCGTCTCGCCGTCGTGCGGCAGCGCCTGCCACAGCTCCTCGGTCACGAACGGCATGAACGGGATGGAGCAGCCGCAGCGCTGCCGTCGAGCACGCTTCCACGCCACCCAGCGCGCGACCAGCCGGTCGTGCGCGTCGACCGTCTCGCCGTCGGCGGCGTCGGACCAGCGCGGCTTCGCCATCTCGAGGTACCAGTCGCAGTAGTCGTTCCAGATGAAGTGGTAGAGCGCGTTGCGCGGCCTCGTTGAGGCGGTACGTCTTGAGGTTGCGGGTGACGTCCTTCACCGCGTTGGCGTAGCGCGACAGGATCCAGCGGTCGGCGAGCGTCAGCGCGAGCTGGCTCTCCGCGCATGCGCGACAGGTCCTCGTCGCCCAGCCGCAGGCGTCACGAGGCGCGCGGCGTTCCACACCTTGTTCGCGAAGAACTTGCCGGTCTCGAGGCGCTTCTCGTCGAACAATCAGATCCTGCCCGGTGGGCGTCAGGTACACCATGCGTGAAGCGCACCGCGTCGGCGCCGTACTGGTCCATCATCGCGAGCGGGTCGGGCGAGTTGCCGAGCGACTTCGACATCTTCCGGCCCTGCGCGTCGCGCACGATGCTGGTGAACAGCACGTGCGGGAACGGCGGCTCGCCGCATGAACTCGAGCCCGGCCAGCTGATCATGCGCGCCACCCAGAAGAAGATGATGTCGCTGCCGGTCACCATCAGGCTGTTCGGGTAGTAGCGCTCGAGGTCCTCGGTCTTCTCCGGCCAGCCGAGCGTCGCGAACGGCCACAGCCACGAGCGAGAACCAGGTGTCGAGCACGTCCTCGTCCTGCGTCCAGCCTTCGCCCGCCGGGCGGTCGAGCGACACCACCATCTCCTCGCCGCGGTACCACACCGGGATCCGGTGGCCCCACCACAGCTGGCGCGAGATGCACCAGTCGCGGATGTTCTCGAGCCAGTTGAGGTAGCACCTTCTTCCAGCGCGACGGGAAGAACTTCGACCTTGCCCTTGCTTCGCCGCCTCGATCGCCGGTGCGCGCGAGCGGCGCCATGCTGCACGAACCACTGCAGCGACAGGTACGGCTCGATCACCGTGTCGCAGCGCGAGCAGTGCCCCACCGAGCGGCGTGTGCGGCTCGACCTTCGTCGAGGTAGCCGGCGTCGCGTCAGCGCCTCGACGATGCGCTCGCGCGCCTCGAAGCGGTCGAGGCCGCGGAAGTCGCCGGCGTTCTCGTTCATCACGCCGCGCTCGTCCATGACCACGATCGTCGGCAGGTCGTGGCGCTGCGCCGATCTGGAAGTCGTTCGGGTCGTGCGCGGGCGTGATCTTGACCGCGCCGGTGCCGAACTTGGGATCCACCGTCGTCGTCGGCCACGATCGGGATCTCGCGGCGCACCAGCGGCAGCACCGCCGGTCTTGCCGATCGAGGTGCGCGTAGCGGCGGTCCTGCGGGTGCACCGCGCACCGCGGTGTCGCCGAGCATGGTCTCGGGCCGCGTCGTCGCCACGGTGATCGAACTTCTCGGTGCCCTTGATCGGGTAGCGTGATGTACCAGAGCGTGCCCTCGGTCTCGACGTGATCGACCTCCTCGTCGGAGAGCGCGGTCTGGCAGCGCGGGCACCAGTTGACGATGTAGTCGCCCGCGGTAGATCAGGCCCTTGTCGTAGAGCCGCTGGAAGCACAGCAGCACCGCGCGCGAGTAGCTCGGGTCGAGCGTGAAGCGCTCGCGCGACCAGTCGGGCGAGATGCCGAAGCCGGCGCAGCTGCTTGAGGATCAGCCCGCCGTACTGCTCCTTCCAGCGTCCACACCTCGCGCGAGGAACGCCTCGCGCCCCAGATCGCTGCCGCGTCTGCGCCCCTCGTCGCGGAGCTGCTTCTCGACCACGTTCTGGGTGGCGATGCCGGCGTGGTCCATGCCCGGGACGTAGAGCGTCTCGCGGCCCTCCATGCGCTGCCAGCGCAGCGATCAGGTCGCGGATCGACTCGCCGAGCAGGTGCCCCATGGTGAGCGAGCTCCGTTCTTGATGACGATTCGGCGGCGGGATCGCGCGATGGTGAAGGGCAGAACGGCGGCATTGCGGCACTTCGAAGGCATCGACCACCGCGGCGCGGCTGGAACTCCGCCAGGTCGGTCACGTGCGCAGTCGGCGCTACCAGCTCCTGATTCGAGCGCGCTGGGGATCTCGTAGGGCTGCTTTCGGAGCGCCGCAGGCGTTCCCGGACGCATGCCACCGCACCTCACCCGGGAAGGGCTCCGGCTCAGAGGTCAGAGGGACCCTGGAGTGGGGAAATGAGGCGAGGGACGCTTCGCCCAGCCGGGAAGCGGGCCCCAAACTGGCGACGCTCATCCTAGCACTGCAATCCCGCCCCGTCACTTGCCCAACCAGGGGGCCCGAATGGTGCGGGACAGAGGCTGGGAGTCCTCGCCCTGCCCAGCTCACCAGCCAACCGGGTGCTCCCGAGGACGTCCTGCGCAGGAGTAGGTTCGTCACGCGCCTGCCCCTTGAAGCGTCGGAAACGAGGAGACTTTGACCATGCCCCCTCCGCGTGAGCTTACTGCTTTCCTGCTCTCTCTGGTTGGTTGCAGATTGCTCGCCGCCCTCCTGTCCTTCAAGCGCAGGCTCCCGCCGCAAGACTCGACGCTCAGCTCAAACCCGGTTCAGGCCTATGGACCTGCCTAGGAGCGGCCTTCGGCCCCCGGCGCCGCTCCCCGGCGCCGATCGTCGAAACGCGCGAGGGGGCTGATCGACATGGTGCTCGTCGTCTCCGGGCTTTGGCCTCGGCGCGTCGGCGTTCACTGACGGGATTCATGAAGCTGCTAACACGACTCCGCTACCACATGCTCGACCGTGACGCTGCCGGGCTTCGAGGGCTCTGGCCGCTGCTCGCCGATGCCGGCGCCCAGCGCTGAGCTACGGCGATCGAGACGTAGTGAACGCAGCGCCCCGGACGCCGTTGGTCAAGCTGGGTTCACGAGAAGAAACTGTCGCGGCCACGGTGCTCAGTCGGTCGACTACATCAACTGGCAGCTTGCCTGGGTGGTGTTGCCGCATCGCCGTCGAGCACCCGGACATGATCCCGCGCAAAATCGACGGCGTGTTGCCGGCGGCGCAGCCGCGCTGCGAGCCCTCGCCGCCGTTAAGCCGATTCACGGCCGGACGGCCTCACCTCTCGAGCGAAAGGGTCCAGGCGAGTCGACCAGCGCATCTGGCGCCGCGCTGGGTTCAAGACCGTGACCATGCGACGTGACGCGGGGCAGCTTCGTCGCTGCTGGACTACTCGGTTGCCGGACTCCCCTGCTCGGAAACCAGCTTCGCCGAGTCTTTGCTGTCCAGCGCGATGCGCCGCTACCCGTGATGGATCCGCGCTGCCACTCTGCCCCGAGTTCCAGCCAGCTTCGACGGACGTTCGGCTGTATCTGCGGCGACTCGGCACAGCGGTCGCGCCAGGAACGTTCAGCTCGAATCGTACACCGCACCCAGCCTTCGCAGCGATTCCACCTGCAGCTACCTGCGCGGCTTACTTCATGGAGCCGTGGCGCGGGAGGCTCGAGGGTACGGCCGCAGACCGAATCGGCGTCACCACCTCGACAACGCGGGTATCACCTCGTGATGGAGGAGCCAACCCCGCGATCGTCGATCAAAAGATTTCCAGACTTCCTGGCGAAGCGGGCCGCGGGCAGATCTGGGACACTTGCGCTCGCGAGCACGAACCTCAACACCGAGCTTCCGCCGGCGACTCGCAAGCGCGCGAAGTAGAGCCCGGCCTCGGCACGTCCGCCGCGCTGCTCGCCGCTCCACCACCGCCTCGAACGCGCCTGCCGGCTCGACGCCATCGGTGAGCCGCGCGACCTCACGGCGCGGTCACGTCGACGATCGTCAGGCGCAGTGCGCCTGAGTCGGCTGGCGAGAACCGAATGCGCGCGACACCCGTCGTGGGGTTCGGCGACACGCTCTCGAGCCGGAACGCGGTGATCGGACGACCGGCCAGTCGCGCTCACCAGGCCGAAGTACTGGACGTGTCCGTCGGTCGCGGTCGCGCGCGATGCGGTAAAAGTACGTGGCGTCGGGCTGGACGTCGTTGTCGACGATCACGGCGACGTCGCCCTCGAGTCGCGGCGCCACCGACGAGCTCGGCCCACGGGCCCTGGCGATCCTCCGCGCGCTCGATCGCGACGCGCGAGTAGTCACTCCGTCGGTCGGTCAACTGCCACTGCACGCTTCGACGCCGTCGCCCGGTCGGCGCGACGTTGAACAATCTTGCGACCAGCGTCGCGGTCGGATCGATGACGGTGAATGAGGCGTTGCTCAGGATCGCTGCCCTGGTTGCCGTTGGCGATCGTGCGCGACGACCTGAGGAACGCGTTCGTCGACCCGGGGCCTGGTCGGGTTCCACGAGTACGAGCCGGAGTTGGGGATCCATTGGCGGGGACCTCGCACGAGCCGCCCGGAGCCGGCGCGCGACAGCAGCACGTCGACGTCTGGTCACGCGCGCCGACCGCGTCGCTCTGCGCTCCACGTCAGCGACGACGGCGTGCCGACGCTCAGCACTTCCCCGCCGTTCGGCGAGGTTGACGATCACGACCGGGTCGGTGAGGTCGCCGACCTGTGGCGCTTGCCCCAGCCCCAGTCGCGGTTCGGCCGCGGCGCCGGTGTTGCCGTCGACGAGAGAGTGGTTGGTCAGGTAGTTCGATCACCTGGGTCGGCGTCATCGCGCCGAACTTCTGGAGCAGCAGCGCCACCGCGCCCGACACGTGCGCGCGCGGCCATGCTCGTGCATCCTGGTTGATCATGTGGTTCATCCCGTCGGGGAAAACGACGTCCCGGTCGCACACGCCGGAGTGGGGAGTTGGTCGAAGCCCGTCGTCGACGCGATACCTTCGCCGGGTGCGGTGACGTCGGGCTTCTGGCGGCGGCGTCGCGCGTCGGACCGGGGCTCGAAGAACGGCGCGGAGGGCGTTGAGGACGGGCGCCGGCGAGCCTCCGTACGTGTCACGGTGTTCCCGTTGCACGCGGTCCACGACGTCTTGGTCACCCACGCTGCGACACACACCAGCGCCGCGCGCGTTCCCGGCTCGCTGACCAGTCTCCTCCTGCATTCCCGCCACGAAGTTGGCCGTGACGCCGCTCGCTCGACGCGTGCCGCCACAGGTCGACCTCGCCGTTTCCGGCCCCGGTCGAGACCGCCGTGAAGGTGAACGTCCAGGTGCGCGTTCGTGTTCTGCCCGGCGCCGACGTTGACCTCGATGTAGACACTCGCGATCGTTGGTCGAGGTCAGGTTCACGCCGTTCTCGACGTAGAGACGGTGCCGCTCGTCGTGCTCTGGCCGGGGTAGCCTGCCGCCCGAACCGCCCAACGCAATCGGGCCGATGGTCGTGGCGCTTGGGCGTGACGATGGTCACCGCGATGTTGTCGGTCGACTCGTAGTATCCGATCGATCCCGATCATGCGGCCCGAGGCGGATCCGCTCACCGTCATGCGTCGCGTTGGTACCCGGCCCGTGACCGCGAACACCTCGTCATGGCGATTCTGCCCGCGCTCGTTGCCCGCGGACTTCACGATGATCTTGCCCGGTCCCATGTGAGCGCGCCCAATGCGGACTCGAAGCTGCTCGAGCCGTCGTGCGGACCGTAGTGCGTGCCGAGCGACAGGTTGACGACCGCGTTCTGAGCGCGTGACGCCGCCTCTCTGGAAGACGTAGTTGACCGCGTCCACGATGTGCGTGGTGATGAAGTCCGTCTTCACCATCAGCAGGTCGGCGCTTGGGCGCGACGCCGGCGTATGTGTACGCCGGGCACGACGCCGCCGATCTGGCTGCCGTCGCCGCCGGCGATGCCCAGGACGTGTGTGCCGTGTCCGACCTGGTCGATCTCGCTCGAGGTGTTGGCGTCGATCTGCGCGGGGCTCCACTCGGTGCCGCAGCCGTAGCCCGCGGCGGCGCGCGCCGCCGACGGTCTGGTCCCAGATGTTCACTGAGGCGCGGTCGCGCCGCCGTTGTCGTCGTGAAATCGCCGTGCTTGTAGTCGACGCCGGAATCGACGTCGCCGACCAGCACGCCCGTGGCCGTTGTAGCCCGTGAACGCGGGGCCGACGCCGCGCAGCACACTGGCGCCCATCGCTGGGACGCTCTGCGTTGAGCTCGGGCTCGGCCACCACCGCGCCGTGGATGCCGGTGACCTCCGGCAAGGCCGCGACCTGGGCGACGACGCCGGCCGGGATCGACGCCGTCATCACGCCGGGAAGCACCGTGCGCACCTCGACGCCGAGCGCCTCGAGCTGGGCGCGCGACACGTTGCCGTTGATGAACACGTCGAGCGCGCCGCTCGCGGTGACCGGCATCCCCTGCTCGATCATCGACTCGATCGACGCGCCCCGGGCGAGTCGGCGAGCGCGCGATGCGCGCGCGGGGTCGAGCTTGCTGGATTCCGCCGAGGCGAAGGCGGGCGCGAGGGCGAAGGGCGAGCACGATCGCGATCGCGAAGGGGCGGAGCATCGAGAACCTCCGAAAGGTGCGCAGCGGGCGCGGTCTCCTCGTCATTATAGAGATCGAGGCGACCTCGGGCCCCGCAACGCCGCGATGACCACGACGAACGCGGCCGAGAACGGCCCTCGGCCGCGTGAACCAGAGCGGACGGTAGAGCGAGAAGGTTATCGGCCGCGGCCGGCACGAGGTCGAGGCTGCGTTTCCGACGCGTAAACAGAGGCGATCGCGCCACGCCGTCCCGATCGCGAGCCGTCGCGCGCGTCGAGATGACCCGACGCGTCGGCGTTCGCCTTCACATCCAGATGTCACGCCTGTGTTTCCAAGTGAGGCGCGTGTGTCGCGCTTCACGCGCGCGTCGCGTGCAGTCTTTGCGATCCCTGGAGAATTGCCGGAGCGAGAGGGTATAGCCTGGCTGTCCGTCGGGGCGGCACGACCGGGGCAGTTCAAGGGCCGCCGTCGCCCGACACGACAAACCTTCACGCCCGTTCCCCGCGACGAACGACTCGCTCGATGGGGGCTCCGAGACGGGAAGCACGAGAGAAGCCCGGCCGGACAACGCGAAGGAGAAGACGCATGCAAAGAAACGCGAAGATTGCCGTGACTGCTGTCGTCATCCTGTTGGTGGGCGCCATCGCCGCCCCTCTTTGTGAAGGATCAGAAGACGTCGGCGGACTACGTGGCCATGAAAGCCCGGAGGAGGCCGCGCGTACGCGCTACTCGCAGACGATCGATGCGATCGCGGAGATCCAGGACAGCCTGAACGCCATTTCCGTGGGCGATACCAGCGTTGTGATGAAGCAGCGCAGCCTCGAGGCCGAGCAGCAGGGCTCAGAACCACCAAGAGGCGCTGGACCGGATCGCCATGCTGCGCGAGAGCATCGAGCGCAACAAGCAGCGCATCCACCAGCTCGAGTCCAGCCTCCACAAGAGCGGCATGAAGGCGAAGGGACTCGAGAAGATGGTCGCCAACCTGAAGAAGGACGTCGAGGAGAAGGAGGCCATGGTCGCCGAACTCTCCAGCCGAGTCGAGAATCTGCAGACGCAGGTGGCGGGGCTCGAGACTCAGGTCCAGGAGAGAAGTCCGGACACGCTCGTCGCGCGTGACCAAGCCATCGAGGAGCGGCGCCGGGAGCTGGCGACCGTCTTCGTCGCCGTCGGCAACAAGAAGGAGCTGTCCACCAAGGGCGTGATCACGGCGAAGGGCGGCGTGCTCGGCATGGGCAAGACGATCCAGCCGACGGGCAAAGGTGAGCGACGCCGCGTACACGGCGATCGACACCGACCTCCAGACGGTCGTGCCGACGACGTCCAAGCAGGCCAAGGTCGTGAGTGCCCAGCCCCCGGGCGGCTACGGAATTGGTGCTCGTCGACGGACGGATGGAGCTGCACATTCTCGACCCCGTCCAGTTCCGCAAGGTCCGGCAGCTGGTGATCGTGACGGCGTAGCCGCCCCAAGATCTCGACATCTCGATCGGACGCTCGTACCCCAAGCGAAGGGCCCGCGGATCCCGGATCCGCGGGCCTTCGCGTTTTCCTGGGCGTTCGCCGGGCTTTTCGGGGCTCCCTCCCCCGTTGCCGCCACCTGGAGTGCGATCTACGCTGGCCGCGCTTCAGGACTCCAGCCGGCAACGCCCATTACCCTGGGGGTAGAGCATGCTCGCCAAGATCTTGTCCCGCTACTGGTGGATGGTGCTGTCTTCGCGCGGTCGTCTCGATTCTCTTCGGCGTGGTGATCTTCGCCCGACCGGGAATCCTCGCTCCACGGCCTCGTGCCTCCTCTTCGGAGCCTTCGTCCTGGTCGACGGCATCGGCAGCGTCATCACCGCGCTCAGCGGACGCGCCGAGCACGAGACGATGGTGGGTCTTGCTGCTCGGGGGCCTCGCCGGCATCGGCGTCCGGCGTGCTGACGTTCATGAGTCCCGGTACGACGGCGCTCGCGCTGCTGTTCTTCATCGCCGTGTGGGCCATCGCCACCGGGCTGCTGCAGATCGTCGCGGCCGTGCGGCTGCGGAAGGAGATCCAGGGCGAGTTCTGGCTCGGCCTGGGCGGCCTCGCGTCCGTCGTGTTCGATGCCTGCTGCTGTCGCGGCCCGGCGACGGCGCGCTCGCGGTGCTGTGGCTGATCGGCGCCTACGCGATCGCGTCGGGCGTGATCCTCCTCATCCTGGCGTTCGCCCGCGCGGGTGGGTGAAGCGCATCCAGGGCGCGGTTACGGCGTGAGCGCGATGCGCTCACCTCTCGCCCGCCGGGCGAGTCGTAGCGCACGAAGTACAGCCCGGGCGCGATCGAGCGATCGCGCCCGTCCCATTCGGCGACGAAGCGGCCCGCCAGGCGCACGCGGTCGACGAGCGTGGCGACGACGCGGCCCTGCACGTCCTGGACGACGAGCCGGACGTGCGTCTCGTGCGCGACCGAGTACTCGATGAGCGTGCGGCCGCGCGTCGGATTGGGCTGGACGCGGCCGAGCGCGAAGCGAACGGGCGCGCGCCTCCCGACCGACAGCGGACCCTGGATCGTGAACGCGGCGCTCGTGTCGTTGCCGGCGTTGCCGTTGGCGTCGACCGCACGCACCCACAGATACGCGGTGGCGCCGCCGGTCGTGGGTCCGGTCACGGTCCAGGGCGCGCTGCCCGTGTTGGGAACGCCGGTGGCGATCGACTCCCCACGGTCCGGTGGGGCCGCTGCGTGACAGCATCGAGGTCGACGCCGGTGACGCCGCCGAGCGCATCGGTCGCGTTCCACTGCAGCGTGCGGCGATCCGACCGGCAGGCTCTCGCCGCCGGTCGGCGTCACGAGCTGGACGACGGGATCGACGAGATCGCCGAGCCGCACCTTGCCGTAGCCGCCCCAATCGGGATTCGGCACCGCGCCGGTCATGCCGTCGACGAGCGTGTGCACGCGCAGGTAGTCGACGATCTGCGCCGGGGTGAGCGCGCCCGTGCTTCTGCAGCAGCAGCGCGGCGGCGCCGGCGACATGCGGTGCCGCCATGCTGGTTCCGCGCATCACGATGCGATTGATGCCGTCCACCACGGCGGACGGCGTCGGCGGCGCGGGGCACGACTGGAGCAGATCGAACGAGCTGGTCGAGATGAGATCGCGTCGCCGGGCGCCGCCAGCTCGGGCTTGAGGCGGCCGTCGCGCGTCGGGCCGGGGCTCGAAAACGTCGCCAGGTTGCCGGCCGCCGGCACGCCGCCGAACGAGTTCGAGACGCCGTTGCATCGCGATCCAGCTCTGGCGCGTGACGTACGCGCCGACGGTGATCACGCCCGGCGCGTTGCCGGGCTCGGTCACCAGCTCGCGCGTCGGCTGGTTGCCGGCGACGAAGTTCGCGGTCACGCCCGGGGCTCGCGAGGAAGCGCCACAGGTCGACCTGGCCGTTTGCGGGAGCCGATCTGGTCGGCGAGGAACGTGATCGTCCACGTGCCGTTCATGCTCTGGCCCGCGCCGACGTTGACCTCGAGGTAGACGTGAATGCGTCCGGTGTCGAGGCTGTCCTGCGCGAGGAATACCGTGCCGCTCACCGTGCTCGTCCGGGGTACGGCGCGTTCTCGCCGCCGATCGCGAGCGGTCCGATCACGGTCCCGCCCGGCGCCTGCACGCGCACGCGCATCCGCTCGGTGGCGTCTGTAGAACCTGTCGACGCCGAAGTTCCGGGTCGCGAACGAGCCCGTGACCGACAGGGTGACCGACGCGCCGCCCGCGGTCGCGAACACTTCGCCGTGCTTCCCGTGCCGCGATCGTTGCCGCCCGACTTTGACGATGATGCGGCCGGGGCCGGTCAGGGTGGACAGCGCGTGCTCGATGTCGCTCGTGCCGTCGTGCGGCCCCTCCTGCGTGCCGATCGAGAGATTGACGACGGCGCTCTCGCCGCGCTCGCTCGCCTTCTGGAAGATGTACTGCACGGCGTCGACGATCGACGACGTCGTGAGCATCGACTTGACCACGATCAGGTCCGCGCGCGGCGCGACGCCCGCGAACGAATAGGGTGCGGCGGTCGTCACCTGGCTGCCGTCGCCGGCGGCGATGCCCATCACGTGCGTGCCGTGACCCACGTCGTCGGTCTCGGTGCAGGCGCCACCGTCGATCTCGGCGGGCGTCCACTCGCGTCCGTACGTGAACCCCGGCACGCCGCTCCCGGTGACCGTTTGATCCCCACAGCGACACGAGACGCGTGTGTCCGGCTCCGTCGAGGAAGTCGCCGTGATCGAAATCGATGCCGGTGTCGACGATGCCGATGAGCACGCCCCTGGCCGTTGAGCCCGGCGAACTCGGGACCCGTGCCGCGCAGGGGCGTCGCGCCGATCGCCGGCAGGCTGACATCGAGCTCCGGCTCGAGCGGTACGGCGGCGCGGATCGCGGTGACGCCGTCGAGCGCCGCGACGCGATCGACCGCGGTGACGGGAAGGAACGCGGTGAAGACCCCCGGCCCGGCGTAGCGAACTCGTGCCCCCGCGGCCTCGAGTGCCGAGCGCGAGGCAGTGCCGGTGATGAACACGTCCATCTCCCCGCCGCGGGTGACCGCCACGCGGTCGGCGAGCAGCGCCGTCAGCGGCTCACGGCCCGAGCGGAGTCGCCCGTAGGCGATGCGGGCGCGGGCGTCGAGCTTGGTGTCGAGATTGCCTGGGCTGGCCTCGACCGGGCGGCTCGACAGACATGCGACCGCGATCGAAAGGATCACCAACGGCTTTGATCTCAACGGGGTACCTCTCGTGATCGAGGGAGAACTCGAAGGCCGGCCGGGGTAACGACGGAGGTGAGGGGAGGTCGCATCATTCTAAGTAACCGGCGCGGCCGGAGCGAGTGGCAAGACGCAGTGCTCGATCCGACCGGGAGATGCGTGACGCAAGGCCTCGCCCGACCCGAAACCCTCGCGGGCGAGGCCGAATTTCTGGCCCCCATGCGGCCGGCTGCCAGCATGCGGCCCGATGCTGCCTGGACGCTCGCGGGGCGCATGGAAGCACTGGCATAGTCTGTTGTGGGTGTTCGCGTTGGCGCTGGCCCCCGCGACCGCGCGAGGCACGCCGTACGACTACATCCCGGTCGGCGACCCGATCGAGTCCGAGCTCCGGATCCTCGACCTCTTCGACTCGGCGCCGCTCCACAACCGGATCCGCCTCCCCACCTCGCGACCCGACCGCTCCAGGTCATCGAGCTCCAGGGGATCAGGGCCGCCCCAGTCGAGCCCCGATCTGATCCGCGGGATCTCGCTCGCCCGCATCGAGCGGACCCTGGGCCGCGACCGCTCGCCGCTGTTCTCGCCGCACTACCTCTACACCTCGACGCCGCGGCTGTTCGAGTCGGGCTCCGAGAAGACGCTGCTCGAGATCTCGCTCGGCGCCGAGGGCCGGGTTCTCCACGACGAGGACGACTGGACGGCGGCGTCGGGGTCGGGCCTGCACGGCCGCCTCGCGCTGGGCCTCGATCGGCTGGTCGCGTTCTCGCACTACGTCGTCGGCAAGTTCGACGACGCGCAGAGTTTCGCCGACCCGATCGTCGCCAACACCGACATCATCGTGCTCAGCGAGGAGACGTTCCTGTCGTACACGGAGAGAGCGTGGGCAGTGGTCGACCCAGTTCGGACAGTCGCGCTGGCACTGGGGGCCGGGCGAAGAAGGGTCGCTCGTCCTCTCCAAGACCGGGCCCGCGATCACCGGGCTCGCGTTCCGCGCGCACCACAACGCGCTGCGCGCGGACGGCATCGCGCTCAATGCGACGCTCCGAGCAGGCCTCGGGCGAGCAGCTCGCCGCCCACCGCATCGAGTGGCAGCTCACCGACGGCATGCGCGTCGGCATCACCGAAGCGGCGCGCTACCAGTCCTCGGGCTGGGAGCCGCTCTACTTGATCGGCATCATCCCGTACGTGCTGGTCCAGCGTCTTCAGGCGCAGGCCGAGCCGGAGTCGAGCGCCGCGCTGCGCAACAACGTCGTCATGTCGATCGACGCCGCGTGGCGGATCGCGAACGGCAACAAGATCTACGGCGAGTTCCTGATCGACGATTTGCACACGCGCTCGAGCAACTACCCGAACAAGTTCGCGTACCAGTTCGGCTGGGAAGGTGCGGGCTGGGTCACGCGTCGCCGGATCGCGTGGGGCGGCGAGTGGACCCGGCTCACCCGCTACGTCTACACGTCGTTCTTCGGCCGCGACTACGCCGTGAACGGCGTGCCGCTCGGCTTCCCCACCGGACCCGACGCGCGCCGCATCCGACTCCGCGGGCAGCTCGACCTCGACAACAATTGGACCGTGTTCGGCCGCGTCACTGCACAACGACAAAGGCGAGAACGACATCAACGAGCCGTTCTTCCCCACGTCCAATCCGCAGCCGGTCGAGTCGCTCGACTTCGAGGGCGTGGTCGAGACGACGCGCGACTTCCGAGCTGGGCGTGCGGTGGTGGCCGGCGAGCGGCGTCTACGTCGCGGCGTCCGGCGGCTATCGCTGGATCCAGAACGCCGACCACCTCACCGGGAACGAGCGGCAGTCGGGGCTCGCCACGCTCGAGCTGCGCATCAACCGGTAGGCGTCGCGACGCGCGACCCGCACCGACGCTCGAAGCCTAGCTCGCGCCCGCGACCGACGCCGCGGCATCCCCCGCGTGCTGCGATGCCACGCGATCGTGCGCCGCAATCCGTCCGCGAACTCGGTGCGCGGCACCCATCCCAGCACCGTGCCCGCGCGCCGCCGTCGAGCGTGATGCGCTGGATCTCGCCCGGGCGCTCGGGCTCGTAGACCGGCTCGAGGCTCGTGCCGAGGATGCGGTTCACGGCGCGCACGATGTCGTTCACCGACGTCGGCACGGCGGTGCCGAGGTTCACCATCTCGCGCGAGGCGCGATCGACCGCGAGCACGTTGGCCTCGACGACGTCGTCGACGAACGAGGTAATCGCGCACCGGCCTCGCCCGAGCCGAAGATCTTCGGGCGCCGGCCCTCGAGCATGAGCCCGATGAAGATGGCGTTGACGCCCGCCTCGCCGTGCGGGTTCTGACGTGGGCCGTAGACGTTGGGGTATCGCAGCACGGTGTAGTCCAGGCCGTGGACATGGCCCCAGACGCGCAGGTACTGCTCGACCGTGAACTTGCTCACGCCGTACGGCGACTCCGGGCGGATCGGATGATCCTCGGCGACGGGCAGTGCGATGGCCTCGCCGTAGAGCGCGCCGCCGGTCGAGGCGTAGACCACCTTGCGCACGCCGTGCCGCGTGCAGCTCGTGAGCAACGCGAGCGATCCGAGCACGTTGACGCGGGCGTCGTGCGCCGGATCGTCGACCGACTTGCGGACGTCGATCTGCGCCGCGTGATGGCTCACCAGGTCGGGCCGGAACTCGGCCACGCAGCGGTCGACGGCCTCGGCGTCGAGCAGATCGCCGACGACGAGCCGCGCCTTGGGGTGCACGAACTCGCGCCGCCCCGAGGATAGATTGTCGAACACCGCCACGTCGTCACCGCGGGCGATGAAGCCGTCGACGATGTTCGAGCCGATGAAGCCGGCGCCACCCGTCACCAGCACGCGCACTTCGTTCTCCGTGGGTCAGGGGCCTAAGTCGAGACGGGCACCTTAGCGGCGCACGCGCGCGCCGGAGGCAAGGCGCGGCCGTGCGCCATCGGCCGGCAAGCGCCTCGGCGCGGCTAAGGCCGAGGGGGTCAGAGCCGCCTCGCTCCGGGGCAGCTCGAGACGCCCCGCGAGCAGGAGGCCCGCGCCGGAGAGCGTCGTGATGCGCGGCGAGCGAGCGCCCGGTCGCGACCGCGCGTTCGACGTCTAAGCCGCGGGCGACGACGTGCTCGAGCCGCATGGCGAGCGAGCCTGGCGGCGCCGCCGAGCAGCCGCGCGCGGCGAGCCATGCGCTCAACCGCGTGCCGGAAGCGGCGTGGCCCACGGTGAGGGCGGCGCGCCGCAGGCGAGCGCGCGGCACACGAGCCCGGCGGACACGGCGTCGGCGCTCGGGAGCACGGCCGCGGTCGCGCCGCCCAGCCACGTCAGCTCGGCATCGCGCGGCGCGGGATCGGCGAAGTGGACGCGGGCTCCGATGCCGAGCTCGCGCGCGGGGCGATGAACTCGGGCTGCGGCGCCGCGAGCACGACCAGGTCGAGCGCGGCCTCGTCGACGTGCGCGAACGACTTGAGGATTTCGCGGCCGTCGGCGTCGCCGAGCGAGGCCGGGCACGAGCACATAGTCCCGTCCCACAGCGACACGCGCTCGCCGCTCCTCGGCGCGCGGATCACCGCAACGTCGAGCGCGGGCAACGCGGTTTCGTCGCGCGCGTCGCCCGCGCCGCGGGCCGCGAGTGCCAGCGGTGCTAAGGGCGAGCCGTTGCGCGCCGCGAGGTCGAGCACGGCCGTCGGCCACCAGCGGAGCGGCGTCTCGCGCGGCACGTGCGCCTTGAGCCGCGCCGCAACCGGCTCGCTCGCCGCCAGCACCACGCACTCGGGCGAGAACGCGGCGCAGGCGTTGTGGACGGCGCGGCGGAAGCGCTCCTCGCGTTCGGCGAGCGACGGAGGCTCGGCCGATTCGTGGCGCTCGGCCGGGGTCCGCCACGGCAGCGCGGTCGCGCGCACCGCCGGACCGGCGCGGCGCATCGCCTGCGCCCGCACGCGCGCATCGGCGTCGGCGCTGCCGAGGGCGTCGATCATCTCGATCAGGATGACGGGGCCCCGTCTCGTCCCCTTGGCCACGCGTTCGCTCAGGGCCTCGCGGGCTCGGCGGCGCCGCTGGCCTGGAGGGGAAGCGTGAACGTGAACGTCGTCCCCTGGCCGAGCGCGCTGTCGACGCCGATGCGGCCGCCGTGCTGCTCGACGATGCCCTTGCAGATCACCAGGCCGAGCCCGGTCCCTCCCGCCTTGCGCGTCGCCGACGAGTCGATCTGCGAGAACTTGCGGAACAGCTTGCTGCAGGTCCTGCGGCGCGATGCCCTCGCCGTGGTCGCGCACCCACACGCGCAGCTGATCGGGATCGCGCGCGGCGCCGATCTCGATCTTCCCGCCCTCGGCGGAGAATTTGATCGCGTTCGACATCAGATTCGTCAGCACCTGGGCGATGCGGTGGGCGTCGATCGGCAGATCCGGCAGATCGTCGGGCAGCCGGACGGCGAGCTCGATCTGATGCTCCTCGAGCAGCGTGCGCAGGTTGTGCGCGGCCTGCTCGACGATCGGCTCGAGCCGCTGGTGCTCGAACGTCATCGGCAGCGACGACGAGTCGAGCTTCGAGAAGTCGAGGATGTCGTTGATGAGCCGCAGCAGCCGCTCGGCGTTGGCGTGCGCGATCGAGAGCAGCTTGGACTGCTGATCGGTGTTCTTGAAGTAGCGCGCGTCGGACAGCAGCTCGACCGCGCCCTTGACCGACGTGAGCGGCGTGCGGATCTCGTGCGACACGACGGCGACGAACTCGGACTTGAGCCGATCGAGGCTCTTGGTGTGCTCGAACAGCTGCGAGTTGCGCACGGCGATCGCGGCCTGCGAGGCGAACAGCACCAGGTAGTTCTCGTCGCCGGCGTCGAACCCTTCGGGCTTGTCGAGCGCGACGAGCGCTCCGATGCCCTGCCCGTCCGCGATCATCGGCACCGCCAGCAGCGAGTACGGGCGCACGCTCGGGAATCCGGGAATGACGAGCGTCCCGTGGCCCAGCTTCACGGCCGTGCGCCACGGCTCGTGCTCGATGGCGACCTTGCCGAGCGGTGTTCCGGCCGCGAGCCGCGAGCTCTGCACGTCGGCGAGGCTCCACTCGAGCCCGTACGCGGCCGCGGCGGTAATCCCCGTCATCGTCGGGATGGTGGAGGTAGACGACGGCCGCGCGCGCCCGGTCAGCTCGGCGGCGTTCGAGCAGATCAGCGTGAGGCGCGGCTCGAGCTCGAGGTTCGCGCTGATCGCCTTGCCGACTTCGTACAGGGTCGTCATCTGCCACGTCGCGAGGCGCACGCGCTCGCGCAGCACCTGCTCGTGACGCTCGAGCATGGAGTTCTTGTCGCGCAGCTCCTCGACCAGCTGGCGGTTGATCGCCTTGAGGCGGCGATTGGCGATCCCGCGCTCGATGATCTGGTGGACCTCGTCCAGCTCGAACGGCTTGGTGACGTAGTCGTAGGCGCCCTGACGCAGCGCGTCGATCGCCGTCGACGCCGACGCGTAGCCGGTGACGACGATGACGCGCGACCTCGGAGTCGATCGCCTTCGCCTGGCGCATGATCTCGAGCCCCGAGACGCCGGGCAGGTTGATGTCCGTGAGCACGATGTCGGGCCTGAGACCGGGCAGGAGCCTCAACGCCTCCTCCCGCTGCCGGCGACGGTGATCTCGTAGCCCTGCGCGGACAGGAACTCCTGGAACACGTCGACCACCGACGGCTCATCGTCGACGACCAGGATGCGAGGCAGGATGCGCCAGTCCTCGGCGTAGGCCTCGCCGAGGGCAATGGTGCCGTCGGCGGGCGCGGACTCCTCCGGTTCGGACGGCGCCGGGGTCGGATCGGGCGTGGGGGCGGACACCGCGACGTCAGTGACTGTGCGTCTGCGGGGACACGGAGACGCGACGCCGGCCCGACTTCTTCGCGCACGTCAGGGCCTCGTCGGCATGATGGAGCACCTCGACGGCCTCGAGGCCGTCGCGCGGGCCCGCGGCGACGCCCGCGGACGCGCTGATGCGGCCGACGCGCGCGAACGAATGGTCCTCGAGCGCGCGACACAGGCGGTCAGCGCAGCGCAGCGCGGGCAGCGAGTCGGTCTCCGGCAGCACGACGGCGAACGTGTCGGCGCCGAGGCGCGCGACCAGGTCGGTCTCGCGCAGCGTCATCTTCAGGATGAGCGCCGCCTCGCCCAGCACGGCGTCGCCGACGGCGCGGCCGTAGCGCGCGTTGAGCGCCTCGAAGTGGTCGAGGTCGACGAGCACGACCGCGAGCGCCAGACCATGGCGGCGCGCCCGCGCGATCTCCTCCGCGAGGCGGCCGTGGAACGCGGGCGCGTCAGGGAGCCGGTGACCGAGTCGCGTCCGGGCTGATTCCGCAAGCGCTCGAGCTCGAGCCGCGCGCCGAGGGCGGCGCCGAGCGCGCCGGCGGCGGTGCGGATCAACGCCAGACTCCGGGCTGCCAGCGCGCGTCCGGCACGGGCCTGAAGGTCGAGAGTGCCGACGCGCTCCTCGCCGCGGAACAACGGCACACTCATGCAATCGCGCAGGTCGCCGCGGCGGTGCGCCACTCGCCCGCGCGCACCACGGGTCCAGCTTGCCCGACGGTCCGAGCGCGTGGATCGCGACGCCGTCGCAGTCGAACGCCTCGCGCAGCTGATCGAGCGGCGCGGTTCAGCGCGCGCGGATCGGCCGCGGACAGCAACGCCTCGCACGCCGCCCACAGCGACCGCGAAGCGCGCCGCCGCTCGCTGGGGCGCTCGAGGATCGTCGGGTGCCTTCGCCGGCCAGCGCGCCGCGGGCGTGCATCCTGCCGTCGCTCGAGCGGACTCGGTCGCGACGCGTCGCGCTCGGTCGTCATCGCGTCTCGCGCTCCGCCGTCAGCGCCTTCTGGAGGCGGAGGCGGAGACGCGTCATGGCGCGGCGTGTGGACCTGGGAGACGCGCGACTCCGAGATGCCGAGCGCGCGGCCGATCTCGCTCAGCGTCAGGTGCTCGTAGTAGTAGAGGGACACGACCAGACGCTCCTGCTCGGGCAGCTGGTCGAGCGTGCGCAGCATGACGTCGCGCGACTGCTCCATCTCGAGCCGCGCCTCGATGTCGAGCGCGTTCGGGATCCGGCAGGTGGTCGGCGAGCGTCGAGGCTCCTGGTCCTCGCCGGAGCGGCTCTCGTCGAGCGACACGAGCACGGCGCCGCGGACGTGGTCGAGCAGCCGGTAGAAATCGCCGCGCGACAGCTTCATCTCGCGCGCGACCTCTTCCTCGGTGGCGGCGCGGCCGAGCTTCTGGTCGAGCTTGCGCGTGATGCCGTCCAGGTTGCGGGCCTTGCGCCGCATCGAGCGCGACACCCAGTCGAGCGCGCGCAGCTGGTCGAGCACCGCGCCCTTGATGCGCCACACCGCGTAGGTCTCGAACTTGACGCCCTTCCTCGGGTCGAACTTGGCGTGCGCGTCGAGCAGTCCCAAGCACGCCGGCCGAGTAGAGGTCCTCGTGGTCGACGTTCTTCGGGCAGCGTCGCGGCGACGCGCTCGACGACGTGGCGCACCAGCGGCGCGAAGCGCGACAGCAGCTCGTCCTTCGTGTAGATGATCGCCTTCGGCACCACCGCGAGCGCGAGGGCGCTGCGGGGCGCGCTTGGGCATCGGACCGGGACGGACTGTCGAAGTGCGGCGGCGGGGCGGGACATGGGGACTCCTCTCAGGCTTCGAGACGTTCCGGAGCGGGATCCGCTCCGACCAACGGATCGGGCTGCGACGACGCCCACAGCCGCGCGGCAAGCGCGCGATACGCATTCGCTGCGGGGACTGCGGAAACGCGGTGACGACCGGCTCCTGACTACGAACCGCGCGATGAATGGAGGTGTCGTACGGGACGCTAGCCCAGGAGTCGACTTCGAGGTGCAGGAAGCGGCGGGCGACCAAGCGGATGCGGTGCGCGGTCTCCTCGGCTTCCTCCCGCCGACGTGGCCTCGTTCACCACCAGATGCGGAGCGCGCGTCAGACCCTGCTGGGCGAGCAGCTTGATGAGCCCGTAGGCGTCCGAGAACGCCGGCATCTCGGGCGTCGTGAGCACGACGACGTCGTCGGCGACGTGGCAGAACGAGGTCACGTGCCGGCCGACGCCGGACGAGGTCGTCGATCAGGACGATGTCGGCGTCGGCCTCGAGCTGGCTGATGCCGCGCAGCAGGATCTCGCGGCGCAGGTCGTCGAGCTCGGCCAGGTCGGGCACGCCCGACGCCGCGGGCAACAGACGCACGCGCTCGCGCGCGGTGACGACGATCTCTTCGGGCGCCTTCTCGCCGGAAGTAGGTGCTGGATGTCGTAGCGCGGGTGCACGCCGAGCAGCAGGTCGAAGTTGGCCTGCGCGCAGTCGGCGTCGACGAGCAGGACGCGGGCGCCGCGCTCGGACGAGCGCGATCGCCAGGTTCGCCGCCAGGTTGCTCTTCCCCACGCCGCCCTTGCCGCTCGCGAACGCGATCGTGCGCACGTGCGGCCGCGTCCAGCGCGACGGATGGTCGAAGCCGGCGAGCGGATCCGGCGCCCTTGCGCTTGACGACGCGCAACGGCGCGGAGCGCGCGGCCCGCTTGGGCCGACGACTCACCGCGGGGCGACGGCGCGCCATTCCCGATCCGAACCGGCGCGGGGGATGTCCCCGGCATGGGCCACGGACTCGTGCAGTCCGTGGAGGAAGCTCAGATACCGGCGCGCCTCGTGACCCCACGCGAGCGGGAGCTCGAAGCCGAGCCGCTCGAGGCGGCGGAGCTCGTGGTCGAGCGTCGTGAGGGCGCGATGAATGGTCGAGCCGATCGCTCAAGGACGCGGGCAGCTCGCGCGTGGGATCGGCAGAGGGAGTGAGCGGCGTGTGCTTCACGACACTCTCCGGAGACGCGCGGCCGTCGCGGCGCGGCGTCGCGGCGTGGCGGCGAGCGTCGAAGCGCGCGATCAGGGCGTGATAGCGGCGCGTCACCGCGGCGGCGGTCCAGCCGAGGGCGAGTGCCGTCTCGGCGATCGACAGCCGGTCGACGAGCAGGAGCGCGAGCACGACGCTCGCGCGGTCCCAACGAGGCGCACGTCGTGCCGAGTCGCTGCCGCTTCGCGATCGCGAGCGCGCGATTCGTCCGGCCGACGGCGTCACGCTCAGCATGACGCCCCGCGCGCCGCGTTGCGGCTTGTCGGCGTCCGCCTTCGAGCGCGCGATGCACTGAGCGGCGCAGCATGTCGATCGGGAACGGCTTCGGGAAGCAGTCGGCGACGCCGGCGCGACGCAGATCGCTTGATCGCCTGCGGCGTGCCGTACGCCGTCACGATGATGACGGGCTGGGCGTGTTGCCCCTTCTGCAGCCGCCGCGCGAGATCGAGCCCGCTCATTCCCGGCAACTGGAGATCGGAGATCACGAGATCGCTGCGACCCTGCTGCAGCCAGTCCCATGCTTCTTCGGCGGTGCGAAAGGTGTTCGATCGTGAAGCCGTCTTCGGACAGGCCCTCGGCCAGGGCCCACGACATGGACGGCTCGTCCTCGACGATCAGGATGTGTGGCATCGCGGCGGATCCCCGGTGGCGGTGCGGTGCGCGGGGACGAGTTGCAGTCCGCGTGCCACGTGCGAGGCAAAGCGCGACGGATCGCGGTCGTGCACGAGCCGTGCGGCGACCGGACCTCGCCAACGCGCTTCGGCGGCGGAGGTATTTGATTCGGAGACGACGATTTAACAAGTCGATCGAAGGGGCTGAGGGTGGGGCTCGATCGCGGGGAGAATGCCCCGAGTGCCGCGACCGCGGTGCGGGATGAGTGAGCCGGGATGCATTCCGCCCGCCCAACCTCGTTGCGCCCGAGCTCTCGAGGCGACCGGGAAATCGGCGGGCCAAGCGAGCGCTCGGGAACCGCGAGCGCTCGGACGTCTCAGGCGGGCTCGTCGCCCTCGCTGTCGTTGTCGTCCCCGAGCGCGCTCTTCCTTGAGCTTGGTCCGCGGCGTCTGGCGCGAGATGCCGAGCGCCTGCGCGGCGCGCGTCTTGTTGCCTTCGCACACGCGCAAGCGCGTGCTCGATCGCCATCTGCTCGATCTCGGTCGAGCGGTCGCACGACGCCGGCCGGGAACGGCCGGCTCACGCCGCTCCGCCGGCCCGCGCGGCCGTCACCGCGGCCGCGCGATCTCGGCCGGCAGATGCTCGGGCAGGATGACGTCCTCGGCCTCGAGCAGGAGCGACGCGCTCGATCACGTTGCGCAGCTCGCGCACGTTGCCGGGCCAGGCGTACTCGCGCAGCGCAGCGAGCGCCGCGGCGATCGAGCTGCGCCGGCCGGGCGCCCGAGCTCGCGGCAGAAGCGCGAGATGAAGTGCTCGGCGAGCAGCCGCGAGGTCCTCGGGGCGCTCGCGCAGCGGCGGCATCGTCGATCGGGACCACGTTGAGGCGGAAGTAGAGGTCCTCGCGGAAGCGTCCCTTCGGCGACCTGCTTCGCAGGTCGCGGTGGGTGGCGGCGATGACGCGCACGTCGACCGTGATGTCGGCGTGGCCGCCGACGCGGCGGAAGGTGCGCGTCTCGAGCACGCGCAGCAGCTTGGCCTGGAGCCGCGGAGCCATCTCCCCGATCTCGTCGAGGAACAGCGTGCCGCCGTCGGCCAGCTCGAACAGTCCCTTGCGGAACTGCTTGGCGTCGGTGAACGCGCCCTTCTCGTGGCCGTACAGCTCGCTCTCGAGCAGCTGCTCGGGGATCGCGCTGCAGTTGAGCTCGATGAACGGTCCGCCGGCGCGCGCGCTGTGACTGTGGAGGTAGCGCGCCATCAGCTCCTTGCCGGAGCCGGTCTCGCCGAGGATCAGCACGGTCGCCGTGCCGCTCTCGCCGCCTTGTCGAGCCGCTGGAGCGCGCGCTTGAGCGCCCGCGCCTCGCCGATGATGCGCCTGCTCGCTCAGCGTGCCGGCGCGCAGGTGCTCGACCTCGCGCTGGAGCCGGGCGTGCTCGAGCGCCCGCGCGAGCACGACGCCCAGGTGTTCGAGGTCGGGCGGCTTGAGCATGAAGTCGTAGGCGCCGAGCTGCGTCGCCTGCACCGCGTGCTCGACCGTGCCGTGGCCGGTGAGCATGATCACCGGCAGCGCCGGGTCCTCCTCGCGCAGCCGCTTGCAGCACGTCGCAGGCCGTCCTCGTCTCCGAGCTTCAGGTCGAGCAGCACGGCGTCGACGGACTGCTCGCGCACAGCGCTCGAGCGCCTCGCGCCCGCTCGCGGCCTCGAGCGCGGATGAAGCCCGAGTCGCGCGCCCACTCGCCGATGCTGAAGCGCAGCGAGCGCTCGTCGTCAACGATGAGCAGCGTGTGCGGCGGCCTGCGTGTGCGTCGGGCTCTCGCCTTTCGCCATGGCGTTTCTCCACGGGGAAGTTGAGCATCACGGTCGTGCCGCGGCCCTCGCGGCTGGCGACCTCGATGCTGCCGCCGATGTTCCTGCATGATCGTCTGGCAGATCGCGAGCCCGAGCCCGGTGCCGCGGGGCTTGGTCGTGAAGAACGGATGGAACAGCTTGGCCAGCACGCCGCGCGGCATGCCGACGCCGGTGTCGGTCGATCGCGCACCTGCTGGAACTCGAGCCACGCCGGCGACCGAGCGCGGCGCGGCGAGCGTCGCCGCGTGTCGCGCGCCGCCCGGCCCGCGCGGCGGCTCGCGCCGGCGCACGCGACGGACCTCGAGCGCAGCGTGCCGCCGTTCGGCATCGCCTGCACGGCGTTCAGCGTCACGTTGAGCAGCACCTGCGTCACGAGCGAGGGATCGATGTAGCACCGGACGGCAGCCGCGGCTGCGACGTCGACCTCGGCCTGCGACGCCGGCGGCGGTGCGCGGCTCGCTGGTCAGGTCGAGCACGTCGCTCGACGCAGCGGCGCGAGCGCTCGACCTGGCTGCAGCTCGGGCGTGCGCGGACGCGAGTACTGGAGCAGGCTGGTGACGATGCGGTCGAGGCGCGACGACCTCGTCGAGGATGACGCTGCACGAACTGCGCGCGCGCTCGTCGCGCGGCTCGAACCGGCGCAGCAGCACCTGGGCGCTCGTGCCGATGCCGGCGAGCGGATTGCGGATCTCGTGCGCGACGCCGGCGCGCGAGCTGGCCGAGCAGCGCGAGCCGCTCGTTCCGCCGCAGCTCCTCGCTGCATGCGGCGCAGCTGGGTCAGGTCGCGCAGGGTGAGCAGCAGGGACGGCGGCTTTCCGAGCCGGTGGCTGCGCAGCCCGACCGGCACCTCGCCGCCGCGGCCGGTGAGCAGGACCGTCTCGCGCTCGAGGCGGGTGCGGCGGCGCAGCGCGTCGGCCAGCGGGTCGTCACCTGGAACCACGCCGCGGATCACATCGGAGCGCAAGGCGCCGCGCGAGCGCGTGCGGCGCTGATGCCCAGGAGCAGCTGGGCGGCGGGATTGATCTCGGCGATGCGGCGATCGCGATCGACCAGACGATGCCGCGCGTCCGCATCCGCGAGCATCGATCGAAACAGGGCTCTCGGTCGTGAGCGGCTCTAGAATCCGCGCGATCGGGCGCTCCGCAGCGACGCAGGCGGGCCGAGGCCGATGTCGATCTCGGGTCTCCCGGGCGAGCCTCACTGCACCATGCGCTCTCCATAGCTCGGCCGCAGTATACCAGCCCCAATAGAAACGCCCACCGCGCGAGCGAGTGGGCGAAGATGATCCACGAGTCCGTCAGTCGGGATCCAACACGTCGAGCACGGCCTCGAGGACCTTCTCGCGCACTTCCGCGCGATCGTAGTAGCCGGCGGCGATGCGCGCCTGGGCGGTGCGCACCTTCGACGCGAACGAATGGAGTCGACCGGGGACGTCGCGACCGGCACTCCGTTGCCCGTCACGAGACCGCGAACGTCGGCGCGCGACCTGCGTGTCCCGTCGCCTGGCTCCGATTGACCCGTCGTGCCCGACGAGCTCTCGGGCTTCTGGTGCTGCGCACGCCGGGTTTCCTCCTGGATCCGCGCATAGATCTCTTCACGGTGGACCTTCACCTCAGGCGGAGCCTCGATCCCGAGCTTGACCTGACCGGAACGCACCTCGAGAACGGTGATCTTGACTGAATCACCGATCCGGATGTTCTCGCCTAACTTCCGTGTTAGGACCAGCATCGTGATTACTTCCTCCGCTCCGTGCCGGGTCGACGGCCCGGGACAATCTGCGTATCGGCCATTGGCGCGAACGACTTAAGGTAAGAATAGCCGCACATTGTCCCACCTCAAGCGGCACGTTGGGTTGCGCTGCCAGTCGCCCCGGGCGACGCGCGCCGAGGGGAACGACGCTCGTTCTCGAGCGCGTCTCGCATCGGAGCGAGGGGCGGGCCCCCGACGGCCGAGCATCGAGTGCTCCTCGAACGGGCCGGCCTTGAGCGCTGTCGAAACCGCTGTTAGCTTGAGCGTGCCTCGTTAAGGATCTCGGAGTCTCCCCTCGTGCTCCCCGAGGTACCCGAGGCTACAATGGACCGCCGCCCGACCTCCGCGCTCCTCTCCTGGCTCCTGCTGCCCGTGGCCGCCTACCTCGTGCAGTCGGCGGTCAGCATCCCGCATCCGCGCCCAGCACGGGCTGGGCGCTGCGCGGCGACCTCGTGGCGTCGGTGGATCCGGCGAGCCCGGCATTGCGCGCCGCTCGCCGGGCGATCGCTTGCGCCCCGATGACGGTCGTCCCACGAGTGCTCCGGGGTCGCGCGGCGTCGGCGGTTCAGCCGGCCGATCGATCTCGAGCGCATCGGCGAGAGTCAGGTGAGCCCGCGCGTGGCTCGTGCCCGAGCCGCTCTCGGACGGCGAGCGTCGCTTCCAGGCGGCACTGCTCGCGGTGGTCTCGGTGTTCGTGCTGCTCGGCGGTTGGGTGTGGGCGAGCGTCGCGATACGCTCGCGCGCATCGTTCTTCCTGTTGTGCATCTCGTTCGCGTGCCTGCTCGCGCCGCCTCCGGCGTCGCCGGCGGGCTCGCGGGCGTCGTCACCAGATCACGACGGCGATCACGCTCTCACGCCAGCGCTGTTCATCCACTTCTTCGCCTGTTCCCCGAGTCGCGCGCCAGCGGCCGGCGCGGCGTGGATCACGCGCGGCGTACCTGGTCGCAACCTGTTGTTCTCGTTCGCGCTGGTCGTGATCGCGATCGAGAACCAGCACGGCGTCGCGCCGAGCCGGTTGGCGGACGTGCTGCAGGCGCGCCGCCGGCGTGCTGGTTCGCGATTCGGCCTGCTGACCGCGGTGGCGCTGTTCGTGGCCTCGTACGTGAACGCGGGCTCGCCGCGACGCGCGACGTCGCCTGCGCGTGGCGCTCGATCGGCACGGCACTCGGCGGCTCGGGCCGTTCGCCGCGCTCACCGCGTTGCGCAATCTCCTGCCCGCGATGACGCTGCCCGGCGAGCGCGGCGCGCTCGCGCGCTGATTCTGCTCGTGCCGGCGACGTTCGCGTGGGCGATCGTCGTTCACCGCATCTTCGACTTCCGCATCGCGCTCCGCGCGCGGCGTCGTGACCGCGCTCGTCGCCGGCGCTCGCGGCGCTGCTGGCCGTGCCGGTGAAGGCTGGGCGCGCGCCTTGTGGCCGTGGCTCGGCTCCGGGCCTCTCGGGCGGGCGCTCGCGTTCGTGGCGCTCGCGCGCCTCGCTCGCGGGGCCGGCGGCGCCGCTCACTGCGCTCGGTCGGATCGCGAATCGTGCCCGACGATCGACGTCATCCGCTGATGAGCGGCGGTGCCACCGCCGCACGGCGCGGTGCCGTTCGGCGCCGCCGCGCCGGGACCGGACGGCGACGTGATGCTGGTCGGGGCGTGCGCCACGCAGTCGTTCGCGCAACCTGAGGCTCGACGGCTGTCTCGCCCTCGTCACCGAGAACGGCTCAGTGCGCAGGTGACCGGGCGCGTCCACGCGGGCGCCCTGTCGAGACCGGCGGTCGGAGCTGAGCGAAGCGCACCGCACGGCTTCCGGGGTCGCGGCTCAGAGCGTCGAGGACTCGCGCTCGGGCGCCGACCGCGAGGCGCTGGCTCGGCGGCGTGGCGTGGCTGCTGCCGGTCGGCGAGTCGCCGCGGAGGCGCTGCTCCTCCTCGGCCGGCGGCCTCGCCGGACCGTGGCTCAGCCGCCACGAGGTGCGGCGAGCTCGAGCGCTTCGCCGATCATCTCGCCGTCTCGCTCGAGAACGCGACGCTCCGCCGCGCGAGGCCAGCTCGCACGGGCGCACGCGCGAGCTGCGCGAGGCGGGCGCGATCCAGGCGCACCTGCTGCCCGCACGCGTCCGGTGCTCCCGACGCTCGATTGCGCCGCGGCGGTGCTGTCGAGCGAGGCGGTGGGCGGCGACTACTACGACTTCGTCGAGGGCGCGGACCGCGACGTTCACGCTGGCGGTCGGCGACGCCGCCGGGCACGGCGATGCCGGCTGCCCTCCTGCTCGCGCACGTGCAGGCGCGCTTCGCATACGAGGCGCGTGCGCCACGCGAGCCCGGGCGAGCTGCTCGGCACGCTCAACCGCGAGCTGGTGCGCGTACCGATCAGCCGCGAAGTTCATGGGGCTCGCTGTGCGCGCGTCGACGTCGAGCTCGGCCGCGGAGTGCAGCTTCGCCAACGCCGGCCTCACGCCGCCGCTGGTGTCGGCGCCGCGACGGCCGCGTGGAGGCGACTCGAGCGGCGGCGTGCTGCTCGGGCGTGAGCGACGACGCGCGCTACCCCGACGCGTGCGTCGAGCTGAAGCCAGGGCGACGTCTTGGTCGTCTCACCGACGGGCTCACCGAGGCGCGGCAGGCGGGGCGGACCTCTAGCGGCCCCGGCGGTGCGCGCGATCCTCACCCTCGAGCGGGCGTCCGACATCTCTGGCCGAGATCGCTTCGCGCCGTGAGCGGGCCTACGCCGACCGGCCGCTCGACGACCTCACAGTGGTGGTGCTCAAGCAGTGACCCGGATGAGCCGGGCCGGGCAGCGCCAATACGTAA
>ERZ1370068.6285-contig-5278_pt1 | contig 50091 bp, 81 predicted proteins | sample MGYA00561227_ERZ1370068 | MGnify/ENA primary metagenome ERZ1370068 (study PRJEB38410, sample SAMEA6850437) | metagenome | study: Metagenomic assessment of the ecological functions of the soil: analysis of the soil microbiota associated with the... | reverse complement strand
GGCCGCTTTCGACCACCAGGCTGTCGTCATTCGGCACGATCGCGAGCAGCGATCCTGCCGGCGTGACGACGCCGCCGATGGTGTGGACGGCGAGCTGCTGCACCGTGCCGTGCAATCGGCGCGAGCAGGACATTCTGGCTGACGCGCCGCTGCTGACTTGGCGAGCTCCGCATTCAACTCGCTGGCCTGCGAGCGCACCGCCTTCTGTCCAGCTCGGACAGGGTCTCTCCATCTGATACTGCGTCGCCGCGGCGGCGCGCTGTTCGCGCAGGCGCGCTGGCTGCCGCTCGCCTGGCCGTCCTCGGCGGTGGGCGAGCACGCCGATCTCGTGCTTCCGCTCGATCAGCTGCTGATTGACCTGGGCATCAGTCGAGCTTGCTTTGCCGATCTTCTGGTCGCGCATGGTGCGCAGCAGCCGCTCCCGGTCGGCCAGCATGGGCAGACGAGGCCTGCAGCTTGCCGCGCATTGGCGGTGGTCTCGGCGGCCTCGGCCTGCTTTTGGCCTCGACCTTGCCGGTCGAGATCGGCGAGCGCTTGGCATTCTCGTTCGCGGCCTGCGCGCGCAATGGCGGCTCGGGCCAGCGTCAGGTCCTCGGCCTTCAGATCGCTCCGGCGGGTCGACCAGTGCCCGGCTTCTTGCCCTCGCCCGGCGCGTGCCCGCGAGTGGTTCGCGCGCGTCCACGCAGCCGCGCCAGATTGAGGTTGGCCCTGCAGCAGGCGTCGCGGCACGAAGCGGTGTCAGCGGGTCCGCCGACACCTGGTCGGTACTGAGCCGATCAGACGTCGCCCGCCTTCATCGCGAGCGCCGTCGGAGACGTGGATCGCGGTGACGATGCCGGTGCCGGCTGCCGGCTGCAGGATCTTTGGTCTTGCCAGCCGGCACGACGCGCCCGCTGGCGATCGCGTGACGATGTCGACTCTGCTGCGTACATTCGACCAAGCACGTGACGGCGATGACCGCCACCAGGATGATGGTGAGGCCGATGGCGCTGCCGACCGGCGACGGCGGCGCGGCGTCGGCATCGACTCCAGCGCGGCCGGCAGGAACTCGCGCTCGTCGCGGGTTGCGGCTGGGCAGGCGCAGCAGCAGTTTGCCGACGCCTTTCTCTGACTCGCGTTCTCCCGCGCTGCGGGCGCGGCACGATGCCAGTTTCGGGATCGGCAGCGCCGCGAAAGCCTGGCGCACCCGGCGTTTCCGCCGCATGCGGCCTGCGCAGCCTCTGCACCGGCGATTGCGGCGCGCGCTCGGGATACGCGGCTGCGCGGCGACGGGCGCTTCCGGCATCGCACGTTAGCGCGGCCTGGGGCGCGGGCGCGGGGAGGCGCTGACTGGCCGGTGGTGCCGCTGCCTGCCGTGCGGCTTTGGGTGCCAGGTGCGGCCGCCGGAGGCGCGGCCGAGGGCGCTGGGCGCAGGCGCTCGCGGCATTGTCGCGGTCGTGAGTCGCGGCGGGCCGCGTGGCCCGGGCACACGCGGCGGGCGCGCGGCTGCTCGGCAGCGCGCTCGCGCGCGCCGATCTCTGCGCGGGCGCGGGCACGATCGACGGGCGGCTGCGGCGCGGTGGGCGGCCGGCTTTGCGCGGCGCGCTCGCCGTCGGGTGCCTGCGTCTCCAGCGCGCTTCATCGCCGGCGCTGACGACGTCGCTACGGCCGTGGGCGGTATCACCTCGGGCGCTGGCGCGCAACGGAGCGCATGGCTGGCTCTGCGGCACGACGGCGGACGGTGCACACGCTCCGCTCGCCGCCGGCGCCGCTGCGCGCGTGCCAGCCGGCGCTGCGCAGGCACGCAACCGGTCCAGTGCGGCTTTTGGCAGCGGCGGGCGCGGGCGCAGCAATCGGCGCGGGCGCGGTGCGGCTGCGATTAGCCGGCGCCGGCGCGCAGTGCTGCCGTCGCGGCTTGCGCGGGCTTCGACGGGCGGCGTCGGCCGGCGTTTCCACCGGGCGTGAACTCCCACGTCGGCATCGGCGTCGCGGGCGACCGTCACTTCCGGCACTGATGCGGCGGGCGCGCGGCGGCTCGGGACGCGGCAGCGGCGCTCGGCGCCTGCTTAAGCCCCGCAGCTGGCGCTGACGATCATCCGGCGGGCGAGAGCGCCGCCGCCGGCTGGGGAGTCAGCCGGTTGCGGTGCACTCAGAGATGCTCTGCAGCATCTCTGGGGGCGCTCGCAACGGCGAGAGCTGGGGCCGGCGCGTCTGCCGGCTGCTTGGCGGCGGGAGCTTCTCAGACCCCGGCTTGCGCAGCCGGTTCAGCGGCGATTCCGGCGGCTGTCGTCTGCCGATGCCGTCGGGGGCGGCGTGCGCGGCGCCTCACGCCGCACCGGATCACCTCGCCCGGACTCGCATGCAGCAGCAGCAGCGTGTGCTAGCCGCCGCCGCTCCCGATCAGGTTCGCTCGAGCTTGCCTTTCCCCTCGACGATGCGGCCCTGCTCCTCGATGGTGATGATGCGGTCGGCGTGACGCACCGTCGACAGCCGGTGGGCGATGATGATCACGGTGCGGCCCGTGGCGATGCTGCGCGCATGTTGCTGCTGGATCACCCGCTCGCTCTCGTAGTCGAGCGCGCTGGTCGCCTCGTCGAAGATCAGGATGCGCGGGTTGGTGACCAGCGCGCGGGCGATCGCGATGCGCTGGCGCTGGCCGCCCGACAGGCTGCTGCCGCGCTCGCTGCACGATCGGTGTCGTAGGCCTCCGGCAGCTCGAGGATGAAGTCGTGCGCGCCGGCGAGCTGGCGGCGGCGATCGACCCGTTCCGATCGGCATCGCCGGGATCGGCAAGCGCGATGTTCTCGCGCACCGAGCGGTTGAACAGCACGTTCTCCTGCAGCACGACGCCGATCTGGCGGCGCAGCCAGGCCGGATCGACCATGGCGAGGTCGACGCCGTCGACCAGCACCCGGCCCGCTCTCCGGCACGTAAAGCCGCTGCGACCAGCTTGGCGAGCGTGCTCTTGCCCGAGCCCGAGGCGCCGACGATGCCGACGATCTGGCCTGGCCGGATCTTGATCTCGACAGATGTCGTGGAGGATCTCCGGCCGGTCGATCCGATAGCGGAAGGTCGACGTGCTCGAAGGTGATGTCGCCGCGGATCGGCGGCAGCGCCGCGCGCGCGGGCTATAGGTCGGCTCGGCGGTGGTGTTGAGGATGTCGCCCAGGCGCTCGATCGAGAGCCGTGCCTGGTGGAAGTCCTGCCACATCTGGGCCAGGCGCAGCACCGGCTGGCTCACCCGCCCGGCCAAGATGTTGAAGGCGACCAGCTCGCCGACCGTGCAGGTCGCCGTCGATCACCAGCTTGGCGCCGAAGTACAGGATCGCCGCCGTCACCAGCTTGCTGACCAGCTGGACCGCGTTGCTGGCGGTGTTGCCCAGGCTGAGCGACCTGGAAGCTCGGCGGCGACATAGGCGGCGAGCTGCTCTTCCCAGCGCCGCTGCATCTGCGGCTCGACCGCCATCGCCTTCAGCGTCTCGACGCCGGCGACGCTCTCGACCAGGAACGCCTGGTTCTCGGCGCCGCGCTTGAACTTCTCGTCGCAGCCGCTCGCGGAACAACGGCGTCGCGCCGGCCGAGATCAGCGACATAGAACGGAAGCGAGCCGCAGCACGATCGCAGGTCAGCGAGCGGCGAGTAGAAGAACATCACCGCGATGAAGACCGACGGTGAAGAACAGGTCGATCACCAGCGTCAGCGCCGAGCCGGTGAGGAAGTTGCGGATGTTCTCCAGCTCGCGCACGCGCGCCACCAGAGTCGCCGACCCGGCGGCGACTGGAAATAGGCGATCGGCAGGGCGAGCAGATGGCGGAACAGGCGGCGCGCCGAGCTCGACGTCGATGCGGTTGGTGGTGTGCGAGAACACGATAGGTGCGCAAGCTGCCGCAGGACGGCCTCGAACACCGAGATCGCGACCAGCCCGATCAGCAGGACGTCGAGCGTGCTGATGCTGCGATGGACCAGCACCTTGTCGATCACCACCTGGAAGAACAGCGGCGAGACCAGCGCCGAACAGCTGCAGGAAGAAGGAGGCGAGACGGGACCTCGCTCAGCAGGTTGCGATACTTCGGCAGATCGCGCGCATGAACCGGGAGATGCCGAACTGCCGGCCGAAATCCGCCGGGCTGTCGCGCGGCGCGTCACGAAGACGAGGTGCCGTCCCAGATCGCCTCGAACGCGCCCCGGTCCATCACCTCGGCGGCGGCGCCGCGGTGCCGCGATGCACCAGCACCTTGTCGCAACGCTGCAGCGGCCGAGGAACGAAGAAGCTGCCGTCGTGGCCGCGGGCGAGCGCCGGCAACGGCGCGGCGGGCGAGGCGGCTGGCATACGAGCTGAGCCGTCCGGCGCGCGCTCTTCAGATCTCTGCAGTGGCGGGCCGGAAGCGCACGATGTCGTCGGCGGCAGATGTTGTCGGGCCTGGGCAACTCGCGACCGATCGGTCTGCATCCGCGCCCATGGCGCGGCCAGCGAAAGCGGAGCAAGGTTGCGGAGGCAACTCCAAGGTCCCGTCGTCGGGCGCCAACGGCCACGGTGAGCATCTGGTTTTGTCGCGTCGGCGCTGATTTTTAACCAAACTTTTCTGCACCTTTGGACTATCGCCGCGATAGCTGACTAAACCCTTAATAATGGCCAGCTTTTTCCAATAATTCGCCCCCATATTTTGGGACCGCGGCCGCCGACACCTACTAGGCAGGGGGTATGAACCGGTCGGGTCCCGCCCCCCGCTCCGCCTTATCAGGTGGTCCTCCAGTTGGCCGCGATCACCGTCTCCACGGGCGTCCTCGCCGTTCGCTGCCGCTGGAGGCTGGTGGGCGAGCCGGAAGTCGTCGAAAAATCCGCCATCGCCTGGACCAACTGCCGGACCCGGGTGGCCGCCAGCACCTGCCCGTCGCTGAGCTGGAACGTGCCGAGCCGGTTATCGGTGTCCGAGTACCCAGCCCTTGACGCGGACCGTGTCGGTCCCGCCGGTGCCGCGCACCAGCGTTACCAGCAGGTCGCCGTTGCCCTGCGCGAACTACAGTTGATCGTCGGTGATGCCAGCGCCAAACAGCAGCCGGTCGGCGCCTCCGGTATCGCCGTTGTAGATGGTGTCTTGCTTGCCGCCGCGGGCGAACCAGTAGGTGTCGCTCCTGTTTCGCCGCCGGTCAGCACGTCGTTGCCAGTGCCTCCATTGAGCCAGTCGCCGCCGGCGCCGCCGGTCATGGTGTTGTTGAGGTTGTTGCCGGTGCCGCTGAAGTTGCCGGAACCGGAAAAGCTCAGCTTCTCCACGTACGCGCCAAGGGTGTAAGAGGCGAGCGTGGTCTTCACCAGATCGGTCCCCTCGTTGCCCCCGGCTGTTCCACCGGCCGATCGCCGGTGTGGTTGACAGTGTAGGTATCGTTGCCCCTTGCCGCCGATCAGCATGTCGCCGCTCGCGCCGCCCGCCAGCACGTCGTCGGCGGAGGTGCCGTTCATAACCAGGCCGCTGGGCAGGCGGACCAGGCTGTTGTTGCCGAAATGGATATCGCTCACGCTCGGCAGTGCCATGCCCACCAGCCGCACCACATTGTTGCTGTTTGACAGGTCGAACACCTTGGCGGTCGAGCTGTCGGCGTAGCGGAAATTATCGAGCGGTGACGTTGGCGCCGCTCGCTGCCTGGAAATGCGACGGCTTGCCGATGCCGCCGAAATGATACGGGTTGGTGCTGACGCTGTCCGTCATGGTTACGACCGGCGCCCCACAGGCGGAAGTTCTTGTTGTTGCCGCTGGCCGACGCCCGGAGCATCGTCACGTTGTTGCCCTTGATGTCGTAGCGGCATCGGTGTTCCCTGGTGGCGACCGTGTCGCGGAAGGCCAGGTTGTGCGCCGCCCTCCGCCACGAAGCCATCGCTGTTCCAATAGTCGCCCGCGGCGCCGCGGCCAGTAGTTGTTGCGTATGGTCACATGATCCATGACGACGTCGTGCACCAGTGCCGTCGAGCGCCACGCCGGCGAGGATGAGGCCGCCATTCTGCTTCTGGCTGTCGCCGACCACGTTGTGCAGCGTCACGTTGCGGCTGTTGTATTTGAGCGCTTGATCGCGTTCCGCGAATAGCCGGCGATCGTGACGTCCTCGACGCTTGGAGCCAGTTGACACTGGCCGAGGTCTCGGAGCCGGACACTGATTCTGATGAAGCGGGCGACATTGGTGGCCGCGACGCGCTTGATGCTGAGGTCTCCGATATCGGCGCTGATGCGGAACACGCCGTTGCCGATATTCTTGGTCGCCGCGTCCGAGAACTTCAGGTGGTCCGCACCGCCCACCAGACGGAACAGCTCGACACCTTCCGCGAGGCCCGGCGTCCAGCCCGTCGCGCGCGTGCCGACGATGGTCGCCGCCATCGCCGTGCCGTCACTGGTCGCGCCGCGGGATCGTGATCGGCGCGCCCGCGGCGCCGCCGGCCGCGATGGTGATCTGCTTGGTCACCCGTTGTAGGCACCCTGGTCGGCGAGCAGCCGCACCTCGTCGCCCGCCGCGGCGGCCGCGATGAACCTGGGAAGATCGTAGATCGTGCCGGCATTCGCGGCCGAAGAGCCGCTGTAGAGCCGGAGCCGGTCGGCGAAATGTAGTATACTTTCATGGTGCGCCTTCCGAATGCTTGCGAGGCAAATTGACCCGCCCGCGCGGCTCTTGGCAGTCAGCCGCCGCACGCGTCGAAATCCCAAGACTCAAAGCGATTGCGCCTCGAGAACCGATGCCAGATCGGCTTCGGCTCAAGGCGCGCATCACGTGACCCTATTCGGCCTTTCCCCCACGCAGGCGAAGGCAGCCACCCAGACGCCTTCGCTGCGAGCATGCACATTGCTATTACAATTAGCGACGGGCCGTCGACTCTGTCAATTGGCCGAAGTCATGTGGCCGAGTGCCAATTTGCCACAATCACAGATCTCGACAGATTGTTGTTGCGCCAATGCGTCAGAGAACTCATGCTCGACGGCGGCGCGCTGAAGGCGGACATCGCGTCGACCAGCTGCTGGACCTGCGTGGCCGCGAGGGTCGCGCCGTCGCTCAGCTCGAAACGATCGAGCTGGTTGCTGCTGCTCGGTACTTCAGCCCTGCAAGGTCGCGCGATCGGTGGCACCGAGAACGCTGACCACCAGATCGTTCGCCGCTGCGCGCGAACCACAGCTGATCCTCCGCGATGCCGGCGCCGAACACCAGCTTGTCCGCACCGAGATCGCGGTGTCGGCGTTGGAGATGAGATCGCTGCCGCCGCCGGGTGCGACGACGTAGGTATCTGCTCCTTGCCCGCCGGTCATGACGTCATTAGCCGACGCCGCCGCTGAGAATGTGCGTTGCCGCTGCCGCCGCTGAGCGTGTTGGCGGCGGCGTTGCCGACGATCATGTTGTTGGCGGTGTTGCCAGCTGCCCTTGATCGCCGCGGTGCCGGTGAGGTCAAATTCTCGGTGTTGGCCGCAAGCGTGTAGGTCACCGGAGCTTTGCACGGTGTCGGTTCCTTCATTCGCCTTCTCGGTGACGAGATCGCCGATGCTGTTCACGATAGGTGCCGCCGCCGGCGCAGCCGATCATGTTGTCGCTGTCGGCGCTGCCGTCAGAGCAGGTCGTTGCCGGTCCAGCCGTAGGATTATCGCGGTTACCTCGCCCAGCAGCCAATCGTCGCCAGCATCGCCGGACAACCGGTCGTTGGAGCGCCGCCGAAGACTTTGTCCGTGCCATCGCCGGCATATGACCAGGTCGATGCCGCCCTCGCCGTAGACGGTATCGTTGCCGGCGCTGCCGTAGATGGTGTCGCTGCCCACCGCCGCTGCGCAGCGCGTGTCGTTGCCGACGCCGCCGGTGATGACATTGTTGAGCGTGTTGCCGGTGCCGGCGAAGCCGCCGGTGCCAACGAAGGTCAGGGTCTCGACGTTGGCCGCGAGCGTGTAGCTCGCGATGCTGGCCTTCACTGATCGGCGCCCTGGCTCGCGAGCTCGACCACGATGTCGCCGGCATTGTTCACGGTATAGGTGTCGCTGCCCGTGCCGCCGGTGAGGCGATCGCCGCCAGCGCCGCCAGCCAGCACATCGTGGCCCGTGGTTCCGGTCTCCACCACGTTGGCTACGCCGATCGTCACGGTCGTGGTGGTGCTGAGGCCGTCCTGGTCGGTGACCTTGACCGTGAGCGCATGGGAGGATTGAGACTCGAAATCGATGGACGCCACCGGCCTTGACACGGATCTGGTTGCCGGCAAGTTCGAACAGAGCTGGTGGCGCCGCCGGTCAGAGCGAAGCTGTGGTGTCGCCGGTATCCGGATCCACCGCGCCGAGCGTGCCGACCACGGTGCCGACGATTGCGTTCTCCTCGACCGTGCCGCCAGCCAGCGTCACGCCGGTTGGCGCTGCATTGGACGGCAGGATGTCGAGGAGCGAGCCGTTCTTGAGCAGGATCAGCGGCTGGTAGAGCAGCGGGATGACGGTGTCGGCAAGATGCACGGTCGCGCCGCCCTTGGTCATGTCGAACAGGACCTGCGGCAATAGCGCGTCGGAGAACGTCAGGTTGTCGATCGTCGCTTCCGCGTCCACGCCGAGCCAGACATGGGCGGTGTCGGTGTTGCCGCCGTAATAAGTCGGATTGAGGCCGCTGCCGCCCTCGATCGTGATGGAGGTGGACCAGAAGCGGTAGTTGCGGTTGTTGCCACTCCGCGACCGTGTTCACCAGGGCCGTGCTGCTGGACTTGAGGTCATAGCCGGCGTCGGTGTTGCCGGACGCCACGGTGATTCTCGAAGCGCACGTTGTAGATGCTGCGTTCGGTCGAGAAGCCGTCGCCGTTCCAGTACTCGCTGGCGGTGCCCTGGCCGAAGTTGTTCTTCATCACGGTGTCGGAGATGACGACGTCGTGCGCCGTGCCATCGAGCGCGATGCCGCAGACGTAGAGCCCGCCGAAGGTGCGCTCGCTGTCGCCGACCACGTTGTCGATCACCACGTCGTGCGTGTCGTACTGCAGGCGGATCACGCTGCGCGAATAGTCGGTGACGTTGACGTCCTCGACCGTCAGGCCGCTGATGGTTGCGGAGGTCGCGGTGCCCGACACGTAGTTCTCGACAAAGCGGGCGACATTGCTGGCGTCGACGTCGCGGATGGTGAGTTCGAGATGTCCGCGCCGACACGGAACACGCCGTTGCCGAAGTAGCTGGTGGAGAGGTCCTCGAACACCAGGTTGTTGGCGCCGGACAGCAGCGCGGAACAGCTCGTTGCCCTCGCTCATGCCGTAGGTCCAGGTGGACGAGCGCGATCCCACGATCTCCGCCGCCATCGGATCGCCGCTGCTATCGATGCCGCGGATGGTGACCGGCGCGCCCTCGGTTCCGCCCTTGCTGATCGAGAGCTGAGTGTTCTGCTGGTAGGCGCCCTGGTCCGCCAACAGCAGCACTTCCGCCGGCCCGGCCGCACTGGATGAACTGGTTGAGATTGGCGAGGGTGCCTGGCGTTCGCGATCGAGGATCCATTCACGCAAGCCAGCGCCGTTTGGCGAAACGTAGAGCGTTGCCATTATCAAGTCCTGTTGAATGTCTGGGCGCGAGATGTCGGGGTCACGAATAATGGCGGCTCTGACTGACCTCGCTCGCTTCTGAATAAAGACGAGAATTATTAATCAGAGCCTAATATAGCCATAGGTCAGTTTCGGACTAATACTTTGATAACATTGTCAAATTTTACGGAAATGAAGAGTAGTTCCCGCACCTCATAGTGGGAATACTGGATAAAGGAAAATGTCCCCGCCATGCTTGTTGACAGGGCCCCACATCGGGATTCAATAAGAGAAAAAGCCGCAAAAATTCGGCGTGCGCGGGAGCGCCGCCTCGGGAAGGAACGACGCCGCATGACGACCGTCCTGGTGGCCGACGACCATCCGCTGTTTCGCGAAGCGATCGCGGATGCCTTGCGCACCATGTTCGACCGCGTCGGCGTCCTCGAGGCCGGCTCGATGACCGAGGCGATCGATCAGCGTCGCCAATGCCGATCGATGATCGATCTGGTGCTGCTGACCTGCGCACTGCCGGGCATGAGCGGCGTCAAGGGCGTGCGCACCCTGCGCCGCCGCCGGCCGGATATTCCGATCGCGGTCATCTCCGCGCTCGACGACAGCATGGTGGTGCGCAGTGCTTCGATGCCGGCGCCATCGGATATATTCCCGAAATCGCTGCCGCGGCGGTGCATCGCCGACGCGATCCAGACCATCCTCGACGGCGGCAGCTATCGCGCCGAACGACAGCGCAGATCGGCCACACGCGCGCGAGAGACCGACGACGGAGACGACGGCAAGCTGGACGACGCGATGCGCTGCCGGTTCGAGCTGCCTCACCAACCAGCAATGGAAGGTGCTGGAGCTGATGGCGCAGGGCCTGCTCAACAAGCAGATCGCCTACGCCATCGACGTGCAGCTGACCACGGTCAAGGCGCACGTCTCGAGCTTGTTGCAGAAGCTCGGGGTCTTCGCGCCGCACCCAGGCGGTCATCCTGTACCCAGAAATACTGCCGCCAGGCCTCACTCTCGGACCGAGGCAATCAGCGCCCTTAGCCGCGCCGGCTTGATCGGTTTCAGCAGCAGGCTGACGCCTGCGAGCTGGTCCACGTCATCGCTGAATGGATGGGCTGTGGTCGGCGGTGATGATCGCGCCGGAATGCCCGGCGTCGCATCCGCTTGCCGGATGGCGCGTGATCGCCTCGGTGCCGACGCGGCCGTGGTCGAGATGGTAATCGACCAGCAACAGCTCCGGCTGTCTCCCCGGTGCGGTCGAGCTCCGATATGCGCGCCTTCTGCGTCTGGAGTGCGGCGATGACCCGGCAGCGCCAGGTATCGAGCAGGCTGGTCATGCCCTCCAGCACCTGCGCCTCGTTGTCGATCACCAGCACGCGCACGCCGTCGATGGTGCGTATGGCTGCGGCAGGCGCGGCGCCCGGATCGGCCGCGCGGCTCTGCCGGCGGCATCCTCGCTGAGCGGCACGCGCACCGCAGAAGACCGAGCCCTTGCCCCACCTGCGAACGCACGTGGACCGGGTGGTCGAGCAGGCGGCTGATGCGGCCGCACGATGGAGAGCCCAAGGCCATAGCCCTTGGCGCTCGCCGGCGAGATCGGCGAGGCGCCGGAACTCCGCGAAGATCTCGTCGAGCTTGTCCTTGGGAATGCCGATGCCGGTGTCGGCGACCTGAGATCTCGGCGAATCTGCCCGCGCCGGCGCACGCCGAACAGCACCTTGCCCTGGGGCGTATAGCGGCAGGCATTGCTCAGCAGGTTCTGCAGCAGGCGCCGCAGCAGGCGGACATCGGTGCGCACGCTGAGCGAGGTCGGCAGCACATCGACAGCTCGAGGCCGGTTCGCGTTCCGCCAGCGGCGCGATCTCGTCGCGCAGCGGACAGCATCAGCGGCCCGAGCGGAACCGGGCCGAGCTGCACGTTCACCCGGCCGGACTCCATCTTTGAGATGTCGAGCAGAATGTTGAGGATATCCTCGATGTTGACCAGCGCACGGTCGACCTTCTCGACATAGTCGGCGGTATGGCGCGGCAGCTTGCCGCCCTGGATCGAGGCGATGAACAGGCGCGGCGGTGTTGAAGCGGCTGCAGCAGGTCGTGGCTGGCGTCCGCCGGGAACTGGCGTCTTGCTGGCGTTGGCGAGCTCCGCTCCACCTTTGGCCGGAGCGCAGTTCGCGCGCGATGCGGCGCTTCTCCTCGATCTCGCGCACCAGGGTCTCGTTCAGCTCCTGCAGGCTGGCGGTGCGTTCGTAGACCGCGGCGCTCCAGGTCCTCCTTCGCCATCTCCAGCATGTGCTGGGCGCGGCGGCGCTCGGTGATGTCCTGGATCAGGGTGAAGAAGCCCATCGACCCGGCCCGACGGCGCTGCGATGCGGCACGTAGGTGGCGAGGCCGAAGCGCGGCTCGCCATCGGCCGACGGCAAGGCCGACGTCGAACACGCTGGTGGAGCCGGCAAGCGCCCGTTCGATATAGCTGCGCTCGTGAAGCTTGTATTCCGCCTCGCCGAGGACTGCGCGCGCATCTTGCGCCCGACCAGCTTGCCGCCGTCGCGGGCGAAGGCCGCGCGGATAGGCGCGGTTCACGAACTGATAGCGCTCCTGCTCGTCGATGTAGCACATCATGGTCGGCATCGCGTTGGCGAACAGGCGGATGCGCGCCTCGCTGTCGTGCAATGCCTTCCTCGGCCTGGCGCCGGTCGGTGATCTCCGAATAGGAGACCACGAAGCCGCCGTCGGGCATCGGATCGCTCTTTGATCGCGAACCAGCGGCCATTCACCGACACTTCCGCCGGCTGCGCCGCCATGGGTGGTGATGAATGGGCGACGCGTGCCCAGCTCCGGGCACGTCGCGCAGATCGTTGAAGCGCTGGAAGCCGCGCAGCGCGGCGCCGGGCGTCAGCAAGGTCCGGCGGGCAGAGCTCAGCAGCTCGCCATACTGGCGGTTGGCGGTCACCAGGCGCTGGTCCCGGTCGAACACCGCGACGCCGATCGACATGCTCTCCAGCGTCGCCTGCAGATGCAGCGAGCGCTCGGCCAAGCGCGCGCTCGCGCTCCTGGCGCTCCTCGTCCTTGACGTCGGTGATGTCGGTGTAGATCGAGGCCAAGCCGCCTTCGATCGACTCGGCGGTCGTTGACCTGGACCCAGCGGCCGCCGGACTGCGCATAGACCCAGCGGTCGGCGCCGTGGCGGCGGGTGCTTTCGCGCTGGCGCATGCGGTCGGCGATCCAGGTCATCGGCGCTCTGCCCGTCCGGCGCGGCGATGCAGCCGCGCTCGAACGCGATCCGGATGAGGCCCTGGAAGCGTGAGGCCGGTGCGCATCTCGGCGCCGAGGCCGGGCCAGAAATCGGTGAAGCGCCGGTTGAACAGGATCAGCCGGTCTTCCGGATCGAAGATCGCGAAGCCCTTCGGAGATGCTGTCGATCGCGTCCTGCAGGCGGTTCTGGGTCGTCATGCTGACGACCGCCGCCTCGTTCAGCTCGCGGTTGGAGGTCGCGACCGCTTCCAGCGCCTGTTCCAGCTCGCGCGTGCGGTCCCGCACCATGCGGTCCAGCAGGATCGCGGCCTGGAACAGGTGATAGGCGTTGCCGTGCGAGGTCGAGGCCGTGCTCGACCCGCTGCATCAGGGCGCGGTTGATCTCGGTCAGCTTCGCGACCTTGGTGCGCAGCTCGCTGCGCTCGTCGTTCGGGGCGCTGTCAGCCGCCATCCAGGATCTCCGCTACCGCGCGAGCGCCGAACCGAAGGCGATGCCGGTGAAGGTCTGGCTCATATGCATGGTGCCGAACTGCTCGCCCGTAGGTGTTGAAGCCGATGACGGTGTTGGCGGTCAGCAGGCGCGAGATGTCGCCCAGCATCTGGCCCTGCTCCATCTCGATGTAGCGCAGGATGCAGTCGAAGCCGAGGACGGCTTCGACCGGCCCCAGATCGTGGTTGAGGCGCGTGAACAGGGATCTCGAGGTCGGCGACCAGGTTGCCGCTTTCGGCGATGCTGAGCACGATGCCCTCGTCGATCGCGCAGAAGAAATGGAAGCTGTCGTCGCTCGTTCACCTGCTGGATGGCGCGGGCATAGTGGCGGCCGCCGGCGCGCACCACCAGCGGATGGGCGGCGAACACCTGGGGTGTCAGGTCTTCGCGCCTCGAGGCCCAGCAGCCGCGCATATTCCTGGGCCGCCGGCTCGGCATTGATCTCCATCACCAGGCGGTTGGCGGGATCGGCCTTGGTCACCACCACCTTCGAGGTCGAGCGGCTTGAAGTGCTGGGTCTGGAACACCCGGAAATCGTGATCGGTGGAGATCAGGAGCATCAGCGCGGCGTTTTCCAGCACCCGGCCGTCCAGGAACATGTTGGGCTCGCGCACCGTCGGGCTGACGCCGGCCGAGCCGCCAACCAGCGGGACATGGCCCAGGGCCGCGCCGAACGCGCTGACGATCGCCTCCTCGCGCATGGCGAGGCTGTCGTTGATGAGCATGGCGAAGGTGTGCGGCGTCTCCAGGCGCTGCTGGAGCAGCTCCTGCTCGGCCAGCAGGGCGCGCGCGGCGGCGAAGCCGGCGGCGATCTCGAAATCGACACAGCCGCTCGATCGGCTTGACCGACGCGACGAAATGCTCGGCATCGAAGCTGACGCCGATGATCGAGCCGCGGCGATGGCCGAGCGGCGTGATCTCGCCGGCGGTGGTGCAGCCCACCACCGTGGCGTCGAGGCCGTACTCGCCGACTGCGGCGGCGACCTCGGCGATGTGGAACTGCGGCGAGCAGAACAGCATGACCAACTCGGACTTCACGCCGGTGAAGGAATCGAGGATGGCGTTCGACCATTTCCTTCGGCGTCTTGCCCATGTGCCTCGTCTTGCAGGGCCCAGCGAATGCAGCGATGCGCGGCATCGCGGTCCGGCGCCTCCCGGGCGCATGCTTGTGCGCGAGCGACATGGCCTATCCTCCCAGAACGCGGCCGATTTCTATCGTTGCGGGCCGTCGGCGCTCGGCCTTGAATGTGGCCGCATTATCGACGCTATTGGCTTCGATCCAAAGTCCACTTTCGGAGCGCGCGAACTTCTCGTTAACATTCAACCAGAGCAGACGGGCCATAATCCACTCGTGCCGCGCATGATTGTGGCCGGCAAATGGACGCTCACGCAATAAGAGGGAGCGCGGAGGATGGAAACGCGCGCTGCAATGCGAACCGAGGCCGTCCAACCCCTGGAAATCTGCGATTTTGAGCTTACGGCCGCGGGTCGTCTGCCGATCCCGTCATTGTTGCAGCCGCGCCATGAGCGTCACCGAGACCTCTCGCGCATCATTGTTTCGACGGATGGCAGATCTTTCGCCAGCCATCCGTCGAAGGAATGCGGCGTCACCGATGAAATTCTTCGCTCTATCTGCCGCCAGCGGCCGCCGCGGCGCGCGTGCCGGTGCTCTACTATCTCGCCGGCCTCACCTGCACCGAAGAGACCTTCGTGCTAAAGGCGGGGCGGCCAGCGCTTTGCACGCTGAGACCGGCGTCGCCCTCGCCGCGCCCGACACCAGCCCGCGCGGCACCGGCACGCCAGGCGCCGATGCCGATTGGGATTTCGGGTCTCGGCGCCGGCTTCTATGTCGATGCCACCCAGGCGCCGTGGGCCGGAATACTGGCGCATGTACAGCTACGTCACCGCCGAGCTGCCGCGCGTGCTGGCCGAGAACTTCCCGATCGATCCGAAGCGCCAGGGCATTTTCGGCCATTCGATGGGCGGGCATGGCGCGCTGGTCGCGGCGCTGCGCAACCCGGGCCAGATATCGTTCAGTGTCGGCGTTCGCGCCGATCGCGGCGCCGAGCCGCTCGCCCTGGGGCCAGCAAGGCCTTCAGCGGCTATCTCGGCGAGGATCGCAGCCAGTGGAGCGCCTACGACGCCAGCGAGTTGGTGCAGCGCAACACGGCTGTCAACCACCATCCTGATCGACCAGGGGCTCGACGACCCGCTACCTCGCTGAGCAGCTCCATCCGCATTTGTTCGAGGACGCTTGCCGCAAAGCCAACCAGGCGATCGTGCTGCGGCGGCACCAGGGATATGACCACGGCTATTACTTCATCCAGAGCTTCATCGCCGACCACGTCGCGGCACCACGCCCGGCAGATCAGCCGAAGCTGGATGAGGGCCCGCGTCACGGGAGGCATTGATGATCAAGCTATATGACTTCGAGCTGTCGGGCAGCTGCTACAAGGTGCGCCTGCTGCTGAATATTCTGAAGGTGTCGTGCGAGCGCATTCCGGTCGACTTCGTCAACAAGGAGCACAAGACCGACAAGTTCCTGAAGCTGAACCCGCTCGGCGAGCGTGCCGGTGATGGAGGACGGCGAGGTCCGGCTGCGCGATGCGCAGGCGATCCTGGTCCACATCGCGCGGCAGTATGACCGCTCGAACACATGGTTCCCCGACGCGCCGGATTCCATGGGCCGGATCATGCAGTGGCTGTCGTTCGGCGGCAACGAGCTGATGGCACCGCGTCCGGCGCGCGCGCTGGTCAAGATCCTCAACTATCCGCTCGACCTGCCAGCGCTGCAGGCACGCGCGCGATGGCGGCCTTCGCATCCTCGACGGGCATCTTGCCGGCCGCGAGTTCCTGGAGTTCGGCCATCCGACCATCGCGGACACAGCCTGCTTCCCCTATGTGGCGATGGCGGGGCGAAGGCGGCATCGACCTCAAGCCCTACCCCAACATCCAGCACTGGATCGAGCGCATCGAGCACATCCCCGGCTTCACCCCGATGCCGGGCATTCCTGCGCTCGGAGCTGCCGCAGCGTAACCGGAGACTGCAGTCAGCGATCAGGCCATTACACGCATTCTCGTCTGCTTGCTGCGCCCTGTTGCTGGGGTGCGCCTGGCGATCGCCGCCGAAGCCCCGCAGGTCAAGATTGGGACGCTGAAATTCGGCACGGTCAACTGGGAGCTGAAGGTGATCGGCGACGGCTCCGATGAGAAGCATGGCTTCGCCCTGACGCGGGTCGATTTCGCCGACAAGGACGCGACCAGCATCGCGCTGCAATCCGGCGAGGTCGACGTCATCGTCACCGACTGGATCTGGGTCGCGACCCAGCGCAAGCTCGGTCACAACTTCACCTTCGTGCCGTTCTCGCGCTCGGTCGGCGCGGTGATGGCGGATCCGGCCAAGGGCATCAAGACGGTCGCCGACCTCGCCGGCAAGAGCATCGGCGTCGCCGGCGGGCTTCGAGCGACAAGAGCTGGGTGCTGCTGCAGGCCTATGCGCGCAAGACCGCCAACCTCGAGCTGAAGGACAAGGCCGACGTGCAGTTCGGCGCGCCGCCGCTGCTGAACGAGCTGGTGCAGCGCGGCAAGCTCGACGCGGTGCTCAACTTCTGGAATTTCAACGCGCGCGCTCAAAGGCAAGGGCTTCGTGCCGGTGGTGTCGATCCGCGACATCCTGCCGGCGCTTAGGCTCGAGGCCGACCCGCCGCTGCTGGGCTGGGTGTTCAGCGACGAATGGGCCGCTAAGAATCCGGCGCCGCCAAGGGACCTGATCGATGCCCGCACGAGGCTGAAGGCGCTGCTCAAGACCGACGATGCGGTGTGGGACAAGCTCGCGCCCGACATCATGGACGCCGAGGACGACGCGCGATCTTCCGAGGCGCTGAAGGAAGGCTTATCGCGACGGCATCCTCGGACGGCTACGGGCACAAGGACGTGCTGGCGGCGGAAAGTGCGTCTCGAGGTGATGCGCGCGGCCGATCCCGCGTCGGTCGCCAACCTGGAGCGCTCTGCCGGAAGGGACCTTCTGGTCCGGCTACCTGAAATGAACCCGCGTCGCCGGCGCGCTTCCCGTTCTGATGTGATGCCCCGGCTGGAACCGGCTGCTGTCGGCGGTCGCACTGCTGGCGCTGCGGCAGCTGGCGCCGCGATGGCGGTGGCCGACGCTCGTCGCCCTCGCGCGCTCGCCACCTTCCAGGCCGGCTATGCCGAGCTGATGCGCGGCAGCCTGCTGTTCCATGTCGCCATCACGCTGGCGCGGGTGGCGGTGGCCTTCACCCTCTCGCCATGTTGATCGGCAGCGCCATCGGCATCCTGCTCGGCCGTTCGGAGCCATTGGACCAGATCTTCAACGGCTGGCTGGTGATCGGGCTCAACCTGCCCGGCGCTGGTGACCAGTGGCGTGCTGCTGCTACATGTGGTTTGGGTTGACCGAGGTGGCGGCGGTCCTCGCCGTCACCATCAACAAGGTCCCGACGGTCGCCGCGATCGTGCGCGATGGGCACCAAGGCGCTCGACCGCTCGCGCTGTTCGAGATGACCGCACGTCTGGCGTCAAGCTCGACGCGGGTGCTGACGCGGGTGATCCTGCCGCAGCTGGCGCCCAGCCTGATGGCGGCGGCGCGCGCCGGGCTCGCCCTCACCTGGCAAGATCGTGCTGGTGGTGGAGCTGCTCGGCCGGCCGAACGGCGCTCGGGTTCCAGATCCGCACGCTTCTTCAACTTCTTTCGACATCGCCAGCATCCTGGCCTACTTCGCTGGCGTTCATCGCGAGCGGTGGTCGCGATCGAGACCTTCCTGCCGCAGCCGATCGACCGGCGGCTCGGCGCCTGGCGGCGCGCATGACCGGGACTGGTGCTGCGCGGCGTCACCCGGAATTCCCCGAACCCGCCGACCGCCACGTCCTGCGCGGCGTCGACCTCGCCATCGCGCCAGGCGAATTCGTGTCCCTGGTCGGGCCGTCGCGGTTCCGGCAAGACCACCGCTGCTGCGCCTCATCGCCGGGCTCGACACGCCCGATGCGGGCAGCGTGACGTGGCAGGCGGAGCGGCGGCCACGGTTTGGCGCGGTGTTCCAGGAGCCGCGGCTGGTGCCCTGGCTCAGCATCCTCGACAACCTGCTGCTGGTGACTGGCCCGGATCCGGCGCGAGCGCGCGCGCGGGCGCTGCTGACGGATCGAGCCTGGCGGGCAACGAGGATGCGCTGCCCGGCCAGCTTTCCGGCGGCATGCAGCGGCGCGCAGCGCTGGCGCGCGCATTGCTGGTCGAACCGGAGTTCCTGATGCTGGACGAGCTGCTGATCTCGCTCGACAGCGCGTCTGGCGGAGCGGATGCGCAGCCTGCTCAACACAGTATTGGCGCGGGCGCCGCACCACCACGCTGCTGGTGACGCACAATCTCACGCGAGGCGGCGGAACTCTCGACCCGCATCCTCATCCTGTCGCCGCCGAGAGGCCGACCCGCGGACTGCGCCCTGCCGCCGCCCGATCCGAGGCAGCGCAAGCGACCGCGCGGTGGCGGCGGTGCTGGAGGATCTGCGCCGCGATGACACAGGCGTGGCCGCGGCCGGACACTACCGGAGGCGCGCGACCCGCTTAGCAGGGCAAGCTTAGCGTCTACTGAATCAAGTTGCCCTGCACGTCGATCGATCGGGACGTGGGTATTCGCGCAGGATGGCGGTGATCTGTCCTTGCTGTCGTCGCTGACCACCTGATCCGATCTCGCGCTTCCAGCGATGCTCGCCGGGGCGCACGCCCATGGCGATGAAATAGTCCATGCGGTCCGCTTTCGCCTCGTGCACCAGCGGCGTGATGGTGAGCGCATCGCCCTGCTGCGCGGCGAAGCCAGCCGGCGAGCGGCCCCACAGCAGCGCGACGTCGATCCGGCCGGCCACCAGGTCGTCCACCATGCGATGGCTGGGCAGATCGTAGCGGCGTGTCGACCGTCAGGTCGTACGGCGCGGCGTGCGCCATCAGGCCGTTGCGCGCGGCGACGCCGGCGGGCGGCGTGCCGGCGATGAGGCCGATCTTGAGCGACTTCAACGCTGGGATCGTCGAGCCAGGTCGGCGGTGATGCCGTCGTTCTTGCGCGTCACCATCACGTAGGTCGAGCGGTAGTACGGGTTGGTGCTGAGCACCGCTCCGGCGCCGCTGACCATGCCGATCACGAGATCGCAGCGGCGGCGCCCTGCAGCGTGTTGCGCAGGAAGCCGGTCGCCTGCGGGAACCAGGTATAGCGCACCGGCACGCCGAGCTTGCCGGCGATCAGCGTCGGCGATCTTGTTCTCGAACCCTCGCCCTTCTGGTTGGAGAACGGCATGTTGCCCGGGGTCGAGCACACCCGCAGCGCGGGGCGGTCGACCGCCTCGGCTGATCGACAGCGAGAGCCGCCGTGGGAACGCGGCGGCCAGGAATCAGGATGCAGAAGCCTTGAGCGACATCGTCGCCGGCTGGTGCCCATGCAGGCGTTCTCGGCTTCCGCCGCCTCCGGCGGCTTGTCCGCATCGCTTGTCCGGCTCGGCCGCGGCCGACGGCGCCAGTCGGACCCGCGCCTTCCAGTAGCGCGTAGATGTCGTCGAGATAGCACATGACGTTGGGATCGGTGCCGAAGGCCGGCATCTTCTTCCTGCACCGCCGTGTTCACCTCCTGCTTGCCGTTCACCACGATCTCGGTGAACTGCTCGTAGTTCAGGCGCTTCAGGGATTCGACCAGCGCCGGCGCGAAGGTGCCGCCCCACGCCGTCCGGCCCATGGCAGGTGTGGCAGATGCTGTTGCTAGCGGCGGAACCCGCTGAAGGTCGGCCAATCCACCGTGCCGTCCTCAGCGATCTTGTAGGGCTTCTCTTCATCGGTGGCGGCCACGGTGCTCTGAGCCCGGCTTTCCATCGACCTGGGCGATCATCGCGCCGCACAGGGCGAACGGCAAAAATGCAAGCAGACAAACGCCATTCGAACTGTCATCAAGGCCCCGCTCATCTGCAAGCGTCTCGGTGTGCGCGTTTCGTGTTCAGGCCCTGAAAGAGATCGGGCCGGAAGCTTGCGCCGCCCGCCCGATTCTCGAGATGCATGTTACTCAGGCAGCGTGAACACGGTCATGGTGCCGCCGAGCGCCGTGTAGCTCGACAGCGCCTTGTAGGCACCGACCGCGCCGAGGCCGGCGGTGTCTGGTCAAGCCAGCCGCCATGCCGATGCCGGCCCAGCCGCCGACGCCGGACAGCACTGCGACGTACTGCTTGCCGTCATGCTCGTAGGTGTTGACGTTGCCGATGATGCCCGGACGGAGTCTTGAACTTGTAGAGCTCCTTGCCGGTCTCGGCATCGACCGCCTTCAGATAGCCTTCCAGCGTGCCGTAGAACACCACGTCGCCGGCAGTCGCCAGAGCGCACCGCTCCACACCGAGAAGGGCTCCGGCATGCGACCACTCGATCTTGCCGGTGGTCGGCATCCCAGGCGATGAAGTTGCCGAGATGGTCGTCGCCCTGGGGCGGATACATGCTCGAGCGTCGCGCCGACATAAGGCTGGCCGGCGGTATAGCGCCACCTTGAACGGCTCGTAGTCCATGCAGACGTGGTTGGTCGGCACGTAGAACAGGCCGGTCTTCGGCGAGTAGGCCGCCGGCTGCTGGTCCTTGCTGCCAAGCGCCGCCGGGCAGATGCCCTTGCGAGTTGACGTCCTGGCCGTTGTGCTTCGGTCGAGAACTCGTTCACGCGGTCCGGCAGGCCGGTCTCCAGGTCGACCTTGGTCGCCCAGTTCACCGCCGGATCATACTTCTCCGCCACCAGCAGTTCGCCGTTAGTCGCGGTCGAGGCGTGTAGCCGAAGCCGTTGCGATCGAAGTGGACGAGCGTCTTGCGGTCCTTGCCGCCGATGCTGTCTGGTCGGCCAGGATCATCTCGTTGACGCCGTCATAGTCCCACTCGTCGTGGGGCGTCATCTGATAGACCCACTTCGCCATGCCGGTGTCGGCATCGCGCGCGAAGATCGTCATCGACCATTTGTTGTCGCCGGGCCGCTGCACCGGGTTCCAGGTGCTGGGGTTGCCCGGAGCCGTAGTAGACCAGGTTCAGGTCGGGATCATAGGACATCCAGCCCCAGGTGCGTGCCGCCGCCGATCTTCCACTGATCGCCTTCCCAGGTCTTCATGCCGGAATCCTTGCCGACCGGCTTGCCGAGCGCAGTGGTCTTCGCCGGATCGATCAGCATGTCCGTCGTCCGGACCCATGCGAATTCGCCCGCCAGGCCATGCTTGCCGTCCTTGATGTTGTAGGCGGTGACGCGGCCGAGCACGCCGAACTCGCCGCCGCTGATTGCCGATCGAGGACCTTGTCCTTGATGACCATCGGCGCCGAGGTGCCGGTCTCGCCCTTGGTCGGATCGCCGTTCTGCCACCTTCCAGACTTCCTTGCCGGTCTTGGCATCGAGCGCGACCAGCGTGGTGTCGGCCTGGTGCAGGAAGATCTTGCCGTCGCCATAGGCGACGCCGCGATTGACCGTGTCGCAGCACATCACCGGGATGACGTTCGGATCCTGCTTGCGGCTGCATACTTCCAGAATGATCTTGGCCGCCCTTGCTGAGGTCGAGCGCATAGACGGTGTTCGGAGAACGGCGTGTGGACATACATCATGTCGCCGATCACCAGCGGGCCGCCCTCGTGGCCGCGCAGCACGCCGGTGGAGAAGGTCCACGCGACCTGCAAGGTCCTTCACGTTCTTGCTGGTGATCTGTGTCGAGAATTCGCTGTAGCGACGTGGCTCGAATAGTTGCCCAGCGGCATGACCCATTGCTTCGGGTCTCTGTTGGATCTTGAGCAGCTCGTCGTTCGCCGTGGCTTGCGCGCCCACAGCGAAATCGCGCGGCAACCGCCAGCACAAACCCTGAAGCAGGCTTTAGTCTTGCCATCTTTTTCCTCCCGATAGGATTGGTATCCAGGCTCCGCAATGTTCTCTTGACCTGTCAGGTGGTCCGGCTCTCCCCCGCCGTCGCATCAATCCGCTCGCTCGGACGGCAGCTTTTCCGGTGTTCCGCAATTGTCCACGATCCTCCATAGACGATCGCGAGCGGCGTGTCCAAACGTTAGTCGACAAACCGCGAAGAGCATTGTCCTTTGGTACGCTTCGCTCGATAGGCTCCGAAGATGAGGAGAAACACGCGTCATTTGCGGCGTGTTGCACGCCACCTGCAGCTGCACCGCCAAACGCGGGCACATTCGTAACGAACACGCGGCAAACGCTCAGGCTCGTCGTGGCGACGAGCGCGGCCTTGCTGTCGTGCGGCGTCATGCGCCGGTACAAGCGAAATCGGGCGGCGGCTGCGAGGCTGCGTCGTCGGCGAGCGCCCGCAACGCCGCGTGCTTCGGCGACAACGCGCAGGCGGGATCGGTGGCGGCTGCGTCTCCACTACCGCCAGTGCCTGGCACCGGCAGCCGCCCCAATCCACTTCCCGTTGGTCACAGGTCCGGCACAGGTCCAGCATCCAATCGGTGCCGCCCGGAACCGCTCGAACGCCGGCAGAGCTCGCCCAGATCTCCGCCAACGGCTTGTGCCGCACCGAGATCGAACGTCATCACCGGATCGTTTGCGCGGCGTGGCAGGGCAGCTGCCTCGCCGCTGGGCGTGATGTTGAGGAACTGCGCCGGCCCCAGCCGCCCGCGCACAAACCTTTCGGCTGGCGGGCATAATAGTCAGGCGGCACGTAGTCGATCACGATCTGGCCGCGCAGCCGCTCGCGCGCGGCCGTCGACGTGGCGCGTGGCCTCGTGCACCTGCTCGAGCGTCGGCATCAAGGCTGCGCGGTTCTTGATCGCCCAGCCATAATATTGCGCGTGCGCCATCTCCACCCGGCCCGCCCCAGCGCGACCGCGAGATCGATCATGCGCTCGACCCGCGTGATGTTCGCTGGCGGTTGATGACGGCGTTGATGAGTGAACGGGCAACCCGCCTCCTTCACCATGCGGGCGAAGGCCAGCTTCTTGCCCTGGACGCCCGGGATAGTTGGCGATGAAGGCCGCCGTCTGGTGGTCGACGTCCTGGATGCTGAGCTGCACGTGAGCCGAGGCCCGGCCTCCTTCAGCTGCGCGATCCGCCCGGCGGGTCCAGCGTACGCCGGAGGTGATGAGGTTGCTGTAGAGGCCGCGATCCTGCGGGCGTGCGGCGACCAGGTCCGCCAAAGTCGCGCCGCGCCGCCGGCTCGCCGCCGGAGAAATGCACCTGCAGGACGCCGAGCGCCGCCGCCTCGTCCATGACGCGGCAGCCATTCCGCTGTCGACAGCTCGCCCGCGGCGCGCTCGAGGTCCACGCGGGTTGGAGCAATAGGGGCACTGCAGCGGACAGCGGTGCGTCAGCTCCAGCCGGCGCCGCCAGCGGCGTGGTGAAGGTCAGCGCTCATCGCCGTCACGATCCGCTTTCGATCAGGGAGGCCAGCAGCATGGCGGTGACGTCGTGCGCGATCTCGCTGCGGTCGGCTGCGGTAGGCAGGTCGCCAGTCGCGTCGATGATGGCGTCGACGCTGTCTTGGCGCCGTCGACAGCGCTGCAGGATCTCGACCGCGCGGTCTCGTCCAGCACCAGCACCGCTCGGGCGCCATTATGATCCAGCGGTCGCGCGCGTCGTCGAAGCGTCAGACGAACGCGCGGCGCCAGGCTGAGCGCGCTTCGCTCGGACAACGGCGGGACGTTATCCATCGAGGCCTCCTCCGGGCGCGAAAGGCGCCGGGCGGGATCGTGCCCGGCGCGACATAGGCGTGATAGAGCGCGTCAAGCTGCGCCCACAGCACGTCGCACTTGAACTCGCAGGGCCTTCAGCACCGCCTGCTGCTCGGCTGCGGCGTGGCGCGCCTCGCGTTTCACGTATTCGATGGCGAAGTCGGCGTCGCGCGGCGCCTGGGTCAGGCGCGCTGTCGAAATAGGCCAGCGTGTCGCGCGCTGATGAAGTCGTAGCTCTCGAGCATGCCGGCGACCCGCTCGGCGATGATGTCGGGCGAGAACAGCTCGGTCAGCGAGGAGGCGATCGCCTCCGAGCAGCGGCCGGTCGCGCACGAAATTGACATAGGCCTCGACCGCGAAGCGGGTTGCCGGGCAGCATGCCTCGCGTCGAGACGCACGTAGGCGCGAGTCGAGGCCGAGCGCCGTCGGTCGAGCGTCAGCCAGCGCTCGATGCCGCCGTCGCCGGGCGCCGTCGCCGTCATGGTCGATGATGCGCTGGCGCCATTCGCGGCGCAGCTCGCGACGTCGGCACGCGCGACAGGCATGCGGCGTCCTTCATGCGGGATCATCGCCTGGTAGTAGTAGCGGTTGAGCGCCCAGGCCTGGACCTGGCGCGCGTGTCGAGCTTGCCGCCATGCAGCAGGTGATGGAACGGGTGCAGGTGGTGGTAGCGCACGCGCGCCGATGGCGCGCAGCGCGGCGCTCAGCTCTTCCGGGCCACATCGGTTCGGTTCACGGGCTGATCCTCCATTCCGTCTTACGGCCACTTCCCAGCCATGCGGCGGCGACGCTCCGCCCGCTCCGGCCAGATCGCCGAGCAGCACCGGGTTGGTGGTGTTCACATGGATGAAGATCGCTGCGGCTGACATCCGGCTTGTCGGAAGGCCGTCAACGTGCCGTCGAGCCGCCGTTGATGCTCATGTGGCCCATGCGCTGCCCGGTCTTGTAGCTGATGCCGAGCTGCCACCAGCTCGTCGTCCGACCACAGCGTGCCGTCGAAGAACACCAGCCGAGCCGCGCACGCGCTCCTCGAGCTCCGGTGTCATGCGCGCGCAGCCGGGATGTAGTGGAACTTGGAGCTGCCGGACGGCGATCTCGAGGCCGACGGTGTCCTCGGCGGACGCCCGCAGGTGTTGCGGATCGCGCCCCTCGAGGGACAGCGGTGAGCCTTGCCCGGGCACCGCGAAGGCGGTCATGGCAAGGCCGAGCGGACCGTCGCTGCCGGCAAAGCTCGACGCGCTCGCCCAGATCGAAGGCCCGCCGCTGCGCATATTGCGGATTGAGCGCGCCGAAGATCCGGGTTCTCCGCCAGCAGGCCGAGAACGCGGCGGGTGCCCCGCAGACACGAAGGGCTGGCTTTCCCGCATCGACAGCAGGCCGGCGACGCCAGTCGACCTCAGCGCTGGTCAGCACGACCGCGCGCACCGGCCAGATCGCGCAGGTCCGTCGCGCGGCACAGAGGCGCTGGTTCTGCAGGAGCTGCTGGCGCGCGTCGGGCGGCGCGTTGAGCATGACCCAGCGCGCCGCCATCGGCGCTCACCGCGACCGAGGCCTGCGTCCGCCACTTGGCACGCGCAGACCCTTCCCGCGCGCGCCTGCTGGTCGGCGCATTGCGGTTCCATTGAGGAAAGCCTCCGCCGGCCGCAGGGCCGAGCGCCACCACTTCCATGGCTGCTAGACCCTGGCTATGCGAAGTCGCGCCCCGCTGTACTGCGCGGCGGAGGGCGTCCAGCTACAGGTCGCGCGCAGGCGTAGGAGTTGATCTCCATGCCGACGCAAATCTCGCCGCAACCGCAGGATCTTCCAAACCTTCATGGTCAACTCTCCCAGTCCATAGCGATTGTTAAAGTCGAATGGTGTCGGCATCACCGACAAGAATTATTCTAAGGACCGCGTTTCGAAGCGCCCGAGCAATCGGTCCGGCGCCCTCATCCTTTGGTCCGAGATTTGTTGCGGCGCAACTGCCGGAGTGATCACGCGCACATGGCGTGGCTCCCGAAGCCAGATTGAGGCGCGCCATCTCCACACGGAGAAAACATGGACGGGTGGCCGGACGTATCGCGCAGCCATCGCGTCTGGACCTCAGAAGAAGGCCTCGCGCTCTCCGCTCGTTCCAGAATCCGGCACGTGACCGGCCCGGGGTGGGACAATGGCCGCGCCATCTGAAGAAAATGCGTCAGGCTCGTGCGCCGGATGCTGGTCGCCACCGGGTCGGCGCCCGACCGCCAGCGCTTCGTCGATCACGATCTCGCCATCCGGGAAGGTGGATCCGTAGACCTGGCACGGCCGGCCGCAGACGCGCTGCTCCAGCACGGTGTGCGGCACGGTCTCTCTATCTGGTAGGTCTGCCGGGAGATTGCATAGCCGGTGTAGCCCGAATATCGTCTGTCGGCAGCGTCACCACCAGCTTGCTCGAGATCATCGTTCATCCTCGACGTCGGCGCGGCGGTCGCCATGGTAGGGTGCATTGGCCGGAAGATCAATTGATTACCGCCATGGCCGTGTGATTTTCGTGCCGGAAGTCTCACCGCGGCCGGGACGCGGCGGAGGAGGACGTATGAACGCGCGCACGACCCTGGCGGGGCTCTTTCTCGTTCGGCAATCTGGCTGCCGCATCGCAACATGCCGCCCGGCCCAGCGTCTATCCACCGAAGTGGTTGCCGACTACGTCGATCGGCTGCATGGCGTCCAACGGCGGGACCCAGGACATCCTGCGCCGCTGCGCGCCGCAGCATCGACACGGTCGGCCTCGATCCTGCCGTACGACGCGTATGAAAAAGGCCGACACCGTCCTCCGGATGGCGGGCGGTCGCCGGCGCCAACACCGGGGTCTTCCGCACCACCAGATGCTGACCAAGATGGTCGACCAGTTGCGGCTGGCCCAGATCGAGGCCGATTTCCGCTGCTTCTAGCCCCATCCCGCCGCGGCGCGGGAACTTTCCGACGCCGAAACGGCGGTCATTGTAAACGGTCGAACAGCGCCGAACGGCCCTTGCCCGCCATTTTTTCGATTCCTACAGGTGCCGAGGACCCCGAGCGCAGAGCGCCCTGTCCACCGACAGGCCCGATCCGGCCACCTGGCAACTCCCCAAGATCGAAGTGGGGCCGACCAACGGAAGGCGTCTGCGATGCGATTGTCCACCTTGCTGCTTGCTGCCACCCTGCCCGCCCTCGTTCCTGACCGCCGCCGGCGTCGCGCGCGCCGTGGAGAGCAGGCGATCCAGCCCTCGGCAAGAAGGTGTTCGCTGAAGATGCCAAGCCACGATCACTCGCTCGAAGAGGCCGGCAAGAACAAGGTGGGGGGCCGACGCTCCACGGCGCTGATTGGGCCGCGCGTCCGCCAGCGAAGCGGACTTCAACTACTCCGACGCGATGAAGAACGCGCACCTGACCTGGGACCCGGAGACGCTGGACAAATACCTCGCCAAACCGAAGGAAGTGGTGCCCGGCACCAAGATGACCCTTCCCGGCCTGCCCAGGACAAGGACCGGGCGGATCTGATCACCTATCTCGAGCAGGCCGCCGGGTCAGCGCAGTGAGCGAAGGGCGACCCGCGCGCACCGCCGGCATTCTTCAGCCGGCATCGCGCGCTGACGTTCGCTTCGGGCAGCGGCGGCGATCGCCCAGTCGACCCTCCATGTCCCGATCGTCTATCTCAAGGAGGCGATCGAGGAGCCGTTGCCCCTGTCGCTGGTCGAGCCGGTTGCGACCGACAAAGGCCTTGCCGGCGTCAAGCTGGCGATCGGCGACAACAACACCACCGGCAAGTTCCTGAGGCAGGAATTCAGAGCTGGTCGAGAAGATCGATCCCGGCCGGCGGCGATCTCAAGGCCGCGGCCGCGGAGCTGTCAGCGGCGGGGCAGAAGCTGGTGATCGCCGACCTGACCGGGCCGCGCCTGACCGAGTTCGCCGACCTGCCGGAGATGAAGGACGCGGTGATCTCTCAACATCCGGGCGGAGGACGACGGACTGCGCGCCGCCGATTGCCGCGCCAACGTGCTTCCACACGCATCCCCAGCCGCGCCATGAAGGCCGATGCGCTGGGGCAATGGCTGATCAGCAAGCAGTGGATGCGCTGGGTGCTGGTCTATGGCGTCAATGACGGCGACCGGCGCCTTCGCCGACGCGATCCGGCGCTACCGCCAAGCGCTATCGCGCCGAGGATCGTCGAGGAGCGCGCCTACGAGTTCAAGGCGGGATCGCGCCGCACCGACACCGGCGAGCAGCAGGTGCGCGAGCAGATGACGCAGCTGACCCAGCGCCTGCCCGACCACGACGTGGTGATCGTGGCCGACGAGAGGCGAGGTGTTCGGCGACTATCTGCCCTATCGCAACTGGGACCCGCGGCCGGTGGTCGGCACCAGCGGGCTGGTCCCGACCTCCCGGCATCGCAGCCAGGAGCAATGGGGCGGAACCCAGCTGCAGCGCCGCTTCATGCGCGACTTCGATCGCTGGATGCTGGAGCGCGACTCATGCCGCCTGGGAGGCGGTGCGCGTCGATCGGCGAGGCGGTGACGCGCACCAACAGCGCCGATGCGCCGACGCTGCACAAATACATCATGTCCGACACGCGTTCGAGCTCGCCGCCTTCAAGGGACAAGCCGCTGACCTATCGCAAAGTGGGACCAGCAGCTGCGCCAGCCGATCCTGCTCGCGACGCCGCTGATGCTGGTGTCGGTGTCGCCCGCAGAGGAAGGCTTCCTGCACCAGCGCACGCCGCTCGACTCACTCGGGCTACGCACGAACCCGGATTCCACCTGCCGCCCGTTGCAAGGCTGGCGAAAGCGATGCCGATCGCGCATCAATGGGAGGGACGCGATGCATAGAATACTGGCATTCGCGGACCTTGTCTGGCCTGCGCCGCCGCTCGCGGAGCGCGGCGCGACGCCAACACCGGCGTACGTCTCGAACGAGAAAGGCAACACCATCACGCGTCATCGATCTCGACAAGATGGAGACGGTGGCGACCGTCGCCGGTCGGCGAGCGGCCGCGCGGCATCACCCTCAGCCACGACAACAAGCTGCTCTACATCTGCGCTCAGCGACGCCGACCACATCGAGGTGCTGGACACTCGAGACCACTGAAGGTGGTCGACACGCTTGCCGAGCCGGCCCCGATCCCGAGCTGTTCGTGCTGTCGCGAGACGGCAGCCATGCTCTACGTCGCGAACGAGGACAACAACTATCGTGACGGTCCTCGACCTCGACAACAGGGCGTCGTCAGCGCGGAGATCCCGGTCGGCGTCGAGCCGGAGGGCATGGCGGTCAGTCCGGACGGACAAGATCATCGATCAACACGTCCGGAAACCACCAACATGGCGCATTTCATCGACACGACGACGCTCGAGATCGTCGACAACGTTCTGGTCGATCCGCGCCCGCGCTATGCCGAGTTCACGCCGGACGGCAAGCGAGCTCTGGGTCTCGCGCCGAGATCGGCGGCACCGTCGAGCGTGATCGACGTCGCCGACGCGCAAGATCCAGCAGAAGATCGAGTTCGCGGTTCAGGGCGTGCGCGCCGACAGCGATCCAGCCGGTCGGCGTCAGGATCACGCCGCGACGGCAAGACCGCCTTCGTGCGCGCTGGGTCCGGCCAACCGCGTCGCCGTGATCGACGTCGCCAGCTACGAGGTGCAGGACTACCTGCTGGTCGGACAACGGGTCTGGCAGCTGGACTTCACGCCCGACGCCAAGCTGCTGGTATCGACCAACGGCAGATCGAACGACGTGTCGGTGATCGACGTCGAGAACGAAAAGTGCTGCAAGTCCATCCCGGTCGGCGAGTTGCCCTGGGGCGTCGCGATCCGCTGACATGGCAGACCTGGCGCACCTGTCCGGCAGACCGCCGCGATCGCACTGCCGTCGACGCGCTGGCGATCATGGCCTGACGCATCGCATCGGCGGCCGGCCGGTGCTGCAGGACGTGGCCTTCGCCGTGCCGCCGGGGCGCTTCGTCGTGCTGCTGGGGCCGAACGGCGCCGGCAAGACCACGCTGCTGTCGCTGGTGACGCGGCTCTACACCGCGCAGCAGGGCAGCATCCGCGGTGTTCGGGCACGATGTGCGCAAAGGAAAGCTCCGCCGCCTTGTCCAGCATGGGCGTGGTGTTCCAGCAGCGCGCGATCGATCCCGACCTGACGGCGCGGCAGAACCTCTCCTACCACGCGGCCTTGCACGGCTTGCCGGGCAGAGGTCGCGCGGGCGCATCGCGGCGGAGCTGGCGCGCATGAGCCTCGCCAAGGAGGCGGACCGCAAGATCCGCACCCTGTCCGGCGGCGAGATCGCGGCGCATCGAGATCGCGCGGCGCTTTGCTGCACAATCCGCAGCTGCTGCTGTGCGACGAGGCGACGGTCGGGCTCGACGTGCGCAGCCGGGCCAACATCATGTCCGATGCGCGGGCTGGTGCGCGACCGCGGCATGGCGGTGCTGTGGGCGACCCACCTGATCGACGAGGTCGGAGCCGGACGACTTCGTCATCATCCTGCATCGCGGCGCGTGCTGCGGCAGGGCCGCGCCGCCGAGGTGGCATCGCCGGCGCCGACGGGCTGAACGAGGCGTTCCGGCGGGTGACGGAGGCGGCGGCATGAGTCGCTGCTGCCCATGTTCCGCTGCTTCATGGGCATCGCTGTGGCGCGAGATCCTGCGCTTCCTGCATCAGCGCAGCCGCTTCGTCGCGGCGCTGGTGCGGCCGCTGATCTGGCTGTTCATTGTTCGCCGCCGGCTTCCGCTCGGTGCTCGGCGTCTCGATCATCGCCGCCCTACCGAGACCTACATTCTCTACGACGACTACATCATCCCCGGCCTGGTGGCGATGATCCAGCTGTTCAACGGCATGCAGGGCTCGCTGTCCATGGTCTACGACCGCGAGATGGGCAGCATGCGCGTGCTGCTGACCAGCCCGATGCCGCGCTGGTTCCTGCTGATCTGCAAGCTGCTGTCGCGGCACGCTGCTGTCGCTGGCGCAGGTCTATGTGTTCCTGCTGATCGCCTGGCTCTATGGCGATCGAGCTGCCGCCGATCGGGCTATCTCACGGTGCTGCCGGCGCTGCTGATCTCCGGCCTGATGCTGGGCGGGCTGGGGTTGCTGCTGTCCTCGATGATCAAGCAGCTGGAGAATTTCGCCGGGCGTGATGAACTTCATCATCTTCCCGATGTTCTTCACCTCCTCGGCGCTCTATCCGCTGTGGAAGGTCGAGGAAGCGAGCCCGATCCTGCGCGACATCTGCGGCCTCAATCCCTTCACCTACGCGGTCGAGCTGATCCGCTTCGCGCTCTATGGCCAGTTCGAAAGCATGTCAGCATTGGTGGTCGCCGCCTGCACGATCGTCTTCGTGGCCGGCGCGATCATCGCCTACGACCCATCCAAGGGCATCATCACCCGCGTGCGCGTGCCGGCGCGCCGGCCTGAGGGAGAGCGAGATGACGGCATTCGTGCAAACGGTTCGCCTGCTGGCCGCCATCGGCATCCGCGTCGCTCTCGGCGACCACGGCCCTGGCGCAAAGCTCCGAGACGCCGGGCGCCGCCGCGGGAGCGGAGCAGCCGGCGGCCCCGCCGGCCAACGCCGACTGGCCATGCGATCAGCCCGCTGCGGGCGAGATGTCGATCGGCGCCATGTGGCAGGGGCCCGACCCGGCCGGCGTCAGGAGGATTGGCGCAAGACTCCAGCGGTGGTCGCGCTTGGTCGACGAGATCGCGCCCGCGGCGGCGTCCCGCAGGAGGACGCGCTGGCGAGCGTCCGGCGCTTCGCCGCCGGCTACCAGGGCGAAGAGCGCGCCAAGATTCTGACTCAGGTGTTCGTCGGCGTGTTCGATACGCCTCAGCGCGGAGCGCACCCAGATCGTGCGCGGCATCAGGCGCTTCTATCGCCGGCAGGACGCCCTCGCCCACCGGATGGAGGAAGGCTGGAAAGCGCTTGGCGAGATCGATCCCAATACCACCGACCCCAAGCTGGCGAGCAGCGCGCCGCCCTGCAGCAGCAGATCGGTTGGGACAGCCGCGTGTTCGACGACCGCCAGCGCCTGCCTGCCGGTGGTTTGCGAGCAGCCGCGGGTTGATCGAGCAGCGCGTGTTCGCGCTGTCGCGCGCGCCATCCAGGAACAGACTGGCCGTCACCCAGTAGAGACTCTGTCCACGCACAGCGCGCGCCAGCGCGTGTTTTCGCCGCGCTTTGAGGGCTTAGGCCATCAGGCCGAACGCGCGTGGTGCAGCGCAATGTTCTATTGAAAACCCCTACAATTGTAATATGATTCGAGTCGCTGCGATGCAGCAATCGGGTGCTCGTGCGGACGAACGTCGGCACGTCGGGGACTTTCTACCGGGTTGTGGGTGCTAACCGGCCATTAAGCGGCCGTCTGATAGCGTATGTGCGCGCTATCAGGGCAGGCATGGTCTGTTTGCGAACCAAGTCCGCCGACTCACGGTCGGCCCGATCGTGTGAGAACGAGTCATGCTCTATTCGCTTGTGATCTCGGTGTGCATGGTCAGCGCACCCGACAGACTGCAGAAGCTACGAACAGCCGGTCACCGGAGCTGTCGTCCAATCCGTTCGACCGCGTTCATCAGGCCCAGATCGCTGGTTGCCCAGTGGATGGAGAAGCATCCGGGCTTCAGGCTCGCGCGCTGGCGCCTGGAACCGGGCCGCGGCGCCTGAGGCCAGCCCGCTACTTCCGGATCGCGCGGTCGAGGTTCTTCGCCTTGTCGAGGTTGTGCGCCTGATCCTCGCCCACCAGCTCAATCAGCTTGGCTGACGTCACGTCGGCCTCATTGAAATTCGCGCCGGTCACGGTCGCGCCGGTCAGGTCGGCGCCAGGCCAGGCTCGGCCAGCATCAGGTTCGCTTCGGACAAGTTGACGCCCGCCATCTTGGCGAACTTCATGCGCGTGCGCATCATGTTGGCGCCGGTGAGGTCCGCGCCGGTGAGGTTGGCGGGATCGAGCACGCCGCGCGCATCAGGCCCATCGACTGGTTCTTCATGTCGGCGGAGAGATCGGCGCCGATCAGCTTGGCGCCGCTGAGATTGGCGCGCATCAGGTCGCCGGCGATGCGGGCCTTCGACAGGTCGGCGCCGGACAGATTCGCGCCGCGCATCTGGGCGGCGAACAGCGACGCGCCCCCTGAGGCTGGCGCCCGACCAGTTGCTGTCCAGCGCCCAGACCTGGTCCAGGATCGCGCCGTCGAAGGTCGCGCCGGTCAGTGTTGCCTTGTTCATGTAGGCGCCGCGGCAGATTGACCTTTGAGAAATCCAGCCCGGACAGATCGAGGCCGTTGAGCCGGCGCAGCGACAGGTCGGGCGGCTGGTCGGCGTCCAACAAGGCCGCGACCTCTTCGCGCGTCATCTCGCTTCGGTGAAGGTCGGCGAGGACAGGTTGACCTGCCCATCATATCCCTGGGCGCACGCCAGGCCCGGCGCAACGATCCATGCGATGAGCAAGATCAGTGTCAGGAATTTGGGCGCGTGCCCGACCATCTGCGCCTCGTTGACGGAGGCCACAGCTTTGCGCCGCCGCCTCCCTGAGTAAACGGACGAACGCAGAATTCATCCCAAAGACCAGTGTTTAAGAAACGCGCTGGCCGCTTTGCCCGTCGAACAGATGGAGCCGCTCAACCGGGAGGCGGATCGCAACGGTATCGCCGACGGCGGTGGCATCGCGGCTGAGGGTGAAGGCCCTTCACCGTGGCGCCAAACGGGCGCACATGCAGGATGGTGCCGAGGCCGGTCGGCTCCACCAGCTCGACCTTGGCAGGAATGCCGCTCTCGCCCGCCCGGCCGACCGGGATGTGCTCCGGCCGGATGCCGATGGTGATGCGCGTGCCGTCCGCCACCTGGAGCGCGCTCGGCAGGAAATGCGGTGGCCGCCCTCGACCTCGATCACCGGGCCGCTCGCGCGATAGGTGCCGTCGAACCATGTTCATGGCCGGCGAGCCGATGAAGCCGGCGACGAACAGGTTGGCCGGGCGGTCGTAGAGATCGAGCGGCGCGCCGACCTGCTGCACGACGCCGCCGTTCATCGCGACGATGCGGTCGGCCATGGTCATGGCCTCGATCTGGTCGTGCGTGACGTAGATCGAGGTGGCGCCTGAGGTCGCTGGTGCAGCTTCTTGATCTCGACGCGCATCTGCTCGCGCAGCTGGGCGTCGAGGTTGGAGAGCGGCTCGTCGAACAGGAATGCCTTGGGCTGACGCACGATGGCGCGGCCCATGGCGACGCGCTGGCGCTGGCCGCCGGACAGCGCGCGCGGCGCGGCGCTCCAGCAGCGCATCGAGGCCGAGCTTGCGCGGCGGCGCTGGCGACCGCGGCGGCGATGCGTCTCCTGCGCGGCGCGTCTGCAGGCGCAGGCTGTAGCTCATGTTCTCGCGCGACGGTCATGTGCGGATAGAGCGCGTAGGACTGGAACACCATGGCGATGTCGCGGTCCTTGGGCGCCAGGTCGTTGACGACGGCGGCCGCCGATGCGAGATCTCGCCGGCGGTGATGTCCTCGAGGCCGGCGATCATGCGCAGCAGCGTGCGACTTGCCGCAGCCGGACGGGCCGACCAGGACGACGAACTCGCCGTCGTCGATCGCGAGGTCGACGCCGTGCAGCACGCGGACCGGTGCCGTAGGATTCTTGCGGATGTCTGCGATGTCGATCGATGCCATGGCGCTCCTCAGCCTTTGACCGCGCCGGCCGTCAGGCCCTGCACGAGGTAGCGCTGGATGAACAGGAAGAACAGGCAGGCCGGGATCAGGGCAAGCACGCCGGCCGCCATCATCTGCCCGAAGTCGACGGAGAATTTCGAGACGAAGGTCAGCAGGCCGACCGGGAAGGTCGCTCGGCGTCGTCGCTGGAGATCAGCATCAGCGCGAACAGCAGCTCGCTCCACGCGGCGGTGAAGACGAAGCCGAGGGTCGCGGCGATGCCGGGCAGCGTCAGCGGCAGGATGATCTGGCGCAAGGCGCCATGAAGCCGGGTGGCGCCGTCGATCATCGCCGCCTCCTCCAGGTCCTTGGGAATGCCGTCGAAGAAGGACTGCATCAGGAAGGTCGCGAAGGGCACGTTGAAGGCGGTGTAGACGATGACCAGGCCGGTCAGGCTGTTGGTCAGGCCGAGCGGCGCGCAGCAGCCTGAAGATCGGCGCGATCAGCATGACCAGCGGAAACATCTGGGTCGAGCAGCAGCAACGCGACGATCCAGGACTTGCCGCGGAAGCGTGAAGCGCGAGAAGCGCGTAGCCGGCGCAGCGACGGCGAGCAGCGTCACGACGATCGCGGTCGGCGCCGAGCGACGATGACGCTGTTGCGGAAGAAGATCGGAAAGTCAGCTGTGTCGCAGCACGAAAGCGTAAGTGCTCGAAGCGTGATGCGCGACGGCCACAGCCGCGACGCCTTCGGTGTAGAGCAGGTCGTTCGGCGTCACCGAGACCTTCAGCAGCCAGAACGAGCGGGAACAGCGCGAACACGATGTAGCAGCAGAGGATCGCAGCGCGATGCGCCACGGTGCCGAGCTGCGTGGAGCGGTCGCGTTCATCAGGCGCTTCCATCAGCATCGTCGGCGCAGCAGCGCGATCAGCAGCGAGTAGGCGAGCAGCAGGAACGAGCAGCACGCAGCGCGATCGCCGGAGGCGTAGCCGAAGTCGAGCGCTGGAAGGCCTGGGTGAAGATGTAGCGTGGCGACGATCTGCGTGGAATCGGCCGGACCGCCGTTGGTCATGACGACGATCAGGTCGGCGAAGTTGGCGATCCAGATCGTGCGCAGCAGCACGGTGATGGCGATGGTCGGCGCCAGGAACGGCAGCGTGATCGCGCGTGAAGCGCTGCCAGGCGCCGGCGCCGTCGATCGCGGCCGCCTCGTAGAGCTCGCGCGGGATCGCCTGCAGCGCCGCCAGCAGCGTGATCGCGAAGAAGGGAATGCCCCACCAGACATTGGCGACGATCGGCCCCACATGGCGAGCTGCGGGATCGGACAGGATGTTGTCGGGCTGCGCTGATCAGCCCGAGCGCATAGAGCCAGTGCGGCAGCGGCCCGATCACCGGATTGAACAGCCAGGCCCAGTTGAGGCCGGAGAGGAAGGTCGGCACCGCCCAGGGCAGGAACACCGAGCGCCTGCGCGAGGTCGCGGCCGGAGAACGGCGCGATCGAGCAGCAGCGCCAGGATCGAGGCCGAAGAGCGAACTGGAGGACGAGCGAGCGCGCCGGTCCACCAGAGCGTGTTGTGACAGCGCGGCCAGAAGTGCCGTCGCTGGACAGCGTCGCCGAAATGCGCGAGGCCGACGAAGCCGCCGCGAACGGGTTGAGCAGCCGCGACGTCGCGGAAGGCGTAGGAGATGCCGACGATCAGCGGCACCAGCATCACCGCGACGATCAGGATCAACGCGGGCCAGGGCGCAGACATGGCTCAGCATCGCGACGCCGAGCTGCGCACGCATCAGGCAGAGCTAGGTCGCGTGCGCAGTCGCGCGCCGGCTGGGCAACAGGCTGTCGTAGCCAGGCCTGCCGCGTGCCGCCCAATCCAGGCAGAGGGTCACGCGCAGCGGCAGCTGTCACTGCGTTCGCCACTGGCACACTTCTGCTGGGCCGTCGGTCAGTGTTAGTCGGCCCATTGGTCGGCCACGTCCTCTGGCGTCACTGTGCCGAGCAGCGCCTGCTGCGCTGGTCTTGACCGACCATCGGAGTCCGCGAAGATAGGCCGAATTCCTCGAGGTGGGTCGGCATCGACGGTCGGCACGCGTACTTGTCGTCGAGCTCGGTCGAACCAGCCCTTGAACTGCTCGCCGGCGTAGAACGCGGATCCTGTTCGGCGCGCCTTGTGGATCGGGCAGGACGCCGACGCGCTTCGTTCCACTCGATGTTGCCGTCTGGCGCCTGCGAGCGTGCGCGATCAGCTTCCAGGCGACATCCTTGTGCTGGCTCGCGGAGAACATCGACCAGCCGGCATAGCCGATGGTCGGGAAGGACTTGCCGGCCGGGCCCTTGGGCATCGGCGCGACGCCGATAATCCTCTGGCTTCATGCGTCTCGGCGATGGCGATCAGCGCGTCCGGGTCCTGGTCGAGCATGGCGCAGGTGCCGGAATAGAAGCCGGCGACGATCTCGTTGAAGCCCCAGTTGACGCTGTCCTTCGGCGCGTAGCCGTTCTTGTAGAGATCGACCAGGAAGCTGAAGCCCTTGACCGCAGCCCGGCTCGTTGAAGGTCGAGTGCCGTCCTCGTTGAAGAACGTCGTTGGTGCCGTTCACGGTGGCGCCGAACATCACCCAGCCGTTGAGGCCGCCTGGACCGCCGCGCAGGCAGTAGCCGTACTTGCCGGGCATGCGCGGAGATCTTCTTGGGCATCTGCCATGAACTCGTCCAGCGTCTTCGGCGGTTCGGCGACGCCGGCTTCCTTGAACAGCTTCTTGTTGTAGAACATGCGCGCGCAGATAGAAGCCGTAGGGCAGCATATAGGCGGTGTTCTTGACCATCGCGGCCGAACTGCAGCGCGCGGTCGTTCAGCTCGCCGGTGTGTTCCCACTTGGCGAGACAGGGCTCCAGGCTCTCGAGCATGGCCGTTGTTGGCGTAGAGCGACAGCCAGCGTCGGGCATCTCGACCACGTCCGGGATCGTCGCCGGCCGACACCATGGTCGGCGAACTTCTCGAACGCCTGGCCCCAGGGCAGCGAGATGATCTCGACCTTGACGCCCGGGATTGGCGTCCTCGAAGTCTGTCGACGATCGCTCTTCAGCGTCTCGGTGCGCTCGGGGCTGGTGATCACCTCCACCAGCTTGAGCGTCGTGTCGGCCAAGGCGTGCGCCGCGAGCAGCTGACCGGCATGGCGGCATGCGGCAATCAGCAAGCTTCTGATCATGGTCTCTCCCCTGTCTTGCTCGGTTCCTGGTCTCAGGTTTCGTCGCTGCGCGATCGGCTGAGATCGACGGCCTGCGAGGTCGCTCCACAAGCGCCTCGACTCCTTCGAGGCCGATGTGAAGACGCACCGACCGCGGATCGGTACGCCGAAGTCGATCGCGGAGTTGGGCCTGAGCCGCCTGTGCCGCGCGCGACCTCGGCGGGCACGACCAGAGCTCTCATGACCGCCCCAGCTGACGCCGAGCTTGAACAGCTCGAGGCGTGTCGGCAAAGGCGCGGATGTCGATGCCGTCTGCGAAGCTCGAACGAGAACAGCCCCGACGTGCCGGTCAGAGCCCGCCGGCGAGCGGGCTGCCGAGCGCCGGATGGCAGACGCGTCGACCACGGCATGGTGCCTGCCAGCCGCTGCGCGATGGTCAGGCGCGGCGGCCTCGTGCGCCTTCATGCGGATCGGCAGGGTGCGCAGGCCCGCGCAGCAGCAGCCAGGCATCGAACGGCGACAGCTTGCCGCCGAGATAGGGCAGATCGTGCGCCGATCCTGTCGATGCAGTTCGCTTCGAGCCGGCGACCACGCCGCGCCACCACGTCGCTGTGGCCGCCGAGATATTTGGAGGCCGAATGCAGCGACGAGATCGACGCCGAGCGCGATCGGCCGCTGGAAGACCGGCGTCGCCCAGCTGTTGTCGATGACGGTCAGGACGTCGCGGCGCCTTGCGCCAGCGCGGCGAGCGCGGCAGAGATCATGCGTCTCCATCATCCCAGCTGGTCGGGCTCTCGAGATAGAGCAGCGCTGCACCGGGCAGGGCCGCGTGCGACGGCCTCGGCGTCGCGGCCATCGACATAGTCGACCGTCGACGCTCCATGCGCTTGCAGCAGCGTCTCGAAGCAGCCGATAGGCGTGCCGGGATAGACATGCTTGACCGCAGACGATGCGGTCGCCCGGCGCGACGAAGCCGAGCACCGTCGACGAGATCGCCGCCATGCCGCTGGCGAAGCCGATGCGCGTCCTCGACGCGCCTCCAGCTCGCGCCAGCTTCTCCTCGAACATGCGCACGGTCGGGTTGAGTGCCGCGCGAATAGGTCGGGCGACACGCTTCGCCGCGATAGGTCGCGGCCATCTCGGCGTAGCTGGCGAAGGTGAAGAGCGAGTCTGGACGATCGGCGGCACCACCGCATCGAACGCGTTGGCCTCGTCGTGCGCGACGATCAGCGACGCGCTCGATCGGATCCGAGACCACTCGTCGAGCGGCATCGTTCATTTCGACATTTCCCCGATGTCCTCTTCGACGATCGGTCGAGGATCGTCCAGCGTCTTGTCCCGCGCCGCCAGCTCGGCGTCGCCGCGGCGCGATGGCGTCGAACAGCTCGCGGTGGAACGGAAAGGAGCGCCTGGCGAAGTCCGGGCGGTCGAACGGCTGGTCCCAGAAGCGCTCGAAGGCTTCGCGCATCTGCGCCGAGCAACTGCCGGAACAGCGGGTTGTGCGGTGGCGTCGTAGATCGCGAGATGGAAGGCGAGATCCTCGGCGCCCGGCGGTGCCCTTGGCGATGGTGCACCGCGCTCCATCTCGACGAGCTTGTCCTCGATGGTCTCGAGGTCGGCCGGCGGTGCGGCGCCGCGCGCGCGAGCGTGCTCGCCTCGACCTCGAGGCCGCGCCGCACGTCGAGCGTCTGCAGCAGCGCGATCGCGCAGCACGCGCCGGTGTCGATCGACAGCGGCATATGGATGGTGTCGGCCGAGATCGGCTGCGCAGCAGATAGGGTGCCGCTGCCCTTGCGCGATTCGGGCGACGCCGAGCGCCTGCAGCTTGCGGATCACCTCGCGCACGGTCGAGCGGCCGACCGACAGCGCTGCCATCAATTCGCGCTCGGTGCGGCAGGCGGTCGCCGGGCTTGGGCTTGGAACGCGCGATATAGCCCGCCAGCGCGCTCATCACGCTTTCCGCCCGGTTGGACGTCGGCAGCCGCTTCGGCGCGAGCGTCGGCTTGTTCATCCTCGGCAAAGCTTCCCCACAGCCACCGGCGCTCTTCCCGAGCGGCGCCTAAAGTGGTCTGACATCTGACAGCTTCGGTAGCTGCCCGGTGGCTTGTCAAGGAGCGCAGCGCCACAGCGCAGTGACAAACCGCCCGTTTCGCGCGAGCATCAGGGCACGCTCTACGATTGGCGGCCGACCAATATCGAAGCAGCCGCGCTGCTGATGCACAATCAGAACACAGTCAACCCGCAGCACCGGAGGGTATGAGCAGATCGCAATCATTCGGCGCGCCTACTGCGCAAGAAGCCGATCGAGACGCTGGTGAGCGATACCCATGCGGCGCCATTCGGAACATGGCTAGGCGTGGCATCACACCGTTCCAACTGACCATGTTCGGCGTCGGCTCGACATCGGCACCGGCATTTTCTTCGTCCTGGCCCATACCGTCCCGACCGCAGGCCCGGCGGTCATCCTGTCGTTCGTGATCGCGGGGGCGGTCACGGGGCTGACCGCGCTGTGCTATGCTGAGATGGCCTCGATGATCCCGGTTTCGGGCTCGTCATGCTCTATGCCTATGCAACCGGGGAAGGCGTCGCGTTCTTCGTGGCGTGCTGCCTGATCCTGGAATACGGCATCTCCGCCGCAGCGGTGGCAGTCGGCTGGGCGGCTATCTCCAGCTTAAGCTGTTCGAGATCGTGCTCGGCTTTGGATTGCCGCCCGCTCTGCTCTCCGCCCCTCTCGTAGCGGATGGCTACGATCTCGCCTTCGGTGGCGATGGCATCATCAACCTGCCGGCCGTCATTCTGGTCATCATGTGCTGCCTGCTGCTGATCCGCGGCTCCACGGGATCTGCCAGGCCAACGCCATCATGGTCATGGTCAAGCTGGCCGTGCTTGCGATGTTCATCGTGATCGCGGTGACCGGGTTCTCCGCGGAGAACCTGGGCCTTTGCGCCCTATGGCTTTGCCGGGGTCAGCGCGGCCGCTATCTTCTTCACTTATGTCGGCCTGGACGCGGTCTCGACCGCGGGTGGGGAGATCGAGAACCCGAAGCGCAATCTGCCGATCGCGATCATCGCCGCGCTCGTCATCGTCACCCATCTATGTGCTGGTAGCGCTGACGGCACTCCGGCGTTCAGCCGGCAGCGGAATTCGAGGGTCAGGAGGCGGCCTTGCCACCATCCTGCAGAACTGCCTGACCGGCCATGACTGGCCGGCCGTGGTCGCTGGCGGGCGGCGCGGTCATCTCGGTCTTCAGCGTGACGTTAGTGGTGCTCTATGGCCAGACCCAGATCTTGTTCGCGATGTCGCGCGGCGGCATGCTGCCGGGTTCTTCCACGCATCGAATCCGCGCACCATGTCGCCAGTCTCCTGCACCATCGTGGTAGCGATCTTCGTCGGCGCGATCGCGGCGTTCGTTCCCGACGCGGTGCTGTGGGACCTCACCAGCATGGGCACACTGGTTGCGTTCATGGTGGTATCGACCGGCGTCATGATCCTCCGCCATACGCGGCCGGACATGCCGCGCGGCTTCAAAGGTTCCATTCTATCGGTGCTGCCTATCCTCAGCATCGTGTCGTGCCGCCTCTACCTCATCTACAAGCTCAGCCCCGTGGTGTTTCAGGCTGTTCGGAATCTGGCTGGTGTTCGGCGCCGTCTTCTACCTGTCCTGGCGCGCGGCATTCGCGGCTCGAAAAAACGGCGCGACGGCCGTGAAGTGCTGGTCGGATATTCCGCCGACCAGGGCGGACGCGAGGCGCTGGCCCTCGGCATCCTGCTGGCGCGCGCGAGCGCGGCAGCCCTGGTGGTCTGCACCATCGTGCCGGAGACCTGGGGCCATCCGTCGATGGCGCCTGGTCGATGCAGGTATGCAGGCTTCCTCGACCGGTGCGCGAAGAAGACACTGGACAAGGCCCGCGTCCAGGTCAGCAAGCTGGCGTAAGCCGGAATTCATCATGGCGGCACCGTCCGTGCGGCAGGGCCTGTTCGCGGCGGCGCAGGACATCGCGCGAACTGCATCGTGCTGGGCGCAGCACGCGGCAGCTTCCTGGAAGGCGGCGTGACCGCAGGGTCCTGCATAGCGCGCCGCTGCCCGGTGGCGCTGGCGCCGCGTGGCTATGCGCCCTCCGCCAAGGCGCGCGTCCAGCCCGTATCACCTGCGCCGTTTCGGCGACGCTGCGACTCCTTGCACACGGCAAATGCCGCCCATGCATTCGGCGATCAAAGCTGCAGGTGCCGCTGCGGCTGCTGACGTTCGTGGTGCGCGACCGGCAGATGTATCCGACTGGCGCCGGCTACCGCGTCCAGGATATGGTCGCGAACCAGTTGCTGTAAGCGAGCGACCGCCGGTCGAAGGCGCTCACATCGCCTGCCGCCCAAGCCGCCAACCACGGCCGCGCTCGCCGACGGCAAGACCTGGAAGGCGGCCTTCGGCTCAGTGCCTTGGAAAGACGGCGAGGTTGTGGCGGTGGGGATCGAGCAATCTGGGTCCGTTGTTGCGCGTGTTCCTCCGGATCCGAATGCGGCCAAGATCCTGCACTATGCCGGTCCCCCTGCCTCGTCCTTCCTGGCAGGGCTCCACGAGGCGATCCTAGCGCCCCTCGACGGCCCGAAAACGGCATAGTGTTGCCGCTCCAGACTCAGGGCACAAAAAGAACACCACGGAGGCGTAATTCATGGCGGCGGTCGACATCCGGTTGATGTGCGCAAGGCCGCACGGCGCCCACGAGGTCATCCACGGCGTCTCCGTCGCCATCGCCGACGGCGAGTTCGTGGTGCTGGTCGGGCCGTCGGGCTGCGGCAAGTCGACGCTGCTGCGCATGATCGCGGGCCTGGAGACCATCACCGGCGGCGAGATCCGCATCGGCGATCGCGTGGTCAACGACCTGCCGCCGCAAGGAGCGCGACATCGCGATGGTGTTCCAGAACTACGCGCTCTATCCGCACATGACGGTCGCGCGCACAACATGGGCGTTCTGCGCTGCAAGCTGCGCGAGCGCCGCTAAGGCCGAGATCGACCGAGCCGCGTGCAAGCGGGCGGCCGAGATCCTCGGCCTCGACCCGCTGCTCGAGCGCTATCCGCGCCAGCTGTCCGGCGGCCAGCGCCAGCGTGTCGCCATGGGCCGCGCCATCGTGCGCGACCCGCAGGTGTTCCTGTTCGACGAGCCGCTGTCGAACCTCGACGCCAAGCTGCGCGTGCAGATGCGCGCCGAGATCAAGGAACTGCACCAGCGGCTGAAGACCACCACCGTCTACGTCACCCACGACCAGATCGAGGCCATGACCATGGCCGACAAGATCGTCGTGATGCACGACGGCATCGTCGAGCAGATCGGCGCGCCGCTCGAGCTCTACGACCACCCGGCCAACCTGTTCGTCGCCGGCTTCATCGGTATCGCCATGCCGCGAAGAACCTGCTTCCAGGGCGTGATTCGGCAACGGGCGCGCATTGCCCGGCGCTTCGAGGCTCGAGGGCTGGCACGCGCCTGCCGCTCGGCAGCGGGCGCCGGGCAACGGGCTGACGGCGCCCGGCAAGCGATCTACGGCGTCCGGCCGGAGCATCTGTTGCTCGACAGCGGCGGGCCGGTCGAAGACCGAGGTGCACGGTCGTCGAGCCGACCGGGATCGGAGACGGTAGCTCGTGGCGCGGCTCGGCCGGGCAGAAGATCGTCGGCTCTGTTCGACGCCAGCGCGTGCTGCGCGCGCCAGCCGGGCGAGCGCCTGACCCGGTCGACGCCCGATCCGGCGTCAGTCCATCACGACAAGCGCCGCCTCCGGCCAGCGCCTGCAATAGTTGCGCTGGCTGCGAATTAAGGCGCGCGAGCCAATCGCCGCTGCGGTGCACAGGCTTGTGACGGTGGCTTCACGGCTTCGCAGCCGGCGCTTAATTGACAGGCCGATCCGCGGTTTGCATGCTTTGCGCCGCGTCCTTCAAACAAGCTGTGCCGGGTGTCCGCGAGGCCGAAGGTCACTCGCGGTCACGATCGCGGGCCCAGCCGGTGCGACGTTTCATCACACAGGCGCCAAGGGGAGGGACAATCCAAAGATGAAAGTCGAGCTCTACGATCTGCTGATGACCCGCGTCGCGCCGTGCTCAAGGGCAGCGCCGCCGCCGCACGCGCTCGGTGCTGCGGGCGCGAAGCCGCGCTGCCGCGGCCGGCAGCAGCGCGGCAGATCTGCGCGCTGCCGATCTGCTGCACATCCCCGGGCGTCGAGCAAGGGATCGCCGACGGACGCCGATTGGCAGAAGGTCGGCGAGCTGTGCCTCGGCCCGACCAAGGCCAACGTCAAGGCAGGGCGAGTTCAAGGGCGTCGAGCTCACCTTCATGGGCCTCAACAACCAGAACCTGCACAACCTGCTGTTCCGCGGCTTCCTGAAGCCGTGGGAGGCCTATACCGGCGCCAAGATCACCTGGATCGACCTGGCGCAGGCCGACTACAACCCGCGCCTGCAGCAGGCGATCGCGACCGGCACCGTCGATTTCGACATCGCTCGAGATGGGCGCGCCCTTCGAAGGCGATGTCTGCGGCAAGGGCCTGGCCTCGGAAATGCCGGACTGGGTCGAAGAAGCAGATCGACATGGACGACTATGTCGGCTACCTGAAGGCGCCGGTCGGCACCTGGAACGGCAAGACCTATCGCATCACCATCGACGGCGACTGCCACAACTTCAACTACCGCACCGACGTCTTCGCCGATGCCGGCGCTCGCCAAGGCTTGGAAGGCTGGCGGCAGCCAGGGCGAATGGGGCGTGCCGAAGACCTGGCAGCAGGTGCAGGCCGTGACCAAGTTCCTCAAGGGCAAGAAGATCGACGGCCAGGACGCGTGCGGCTATCTCGATGCGCCGAAGCCGTGGGGCGGCTTCGGCTTCTATTTCCTCGGCAGCCGCGCCAGCCGCCTATGCCAAGCATCCCGACGACAAGGCGTGGCTGTTCGACGTCCGACACGATGAAGCCGCGCGTCAACAACCCGGCCTGGGTGCGCGCCATCCAGGACGTGATCGACGCGCTTCCTCCGAGCCGCCCGACCAGCTCAACGCCGATCCGGGACCAGCCGGCTTCCAGCAGTTCCTCGGCCGGCACGGGCTCGATGCTGTCCTGGTGGGGCGACGTCGGCTCCAACGGCCAAGACCAACGACGCGTCGGTCATCGGCGATGTCATCGGCTTCTCGCATCCTGCCCGGCTCGGACGACGTCTACAACGCCAAGACCGGGCAGCCTGGGACAAGCTGCGCCAGCGGCCCGAACTACGCGCCCAACATGCGCCTATCTCGGCTGGGGCGTTTACGTGCATGGCGCGCGTCGACAGCGACGCGAAGAAGCAGAAAGCGGCGTGGAGCGCGGCGGCGCATCTCGGCGGCAAGGACCTCTCGCTGTGGACGCGCGGCCTATCCGTCGGGCTTCCAGCCCTATCGCAACAGCCACTTCAACATTCACGAGTGGGTCGGCGGCCGGCTACGACGAGGCCTTCATCTAGCTCCTATCTCGAGTCGAAGCGCGATTCCTACAACCACCCGAATCGCGGCGATCGAGCCGCGCATCCCCGGCATCTTCCAGTATTACTGCGTCGCCGAGGACGAGCTGGCCGAAGATCTTCGCCGGCCAGTCGACGCGCACAGACAGGGCGCCGACAACATCGCCGCGGCCTGGGAGAAGATCACCGACCAGATCGGCCGCGACAACCAGATCAAGCTCTACAAGGCCTCGCTCGGCTCGTAGGACTAGGCGGAGCACGGACGTCGCGAACGGCGGCCGGCGATGCGCCGCCGGGCTCATTGCGTCAACCGAGCTTTCGTCGCCGCATGGCAGAACGCAGGCCGCCATGCGGCACCAGTTCCGCCTCGGCGACGCCTGCCGTCGTCGCCAGGCCGGTAACAGCCGGCCGCCGGAACGGTATCGGGACCAGCTCTATCGCGCCTTCGCGCGCTCGGTCTGTTCGTCGCTGATCCAGGCTCTGCGTGCGGCTGGGCATCATCGACGCTTCGGTTTCGACGAACTGGCGGCCGATCGCTCTATGCCTATCGTGCTCTGGGGCGTCGGCGCTCGGCGTCGGCCTCGGTGATGACCGCGCGGCGAAGCGCGGCCATCAGCGCCTGTTCCTGCTGCCGGCGCTGCTCTTCACCGTCGCGATGGTGATCTTCCCGACACTTCTTCGGGCTTCTACATCGCCTTCACCGACTGGAACCTGAGCTCGCTCGACCGGCCGCGCAGCTTCAACGGCCTCGACAATATCCGGCACGCTGCTCGCGCGACCCGTTACTTCTGGAACGCGCTCGGCAACATGGTCTGCTACGTGCTGGCGGTGCTCGTGCGAGTACGCCATCGCCTTCGCGCCTCGCCTTGCTGCTCAACGCCGAGATCAGCGGCCCGCAAGTTCTTCCGCGTCGTCTTCCTGCTGCCCTTCATGCTGTCGCCCGGTCGCGGTGAGCTGGATGATCGGCAAGTCGATGCATGGAATATCGCTTCGGCCCGGTCGCCACGCTGGCGCGCCATGCTCGGCTGGGACAACCCGGCCTTCTTCGCCTCGCCCTGGCATCGCCCGCTCGACGCATCATGGCGATGGACGCCTGGGTCTGCATCCCGTTCATCATGATCTTGCTGCTCGCCGGGCTGCAGGCGCTGCCCAAGGAAGTGGCGGAGGCCGCCAAGGTCGACGGCGCGACGCCGCTGGCAGACGCTTCTGGCAGATCACCTTCCCGCTCATGCTGCCGGTCAGCGATCACAGCCGTCGTGCTCCGGATCATCTTCGAGCTGAAGCTCGCCGACATCGTCATCAACGTGACGGCGGGCGGCCCTGGCGGCGCGACCGACACGGTGTCGAGCTTCATCTATCCGCGAGTACCGCGACCGCTCGAACGTCGGCTACGGCACCATGCTGGCCGATGGTCTACCTGGTCATCATCATCGTCTTCGTGACCCTGCTGCTCAAGCTGGCCAACCGCTTGATGCAGAAGGTCGACCTGAGTCGATGCGCGACTCACTGAATGACGCTCGACGCCATCCGAGCGTGCGCTCGCCACGCAGGCGTCATTCGAGCCGCGTCTCTATCGGCGCCGACTGTTGCTTCTGGGCTTTCATCTGCCTGTTTCCGATCTACTGGACGATCACCACCTCGTTCAAGACGGCGGTCGACGTCACCCAGGGCCACCTGATCCCGTTCGATCGACTTCCAGCCGGACTGGAAGGGCTGGCGCTCGCTCGGCCTGTCGCCCGATACGATCTTGCAGACCTCGACGGTGCGCGAGGAGTTCCTGAAGCGCTTCGAGAACAGCGTGCCATCGCTCGGTCGGCGCCTCGCTGCTCGCGGTCGTCATCGGCATCGCTGCGCGGCCTACGGGCTCAGCCGCTTCAGCTACAATTTCGGCCTGATGCAGAACGAGGACATTTCGCTTCTTCTTCCTGTCGCAGCTGATCCTGCCGCCGGTGGTGCTCGCGAGTACGTTCCGCAATTGCTCTGAGCGCACACCGCGCCCTTGCGCTTGCCGCCCTGGTTGACCGCGACGGCGGTGTCGTTGACCACCTTCAGGAACGGCACCACGCCCTGCGACTCTGCCGTTGGTGCCCTTGATGTGCGAGCCGAGCGCGCGCACCGGCGTCCAGTCGTTGCCCAGGCCGCCGGCGAACTTGGACAGCAGCGCGTTCTCCTTGATCGCCTCGTAGATGCCGTCGAGGTCGTCCGGCACGGTCGGTGAGGTAGCAGCGTCGACAGCTGCGAGCGGCAGCGTGCCGGAGTTGAACAGCGTCGGCGTCGAGCGACATGAAGTCGAAGGTCGACAGCACGTCGTAGAACTCGATGGCGCGCGCTTCGCGGTCGACTCTCGTTGAGCGCCAGGCCCATCGCCACGCGCATGAAGAACGCCTGCGGCAGCTCGATGCGCGCCTCCGCGCACGTGCAGGAAGTAGCGGTCGTACAGCGTCTGCAGGCCGAGGTAGTCGAACTGCAGGTCGCGCTCGGGCTTGAGCGCGGCGCCCAGCGCGACCAGGTCGTAACTGCAGCAGCGTCTCGTCGAGCAGCTCGGCCTGCGACGCCCTTCTTGATGAAGCGCGGGAAGTAGTCGGCGTAGCGCGTGTGCGCGTTCGGCCGTGCAGCCATCCTCGCCCAGATCTTCCTTGCGGATCGTGTGCAGCAGCAGGCGCGCGGTGGCGCAGCGTGTAGCCGGGATCCTTCTCGATCAGCGTGCGCGCGGCCAGGATCGCAGGCCTTGTAGCACCTCGTCGATCGGCACGCCGTCGTACAGGTTGCGCCGTCGTCTCGGCCATGATCGGCGCTCGGGCTTGACGTCGGCGCCAGGCCTGCGCAGGCCGACTCGATCAGCGCCTGCAGTCGCGCGCAGGTCGAGCGGCGCACGCGCTCGCTCGATCGATCACATGCAGCGCGGTCCGTCGGCAGCGCCGCGCCTGCTGCGCTCTCGCTTGGCGCGCTCCTGCGGCGGCGCTCGCGGTACAGCACGTAGGCGCGCGCGACCTCGTGGTGGCCGCCGCGCATCAGCGCCGAGCTCGACCTGGTCCTGCACGTCCTCGATGTGGAAGGTGCCGCCGCCCGGGCGCGAGCGCAGCAGCGCGCGCACCACCGACCTCGGTCAGGCTGCATCGACCGTCTCGCGCACGCTGGCCGACGCCGCGCCCTGGGTGCCATGCACCGCCAGGAAGGCCTTCATCAAGCGCGACGGCGATCTTGTTCGGCTCGAACGCGCACCACCGCGCCGTTGCGGCGGATGATCTGAAGTAGCCCTGGTAGGCGACACCGGGCAACCGAAGCGGGCACGGCACAAGCTCGCGGACACTGCGGAAGACGGAACATGGATGGCTTGCATGGCTTCCCTGGGGTGGTCGGAGCGATGGTCTCGGCGGTCATGGAAAGAGGCAGGACGGGTGGGCCGGCCGCTTCACGCGGCAGCGTCGGAGTGGTGGTAGGGTGTGAGTGCGGGCCGTGCGGCGACCGTCTCGCATCCTGCTGGCGGGCCGGAAGCGGCGCGTTGGCGCGTCGCGCGGCAAGGCACTCTTGGCACAGCAGGCATGCGGCGTTCAAGGGCGCGGAGAATAGCACGACGGCACACTATATCTGGGGTCCGCGAGGGCGGATCTCAGGCCACTAGCGCTAGCGTATCGGCCACGTCACTGCCGCCGGCACGATGTGGGATAAGTCCGCTGCCGGCCGCACCGGCGCGATCGCGCAGCCGGCCGCGGCGCGCCGGTTCGACCGCCGCGGCGCATCCGACCCGCGTGCACGCCGCGCGCTCAGCAAGGCGATGCGGGCTCGGAAGCCGCATGGTTGCTGCACACCGGCCCTCGGCGCTGTCGTCCGATGCCGGCCGCCGCGCGGTTGAATCGCCCACGCGCGGCGATCGAAAAATTTAGCGCATCAGGTCACGGTCGGAGGAAATCCCAATCCGCGACGTCCAGCTTCGACGTGCGCGCCACGCAGCGATGGTCCGATCGAGAGCGGGAGCGCGGCCCCGGGGCCTTCCTTGCGCCCCGGTGCCACGTGCTCGTGGCCGGCCACGTCGGCCGATCGCCTGGCGGCTGCGCCAGCGCCGCGCACGAGGCGCGCGACGGGTCACTGCTGCGCCGCCTTCGAGCGCCTCGCCCTCGAGGCCTTCGAGCTTCCGACGCCGACCGAGTCAGTCAGGTTGCAGTTCTCGCGGCCGCGCCGGGCCGAAGCGCGCCGCGCATGCCAGGCGCGGCCGTTCGCAACGACACGGGCTGCCAGGCTCGCCGTTGCGCCGCATCATAGAAATGCGCCGACACGCTGCAGGCCGCGAGATCGCCGCTGGAAGTACGGGTGCGCGTCCCAATCGAGGCCGGTTCGTGAACAAGCTGCTGCAACCGCGTCGCCGCCGATGGCGGCACCGGGCGGCAGGCTGATCGAGTGCACGACCAGCAAGTCACGGCGGCACCGTCGGGCCGCGGGCCGAAAGTTCGGCGAGCTGCAGCGCCTTTACGCGCCGACCACCAGCCGGCGCGCCAGCGCGGCACTTCAGTCACGCTCGCCGCCTGTCGCCGCCCACGTTCACGCCGAGCCGCGCCGTCGGTAGCGCATCTGGCGCAGCGACAGGCCAGGCTCGCGCCGGCCGCGGTGCGGTTGAAGCGGTGCCGCTCGAGCGCACGCACGGGGATGTCGCGCTCGACCTCGTCAGGTACTCCGCCAGGTCACGCGGCAACGGCTCCTCGCTGGGCATCGCCGCCAGCTGGGCGTGCTTGGAAAGCGCGTGACCTCGTCGAGCCGCCGCCAGTTCCGGCTCCGCGACGATGGGTTCGGCGACGAACGATTCAGGCAGGCCCAGATCGACCACGTCGATCGTCTCGCCGCCCGACAGTGCCACCGCGCGGTGCGGCAAGGTTCTCCAGCTCGCGCACGTTGCCGGGAGCAATACGTAACTGG
>ERZ1370068.10335-contig-9044_pt1 | contig 50118 bp, 45 predicted proteins | sample MGYA00561227_ERZ1370068 | MGnify/ENA primary metagenome ERZ1370068 (study PRJEB38410, sample SAMEA6850437) | metagenome | study: Metagenomic assessment of the ecological functions of the soil: analysis of the soil microbiota associated with the... | reverse complement strand
TTGTACTTCGTTCAGTTACGTATTGCTCGCCCGGGCGGGCTCCGAGCGCATGCGCCGGGTCATCAACAAGAATCTCACCAGCGACCCGAGATCCTCCGCGCGCCGCCGACTGGCTCGATCGGCGCCGGCGTGCCGCGCCATGAAGCTCTACTTCATGATCCGGCCTCCCGACCGAGACGCACGCCGGACGTCCTGCCCTGCAGGCATCGTCGAGCGCTTTGACGCAGCGAAGATCCGCGCCCGCTTTCAGACGCGAGCGGCCGCGCTCCAGCGGCTGCCGGCTCTCCGGTCGAACCCGTTCTCGCGCCCGAGCTCCTGGACGCCGCTCCAGTGGGAGGCCGATGGAGGACATGCGGTCGTTGCGGCCGAAGATCGCGTGGCGCCGACCGGGAGATCGCCATGCTGCCTGGGCGTCCGGCATCGACGCGTCGAAGTCGCCGCGCGAGGCGTACTACGCGACGCTGCTCTCGCGCGGCGATCGCCGCGTCGCCGCAGTCTCGCCTCCTCGCCGATCCACGCCGCGGCGGGCGGCGACTGGTGGGGCGGGCGCGATCTCGGGGAGCGCTGGTCCGCGCGGCGGACGGCGCGTCGATCCCGACGCTCCATGTCACGCGCCGCACCTGCGCGTACGACGAGCTGCCTCCCCTGGGACTTCCTCGACCACAGCCTCCACAAGCGCTTCCTCTGGGTCGAGCGCGAGCGGGCACGGGCGGAGCAACGGGCATTGCCCTGCGACGTGACGACGTGCCGGGTCTGCGGCGCGTGCTGAACGACGGTGGCGATCGTAGGCATCGGTCTCGACGTCACCGAGGTCGCGCGGGATCAGCGGCGCTCGAGGATCCGTGACGGGCGAACGCTTCCGGCGCGTGTTTTTCACGGCTGCCGAGCAGGCGTACTGCGACGGGCCGGGTCGGGTCGCTACGAGACTATGCGGCGCTTCGCGGCGGGGAGGCGGTTGCGAAGGCGCTCGGCTGCGGCGTCGGGCGGGAGTCGCAAGGTCTGCTCGACGTCGAGGATCGTCCGCCGCTGAGAGCCGACGGCCGCCCGACGGTGCACCTCCGCGGCGCGGGGGCCGCGACCGCCGCCGCGACGCCGGCGACGACGCGGGTCCGCGTCGCGCTCACGCATACCCGCGACGCCTCGCCGCTGGCCCAAATGTCGTCGCCGAGGAGCGGGTTGCTGAAAAAGGGGCATCTGCGTCGTTGCTCCCTCCCTCGCTTGTGCGGCGTAGCTCCGCTACGCCTCCGCGCTCAGTCAGTCGCGCCTAGCATCTGCCCCTTTTTGAGCAACCTGCCTCCTACCTCGTGCGCGTGGAGGGGCAGTCGCTTCGCTCCCGCCCCACCAATTTCAGTCACGTCGACATCTCGATCAGAGAGCATGAAATGGATGGGGCGGAGCGAAGCGACGCCCTACCCACGCGCACGAGGCAGCCCCGCAGGTTGCTCAAAAGGTCGAGATGCGAGGCGCGAGGAAGCGAACGCGGAGGCGTAGCGGAGCTACGCCGCACAAGTGAACGACCGAGCACCAAGCGTTTTTTTCAGCAACCTGCTAATCGCCGCGGAAGTCGGTTTGCGTTTTCGAGGAAGGCGCGGACGCCCTCAGCGGCGTAATCGGCTGCATCGCGGCGCATTCGGCGATCAGGCGCCATTACCGTTTCAGGTCGCGGGCGGCGGAGATCGCGCTGATATGGCGATGGCGCGCTTAGCGGCGGTGACGAAGCAAAGGGCGATGGCGGTGCAGCTGACATGTCCGCGTGAGACGCCTCGGGTCGGCTTCCGCCACCGACGACCTGGTTCTGACTGATCCGGCGCTGGCGGCCGTGAGTGCAGGCGGTGAAATCACGCTCGCCGCGGGCGCACCACGGGAGCTCAGGACGATGGACCCCGCTGAGCGTACTTTGACCGAGCGCGCCGGGGCAGCGCCAGACGCGCGCGTCGTCGGCGGCGACGCGGAGGGTCGGCGCACGCCGCCCGCCGCCGATGCAGACGCCCTGGACCATCACGCTACGAGCGGCTTCTCGAGCGCGAGCAGCGCCGCGAACCCCGCCCGTTGACCTGCTGTGTGCGCGGCGGCCGGGCGGCGTCTTTGCGATGAGTCGCGAACTCGAGATGTCGACCCCCGACGCGAGGCGTCAACGCCGCGCAACGCGACCCGCACCGCGGTCGGCGCGGCTGCGACGTGGGATCGCCTCCCATCTCGAAGCGGACGGCGTTCAGCCGAGCAGGGTTGCGGAGGATCGTCGAGCGATCTGCGCCTGCGCGTCGACGCTCGATACCGAACACGAACTCACGTCTCACAGCCTCGCTTTCGGGGTAGGTCGTTGCACCGGCGCTCACGCCTTCTGCCAGGCGGCGCCCGGCGCTGGCGGCGGGTTGACGGTCTCGCTTGAAGTAAGAATGGCGACAGCCGAGGGGAGAGGGGACGCGATGGGCGTCAGCCGGACGAGTCGTTTTCACACGGGGCAGCATGGTCTTTCCGACCATCATGGTAGTGACGAACCGCTACGTGACCGACGCACATCGAAAAGCCGATCGATGGTGGGCCGCGTCGGGGAGAGCATCGGCCTCCGCCAAGTGTCGTCGGCGACCCGTGAGCCCAGGGCGCGATCTTCGCCGACGTGTGGCCGTGCACTCGTCGGGTGGCACCGATCCGCTCGCAGCCATGGGCTCACCAACGCCGAGGCCCAGCGGCAGAAGGACGTCATCCAGGGCTGCAGACCAACATCACCGACCGCCAGGTGTGGCGGATCTCTGAGGCGGTCTCTCCGCGCCTCGTCCCACGCTGTGCCGAGAGACCGTCGAGGCAGCTCCGGGGTGTGCCGTCGCTGCGGTGCCGGGACATCCCGATCGAGCACGACCGACGAGGTCCGCGAGCGAGCCGGCCCAAGACGCCGTCCTGGACGCCAGGGCCGTTCGACGCCAGAGACTTCGGACACCGGAGCTGACCGCGCCGACTGCAGTTCGCCGCCGCCAAGGCACCAGCTTCGTGGCCTCGTCCTGCAGGATCGACCCGAGACGATCCCCGCAGTCGTGATCCCCGAGCGCCTCGACCAGGATGCGTTTCGCATCGCTCGCAACTCGCGCGCGCTGGCGCGCGCCGCTCTGCTGCGATCTCGAGAGGACGACATGCTCGACGGCGATCGAGGACGAGACGCACGCCGGCGAAAGATGCACGCCGGCTCGCGGCGAGAGATGCCGGCAGGATCGCGGGAGCGCGTCAGGCGCGGGCGTCGGTGCGACCACGGCGCGACGCTCTCGTCGTCGGGATCGCGCCAGCGTTGCGGCGGCTGGCGCGGCTGCCTCCGGTCGCCGAAAAATCGTCCTCGATGCCGCTTGGTGCGCGGGGGCAGAGTTGCTCGCCGACTTGGCGGCGGCGCCGCGCCTGCGGCGACGGGCCTGGATCGATCGACGTCGCGGGTGACGTCTCCCCGGCGGCCGGAGTCCGGGAGGTGTAGGCGGCGCGTTCGGCGGTTGCCGGGAGGATCGCTTCGCAGCTCGACCTCGGGCGGCGATCACGCCGCGGCGGAGGCGTCGGTCGCGAGCGCGCCGTCGCGCACGTGCGGCTCAGGCCCGCAGCGCCCAGTGGCCGGTCGGGTCGGGATTCCATCGCTCCGAGCAAAACAAAGCCGGCGCGACCGGCCCACGGCCCGGAAGCCCCCGGGACCGTGGGAAATCGCCCGGCGCTCGGCGCCTGCCGCAGCGAACGCTGCACGACCTCGCGTGCGGCTGCAGTCGCGGCGCAGATTCGCTGTGCGATCTCGCGGCGTCGACGCCGATGCCGCCATCGTCGCGAAGCCGCTCGTGCTTTTGGTCTGGCCGCGGACGAACCGCCGCGTGAAAGATCTGCTGCAAGACGACCGCGAAGCTGAAGAGTGCGAAGGTCTCGAAGAACCCGATCGCCTCGAGGATCGCCCGGCCGCTCCAGCGGCGACAGCGCGCGATGATCGCCAGTGCGGGGTCAGGAAGCCACGCGAGGTACGTCGGCTGCATCGCGATCGCGAAGGCGCTCCGGAACACGGATCGCTCGCCGCGGCAGTACCCGAGCAGCGATGCCGACGAGTCGATCCGCGGATCGCCGAGCGTCGTGCATCGCCTCCACGGTCGAGGCGCGGCGACGACGCGCCCTCGGCGCGGTCGAGGAACATCCATGTTGTCGAGCCCGAAAGTCGTTGTGGACGACGGTCGGGTCGACGCCGCCGGGCGGGATGCGCGCCGCCGCGAGCCACCGCAGCGCGGCGGAAAGCGCATCCATCGTCGCGAGCTCCTCGGCCTCGGGCGCTGGCCCGGCGCGACCAACGCCGTGAATCTGGCGCGCGACGAAGCCCTCGGGCTTCCCGAGCGCGCCGCGACCGGCACGTGCCGGCGGCCGGCACCGGCATGGCGATCGGCGAGCGTCAGCGGCGCGATCGCCGCTGATGCCGATACGCGGCGCCGCACCGCCGGGTCGTCGGCGATCTCGGGCGGCATCGTGCGCCGGACGGCGAATGCCGTGACGGCACTCCATCACGAAGAAAGGGCGCGCCGATCACGTTGCCCGCATCGCCCAGCACGACGAAGACCCGCGGGGCCGGCGCGTAGTACGGTCCAGGGCGGCGAAGCGCGCGATACTCGCGCACCATGTCGTGCGAGCGCGGCGCCCCACCGGCCCGAGCCGGCCGGCCACAGCGACGTGCTCCCGATCGCCCGAAGCGCAGGAGATAGGTCAAATTGGCGTGCCCGCCGGGAATTGCAGAATTTCCAGGCGGATGCTCGCTCTCGAGAAACTTGCCGCCCGGAGATGGGCGGCGACGACCGCCGTATCGGCCTGCCGTCCGGACGAGACCGGTGCCACATCGAGAGCATCCATCACGACGATCGGTGTAGCAGGTTGCTGAAAAAGGGCCGATCTGCGTCGTTGCTCCGTCGCTCGCTTGTGCGGCGTAGCTCCGCTACGCCTCCGCGCTCGCTCCGTCGCGCCTAGCATCTCGACCTTTTTGAGCAACCTGCCGGGCGTGCCTCGTGCGCGTGTGGGGAGCGGTCGCTGCGCTCCGCCCCATCAATTTCATTCTCATCGGTCTGTGCATCGAGCTTCTATAATTTGACGGGCGGAGCGAAGCGACGCCCACCATGCGCACGAGGCAGCCCCAGCAGGTTGCTCAAAAGGTCGAGATGCTAGGCGCGAAGGAGCGAACGCGGAGGCGTAGCGGAGCTACGCCGCACAAGTGAACGACCGAGCAACGACGCAGATCGGCCTTTTCAGCAACTGCGCTGGCGCCGTAGCGCGACATCGCGAGCTGCACGATTTCGGAGATGAGATCGCAGTGCGAGCGCCGCGACTTCTTCGCCGGCCTTCGCGAACTCGGCCGTCGAGAGCAGCCACGGGTTCGGATTGCACCTCGATGACGTGGGCCTTGCCCTCGGCGTCGAGCCGGATGTCGATGCGTCCGTAGTCGCGCAGCGTCAGCGCCTGGTACGCGCGGCGATCGCCGTCCGCTTCAGGCGCCGCTCGACCTCGTCGTCGAGGTCGTCAGGGAAGAAGGGTTGTGTGCGCGCGATAGGCCTGCCGTGCCTTCCTCCCACTTCACCTCGGTGCCGGCGATGCGCGGCGTGCCTCCGGCAGCTGCGAGAGGTCGAGCTCGACGATCGGCAGCGCCTCGGGATCCTGGTTGCCGAGGACGGCGACGTAGATCTCGCGGCCCTCGATGTACTCCTCGATCAGCACCGGCGCCGTCGAACTCGGCGTGGACCTGGTCGATGCGCTCCATCAGCTCCTTTCAGGCTACCGACGACGGCGCTGAAGCGGATGCCGATCGAGCCGTCCTCGAGGCTCGGCTTGACGATCACCGGGAAGTGGATGTCGTGCGCCCACTCGAGCCGGCCGCGGTAGCCGGTCATGAAGTACGGCGTGCGGATGCCGTGGAACGCGAAGATCTTCTTGGCGAGGCGCCTTGTCCTGCGCCAGGTACAGGCCGTGCGGCCCGGCGCCCGGTGTAGCGGCGGCCGAGCAGGTCGAGGTAGGCGGCGACGTGCATCTCCTTGGTGTCGTCGCCGTCGTAGGACTCGGTGAGGTTGAAGTAGAGGTCGGCGCGCTCGGTCGCGCAGCGAGTGCAGCGACTCCGGCGTGCCGTCGAGCGTATGGTAGAAGGGCTCGTGGCCCGTCTTCTTCAGGGCCTCGTGGATCTCCTCGTGATCGTGCTTGGGGCGGCGCCGCTTCCGGCGAGCTGCCTTCGCCTCCGCTGCGTCCTCCGCCCCGCTGTCCGTCGCGTCGTACAGGACGCCCACGCGCAGCTTTGGCATTGCGGGCATCTGTATCATCGACTGGACGCGAAAAAGAAGGGGAAAGTCGCGCGTCTGCAGCGGCGCGCTTTGGGCGCGACCATCAACACGGCGACGGCCCACACGCCGAACACGAAGCCGAGGCCGAGCGAGAGCCGCGGAGGGTATCCGTTGTTGCGCGCGACGATGCGACAGACGATCCCGTCGCAGATGTTGACGAGCACGCCGGTGGCAAGCGAGCGTCGGCCAATCGAGCGGGGTCGCGCGCGACGAGCTGCGAGCCCAGTGAGATAGCCGAACGCGATGCTGCAGTGAATCCATGATGGCGGTACGCGATCGGCGCGCGGCTTTCTTGACCCTCCGAAAGCGCGCCACTATAGTCGGCGACCCTTTCCGACTGACAAACGAGGAGGGAGCACGGATGGCGCGACGCGAACCCACGCTCCTTTCCTGGATCGTCGAGATGGGAGAGGCGAGGTTGCTGCAGTTCGCCGAGGAGCTGCTCGCCAATCCCAAGATGGCCGAGGCCTTCTCGTCGGCGCTGCAGAGCGCCGCCAAGACCAAGGGACAGGTCGACCGGAACATGCAGATGCTGCTCGGACTGCTGAACATGCCGTCGAAGGCCGACTACAACCGGCTGCTGTCGAAGATCGAGGCGCTGCAGGGCAGCCTGGTGAACCTCAACATCAAGGTCGATCGCCTGCTCGCCGAGCGCGACCGTCCGAAGCGCCGCCGCCCGCCGAATCGCATCCGAGAGCGCGTCGCAGCTGAAGATTTGACTACGCGCCACGGCGCGTCGCGAGGATCGCGCGCGCCGATGAAGATCTTCCACTGCGACCATTGCCGGCAGCTCGTCTTCTTCGAGAACGTCCGCTGTCTCGCCTGCGACCACGCCCTCGCCTACGCGCCCGATGCTCGAGGACGTCGTCTCGCTCGATCCGAGCCGGCGAGGAGTCTCTGGCGATCGGCGGAGCGCGAGGCGCCGACAGAGCGCGTACCGTCTCTGCGCCAACTACGACCGCGAGAACGTCTGCAACTGGGCGGTCGCCGCCGACGATCCGAGCCGCTCTGTCGCTCGTGTCGCCTGACGCGCGCGATCCCCGACCTCGGTGCAGCCCGGCCACAAGGGAAGCGCTGGTATCGCCTCGAGGTCGCGAAGCGGCGGCTCGTCTACAGCCTGCTGCGCCTCGGCCTGCCGGTCGTGCAGCAAGACCGTCGACGCGGAGCGCGGCGTCGCGCTTCGACGCTCCTCGCCGAGACCGCACGCGCCGGTGCTCACCGGTCACGCCGACGGCGTGATCACGATCAACGTCGCCGAAGCCGACGACGCCGAGCGCGAGCGGCGCCGCCTGCGGCTGCACGAGCCCTACCGGACGCTGCTCGGACACTTCCGTCACGAGATCGGCCACTACTATTGGCAGCGCCTGCTCGCCGGCAGCGATCGCCTCGAGGCGTTTCGCGCGCTGCTTCGGCGACGAGCGCGCCGACTACGCGGCGGCGCTGCAGCGGCACTACGACGACGGGCGCGTCCGGCGAGTGGCAGGACCGGTTCATCAGCGCCTACGCCAGCGCGCATCCGTGGGAGGACTGGGCGGAGACCTGGGCCCACTACCTGCACATGACCGACACGCTCGAGACGGCGGCGGCCTGCGGGCTCGTCGCTGCGTCCGCGTCGCGCCGACGAGCCGTCGCTCAAGACCGCCGGTCAGGACCGACCGCTCGGTCCCGTTCGAGCAGAAGATCGACGCTTGGTTCTCCGCTGACCTACGTGCTCAACAACCTGAATCGCGGGCTCGGGCTCCCCGACGGCTATCCGTTCGTGCTGTCGGACGCCGGTGATCGCGAAGCTGCGCTTCGTGCACGACACCGTGGCCGCGGTCATGGCACGGCCCGCGGGACCGGGACCGGAGCGTCCGGCCCGCCGACGCACGGCGGCGTGCTGCTGCACGTGAGCGTGCGACCGTTGCTTCTGCAGATCGTCGCGGGCGAGCGTCGTTCGCTACGAGCGCGCTGCTCAACGTCACCAAGCGCGATAGCGAGCTCGGCTCGTCGGTCGCGAGCGGCACCTCGATTACGAGCGCGTCGGGCGCGGCGGTCCGCAAGCGGTCGATCTCGGCGCGCTCGGTCGCGGACCAGCCGCGGCGAATCGGCTGCTGCAGGTCGGCGAGCTTCCGGCCGAGCTGCCACGGTCGGCCGTCGCTCGCGCGCTCGACGTCCGGGAAGGGCGGATCCGCCGAGCAGCGACGGCGGCAGGACGCGATTGACCACGAAGCCCGCGAACGGCAGTCCGGCGCGGACCAGCTCGCGATGGAAGGCCAGGGTCTCGCCGATGCGCGCCGGCTCCGGCCGTGGTCACGAGGACGAACGAGGTCGCCGGCGCGCGCAGGAAGCGCGCGACCGTCGCGGCGCGCTCCTGGAATCCGGCCGAGAACTCCTCGAGCCCGCCGACGAACTCGGCGACGTCGCGCAGCAGCTCGAAGCCGGTGAAGCGCTCGAGTCCGCGCAAGACCGCGCTCGAGCGCGGCCTGGGCGAGCCGCGACCCTTCGCGGGCGAGGATCAGGCTCGGATTCTGCAGGATCGCGGCGGCACGCGAGGTGAGCAGCGCCGTCAGGCGCTCGGGCGCCTCGAGAAGATCGAGCGCGTGCTGCGTCGGCGGCGTGTCGACCACCAGGAGGTCGTAGGCGCGCGCTCGCGGCGAGCGCGTGCAGGCGCTCCATCGCCATGTACTCCTGCGAGCCGGCGAGCGCCGTCGAGATGCTCTCGTAGATCCGGTTGTGTCAGCACGCGCTCCGCGGCGGCGCGCGCTCGGCGCGTAGCGCTGGATCAGCTCGTCGAAGGTGCGCTTGGTGTCGAGCACCATCGGCGTCGAGCGTGCCGATCGTGCCGCGCCGACGCCGTGCGGTGGCGTCCGAGCGGCACGCGATGCGGCTCGCCGTCGAGGGTCGCGATGCCGAGCGCGTCGCGCAGGCGACGGGCCGGATCGATGGTGAGGACCGCGGCGCGTCGGCCGCGGCGTCGCCGCCGCGATCCCGAGCGCCGCCGCCGTCGTGGTCTTGCCGACGCCGCCGCTGCCGACGCAGACCAGCAGATGCTGTCGGTCGAGCAGGCGAGCGCCAGCCGATCCGCGCGGCGCGCGTCGGCACGCGGCGTCCGATCGGGGAGATGCGGACCGCTTCGGTTCGGTCATCGCGCGCTCGTCACGAGACTCGACGCGAGTTGCGGGCGTGCGGGCGCGCAGCGCGTCGGCCGAGCGGCTCGAGCGTCGCGGGCAGTTGATGCGTCCCGGCCGCGACCTGCGGCAGGCACACGGGCCGATCCGGGAGGGCTGTGGCGTCAGGCGTCGGATCTGGCGCTCGGCGGCGCGCTGGCGCGCGACGCTGAAGCGCGCGACGGCGAGATACGGCTGCGCAGCGTCGCTCGGGACGTCGGCGGGCTCGCGCGCGCAGACGTTGCGGCCTCGACACGCGTGAAACGGAAGCGGGTCGACGGCGTTCACGATCGACCGGCAGCAACGTGACGCCGATGCGCATCAAGCGCGGTCGCGAGCTCGAGCGTCTCGTTGACGGCCATCTCCTCGGCGCGGGTGACGATCGGCGACCGCGGCGCGCTTCGGATCGCCGAGCAGCGAGCGCCAGATCACGTGCCGTCGAGGTGAGCGGCCCGAACGGCAGCATCTTGAGCAGCGTCCCCGGGGTGGCGAGCAGCGGCACCGAATGACCGGTCGCCGGCGCGTCGACGATCACGAGGTCGTAGCGATGGCGACGGCGCTTGAAGCCGATCGCGCTCGTCCTCCCATTCGGCGATCCGCACCAGCGTCAGGAAGTCCTCGAGCCCGGGCGCCGCGGCGGTCACGACCCGGAACGTGTTGCTCTCGAGCAGACGGCGGGCCGAGCGCACGGATGCGCAACATGCCGGCGAGGAAGTCCTCCATGATGACGGCGTCGGCGCGATCGCGGCGACCGCGAGCTCGGGTGTGATCTCGGTCGGCGTCGGACGTCGAGCGTGCGGTCGCCGAGATACTCGCCGAGTGCGGCCGATACGGGTTGATCTCGACCACGAGCGTGCGCTGCGCCGGCGCGCGCGGCGGCGAGCGCCAAGCGACGTGCGGTTGCGACCGCCGTCCGTCCGACGCCGCCCTTGCCGGTGATGAACACGAGACGGCGTTGCAGCACGGCGTCGAGCATCGGGAGTGCCTCACTATGCGTGCGACGCGGTCAATCGAGATCGCGTCGCGACCGGCGTGCGAAATTGACAATCCGGAAACGCTTCCCTACGGTCGCGCCGCATGGCTCGGCGCGTGATCGATCTCCGTCCCGGCGCGCCGACCGACGCCGGCGAGTGCGCCGCGGCGAAACGCCGCCGCCGGCGCGCCGACGTCCGACCACGAGGCCTTCGGCCGCCCGCCTCCGCGAGCTCGAGCGCGAGATCGACGAGGCGCTCGCCGGGCGCCGGCGCCGCCGGCGACTACGAGGTCGGTGCCTGGCTGCGCGGCGCCGGCGAGGAGATCCTCGGCTTTACGCCGACCTCGGCCGGGCCTTCATGCAGGGCGGTCTCCGGCGCCGCGTTCGTCCGCCTGCGCATGATCGGAACCGCCGAAGCGGTCGACGAGTTCGGCTACGATCCGCGCCTTCGCGGCGCGTCTCAGCGCGCTCATCCGGCTTGCTCTACGAGCAGTGGTGGCGCGTCGAGGCGTCGGGCTCGACCACGTGCCGCGTCTCGGCCGTCTTGCTGCTGGTCGGCAACCACTCCGGGCGGGCTCTTTCCCTACGACGGCGTGATGATCGCCGAGGCGCTGCGCGCGCATCATCCGGGCGGCGGGCGGCACGCGCGGCCGCTGGTCGAGGACTTCGTCTACCAGCATGCCGTTCCTCGGGCCGGTGCTGGCGCGGGCCGGCATCGTCCGCGCGTCGTCGCGAGAACGCCCGCCGGCTGCTCGCGCGCGAGCAGGCCGTGATCGCTGTTCCCGAGGGCGCCAAGGGTCTCGGCAAGTACTACCGCGATCGCTACCGCCTGCAGCGCTTCGCGCGCGGCGGCTTCGTGTCGCTGGCGCTCCAGACCGGCGCGCCGCTGGTCCCGGTCGCGGTCGATCGGCGCCGAGGAGATCCATCCCGGTGATGGCGCGCTGGCGACTGGGCGGCGCGCGGTCTCGACCTCCCGTACTTCCCGGTGACGCCGACGTTTCCGTGGCTCGGGTTCGCTCGGGCTCGTCCCGTTGCCGACCAAGTGGCGCATCGCTCTTCGGTGCGCCGATCGACCTCGCCGGCGAGCACGGGCCCGACGCGCATCGCGACGACGCTCCTCGTGAACCGGCTGAAGGAGGAGATCCGCGAGCGCATCCAGCGCATGGTGGTCGCCGCCCTCGCCGAGCGTCAGCTCCGTGTTCACCTAAGAACGGAGCAGCCGAACGCGCGATCCGCTCGGCTGCTCGCGTGGTCCGGCGCGCCTCTCCACAGGCAGTGCCAGACGCGTGCGTCAGGGCGCGCCTGACGCAGGACCCGACCGTACGGTGTGGCTCGAGATCGTGCAAGATCGATCGGCTTGGCGAGGAAGGCGGCGGCGCCGAGCCGAGGTCGCGAAGCGCTGCGTCTCGGGATCGCTCTGCGCCGAGATGACGATCACGGGCGGGCGGGTCGTGGAGGTGACCCGGGATTCTGCGTGTCCTTCCAGCGCCGCAGCACCTCCCAGCCGTTCATGCCCGGCATGCGGAGGTCGAGGATCAGGAGACCGACCTGGCCGCTTTCGAGGGCGTCGACAGTACGAGCTGGCCGTCGGTGACCGACGCCGACGTCGTAACCGAAGCGGGCGAGAGCACTCGCGAGCACGGTGCGGGTGCCGTCGTCGTTTTCGGCGACCACGATCATGCCCGTCTCCCGATCTCTCGAGGTCTCTCGCCCGCTCGGCTCTACGATGGCGCTCTCGCCTCGTTCGCCGGTCCGGATGCGCACCGCGTCCTCGACCGGCAGCACGAAGAGCTTGCCGTCGCCGATGCGTGCCGGTCTTGGCGGTGGCGACGATCGTCTCCGCCGCGAGTGCCGCCTGCGCGTCCGAGACCAGGATCTCGATCTTGATCTTGGGCAGGAAGTCGACGACGTACTCGGCGCCGCGGTAGAGCTCGGTGTGGCCCCTTCTGGCGCCCGAAGCCCTTCACCTCGGACACGGTCATGCCGTTGATGCCTTGCTTGGCGAGGCGCTTCCTTCACCTCGTCGAGCTTGAAGGGCTTGATGATGGCTTCGATTTTTTCATAGATGCTCGGGTCCTTTCAGAACACGTACGACAGTTCGGCGGCGATGGTTTGCTGGTCGTTCTGGAAGTCGTTGCTCGCCGACGAGGTGCTTCTCGAACAGATCGTGTTGCCGACTTGTCGTAGCGGTACTCGGTGCGGAACATCAGGCCCTCGGCGAGCACCACCTTGAACGTGCCGGTGACCTCCTAGGCGTTCTGGTAGTTGCCGAACCCGCTGCCGCCGGGTGTCGGGAGACGCGTGCCGTCCGAGTCGTCGAAGTACTCGCCGCGGAACGCGAAGCCGATCGGCACCGGCAGCACGTCGACGAGGTCGTAGGAGAGGATGCCCGAGAACGCGTTCCACTGCGCTCGCCGCCGACGTCGAGGTCGCTCTCGTTGCCGTAGACGTAGTCCAGGATGATCGCGAAGTTCTCGATCGGCTTGATGGTGGCGATGGCCTCACCCAACGCCACGCTTGCTAGTCGCCGTGATCGGGTTGCTCCGCGCCGTAGATGCCGTTGATGATGAGCGAGAACTGCTCGACCGGCGTGATCGCGCAGAGCTGCAAGACCCCCGACTTTGCCGTCGTTCGAGTCGACGACGTTGTCCCAGCCGTTGACGATGCCCGAGCATCAGGCTCGCCGTCGTGCCGAAGGCGTAGCTCGCCTCGACGCCGGTGTGCGTGATCGGGATGCCCCACGAGAAGGCCAGCGAGCGGCTGATGTTGGGGTTGGCCCACGGCTCGTTCACCTCGGCGCCGATGTGGGTCGCGAAGCTGACCGGCCTTGAGCTGGAGGTCGGGAAGGCCCGGGGAAGTTGTAGGTGATGAAGGCGTCCTGGAGCTCGATCGAGTTCTGCTCCTCGGCGACGTTGCCGATCGTGCCGTCGCCGTCCCAGTCGGCCGCCATGCGCTCGGCGAGCTTGCCGAAGTTGACCTTGGTCACGAAGCCGACGCCGTCCTCGCCCGGGGCGCGCGAGACCTGGAGCTGGAAGAGGTCGAGGACGAAGCTGTTGCTGTCGCGATCGAAGGCCCGGAGCGACGCGATGTTGGACGTCGGGATCGTTGAAGTCGTACATGTACGAGGTCGCGATGCCGCCGCCGAGCTTGATCCCGAACGGCAGGTTCTTGATGTGGGCCTCGATCTGATCGAGGCGCTTTTGCAGCTCGGAGGTGTCGCAGCACCCGTGCCGCCGGCAGCTCGCCGTTGCGCTCGAGCCGCTCGACCCGCTCTTCCAGCGTGAGTCCGCCCTCGGCTCCGTGACGTTAGGTCGCGAGTCCGGACAAGCGTCAGCGCAGCAGCAACCATTTCGTCTTCGTCATCATGCCCTCCTCCGGATGGCGGTGCGCGTGGTATGCGCAGCGAGACTCTGCAGCAGGCGGAGCAAGCCCGGTGCCAGCGTATCGGACGACCGGTCGGGACGGCAGAGTTCGAGAATGGCAGGCGGTTCAGAGCGTTCGCATGCTCGGCGCGCGGGCGCTGATGAGAAAACAGGCAGCGAGGCGACCTCTACGGCAGCGTCCGCGATGTGCTATCGACGCCCGATGCGGTGGCGGCGGTGAGCGTGGGAGTCTGTGGTGGATCGCGGTCGCGCTCGGGGTGGTCGAAGGCGTCACGGAGTTCGTGCCGGTCTCGTCGACCGGTCATCTGATCCTGGCCGGGCACGTGGCTCGCGTTCCCCGCCGACAAGGCGGCGGCCTTCGAGATCTTCATCCAGCTCGGTGCGATCCTCGCCGTGCGTGTGGTTCTACCGCGAGCGCATCGTGCGCCTCGCGCGTGACGTCGCGCGCGGATCGCTCGAAGCGCAGGCGTTCGTCGGGAAGGTGCTCCTCGCGTTCGTGCCGGCGCGCCGTCGTCGGGCTGCTCGCCCACAAGTGGATCGTGCGCGTGCTGTTCGGACCGTCTGCCGGTCGCGGTCGGGCTCGCGGTCGGCGGCGTGCTGCTGCTCGTCGATCGACCGTCCGGAGCGGCCGCCGGGCGCGGACGCACGAGCGTCGACGACGTCACGTGGGGCCAGGCGTTCCTCGATCGGCTGCGCCCAGGTCGCGTCGCTCTGGCCCGGCATGTCGCGCTCGGGCGTCGACCATCATCGGCGCCTTGGTCGCGGGTCTGGTCGCGCAGCGCCGCGCTCGAGTTCTCGTTCTTCCTCGCGATCCCGACGCTCGGCGCCGCGTCGGTCTACGCGCTCTGGGAGGCCCGCCACGACCTGCGTCGCGGCCGACGTGCCGATCTTCGCGCTCGGCCTCGTGAGCGTCGTTCGTCGGTCGTCGCTCGCCGTGATCGCGGTCCTCCTGCGCTACGTCCGCGAGACACGATCTCCGGCCGTTCGGCTGGTACCGCCTCGTCCTGGCGACGCGCTGATCGTGTTGTTGCTGGCGCGCTGAGGCGCGAGCGGCGGGTTCGTCGCGCAGCGGTATCCGCGCCTGCCGATTCAGCGGCGCGCAGTCATCCATCGCGGAGTATCGAATGGGAAGACGCCCGCGCGTCGCGATGGATATGCCCAACGTGCAGGCAGTCGGCCGCCCAGAATGGAAGCAGTGAGCGCGCTCCAACACCGGTGGGCTTCCGCGACGATCCACGGGAGTCACGAACGCCCGGCCGTGGCACACCGGTTGCTCGTCGAGCGTGGTGACCGAGATGCGAGCGACCGGGAGACACGGCGAACGCCGTCGAGTGGGCGCGTCTCACCTGGTGCGAGGTCGCGGCGCTGCGGCGGCGCGTCGACATGGCGATCCTGCCGGTCGGCTCGACCGAGCAGCACGGACCGCACCTCGGCGATGGATACCGACACGGTCTCGGCGGTGCGCGTCGCGCGACGCGGTCGGCGCGCGCACCGGCGTGCCGGTGCTGCCGCGCGATTCCCTACGGCTGCTCGCTCGGCCACTCGCGCCGCTGGCCCGGCACGCTGGCGCTCGCGCCGGCGACGCTGACGCGCGTCGTCGTCGACGTGCTGTCGCTGGGTCCTATCACGCCGGGTTTCGCCGCGTGCTCATTCTCGAACGGCCACGTGACCAACCAGGCGCCGCTGCGCTGCGCGCTCGAGTACCTGCGCGCCGGAGTTCGACGACTGTCATGGTCGCGCTCCGCGACGTCGGCGGCGTCTCGGCGCGCGTGCGCGCCGAGTTCTCGCGCCGACGGCAGCGACTGGCACGCCAACTGCGGCGAGACCGTCGCTGATGCTGGCGGTCGCGCCCGACCGCGTGCGCGCCGACCGAGATGCCGGCGCCGACGACCCGGACCGGACCGCGCGGGCTGCTTCTTCGCGCATCCCGTGAACCGCACCAGCACCAACGGCGTCACCGGCACGCCGAGCCGCGCCACGCGCGCCGCCGGCGAGCGCCTGTTCGCGATGATCGTCGACGATCTCACCGCCGCACGTGCCGGCCGGACTCGCGCGAACGGCCGCCGCTCGCGGCCAGCTACTTCACGCCCGTCGGCGCGACAGGACGCGCGCCGATGAGCGCACCGGCACGCCGCGACCTCGCCGGCGCATGAAGGAGGCGCTGCGCGCGACGCGGCGTCCGCTACTGCATCGGCGCCTACGTCGACATCCACGGCAACCCGAAGGCGAAGTGCGTGCCGATCGCCCACTTCGAGCACATGATGTACGGCTCGGAGCTCTTCACCGGCTACGCGCTCGACGGTCTCGGCCAGGCGCCGAACGACGACGAGATCAGCGCGATGCCGGACGTCGAGCGCCTGATCCAGCTGCCGTGGCGGCCCGAGGTCGCCTGGCTGCCGGCCGACAACTACTTCCACGGCGAGCCCTATCCGCTCGAACACGCGCGTCGCGCTGAAGCGCGTGCTCGCCGAGGCGGCCGGAGATGGGCGTTCGGCATGAACCTCGGCGTCGAGTGCGAGATCTACGTCCTCAAGCTCGGAGAACGGACGCTTCGTCGTCCCGGATCCGACCGACACGCTCACCAAGCCCTGCTACGACGTGCGCGCGTTCCTGCGCAGCTTCCCGTTCCTCGATCGCATGGTGACGCTGATGAACGAGCTCGGCTGGGACGTCTACTCGTTCGACCACGAGGACGGCGAACGGCCAGTTCGAGTTCGACTTCGCGCTACGCGGACGCGCCTCACCATGTGCGACCGCTACGTCTTCTGGCGCTACATGGTGAAGCACGTCGCCGAGGAGTTCGGGCTCGTCGCGACCTTCATGCCGAAGCCCTTTCCCGACAAGACCGGCAACGGCGCGCACTTCAACCATGAGCCTCTCACGACCTGGCGAGCGGCGAAGAACCGCTTCGCCGGCCCGGCCGAGTGACGATCCCGCACGGGCTCGGCTCTCGCGGCTCGGCCACCAGTACATCGGCGGGCTGCTGCGCCACGGCCGCGCGCTCTGCGCGGTGCTGGCGCCGACGGTGAACAGCTACAAGCGCCTCGATCCGGCGCGGCGCCATGAGCTACTACTCGTGGGCGCCGGTCTTCAACTCGTTCGGCACCAACAACCGCTCGAACTCGATCCGCGTGCCGATGGGCGGCGGGCGCTGCGAGTACCGCAACGCCGACTCCTCGCTGAACCCGTACCTCGCCGCGACGCTCTGTCTGGCGGCGGGTCTCGAAGGGATCCGCGAGGATCTCGATCCCGGCGCGCCGCATGCCGAGAACCTCTACGAGCTCGACGACGGGGCGCTCGCCGCGGCGGGCGTCCAGCCGCTGCCGCGCACCCTCGGCGAGGCGGTCGAGCGCGTTCGCCGCCGATCCGTTCGTCGAGCGCACGCTCGGCACGGCGCTGCGCGACGAGTTCATCCGCTACAAGCGCGCCGAGTGGGAGGAATACCACCAGCACGTGAGCGACTGGGAGATCAAACGCTACGCGACAGTTCTTCTGACGGACGGAGGAGTCGTGATGAGCGATGACGACGCACATCATGCTGAGCCTGTCTTGCGTCACGGCACTGATGACTCTGCCACCGCCGCACGGCGCGAGCCGCTCAAGGTCGGGCTACAGCGACTGGCCGGGCTTCACCGCGTGGCAGATCGCCAAGGTGAAGGGCCTCTTCAAGAAGCACGGCGTCGACGTCGAGCTGGTGTGGTTCCCGGTCTACACCGACTCGCTGACCGCGCTGAACACCGGCCAAGCTCGACTGCAACCTGCAGACCTGGAACGACGCGATGGCGCCGCTCGCCGAGGGCATTCCAGCTCAAGACCGTGCGTGATCCTCGACAACTCGTTCGGCAACGACGCGCTGATCGCGAAGCCCGGCGATCGACGGCGTCGAAGGATCTCGAAGGGCAAGACGATCGCGACCGAGCTCGGCACCTGCGACCACTTCCTGATGTTGAAGGCGCTCGACGCCGCCGGTCTCACCGAGAAGGACGTGAAGTACACGAACCTGACGGTGCCCGACGCGGCGGCCGCGTTCATCGCGGGCAAGGTCGACGCCGCCGTCATCTGGCAGCCGTGGGTGTCGCAGATCCAGCGCGAGGGCACGGGCAAGGTGATCTACAGCTCGGCCGACATCCCCGGCTTGATCCCGGACATCGCGATCTGTCAGGCGTCGGTGGTCGAGAAACGCCCGACGCCGAGATCCAGAAGCTCGTCGCGGTGTGGTTCGACGTCATCGACTTCCTGAAGACGAACGAGGACGAGGCGGTGACGATCATGGCGAAGGTGGTCGAGCAGCCGCCCGACGCCTACAAGGCGTTCATGCCGGGGACGCGGTTCTTCGACTTCGACATGAACCTGAAGGGGTTCACCAAGTCCGCCGATCGCTACAGTCGCTGGCGGGCAGCGGCAAGGCGATCTCCGAGTTCCTGGTGAAAGCCGGGCAGATCAAGAAGGTGCCGGATTACGAGTCGGCCCTCGACCCGAAGTTCGTCCACGCGCTGAAGAAGTAAGATGGCGGTGGCGGCGCGAGCTCGAGTACGTGCGTGGACGCCGCGACGCGGCGCCGGATGCGCCGCCGCCGCGGCGGCCGCGCGTGCGCTGGTTCGCGCTCCGCCGCGAGATCCCGCCCGCGGGTACACCGCGCTCACGGTCGCGAGCTTCGTCGCGATGTTCCTGCTGTGGGCGTGGGCGAGCCATCAGCAGTTCGTGAACCCGATCTTCATGCCGGCGCCGGAGCGGGTGTGGGAGGCGGCCCGCGCCTTCCTCACCGAAGGCGATCTCTGGACCGACGTCAAGGTGAGCTTCGTGCGCGTGACGCTCGGCGTCGTGCTCTCGATCGGCGCTCGCCGTTCCGCTCGGGGTTCTGATCGGCTCGTTCAGGTGGGCGCAGGGGCTGCTGCCAGCCGCTCACCGGAGTTCGTCCGCTACATTCCGGTGCCGGCGTTGATCCCGCTCATGATGGTGCTCTTCGGGATCGGCGAGCTGCCGAAGATCATGCTGATCTTCGTCGGTACGCTACTTTCAGATGGTGCTGATGGTCGCCGACGAGGTTCGGCGCGTTCCGTACGAGCTCCTGCAAGTCGGCTACACGCTCGGCGCGACGCGCCGCGAGGTGATCCGGCACATCATCTGGCCTGCGGCGCTGCCGGGGATCTTCGACGCGCTCCGCTTGTGCAACGGCTGGGCGTGGACGTACCTCGTCGTCGCCGAGCTCGTCGCCGCCAACGAAGGCCTCGGCTATCGCATCCTCAAGTTCTCGCGCTTTCTCCAGACGCCGAAGATCTTCGTCTACCTCATGCTGCTCGGCGTCATCGGCCTCTCGCTCGACCTCGTCTTCCGCGCCTTCAACCGCGCGCGCATTTCACTGGGCGACGACCGATCGGCGGTGAGCGATGGCTGCCGGCGACCTCCAGATCATCGGCATCGAGAAGACCTTCGTCACCGCGACGAAGACGACGCAGGCGCTCTTGCCGACGACGTTCGAGGTGGCGGCCGGGCGAGTTCGTCTCGCTGGTCGGACCCTCGGGCTGCGGGAAGTCGACGCTCCTCTACGTCGTCGCCGGCCTCGAGGACTGCAGCGGCGGCGAGGTGAAGGTCGACGGCGTCTCGCGTCTGCGAGCCCGGCGCCGACCGCGGCATGGTCTTCCAGAACTACACGCTCTTCCCTGGCTGACGGTCTTGGAGAACACCTCGCTTCCCGCGCGCGCCTCGACGCCAACGCGATTGCGTACTATCTGCCCGAGGCCGAGATCCGGACGCGGGTGCAGCGCGTCGGCCAGCTCTTGGAGCTGATGGGCTTGGCGGATTTCCAGAACGCCTACCCGCGCGAGCTCTCGGGCGGCATGAAGCAGCGGGTGGCGATCGCCCGCGCGCTCGCGAACGAGCCAGCGGTGCTGCTCATGGACGAGCCGTTCGGCGCCCTCGACGCGCAAACACGCGAGGAGATGCAGGAGCTGCTGCTGCTGGTCCGCTTGCACTGGCAGACGACGATCCTTTTCGTCACCCACGACGTCGACGAGGCGATCTTTCTGAGCGATAGAGTGATCGTCATGACGCCGCGACCGGGCCGGGTACGCGCCGACATTCCGCATCGAGCTCCCCATCGACCGCACGCTCGAGCAGAAGCTCGCGCCCGAGTTCCTGGCCTACAAGCGCGAGATCACGGGGATGTTGCACGAGAACCGCGCGCGACGCTGGACGTGCGGCGGGCCCTGCTTCGACCGCATGTTCGCGTCAAGGCGGCGGCAGGAGTCGGTCGTCATGAGTGACATCGAGCCGGCGCGGATCATCTGGGACGAGACGATTCCCGGAGGCGCCTACTGGACGCGGGTCATCCGCGTCGTCACACGACGCTCCGGATCGTCGATCTCGAGGGCTCACGCGGCGTCTCCGTGCTCTGCTACAACGCCGACGAGCCGACCGAGCGCTACAACGCCGCCGACACCGTGAAGATCCAGAACATGATCTTCCTGACGACGGGAGGGTGCTCTTCTCCGACATGGGGCGGGTGCTCTTCTCGATCACCGCGGACACGAGCGGCCACCACGACACCCTCGGCGGCGGCAGCCACGCCGGAGACGAACCGCGCCCGCTACGGCGAGGGCGACTACCAGCACCTTCGTAACGGCCGCCATCGCGACGCCCGCACCAACTTCCTCTACGCGCTCGGACGCCACGGGCTCGGGCCGCGCGACGTGATGCCGAACCTGAACTTCTTCACGCGGGTGCGGGTCGCAGCGGGCGGCGCGCTCGACGTGGGTGGACAGCTGCGAGAAGCCGGGTGCCTTCATCGATCTTGCGCGCCGAGATGAACGTGCTGGTAGCGCTCTCGAACACGCCGCACCCGCTCCACCCGGCGCCGACGTACGACCCGAAGCCGATCCGGCTCGTCGTCTGGCAATCGCCGCCGCCCGCCGCCGACGACCGCTGCCGCACGTTCTCCGAGGAGGCGCGGCGCGGCTTCCGCAACACCGACGCGTCTTCGCACGACCGCCTTCGTCGAAAGCATGCGGCGCGCGGAGCGCGGCGAGCCTCGACGTCGTGGTCCCGTCGGGCGAGCCGTGGTCACACCTCGTGCGGCGCGGACAGACGCTCCGCATCGTCGACCTCGAGGGCAACCAGGCCGTCGACACGCTCTTCTACGTCGCCGCCGACACGAGCGAGCGCTACTCCGCGCCGGAGACGATCCGGGCGCAGGCGCAACATCTTCCTCGCGACCGGCAGCGTGCTGCGCTCGAGCGCGGGGCCGGCCGATGCTGACGATCGTCGCCGACACTTGCGGGCGGCACGATACCTCGGGCGGCGCGTGCAGCGCCGAGAGCAACACCGTGCCGCTTCGGCCACGAGAAGCAGTACATGCACAACTGTCGGGACAGCTTTTCTGATCGCGCTGGCGCGCCACGGCATGGGGAAGCGCGATCTCGTGAGCAACATCAACTTCTTCATGAACGTGCCCGTCACCGAGTCCGGCCACCTCGACATCGTCGACGGCGTGTCGCGGCCGGGCGCGTACGTCGAGATGCGCGCCGAGATGGACGTGCTCGCGGTGATCTCGAACTGCCCGCAGATCAACAATCCGTGCAACGGCTGGAACCCGACGCCGGTCCGCGTCCTCCGTCTGGGATTGAGTCGGCGCATGCGGCACTGATCCGCCGGGTGCTCTGTTCGCGAACCGCGGCGAGATCGCGTGCCGCATCATCGCGGACGCTCCGCCGGCTCGGCATCGAGTCGATCGCGGTCTTCTCGGAGGCCGATGCGCCACGCGCCCCATGTCGCGACTGGCGGACGCGGCCGTGTGCCTCGGGCCGCCCCGGTCAAGGAGAGCTACCTCGCGGTCGACCGCTTGCTCGCGGTCGGCCGCTGCACGCACGGCGCCGACGCGGTCCACTCCAGGCTACGGCCTGCTCAGCGAGAACGCCGAGTTCGCGGCGGCGTGCGAGCGGCGCGGCCTCGGCGTTCATCGGCCCGACGCCGGACCAGATCCGGCGCTTCGGCTGAAGCACGAGGCGCGCGCTGCTCGCGGCGGCGGCAGGCGTCCCGCTCTTGCCCGGGAGCGGCATCGTCGCCGACCTCGAGCATGCCCGCGCCGAGGCGGCGCGGATCGGCTACCCGGTCATGCTGAAGAGCACGGCGGGCGGCGGCGGCATCGGCATGGCGCCTCTGTTCCGACGACGCCGCGCTCCGCGCGGCGTTCCCGGCGGTCGAGCGCTTGAGCCGCGGCAACTTCAGGCACGGGCGGGCTCTTCGTCGAAGCGCTACGTCGAGGCGGCGCGTCACATCGAGGTGCAGATCTTCGGCGACGGCGCGCGGCACCGTCGCGCGCGCTCGGCGAGCGCGATTGCTCGTTGCAGCGGCGGAACCAGAAGGTCGTCGAGGAGACGCCGGCGCCGGGGCTCGCCGACGCCGACCGGGCGGAGCTCGTGCGCCGCGGCGATCCGCCTCGCGCGAGTCGGTCGCCTACCGCTCGGCGGGCACCGTCGAGTTCGTCTTCGACGTCGCGCGCGCGAAGCCGCTATTTCCTCGAGGTCAACACGCGGCTGCAGGTCGAGCACGGCGTGACCGAGGCAGGTCACCGGCATCGATCTCGTCGAGTGGATGGTGCGCCTCGCGGCCGGCGAGGCGCTGCCGCTCGCGGGATATCGCCACGCGCCGCGCGGGCACGCGATCGAGGTCCGCCTCTACGCCGAGGATCCGAACCAGGACTTCCAGCCCAGCGCGGGCGTCCTCACCGACGTCGCCTTTCCCCCGACGTCGCGCGTCGACGGCTGGGTCGAGCGCGGCAGCGAGGTGACGCCATATCTACGATCCGCTGCTCGCGAAGCTGATCGTCAGCGGCGCGATCGCGCGACGACGCCGTGCGCGCGCATGCAGGCGCGGCGCTCGCGAGCGACGCGCCTCGCGGCATCGAGACCAACCTCGAGTACCTCCGGACAGTCGTCGGCGACCGACGTCTTCCGCGCCGGCACGCAGACCACGCGCTACCTCCGCGATCTTGCCTACGCCCCGGCGACGATCGACGTGCGTGAGCCGGGACGCACACCACCGTGCAGGATCATCCCGGTCGCCTCGGGTACTGGGCGGTCGGCGTGCCGCCGTCGGGCCCGATGGACGCGCTCGCGTTCCGTCTCGCGAACCGCGTCGTCGGGAATCCGGCGTCGGCCGCCGGTCTCGAATGTACGGTCGCGGGTCCGACCTTGCGTTTCAATCGCGACGCCGTCGTGTGCCTCGGCGGGCGCCGCGATGGCGGCCGACCTCGACGGCGCGCGCGGTCGCCGTACTGGACACCGGTCACCGGTCCCGCCGGCGCGACGCTGCGGCTCGGCTACGATCGAGGGCGGTGGGCTGCGCACCTTCGTCGCGATCCGCGGCGGTCTCGACGTTCCCGACTATCTCGGCAGCAAGTCGACGTTCACCCTCGGGCGCTTCGGCGGGCACGCGGGGCGCGCCTCCGCACCGGCGACGTGCTGCACCTCGCGTCCGACCCGGACCCCGAGACGCTCGCGCAGCGCCGGCGGTGCTGCCGGCGCTTCGTCCGCGTGTACGGCGACGCCTGGACGATCGGCGTCCTCTACGGACCGCACGGCGCGCCCGACTTCTTCACCACCGCCGACATCGAGATGCTGCTCTCGACCGACTACGCGCGTGCACTACAACAGCAGCCGCACGGGCGTGCGGCTCGTCGGCCCGAAGCCGGTGTGGGCGCGGCGCGACGGCGGCGAGGCCGGTCTCCACCCTCGAACATCCACGACAACGGCTACTCGGTCGGCACGCTCGACTTCACCGGCGACATGCCGATCATCCTCGGCCCCGACGGCCCGAGCCTCGGCGGCTTCGTCTGCCCGGCTGACGATCGCGGCGGCGGAGCTCTGGAAGGTCGGTCAGCTGCGGCCGGGCGACACCGGTGCGGTTCGCGCTCGTCTCGTTCGCCGAGGCCGCGGCGCGTCTCGCAGCACAGGAGCGCGCGATCGCGACGATGCAGCCGGGGACCGACTCCGCGGCCGGCGCGCACCGGCGCAGCGCGAGCTCGCGGCGGATGTCCCGGCGAGCGCGGTCCTCCGACCACCTGCCCGCCGCGTCGGATCGCGTCGAGGTCACCTACCGCCCGTGCGGCGACGACGCGCTCCTCGTCGAGTACGGGCCGCCCGTCCTCGATCTGAGCCTGCGCTTCCGCGTCCACGCCCTCATGACCTGGCTCGAGGCCGCACGGATTCCGGGCGTGATCGATCTCACCCCGGGATACGGTCGCTGCACGTCCACGTCGACGGTCGCGCGCTGCCCGCTCGAGCGCCTGCTCGAGATCGTGATCGCCGCGGAGCGCGAGCTCCCGCCGTCGACGACATGGAGGTCCCGACGCGCATCGTCGCGCCTGCCGCTCGTCGGGAGGACGAGGCGACGCTGCTCGCGATCCGCAAGTACATGCAGATCGTGCGGAAGGACGCGCCCTGGTGCCCGAGCAACATCGAGTTCATCCGTCGCATCAACGGCCTCGAGTCCGTCGAGCAGGTGCGCGAGATCGTGTTCGGCGCGAGCTACCTCGTGCTCGGGCCTCGGCGACGTCTATCTCGGCGCGCCGGTCGCGACGCCGGTCGATCCGCGCCACCGCCTCGTCACCACCAAGTACAATCCGGCGCGCACCTGGACGCCCGGAGAACGCCGTCGGCATCGGCGGCGCGTACCTCTGCATCTACGGCATGGAGGGGCCGGGCGGCTACCAGTTCGTCGGCCGCACCGTGCCGGTGTGGAACCGTTTCAAGCAGACGCGCGATTTCCCGCCCGGCGAGCCGTGGCTGCTGCGCTTCTTCGATCAGATCCGCTTCTATCCCGATGGGCGCCGCCGAGCTGCTGCGCTACCGCGCCGACTTCCTGCAGGGCAAGTGCAAGCTCGACGTGCGCGTAGGAGACGTTTCCGCTCGCGCGACTACCACGCGTTTCTCGCGCGACGAACGCGACTCGATCGCGGCGTTCAAGGCGCGTCAGCAAGCGGCGTTCGAGGCCGAGCGCGAGCGCTGGGCAGGCGCTCACCGGAGTTCGTCGAGGAGAGCGCGGTCCGGTCGCGGACGACGAACCAGGCTGGCGGTGCCCCGGGAGCGCGACGCTCGTCGCGACGCCGCACGTCCCCGGGAACGTCTGGCAGATCGTCGCGCGCGGCAGGGTGCGACGTCGCGGCGGGCGACGTCCTCGTGATGCTCGAGTCGATGAAGATGGAGATCGCGATCAAGGCGCCGGTCGACCGGCGAGGTGCTCGAGATGATGTGCATCGAGGGCCGTCCGGTCGCGGCGGGCGATCCGATCTGCGTGCTGCGACCGACGGCGGTGGCCGCGCATGCCTGACCGGCATTTCGCTGGACGTCGCGTCGCTCGCGGCGTGCCTACGCGGCCGGCGCCCTGCGTCCGGCCGACGTCGCCGCCGATGTCGCGGCGCGGATCGCCGCGCGCGGCGACGACCACGTGTGGATCCACCGCCTTTCCGACCAGCGAGATCGGCGGATACCGTCCGCGCGCTCGACGGCAAGGATCCCGCGACGCTCCCGCTCTACGGCGTTCCCTTCGCGATCAAGGCGACAACATCGACCTCGTGGACGCGCCGACGACGGTGGCGTGCCCGGCGGTCGCCTACACCGCGCCGCGGAGCGCGACGGCGGTCGCGCGGGCTGCTCGCCGCCGGCGCGATCCCCATCGGCAAGACCAACCTCGACCAGTTCGCGACCGGCCTCGTCGGCGTGCGGTCGCCGTACGGCGTACCGGCGAACCCGTTCGACGCGGCGCTACATCCCGGGAGGCTCGAGCTCCGGCTCGGCCGTCGCGGTCGCGGCGGGGCTCGTGAGCTTCGCGCTCGGCACCGACACGGCGGGCTCCGGGCGCGTGCCCGCCGCCTTCACCAACGTCGTCGGCCTCAAGCCTACGCGCGGACGGGTCAGCACGACGCGGCGTCGTTCCCGCCTGCCGCACGCTCGACTGCGTGTCGATTTTCGCGCTCACGTGCGGCGACGCCGCCCACGTCCTCGCCGCGATCGAGGGCTTCGACGCCGCGGACCGTCTTCTCCCGGCCGCTGCCGCGGCGCGAGCCTGCGGAGGTGGCTCCCCGTTTCCGGTTCGAGTGCCGCGGCCCGAAGACCTCGCGGAGCTCGACGCCGCGACCGCGGAGCTCTTCCCGGTCGCGACGGCTCGCCTCTCGTCGACCTCGGGGCGAGCCGGTGACGATCGATCTCGAGCCGTTCGTCGAGGTCGGCCGGCTCCTCTACGGGGACCGTGGCTCGCCGAACGGTGGACGGCGATCGATGCGCGCATCGCGGGGCATCCTCGAGTGGCTCCATCCCGTGATCCGCGACGTCATCGCCGGCGGCATCGCGCCCGACCGCGGCCGACGCGTTCACGGCGTACTACCGCCTCCGCGAGCTCCGACGTACGACGGCTCTCGTCTGGGACCGGATCGACGTGCTGCTGACGCCGACCGCGCCGACCATCCTGCGGATCGCGGAGGTCCTCGCCGACCCGATCGACCAGAACGCGCGCCTCGGTCGCTTCACGACCTTCGTGAACCTGCTCGACCTCGCAGCGCTCGCGATCCCGGCGGGCTTCCGCCCCGACGGGCTCCCGTTCGGGGTGTCGCTCGTCGCGCCGGCGTTCCACGAGGCGCCGCCTGCTCGGCGCTCGGACACCGTCTGCACGCGGCGGCCGGCAGTCCGGTGGGCGCGACGAGCCATCCTGTTCCGGAGCCGGAGCCGTCACGTCCGCGCGCGCCCGCGACCGGGTCGAGGTCGTGGTCTGCGGCGCCCACATGACCGGCGCTTCCGCTCAATGCCCGCCTCGTCGACCGCGGCGGTCGACTCGTCGAGGCGACGGCGACGGCACCGGTGTATCGCATGGTCGACCTCGGGGACGGCCGTCCCGGCCTCGAACGCGTCGACGCGGGGCCGCGATCGAGGTCGAGGTGTGGGAGCTCCCGTCGAGGGCCTCGGAGCGCTCGTCGCCGAGATCCCGGCGCCGCTCGGGATGGGATCGATCCAACTCGCCGGCGGTCGGGTGGTGAAGGGGTTTCTCTGCGAAAGGGTCGCCGCGCGCGACGCCGTCGAGATCACCCAATACGGCGGCTGGCGGCGCTACCTCGCGTTCCGCGGCTGATCTCGGCACTCGAGCATCGACGACAGGCGCTTGACCGACCCGCTTGACCGCGTCGCCTCCACGGGTGATGGCCGTTCGGACGATGATCACGCTGACCAAGGCGCGGTTCGCCGCGAGGCCTGCAGTGCCCGAAGCGGCTGCACCTCGAGTGCCATGCTCCCGCGCTCCGCGATCCCGACGGTCCGGACGCGACGCTGGCGCGCGCGCGGGCACGGCGGTCGGCGAGGTCGCTCGCGCGCGCTTTCCCGGCGGCGTCCCTCGTGACCGGCGGGTCGGGGCCATGGGAGGAGGCAGATCGCGCGCACGGCCGCCCTCGTCGCCGACCCGAGCGTTCCGGCGCTCTTCGAAGCCGCGTTCGAGGTGCGACGGGGCCCGCGTCCGGACCGACGTCCTGGTCCGCCGCGGACCGGGCGCCTTCGAGATCATCGAGGTCAAGGCGGCCAGTCGGGTGCGGGCGTACCACCACACCGACCTGGCGTTTCAGGTCGCCGTGATCGCGCCGGCCGGTGTCGAGATCGTCCGCGCGAGCGTCTGCTGCTGCTCGATCGCGAGAGTACGTCCACCCCGGGGGCGCGGCGGACTCTCGAGCGCCTGTTCACGAGCGTCGACCTGACGGAGGAGGTGAGGGCGCTCGTGCCCGAGATGCGCCGGCGCCTGATCCGCCATGCGGGAGGTCGTGGAGCGGCAGGACGTCTCCGGCGATCGCCAACGGTTCACACTGCCTCGTGCCCTACCGCTGTCCCCTTCTTCGGCCATTGCCACGCCGGCGGCGGAGCCATCCGTGACCGATCTTCCCCACCTGAAGCCGGATCACAGCTCGCGGCGCTGACCGAGCTCGCTTTGGCGGACATTCGCGCCGTGCCAGCCGACCTCCGGGCTGACCGCGCTCCAGCAGCACGGGCACGTGCCGCCGTCGTGGCGGGCGCGGCGCATCCGCGAGCCCGCGATCGTCGAGCGCCTGGCGGCGATCCGGCTGCCCACCCATTTCGTCGATTTCGAGACGCTTCGGATCGGCCGTGCCGGTCTTTCCGGGGACGCGACCGTTCGAGCGGGTGCCGTTCCAGTGGTCCGATCACGTCCTCACCGCCGGACGGTACGGTGACCCATCACGAGTTCCTGCACGACACCATCGGCGACCCGCGCCGCGCGTTCGCCGCAAGCCTGCTCGCGGCGACGGCCGACGCTGCGGCGCTGGTCGTGTACTCGAGCTTCGAGGCCGAGGTGCTCGGGGCGCTCGCGGAGGAGCTGCCGGATCTCGCGGCGGGTCTCCTCGACCGGCGCGCCGCATCGTCGACCTCCTGCCGATCGTTCGCGATCATTGTTACCACCCGGATCTGCGTGGCTCGTTTTCGATCAAGAGCGTGCTCCCGGCGTTCGTGCCCGCGCTCGGCTACGGCGATCTCGCGATCCGCGACGGGCTCACGGCATCGCTCTCGCACGCGCGCCTCGTCGATCCGGCGCTCGATCCGGGGGTCGGGCCGAGCTACAGGCTCGCAGCTGCTCGCCTACTGCCGGCGCGACACCGAGGCGATGCTCGCGCTCTACCATGCGCTCGGCGCACCGCTCGGGGTCACGGACGGCGCTGCGAGGTAATGTCTCAGCGGAGCAAGCGAGCCGGTGGCGCAGCAGGCGGGTCGGGGATGGCTTCTACGGTCGCCGTAGGTCGCCGACCACCCAGCGCGTACTGCCACCCGCCGGTGCTTCTCTGGCTTGCGCACACGCGAGCTGCGGCTCCCCGAAGCCATCCCCGACCCGCCCGCCTGCTGCCACCCCACTCACTTGGCTTGAAGCGCGTTGGCTCGGCGGTGAGTCTGCGCACCGGACGATCGCGCCTTGCTTCAATTGAATCGCCGGCGGGTGGGTCAGGGTGCTCGGGGAGCCGCACCTCGCGTGTGCGCGAGACAGAGGCACCGGCGGGCAGTACTGCGCTGGGTGAGCCGGAGCCCGGCGACCGTAGGAGCACTCCCCTGACCCACCCGCCGGCGACCCCGAACGAAGACATTACAGACCGAGACTCCGGGCATCGTCAAACTGAGACACTAGCCGCTGCGACCTCCCTTGAGTCGGGGTGGCCTTTTGCCATCGGAGAGCGGAGGAGGAACACCACTATGGCACTACGTCTCGGAGACATCAGCTCCGGATTTCACCGCCGACACCACCGAAGGCAAGATCAAGTTCCACGACTTCATCGGGAGCAACTGGGTCGTGCTCTTCTCGCACCCCAAGGACTTCACGCCCGTCTGCACGACCGAGCTCGGCTACATGGCGCGGATCAAGCCCGAGTTCGACAAGCGCGGGGTCAAGATCCTCGGGCTCAGCGTCGACCCGGTCGACTCGCACCAGAAGTGGTCGCAGGACATCAAGGAGACCCAAGGCCACGCGCCCGAACTACCCGCTGGTCGCCGACCCCGAGCGCAAGGTCGCCGATCTCTACGACATGATCCACCCGAAGGCCCTCGACACGCTGACCGTGCGCTCGGTCTTCGTGATCGGCCCCGACAAGAAGATCAAGCTCATGCTCACCTACCCGGCGAGCACGGGGCGCAACTTCGACGAGCTCTTGCGGGTGATCGACTCGCTGCAGCTGACGTCCAAGCACAGCGTCGCCACCCCGGTGAACTGGAAGCAGGGCGAGGACTGCATCATCGTGCCCGTCGATCTCGGACGACGATGCCAAGAAGAAGTTTCCCGGTGGATGGAAGGCGCTGAAGCCCTACCTCCGGATCGTGCCCCAACCGCACTGACCGTCGGTTCCGCGGTGGGCGCGCCTCGTGCGGCGCCCACCGCCGTCTTCTCCCCACGCGTGCCCACGCCCTCCGCCACCGCATGCCGATCCCGGCGAAGTGCTCTGGATCGTCGGCGCGACGCTCGTGAGCCTCGGCATCGCCGCGACGATCCTCGTCGCCGGCGAGGCGGGACGCGAGGCGACGCGGCTCGCGCTGCGAGCGACGGCGCGGGTCTCGTTCGTCTACTTCATCCTGGCGTTCGTGGCGGCGCCGCTCGCGGCGTTGCGTCCGAGCCCGGCGAGCGCCTGGCTCGTGCGCCGCCGGCGTGCGTTCAGGGTCGCGTTCGGTGCCAGCATGTCGGTGCACGTCTGCTGCATCTCTGCGTCTCTATTTCCTGTACGCGCCGGAGCGTCCGCCGATGGTGACCGACGCCGATTTCCTGATCGGCCTCCCGGGTCTCGTGGTGGTGGCGCTCATGACCATCACGTCGTGGGTCGCCATCCGCCGTCGGATGACGCCGTCGCACTGGCGGCGCCTGCACCGGATCGGGATCTACGTCGTGTGGACGATCTTCTTCCTCTGTCTCGTCGACAGCGTCGGCCGGAAGGAGACGGCGCACCCGGTGCTCGGCTACTACGCGTTCGTCGCGGTCCTGCTCGGCCGCGATGGCGCTCCGTGTGCTGGCGTGGCGGCAGCCGCCGCGTTCCGCGTGACCAGCCTGAGCGGCGTCAGTCGCGTTACGACGCCTGGCGCGCCGTCAAGCCGTCGGTTGACCATCAGTCACGCCCGTCGCTAGCGTGCGCCCCCGATGCGATTCCGAACGGCAATCACGTCTGAGCGTGCTCGCGGTGCTCGCGCTCGGGTGCAAGCACGCGCCAGAGACCGGAGAAACCGGAAAGGCGAAGAACGATGGCGGAGAACATGGAAACGACCCCGAGCGGGTTGCAGTACGTCGACCTGAAGGTCGGGACCGGCGACTCGCCGAAGACGGGACAGACCGCGAGTCGTGCACTACACCGGCACGGCTCGCCGACGGGAAGAAGTTCGACAGCTCGCAGGACCGCGGCCAGCCGTTCACGTTCGCCGTCGGCCGCGGTCAGGTCATCAAGGGATGGGACGAGGGCGTGGCGACCATGAAGGTCGGCGGCATCCGGAAGCTCGTCATCCCGCCCGACCTCGCCTACGGTGCCCGCGGCGCCGGCGGCGTCATCCCGCCGAACGCGACCCTCACGTTCGAGGTCGAGCTGCTGAAGATCCGCTGAGCGCGTACGCGTCGGCGGCAGGACGCTACTCGTGGCCGGGTCTCCGCTCCGCGTCGTCGCCTTCGAGAGCCGCCGGGCGGTGGAGATGGCGGCGCTCATCCGAAGCTCGGCGGCGACCCGTTCGTCGCGCCCGTCGATGCGCGAGGTGCCGCTCGACGATCAACCGGCGGCGCTGGCGTTCGCACGCGCGCTCGCCGCGGGCGAGGTCGACGTGCTCGTGTGTCTGACCGGTGTCGGCACGCGGGCGCTCGTCGGAAGCGGTGCGCGCCGATCCTGCCGCGCGAGCGCGTGGCGGCGCTGCTCGCCGCGACGACGCTCGTCGCGCGCGGACCGAAGCCGGTCGCGGCGCTGCGCGAGCTCGGACTCGCGCCGGCGCTGACCGGTGCCCGAGCCGAACACCTGGCGCGAGTTGCTCGCCGCGATCGATGCCGGCCTCACGGTCGCCGGCAAGCGCGTCGTCGTCAGGAGTACGGCGTCAGCAATCCCGAGCTCCTCGCCGGACTGCGGACGCGCGGCGCCGTCGTCACGGCGGTGTCGGTCTATCGCTGGGCGCTCCCCGAGGACCTGGCACCCCTCGTGACCGCGATCGAACGCATCGGGGCAGGGGCCCTCGACGTCGCGCTCTTCACGAGCGCGACGCAGGTGACGCATCTCGTGCAGGTCGCCGAGCGGCATGGCGCGCGCGCCGCGCTCGCGCCCGGGTTGGCGCGGGCGGCGGTCAGGTCGATCGGCCCGGTCTGCAGCGCGGCGCTCGCGCGACGCGGGCTTCGCGGTCGATTGCGAGCCGAGTCATCCGAAGATGGGACCGCTCGTCGCCGAGACGCTCCGCGCCGCGCCGGCGCTCCTCGCCGCCAAGCGGCGCTGACCGGCACGGACCTCGACGCCACGGGGCGCGCCTGGCATTGTCCATCCCGGTGTCCGCCGCTACGCGATTTCTCCGCGCCTGCCGTCGCGAATCGACCGACTGCACGCCGGTCTGGATCATGCGTCAGGCCGGGCGATACTTGCCGAGTATCGCGCGCTCCGGGCGCGGCACGGGTTCCTCGAGCTCTGCAAGACGCCGGCGCTCGCCGCCGAGGTGACGATGATGCCGATCGAGCGCTTTCCGGTCGACGCGGCGATCCTCTTCGCGGACATTCTCCTCGTGCTGGAGCCCATGGGCGTCGGGCTCGAGTTCGCGAAGGGCGACGGTCCCGTGATCCACCGGTCCGGTCCGGACGCGCGCCGACGTCGACGCGCTCGCGCGGGTGCCCGTCGAGGAATCGCTCGGCTACGTCTTCGAGACGGTGCGGCTCGTACGCGAGCGGCTCGCCGGACGGGTGCCGCTGATCGGCTTTGCGGGCGCGCCGTTCACGCTCGCGTCGTACGTGATCGAGGGCGGCGGCTCGCGCCAGTACCGTCACACCAAGACCCTCATGTACGCCGATCCCGGCGCCTGGCATCGCCTGATGGAGCGCCTGTCCGAGACGGTCGTCGAGCTACCTCCGCGCCCAGGTGGCGGCGGGCGCGCAAGCGGTGCAGCTCTTCGACAGCTGGGTCGGGTGCCTCGGGCCGGACGACTATCGCGCCTACGTCCTGCCCCACATGCAGGCGACCTTCGCGGCGCTCGCCGACACCAAGGTCCCGGCGATCCACTTCGGCACCGGCACGGCGGCGCTCCTCGAGCTCCTGCGCGCGGCCGGCGGCGACGTCGTCGGTCTCGATTGGCACGTCGACCTCGCCGACGCGTGGGCGCGGGTCGGGTACGACGTCGCCGTGCAGGGGAACCTCGACCCGGTCGCGCTCTTCGCGCCGCCCGACGAGATCCGCCGCCGTGTCGCGCGCATCCTCGAGCGCGCCGGCGGGCGCCCGGGGCACGTCTTCAACCTCGGACACGGCGTCTTGCCGGAGACCCCACTCGAGCACGTGGGGGTCGTGATCGACGCGGTCCACGAGCTCTCGGCGCGGGCGTGAGCGCTCGTCGGTCGCCGCTGGATGCCGTCTTGTTGATCGCCTTCGGCGGGCCCGAGCGCATGGAGGACGTGCGGCCCTTCCTCGACAACGTGCTGCGCGGCCGGCCGGTCCCGCGCGAACGCTACGAGGAAGTCGTGCATCACTACGAGTCTGATCGGCGGCCGCTCGCCGCTGAACGCCTACACGATGGCGCAGGCAGCGGGTCTCCGCGCCGCGCTCGCGGCGTCGGGTCCCGATCTCCCGGTCTACGTCGGCATGCGGAACTGGTCGCCCTACGTCGCCGATACGCTCGCCCGCATGCAGGCGGACGGCGTGCGGAACGCGCTCGCCCTGATCCTCGCCGCGCATCGCGCCGAGGCGAGCTTCGAGCGCTACATCGGCGCCGTGGATGCCGGACGCGCGGCACTCGGGGCGGGCGCGCCGAGCGTCACGTACGCCGGCTCGTGGTTCGATCACCCGCTCTTCATCGAGACCATGGCGAGCGCGGACCCGCGACGCGCTCGCCGTCGCGCCGGCGGCACCGCTGGTCTTCACGGCCCACAGCATCCCGGTGCCGATGGCCGGCGAATCGCCGTACGTGCGCGAGCTCACGACGTCGGCCCGCCTCACGGCGCGCGGCCGTCGGGCGCAGCGACTTCACGATCGCCTATCAGAGTCGCAGCGGCGGGCCGCGTGATCCCTGGCTCGAGCCCGACGTGAACGACGTGATTCGCGCGCTCGCCGCGCGCGGCGGCCGGGAGGTGATCGTCGTGCCGATCGGGTTCGTCTGCGATCACGTCGAGGTGCGCTACGACCTCGACGTCGAGGCGCGCGCGACGGCGGAATCCCTCGGCGTGCGCCTGGTGCGCGCCGAGACCGCCAACGATCACCCGGCGTTCGCGCGTCATGCTGGCGGCGGTCGTGCGCGCCCACGCCGGCGCCGGGGCCTAGACGGAGCCGTGCCCGCACCGCGCGAGATCGTCGTCGTCGGGGGCGGGATCGCGGGCCTCGCCGCCGCGCAGCGCGTGCGCGAGCGCGATCCGGCATGCCGCGTCGTGGTGCTCGAGGCCGACCACCGTCTCGGCGGCTCGATCGCGACCGAGCGCGCGCAGGGCTTTCTCATCGAGCACGGCGCCGACTCCTTCCTCACCGAGAAGCCGTGGGCGATGGACCTCGTCCGCCGGCTCGGTCTCGACGATCGCGTCTGATCCGGACCCGCGACGAGGAGCGGCGGACGCTTCGTCGTCCACGCCGGCCGGCTGCATCCGCTCCCCGAGGGTTCTTCTGATGATGGCCCCGACGCAGCTCTGGCCGCTCGTCACGACGGGGCTCTTCAGCCTCGCCGGGAAAGCTCCGCATGGCGATGGACCTCGTGTTGCCGCGCCGAGCGCGATGGCGACGACGAAAGCCTCGACGGCTTCGTCCGGCGCCGGCTCGGCGCGAGGCGCTCGAGCGCGTCGCGCAGCCGCTCGTCGGCGGCATCTACACGCCGACCCGAAGCGTCTCAGCCTCGCCGCCACCATGCCGCGCTTCATCGAGATGGAGCGCCGGCATCAGGCGTGATCCTCGCCATGCGCCGCCAGGCGCAGGCGCCGCGGCGCGCGGCGACAGCGGCGCACGCTGGAGCCTCTTCGCGAGCTTCGCCGACGGCATGCAGACCCTGATCGACGCGCTCGCCGCACGCCTGCCGGAAGGCGCGGTGCGGCTGCGGCACGCGGATCCGCGAGCTCGCGCGGGCGGCGGACGGGCGGTGGCGCGTGGTGCTCGCGACCGGCGAAGCCGTCGAGTCGGCGCACGTCGTGCTGACGCCGCCGGCGTTCGTGATGCGCGGACCTCGTGCGCCCGCACGATCCGGCGCTCGCCGATCGGCTCGCCGGCATTGCCCACGCCTCGTCGGCGATCGTGACCCTGGCGTACGCGCGGAGCCAGGTGTCGCACCCGCTCGACGGTTTCGGGTTCGTCGTCCCCGCGATCGAGGGCCGGCGCATCATCGCCGGCACGTTCTCGAGCGTGAAGTACGAGGGCCGCGCGCCGGCGGGGCAGGTGCTGCTGCGCGTGTTCCTCGGCGGCGCGCTCGCCGAGGGGCTCGCGACGCTGCCCGAGGCGGAGCTCGTGACGATCGCGGAGCAGGAGCTCGCCGAGCTCGTCGGCGTCCGCGGGGCGCCGGTCGCTGGTGCGGGTCGTCCGTCACCTGCGCGCGATGCCGCAGTACGAGCTCGGCCATCTGGCGCGGGTCGCCGCGATCGAGGCGGCGGTCGCGCGGCTCCCGGGTCGTCGCGCTCGCCGGGCAGCGCGCTACCGCGGCGTCGGCATCCCGGACTGCATCCACTCGGGCGAGCGCGCCGTGGACGCTGTACTAGCGGGCGAGCGCGGTCGTCGACGCGATCTAGTCGGGCGAGCGCGCCGTCGACGCGCTCTTCGACGCGCGCGTGCTACAGCGCTGACCCATGATTGCGAACTCCGCTCTGCGACCTGCTCGGCATCGAGCACCCGATCATGCTCGCCGGCATGGGCGGCGTGTCCCACTCCGCGGTGACCGCCGCCGTCTCGAAGGCCGGCGGGTTCGGCTGCCTCGGTGCCGCCATCATGAATCACGACGAGATGAAGCGGGAGATCGCCGCCGTCCGCGCCGCGACCACCAAGCCCTTCGGCGTCGATCTCTTGACCGCGAGCCCGCGCGACCTGGTCGCCATGGTCGAGACCATCTGCTACGTCGGGCGCGCGCGCCTTCGTCGCCGGGCTCGGCGTGCCGGCACAGGTCGTCGACCTCTGCCATCGCCACGGGCTCCTGGTCGTCAACATGTGCGGCAAGGTCGACCACGCGAAGCGCGCGGTCGACGCCGGCTGCGACGTCGTCGTGGCGCAGGGCACCGAGGCGGGCGGCCATACCGGGACGATCGCGACCTTGCCGCTCGTGCCGCTGATCGTCGACGCGGTGCAGGTGCCGGTCGTCGCGGCGGGCGGCATCTTCGACGGACGCGAGGCTTGGTCGCGGCGCTGGCGCTCGGCGCGCAGGGCATCTGGATGGGGACCCGCTTCATTGCCTCCGACCGAGGCGCGCGCGCACCGCGCCTTCAAGGACCGGATCGTCGCGATCGACGAGACCGGCACCGTGATCACGCGCTGCTACAGCGGCAAGACCATGCGCGCGATCCGCACCCGCTACACCGACGAGTGGGAGGCCCGGAGGACGAGCTCCAGCCGTTTCCGATGCAGGCCGCGCGTGCCGCCAGGACGGCGTCTGGAACGTCGGCGCCGGTCCCGCGGCGGGTTTCGACACCGACCGGGACTGCATGCCGACCGGGCAGAGCGCGGGCGGGATCGCGCGCGTGCAAGCCGTGTCGAGAAATCGTCGCCGAGATCGTCGCGCAGGCCGACGCCATCCTGCGTGACCTGCCGCGTCCGTCGGCATAGAAGAGCGCTCGGATTTCACGTACCGAGTCCAGCGCGCCAACCCCGACGTGGTCGGTGGTTCCGGTCTTCGTCGCATTGCGGCATTCGTTCGGTCAGCTAGAATCCGCGAGCGAAAGGAAAGGATACGACGCCATGGGAAGCGACTCGCTGACGATCACCGACAACCGGACGGGCAAGAGCTACGAGGTGCCGATCGAGCACAACACGATCAAGGCGCTCGACCTCCGGAAGATCAAGACCGGCCCCGGAGGACTTCGGGCTCATGGCGTACGACCCGGCATTCACCAACACGGCGTCGTGCAAGAGCCGGATCACCTTCATCGACGGCGACCAGGGCATCCTGCGCTACCGCGGCTACCCGATCGAGCAGCTCGCCGAGAAGAGCACCTACCTCGAGACCGCGTACCTGCTCGTGAAGGGCGAGCTCCCGAAGCCGTCGCATCTGACGGCCTTCGACCAGAACATCCGCCACCACACGATCATTCACGAGAACATCAAGAAGTTCATCGACGGCTTCCACTACGACGCGCACCCGATGGGGATCCTGGTCGGGACGGTGGGCGCGCTCTCGACCTTCTATCCGGACGCGAAGCGCATCTTCGATCCCGAGTCGCGCCGCATCCAGACGCATCGCTTGATCGCGAAGATGCCGACCATCGCCGCGTTCGCGTATCGGCACTCGATCGGCATGCCGTACGCGTACCCCGACAACGACCTCAGCTACACCGGCAACTTCTTGAACATGCTGCTCAAGATGACGGAGCTGAAATACAAGCCGAACCCCGCGCTCGAGCGCGCGATCGACGTGCTCTTCATCCTGCACGCCGACCACGAGCAGAACTGCTCGACGAGCGCCATGCGCGGCGTCGGCAGCTCGCAGGTCGATCCGTATTCAGCGATCGCGGCGGCCACGGCCGCGCTCTACGGACCGCTGCACGGGGGCGCCAACGAGGCCGTCATCCGCATGCTCATGGAGATCGGCTCGAAGGACAACGTGCCGGCCTACATCAAGCGGGTCAAGGCGGGTGAGATCCGCCTCATGGGCTTCGGCCACCGCATCTACAAGAACTACGATCCGCGCGCGAAGATCGTCCGCGAGGTCGCGAACGAGGTCTTCGAGGTCACCGGACCGAACCCGCTGCTCGCGATCGCCCTCGAGCTCGAGCGCATCGCGCTCGCCGACGACTATTTCATCTCCACAAGCTCTACCCGAACGTCGACTTCTACTCGGGCATCATCTACCAGGCGATGGGGTTCCCGATGGACATGTTCCCGTGCTGTTCGCGATCCCGCGAACGTCGGGGTGGTTGGCGCAATGGATCGAGATGCTGCAAGACGACGATCAGAAGATCGCGCGGCCGCGGCAGATCTATCCTCGGGCCCAGAAGAGCGAGACTACGTGCCGGTGTCGGAGCGGTCGGAGTAGCGACTCGACTGCCTACTTGATGATGAGATAGGCGACGGCGACGATCATGGCGCCGCCCGCAATCCCAAGCGCGACGAACAGGCCATCCATGCCCTGTATCTACACTTCTCGCGTTGTCGAGCAAGCGATTTCACATATGAATGACCTGGCTTTTCGGCCGGCCTGGCAGCTGGCGGACGCGGTTCGCAACGGTGAGCTTTCGCCCGGCGGCGCTCGTGCAGGCGTGCCTGGATCGCATCGATGCACTGAACCCGACGCTAAATGCTTTCGTGGCCTTGCGGCGCGACGAGGCGCTCGAGGAGGCTGCCGCACTGCAGCGGACGATCGTCGCCGGGAAACGGATCGGGCCCTCGCGGGCCTGCCCGTCGGCGTGAAGGACCTGGAGGACGTCGCCGGTCTCCCGACCACCTACGGCTCGGTGCCGTTCAAGGACTACCGGCCGGTCAAGGATTCGGTGCAGGTCGCGCGTCTGAAGGCCGCGGGCGCGATCATCCTCGGGAAGACCAATACGCCGGAGTTCGGCTACACCGGCCTCACCAAGAACCGCGTCTTCGGCGTGACGCGCAATCCCTGGAACCTCGAGCGCACGCCCGGCGGCTCGAGTGGCGGCTCGTCGGCGGCGATCGCGTCGGGCGATGGTGCCGCTCGTGACCGCGTCCGACGGCGGCGGCTCGATCCGCATTCCGGCGTGCTACGTCGGCGCCTTCGGCCTGAAGCCGACCTTCGGTCGCATTCCCGTCGGTCCATTGATCGCGGAACGACCGATGCTCCCGTGGATCGACACGGTCTGCTACGGGCCGCTCACCCGCACCGTGCGCGACGCGGCGCTTTTCCTCGACGCGGTCGCCGGGCCCGATCCGTCCGATCCCGAGACCCTGCCCGCGCCGGGTCACTCGTACCTCGAGACGCTCGAGGCGTTCCCGACGACGCTGCGGATCGCGGTGAGCCCCGGCCTCGGCTACGCCCGCGTGCAGCGCGACGTCCGGCGCGAGGTCGAGGCGGCGATCGACGTCTTTCGCCGGCTCCGGGCACGCGGTCGAGGTCGTCGACGACGTCTTTCCCGACCTCGGGTCGAATGGGCGCTCGTCTCGACGGCGGAGAACTACGGGCTCCTCGCCGACATGGTCGAGCCGCATCGCGACGAGTGGGGACGCGCCTTCTACGAAGGTCTCCTGCACGGGAAGACGATCACGCCCGAGTTCATCGCGCGCGCGCAACGGAAGCGGGCCGAGCTGCACGCGTGTCTCGCCGATATTTTCGCGCTACGCGCTCCTCTTGACGCCGACGCTCCCGACGGAGGCGTTTGCCGCGGCCGGGTCCGTTCCCGGACGCGATCGACGGGGAGCCGATCACGTCGGCGCTCGGCGCGGTCGCGTTCACGTACCCGTTCAACTTCTCCGGGCATCCGGCGGCGAGCGTGCGAGCGGGGTTCACCGACGCCGGCCTTCCCGCGGGCCTCCAGATCGTCGGACCGCGTTTCCGCGACGACCTCGTGCTGCAGGCGTCGTATGCCTACGAGCAGGCGCGACCCTGGAACGACCGCTGGCCCGAGCTCATCGCGTGAGCGTAGCATCAGTTCCGCATCGGCGCGGTCACGGTCGCACCGAACCTCGTGCTGGCGCCGATGTCGGGCATCACCGATTCGGTCTACCGCTCGCTCGTGAAGGAGCAGAACCCGGGCGCCGTGGGTCTCGTGGTGACCGAGCTCGTCAGCATCGAGGCGCTCACCCGTCAGAACCTCCGGACGCACAACATGATGCGCTTTCGGCCGCTCGAACGGCCGATCTCGATTCAACTCTTCGGGGCGGACCCGGCCCGTATGGCGGAGTCGGCGCGCATGGCGGAGGCACTCGGCGCGGACATCGTCGACGTCAACTGCGGGTGTCCGGCGCCGAAGGTGACCAAGCGCGGCGGCGGCGCCGAGCTGATGCGCCGTCCGTCGGTCCTGCAGGAGATCCTGGGAGCGCTCCGCCGGGCGCTCACGATTCCGTTCACCGTGAAGCTCCGGGCGGGGTGGGACGAGCAGTCGCGCAACGCCGTGGAGGTCGCACGCATGGCGGAAGGCGAGGGCGCGCAGGCGATCGCCGTCCACGGTCGGACGCGCACGCAGCTCTACGCCGGCACAGCCGGACTGGGAGCTCGTCGCGCGCGTCAAGCAGGCGGTACGCGTGCCGGTGATCGGCAGCGGCGACATCCTCACGGCGCCGGACGCGCTCGCGCGCCTCGCCGACAGCGGGGTCGATGGCGTCATGGTCGGGCGCGCCACGCTGGCGCACCCGTGGATCTTCCGCGAGATCGACGCGCTGCAACGCGGCCTGCCGGTGCCCGTGATCACGCCCGCCGAGCGTTTCGGCGCCGTCGACCGGCTCATCGCGCGCCTCGAGGACGAGCTTCCGCCGCACGCTGCGCTCGGCCGTTCACGTGGGCTCGCCTGCCGCATGCTGAAGTACTTCCGCGGCGGCGCCGAGCTGCGCGCGGCGCTCGCGCGTGCACCGACCGACGACGGCGATGCGCGAGCTCTTGGCCGCCGCCGGCACCCTTGTGTACGAATCCGCTGCGTAGTGTAATTCGCGCGCACGCCGTCACCGCGACTCGGGCGCGGGGCGACCGTTCAGACGCCTTGTTTCCCCACGACACGGTGCAATTTGGCACCGTCAACTCTGCAAGGAGGTTTCGAGCATGCGCACAGCGTTGCTGAGTATCGCCGGTGCAAGCGTCCTGGTGCTGGCGGGTCTGGCGCCGAGCTTTGCGACCGACGTCAACTGCGGAATCGTGATGAAATCGGTGAAGATGGGCCGTTCCAATCAAGACATCGCCGACACCATGATGATTTCGACGTCCGACATCGAGAAGTGCAAGAAGGAGGCAGCAGCGGCTCCATGCAGCGGCGGCCCCGAGCAGGGGAACCCGCGAACAGCCGAGAAGCCGGCCATGGACAGAAGCCGGAGGCGGCGACGCACTGACGGCGCCGATCAGGCTGCCGAGTAGTCGACGACGCGCCGAGGGAGCTCTCCGAGCCCCTCGGCGCGTTGCGTTTCAGGAGCTCAGCATGTGCGCGATGCGGTGCTCGATGGTGCGTTGGTGGATTTGAGCCCGCGCGCCCCAGGCGCATGCCGACGACGGATCTCCGTGTCGTCCTTGGCCTGAGGGGATGATCGGTCTCGCGTACGCTCGCTCTGGCGCAACGCCTCGCAGACCTGGAAGCCGTCATGTCCGGCATCATGACGTCGCGTAGAACAGGTCGATGGCGTCTGCGGCCAGCGTCAGCTTCCGGCCGCGAAACGTGCGTCGATGGCTGCGGACGCACGTCATCGCGCGTGCGTGATGACCGACCCGCGTCGCGCGCCGTGTCGGGAAGTTGACATCCCTGCGCGAGTGCGATGATTCCAGCCCCCACGCCGCGATCTGCGACACGCAAGCGAAGGCTCGCACGGCGAACGGGAGGAGGTTGCATGACGGTGACTGCGAAGGGCGCGAGGCTCGCGTCCAGATGGACGACGCGCACGGGAGCTGCGAGCGGTGGAGATCACTCCGAACTACCTGCGGCACGCCGAGGGCTCGGCGCTGATCGCGTTCGGCGCGACGCGCGTGCTGTGCGCGGCGTCGGTGCAGGAGGGCGTGCCGCCGTTCCTGCGCAACAGCGGGCGCGGGCTGGGTGACGGCCGAGTACGGCATGTTGCCGCGCTCGACCCATACGCGCTCCGATCGCGAGGCGGCGCGCGGCAAGGTCGGCGGACGGACGCAGGAGATCCAGCGCCTCATCGGCCGGAGCCTCCGCGCGGTGACCGACATGACGGCGCTCGGCGAGCGCACCATCTGGATCGACTGCGACGTCATCGAGGCCGACGGCGGCACGCGTACCGCCGTCCATCACCGGCGCGCTACGTCGCGCCTGGCGCTCGCGGTGCGGAAGCTCCAGAGACGCGCGGCGCTCACGGCGGAGCCGCTCGCTCGACCACGTCGCGGCGATCAGCGTCGGCCTGGTCGACAAGCAGCTCTGCCTCGACCTCGCCTACGAGGAGGACAGCAAGGCCGAGGTCGACATGAACGTCGTCATGACGGGGAAGGGCAAGTTCATCGAGGTGCAGGGGACGGCCGAGGGCAAACCGTTCACCGCGACCCAGCTCGAGTCGCATGACCGCGCTCGCGACCGAAGGCATCGCGACCTTGGTCGCGTTGCACGAAGAAGGTGCTCGCCGAGATGCGTCGCAGTGGCCTGAGTGCCGAGCGGGTGGCCGCCGCGCGCTCGTCTTCGCGACCGCGGAATCGCGGCAAGCTCCGCGAGGTCGCGGAGATCCTGGCCGCGCGGCGTCGAGCGTGGTCGGCATCGACGACGTGGCGCCCGGGTGGCACGTCGTCGAGGACGGCGCGACCTTCGCGGCCAACGCGCGCATCAAGGCGCGAGGACCTCGCACGCCGCACCGGGCCTCCCGCGCTCGGTGACGATTCGGGTCTCGAGGTCGACGCGCTCGGCGGTCGACCCGGCGTGCGCTCGGCGCGGTACGCCGGCGAGCACGCGACCGACGCCGAGAACACCGCGCTCCTGCTGCACGAGCTGCGCGGACGTCCCGGACGACGCGCGCGCGCCGCGCGTTCCGCTGCGCGCTCGCGCTCGCGTGGCCGGATGGCAGCGCTCGTCGAGGCCGACGGCCGATGCGAAGGGTGGATCGCACGTGCCCCGCGGCGAGCGGCGGCTTCGGCTACGACCCGTCTTCGTCGATCCCGCGAGCGGCCGCACGTTCGCCGAGCTCCCGGCGGAGGCGAAGAACGCGTTCAGCCACCGCCGCCGCGCGCTCGACGCGCTCGCAGCGGTGCTTGCCGCGCGCTTCGCGCGCTTGAAGCGCGGGATCGCGATGGTACTTCCGCCGGTGGTCAGGGCGCGCCCGAACGGATGGACGATCATGCGAGACGGCGCGGGATGTGCGAGTTCTAGACGGGGCGTGGCGCAGCCTGGTAGCGCACCTGCCTTGGGCGCAGGGGGTCGGAGGTTCAAATCCTCTCGCCCCGATTGCTGGCACGTTCGCTTCCGCCTTGCGCCAGTAGCTCAGGTGGATAGAGCAACGGCCTTCTAAGCCGTAGGTCAGAGGTTCGAATCCTCTCTGGCGCGCTCGCGTACGACGATCGAAGACGATTGTGGTGACTGTAGCTCAGTTGGTAGAGCACCGGATTGTGGCTCCGGGGGTCGAGGGTTCGAAACCCTTCAGTCACCCTAGATCGAGGCAGCGGCCGGACGCGCGGTCGCTGCCTCGATCAGTTTCGTCCGACTCGCGCGCGAATTTCTCTCGCACGGAGACGTGACACCACGCGACGAATCGTCTAGATTCCCGCGCTCTCGCCAACCGAGGCGTGGGCCGGTAGCTCAATTGGCAGAGCAGCTGACTCTTAATCAGCGGGTTGGGGTTCGATCCTCCCCCGAGCCCATTCGTTCTTTCCGCGAGGCTTATCGGTACTTAGCGGCGGGACCGTCTCGGTGGCTCCCGCGTTGGTGCCAAAGTTGGTGCCATCGGCGGTCGGAACCCCGCTGCGGGAACATCGTCAAGCCACTCGACGTACCGCGCCGTCGCCTCGAGATAGTGCGCGCACCACTGCAATGTCGTCGTCGGCTTTTTGTGCTCCGACTGAGCCGCCACGTAGGTGATCGGTACCCCCTTGTTGAGCAGGCGCGTCGCGAAGGTGTGCCGCAAAGTCGTACCCAGCCGGAAATGCGGCAATCCGGCCTTTCTTGAGCACGCGCGCGAAGCGTTTGCGGGCTGGCTCTCATCGAGGGCGGCGTGCCGGTGGTGGTACAGAAGCCGGATCAGCCGGTCGCGAATTGCGTGGCGACGGGCGGCTTGCTGGAGTCCGGCGCCCGGTCCATAACGGCCGCGAAATGAGCCGCCGGCGCAGCGAGATCCGTTGACCTCGCGAGCGTGCAGGGATCGTGGTATCGCTTTTCATCGCGATCCCCGGAGGCGTTCCCCCATGCGCGCGTTCTTGGTGACGTTGTCCCTCGTTCTTCTCAGCGGCACGGCACAGGCAAGATAGCCGACGATCGACGATTACGGCGTGCGGCCAGAACGTCCCCAACGGCGCCATCGGCGTGTTGGCCGGCGACCTCGATTGCATCGGGTTCACCGGGGGCATCTCCGACGCGGCGGTGACGGTCGGACGGAGCGCAACGCTCGATCTCCAGCGGCATACTGCCGATCACCGGCGCGATCTTCGGGGTCGCCTGTTACCTCCCGTGCGAGGACGGCAACGGCGCGTTGCTCGAACGGCGACTCGTGCCTCGTCGAGAGCGGCATCGTGACGGGCGCCGACGCGAGCGGCATCACAGGCGACCGCGTGAAGGTCTGCAAACCTGACCGTCACCGCCAATGGCGACAACCGGGTGCAGGGGAAACCACGTGAGCGTCCTCGACTCGACGCTGAACGGCAATGGCGGACGTTTCGGCGCATCCGGCGCGCACATCAATGATCAAGGTCAAGCGGTCGACGTTGAACGGCAACGCATGGGGTGGCGTCGGGCGCCGGCAAGTACGCGGGCACCCGCCGCTGGACGCACGGGCGTGAGGGCAAGCGCGTCGACCATGACAGGCAACGGCATTGCGGCGGAATGCGGCGTTCGCTGCGCTGTGGCGCGTCGTCTCCTCCACGCGACCGAAAGTGCACGGCATCACGTGCGGCACGAGCGTGGATTCCCGAACGAGCATCAGCGATCCCAAACCCTGCGGCAACAACCGCAGTTGGTGCGTCTGCGCCGGCGACTGAGTCACGTCCCGGACTACCGCGAAGGGACCGCGGGTCACCCGCCGTCGGATCAGCTGGTCACGATTTGCGTGGCGGCTGGTGGGTGAGTCAGCGCAGCACGGCAGTCGCGCCGAAACGCATTTGGTTCCGAGCGAGGTCGAGCTCCAAACCCGCTGATTGAGAGGTGCAGCGAAGGCGAAACCGACGCGCCTCTTCCCACTCCGCCGCTGTGGAATCTTGACGAAATCGAGTGATCTGGCTTTCGCCTGACGTGGGGTGGTTCGGGATGGAGTGGTAGCAGCGCGGTAGCTGGCAGATCGGTACGTGGTTTCAGGCGGAAGGCGCTGTCCACCGACCTCGCGGAACAATGTTCCCTACGAAATCACAAGATACCGGTATAGGTACCCTTCAACCCGCCGCCGAGGAGGCTCCTGATGCAATCCATCCTTCGTTGGACTCTGGTAACCGGTGTCCTCGCCGTCGCTCTCGGCCTGCCGGCTCCGGCGCAGGCCCTCTTCGGCGGCAGTACGCTCACCGCGAGCCAGTGCGTCGTAGGCAGGTGAGATGCCTCACCAAGCTGAAGAGCTGCCTCCTCACCTGCCACGGTAAGGCGTTGAAGGCCGGGACCGCCGTCGATCCGACGTGCGTCGCGAAATGCCGGGACAAGTTCGACTTGGCGCCCGCGGTCCCGGAGAAGGGCTGCTTCGCGAAGCTCGAAGCCAAGGGCGGGTGCGGCGTGAGCGTCGGCGACTCGGCGACGCTCGCGGCCAAGGTCGACGCGCACGTCCGAGACGCGGTGGCGCAGCTGACGCCCGCCGGAGGGACACCCTCCAACAAGTGCACCGCCAGCAAGATCCGATTGCCTCCGCAAGTACGACACCTGCGTCCTCACCTGGTACGGAAGGCGGCCGCCGCCGGACGGCCGATCGCCGATCTGTCGAAGTGCCAGCACTACCTCGCGATCGACGCCACAGAGCTGCTTCAACAAGCTCGAGGCCAAGTACTGTCTCGTTCGGGTGCGCTCGGGGCCGGCGTGCCTCACCTTCAGCGACGCGACCGAGAGGCTTCGCCAACAGGACGATGCCTTCGTCGACGACCTGATCACCGCCTTCGAGACCGGGCCGAACGACATCGACAACCAACGCTGCAACGGCGACACGTCGGTGCCGTGCACGAGCGCGCCAGGCGGCGTCGCCGGCTGCGGCGGCCCACTCGGCACCTGCGAGTTCTATCTTCGGCTCGTATCGCCCGTACATCGCGTCCGGCATCGCGATCTGCGTCTCCCACCCAGTGGAACGGCGCCATCACCGGCACCTTCGACCAGGCGACCGGCGCGAGCGCGGGCGTCGCCGCGGCGATCTCGCGCGCCTACAACGGGATCAGTCTCGAATCGCCGTGTCCGAGGTGCGTCGGCGACCTCTTCCCGAACGACGGCTCCCCCGCGGGTACGTGCAGCGGCGGGTCGCGAAACGGGCTCCGCGTGCGACGGCAACGGCGTCTCGTCCGAGCCGACCTTCGGGACGACGAGCCTGGATTGCCCGCCGGGGGCACGATCGTCGCGACCTTCGCGCTCGACCTCTCGAACAGCACCGACACCATGACCAAGACGGTCACGGCGTCGAGTCCGATCTGCAACGGCGCTGCGGGTAAGAAGTGCCTGTGCGCCACTTGCTCGCTGAATTCGTCGATCGGGTGCGACCACGACGCCGATTGTGCCGCGGTTGCAGGCCGGTACCTGCACGAACAATGCCGGCGAGCCTCGGAAGCCGAATGTGTGCGTCGACGACACGTCGACGCCGGCCAGCTGAGACGGTGTGCGTGCCGACCGGCCGTGGCGAAGGTCATTGCGCGGCCCGGCCCCGCCTCTTCGGAGCCACTGCGCCATCGAGACGTTCCGCAACTGCCTCGTGCCGGCGCGACTGTCCGCTCGACGGCGACCACCTGCGTCGATGACGCTCAGGCAGTGCTTCCTGGCTACGACGGCAACGTCGGCGACACCGTCACCGCGACCGGCAACCGCGCCGTGCTCCGGAACAGCGCCGCCACGCTCGGCCTCGCGACCGTCTACTGCGTGGCGGCGAGTGAATCCCCCATTTGCAAACTCGGTCAGCGGCTTCCCCGGCCCGGCCCGCATGCAGCTCGCCGGCATCGGCGAGGATGACGGCGGACCAGGCTGTCCGACCCACGCGTCCTTCATGCCGACCGCCAAGGGCGGCACCATCGACGTCGGCTGGACCGGCATCCTCCACGACCAACGCATCATCGGCCAGGCGAAGGTGACGGTGGCGACGACGTGCACCGGGACGTACCCGAGTTGCGCGTGCAGCTACACGGGTCCGATTCCGAACCCGAACGTGAACTAGGAGCGTCACTCCCCGCGCTTGAAAACCGGTGCCAAAATACGCGACCTCCATCCTCGAAGATGGAGTCACCACTCGGTCACCACCCCTCCCCGAACCAAGGCCGATCACGAGCCGTACGCACTACCTCCATCTCCTGCGCGGACGCGGTGATGGCGGCCCGTCTTGACCTCGTGGTGGCAGGTACCTCCCCATCGCGATCATCGAGGCCAAGGACAACACGAACCCCGTTGGCGCCGGCATGCGGCAGGTGCTCCGAGTACGCCGCGACGCTGGACATCCCTTTCGCGTTCTCGTCGAATCTGGCGACGGTCCTTCGTGTTCCACGGCCGCACCGGACGAATGCCGGATGGTCGGGCTTGAACCGGCACGAGGTTGCCCCCACGGGATTTTGAGGGTGCGGCCCGGCGGAATGGCCGCGAGTCAGCGCATGCGATGCTGCAGGCCCGTCAGGCGTTTAGTGAGGCGACCCTCTGCGTTCAGTTGCGCGTCGGTTCCCACTCCAGCACCAACGCGGGGCGTAGCGGCCTAGTACGAGATCTGCGCGCGCCGCAGCCGTGCGGCTGCCGCAAGACGGCCCCGATGCGCCGGTGTCACGCGTCGGGTCCGTCTTACGGCAGCCGATCCGATCATTGCGCGGTCGTCCAGCGGAAGTCGTCCAGAAGCACGGACGAATCGTGGGGTGCCGTCCCCGACGTCGAAGAGGAGGAATTCGAGCGCCGCCCGTCTCTGCCGGGCACGACGGGCGGACACGCTCGTGACCCGTTGCCTGCCCCTAGCCCGTCGAGCACGGTGTGTCGAAACCGGCGATTGCCGGCGAGGTCGGCCACCCCTTGGGGGCACGTGCCGCAGTTTTCGCCGTTTCCGGGCCGCAGACCTCGAGAAGCGACGAGCTGTTCACCGTCACCGGTGCGCCGAGCGAGTCGACGGCGATGTTCTCGCCGGCGGGAATGCCAGGCGCGCCCGAGGACAGCAGCGACAGGAAGTAGTCGTTGGGTTGCGACCGCCGTCGAGACGCTCGTGAACTGTCGAGCAAGGCGCGGGCGCGATCAGAAGGGCTGACTATCAAGCCTCTCCCGTGAGCGGGGGATGACGCTGGCGGCGCCCTGGAGCCTCGGTTATGGAGAGCGGAGAGTCCTGAGACCAGGGAGGTGTCCGATGGCTCAGTACGTGAAGGCAATCGCAGCCGCCGAGATTGGCCCGGAGAGGGCAAGCTTGTCGAGTTGCAAGGGCGGAAGATTGCTTTCTTCAACGTCGGCGGAAGCTACTACGCGATCGACGACACCTGCACCCATCCGGGGCGGGCACGCTCCAGGAGGCGAAGTGCGAGGAGACCACCAGGTGACCTGCCCATGGCACGGAGCGATCTTCGACGTCCGCACCACGGCCGGGTCGTGCCAGGCGGCCAGCGCCAGCCAAGGTCGCGAAGCTGCCAGGTGCGGCTGTCAGGAGCGGACGTGGAGATCGGGCGCTACTGAGTCCCCCTGAACCCAGGCCGCGCAGCCGCCAGACACGTGGCCCAGCTTGATCATCCCGATGTGCGAGACTTTGAGCCGGACAGAACGCCTTCCGGGACGAGGACCCTCGTGGAGATCGATGAGGGTGGCTACGGATGTCGTTAGGCCGTGGCGAGACGACACGCAGCGTCTCCCGAGCGGCAGCCCTTGAGGATCTGAAAGATGAGCCGCCTAACAACAGCATGCAATGGATGGCCTTTACGCTTTCGCAGCCGCCTGGCGTTACGCACCCGAGGGAGGTCGGTAGGACGCATTACGCGCCTTGGGCGACAGTAGTCAGATTATCGGACGTTCAGCTCTCCTCGTCTTCGTCCTATTCCCGAACGAGAGGTTTCTGCCGCGGCGTCCGCGCCCCTCGTGGGAGACGAGGACGTCGCCTGTTGCCGCCGAGGAGGCGGCGGCGCGTGGTTCGCGCCTCGCTCGCCGTCGGTGCCCCCTTGGAGCGCAGGATCGCGCGTCGCAGAGGCTCTGGCGCGATACCGATCGCCTCACAGACGTTGACGAACGAGCCCGGCCAGAGGCGATCGTCGAGGCGGAACCACCGTTCGGTTTCTTCCAGGAGTGACCGTTCCTCTCGCGGCGCGCTGGCGACCAGTCTGCGAAAGCAGACGATCGCGTCGGTCAGCAACGCCAGCATGAGCCGGCGTTCAGGCTCCGCGAGCGCAGCTCCACGGGGAGCGCCGGGGTCGTGAGCACGTGCGATCGACCACGTCCTGGCGCGGTCCGTTCTCTACTGCAAACCGAACGAGTACGATCCGTCGACCGGGTTGCAGGCGAGCCCAACGATCGTGCCCTCGTAGACCGCTCGTTGCTGGGAAACATGACGCTCACCGGCTCGCGCGACCTGAAGTGTCCCGAGGGTCCGAAGTCCGTCACCAAATTCTACGGGTCTTTTCGGCGGGGCCCGCGTTGCTCCTCCTCGGAATAGTCCAGACTATGCCGTCGTCGTCGCGCCTTGGCCCCGCCGAAAATCCCTCGCAGCCTTTGGCAACGGACTTCAGACTCGGGACACTAGTTCGACCAGCCCTTGAACTTGCCGCCGCCGTTCTTGACGACGCCGGCGGCCGAGAACGTCGACTCCCAGCACGCGCCGGTGGTCGCCTGCAGCTGTCAAGCGCAGTGGCAATCCGGGGAAGCGCGACGGTCGGCAGTCCGGCGCCGCGACCCCTTGAGCGTGATCGACGTCTTGCCGGCCGCCCCGACTTGAGGACGAGCGATCCGATGCCTGCTGCGCCGCGCCGTCCTTGCTCTGGTGCTGAAGCCGGTCGTGGCGAGCGCGCGCCAGCACGGCTTGCCGTCGCACGTGCCGCCCGCGGGAATGATGATGTCGGTGAGCACCTGCGGCGTCATGCCGGACTCGTCGAAGAGGCACACGAAGTAGCGATCGTCGACACGCGGGTCGCCGAGCTCGGCGCCCGTCGTCGCATCGCCGTTACGGTAGCTCCACTGCAGCCGGTCCTTCGCGTCGTTGGCGTCGTCGGCGAGCTGCAGCGTCGCTTTCTTCGGCGCTGCGCCCTTGCAGCTCGGCATGACCTCGCAGATCTCGCCGAGCGCGTAGCCGCCAGGAAGAGATTCGCCGCCGCCGAACGCCGCCGTGGTCCCCGTCACGACCAGCGTGTCGCCGTCGATTGCCGCGGCCAGTGCGAGCTCGGGATAGCCGAGATTGCTCTCGACGCCTCCGCCGTTGCCGAAGCCGATATCGAGCTCTCCCGTTGCGGTGACTCGCGTGAGGCCGACGTCGAACGTGTCCGGATCCATCACCGGGCCCGTGTGGGCCAGGAAGTCGGCGATGACGATCTTAGCAATGCGCGTAATGA
>ERZ1370068.3498-contig-2609_pt1 | contig 50130 bp, 46 predicted proteins | sample MGYA00561227_ERZ1370068 | MGnify/ENA primary metagenome ERZ1370068 (study PRJEB38410, sample SAMEA6850437) | metagenome | study: Metagenomic assessment of the ecological functions of the soil: analysis of the soil microbiota associated with the... | reverse complement strand
TACGTATTGCTTTCCCTGACCGGTACGGCAGGGCACGTTTCGACATCCGCAGACGACGGCCGGGGCCACCGTTCGGCCTGGCTGACCTCACCCGCGTGGGCGTGGTCAGCCTGGGCTCGCTTACTCACCGGCGCCACCGGCGGTCCTTCGCCGGCGTCATCCAGATGGCGGGATCGGCGGCGCACGGGCGGGTCGGTGGTCGCCCGGCCCGTTCGCGGAGCTGGGCTGGGTCAATACCTTATACCTGCTCGACGACGCTGCTGGCCGGCAGCTTTTCCTGTCGGGCCGGGCAGCATCGCCTGTCGAGCGGCGTGAATCTCGGGCACGGGCGCCGGTTCGACATCCGGGCAGCTCGCCAGCCAGACGATCCGGGACCTGTCCGGCGTCGCCGGGCACGATCCGCGCTCGGCAGCAACGGCCTGACTCTGGGCACGGCGAACTGACGAGCTTCGCCGGCGTCATTGCCGACGGCGGAGTACGGCGGCAGCGGCGGCTCGCTGATCAAGCAGGGCAGCGGCACGCTGACGCTCACGGGCGCCAACACCTATACCGGCGGCACGACGGTCACCGGCGGCCTGATCAACTTCGCGGCGGCCAACAACTTCGGCACCGGCGCGATCACGCTGAACGGCGGCGGCCTGCAATGGGCGACCGGCAACACCACCGACATCTCCGCGCGGCTGGCGGCGCTGGGCGCGGGCGGCGGCACCTTCGACACCAACGGCAACAACGTCACGCTTCGGCACGGCGCCATCAGCGGCAGCGGCGGCTCGACCAAGACCGGCGCCGGCACGCTGACGCTCGCCGCGGCCAACACCTATGCGCGGCGGCACGACGGTGTCGGGCGGCATGCTTGCAGGGCACGACGCGAGCCTGCAGGGCAACATCACTGAACAACGCCGACGGTGACGTTCAACCAGACACGGCCGGCATCTATGCCCGGCAACATGTCGAGCAGCGGCGGCGCTGGCTGATCGACGGCACGGCGGCACGGTGACCTCTGACCGGCACCAACAGCTACAGCGGCGGCACCGACGGTGACGGGCGGCATCCTGCAGGGCAACACGCCGAGCCTGCAGGGCAGCATCGTCAACAACGCCTCGGTGGTGTTCAACCAGACCGGCAGCGGCACCTATGCCGGCGCGATGTCGGGGCACGCGGCGGCATGACCCTGCAGGGCGGCGGCACTGCTGCACCATGACCGGCACCAGCACCTACACCGGCGCCACCACGGTCAACGGCAGCGACGCTGGTGGTGAACGGCAGCGCTCGCCAGCGACGGTCACGCGTGAGCCAGCGGCGCGCATCCTGGGCGGCAACGGCACGATCGGCGGCCTGGTGGCCAACGACGGCATCGCTGGCGCCCGGCAACTCGATCGGCACGCTGAACGATCAACGGCAACTTCATCCAGAGCGGCCGGCAGCTCTACCAGGTCGAGGCCAATGCGGCGGGCCAGGCCGACCGCATCAACGCCACCGGCACGGCGACGATCAACGGCGGCACGGTGCAGGTGCTGGCCCAGCCCGGCAGCTACGCGCACCAGCACGACCTACACGATCCTCAACGCCACCGGCGGCGTGACCGGCACCTACTGCGGCGTGACCAGCAACTTCGCCTTCCTGACGCCGTCGCTGTCATACGACGCCAACAACGTGTTCCTGACCCTGGCGCTGCGGCAGCAGACCGCCTTCACGCCGAGCTTCCGGCAGCTGACGCCCAACCAGAGGGCGGTCGGCGTCGCGCTCAACCAGAGCTTCGCCAATGCCACCGGCGACTTCGCCACGGTGATCGGCGGTGCTGGCCGGTCTCAACACCGCAGCAGGGCCCGCTGGCGCTGAACACGATCAGCGGCCAGCCCTATGCCGACTTCGGCACCATGAACACCAACAACAGCGCGCATGTTCATGAACGCCGCTCGGCCAGCAGATGGCGCATGGCGCGCGGCGCCGCAGCCGCCGGCCAGCGCCATGGCGCTGGCGCAGGCCTGCGAGATCGCGGCCTGCGATGGCGCGGGCCCGCTTGAGCGCCTGGATCAGTGCGCTCGGCGGTCTCGGCTGCGGTGCTGGGCGACACCAATGCCAGCGACGCTCGACCTACAACTTCGGCGGCGCCGCGGCCGGCATCGACTATCGCTTCGACCCGCGCTTCCTGGTCGGCATCGGCGTCGGCTACACGCACGGCACGCAGTGGGTGAACAGCTTCCTGGGCCAGGGCTGGACCGACACTCGGTGAGCGTCGCGGCCTACGGCTCGCTTCACACCAGGCGGGCTTCTATGTCGACGCGCTGGCGGGCTACGCCTACTTCAACAACCAGCTGCAGCGCCAGATCCTGATCCCCGGCCTGCAGCAGCGCACCGCCAGCGGCAGCACCGGCGCCAACCAGTTCCTCGGCCAGGTCGAGGCCGGCTACAAGATCGGCGTCTACGCGCCGGCCGCCGCGACCATCACGCCGTTCGGCCGCTTCCAGATCTCGAGCGTGACGCAGAACGCCTTCACCGAGTCGGGCGCCAGCTCGCTCAGCCTCAACGTCGCGCAGCAGACCACCAACTCGCAGCGCACGACCATCGGCGCCGATCTCGGCGAGCTCGATCGGCCTCGGCAACGAGCGCAAGCTCGACCTCGCGCGTCCGCCTGGGCTGGATGCACGAGTTCGCCGACACCGGCGCGGCCGATCACGGCGGCCTTCGCCGGCGCGCCGGCCAACTCCTTCACCGTGTTCGGCGCCACGCCGCTGCGCAACGCCGCCGTGGTCGGCTTCTGCAGGCCACGCACCACCATCGCCGCGGCGACGCACGATCTACCTGCGCTACGACGGCGAGATCGCCTCCGGCACCGACAACCACGCCCTCACGGCCGGCCTGCGCTGAGCTGGTAGTTTACCGGTGCAGGTCCACTTCCGCCAGGACCTTGTCCTTGTAGCCGTCCTGCCTTCGGATCCGACGCCGAGCAGCAGCTTGATGCCGGCGACCAGGCTCTGACGCATCCAGCCAGATCTCCGCCCGTTCCGCATCGAAGCGCAGCAGCGCGAGCTTGGGATCGTCCTTGGCCGCCCTCGTACCAGGCGGCGACGAAGCGGTTCCACAGCCCGTCGATCACGGCGCGATCGTTGTCGAGCGCCACCGCTGCCATGCAGGGTGGCGAACAGGTCATGGCCCTAGAGGCGAAGGTTGCGATCGCGCGGTCGCCGAGCTCGAGCTTCTGACCATGGCCGTCGTCCTGCGCAAAGGCGGCGAAGAACCAGATGGGGCCCTTCCTCACCTTCGACCTGGGCCGTCATCGGGCGGGCGTGAAGCTGTCCTCGACACCGTCGAGACCCAAAGATCGATCAATCGTCCGGTCCGCTGATTTTGAGGGCGGACCAGAACTCTGTCTCTCGAGCTCGCGCGGCGTCGGCATGGTCAATCTTACGAGAAGAGGGAATGGCGGTAACGACGGCAAGCGAAGCGCGGTTGCGCGTTCACTGTCCTGGGCTGCTACGTTTCGACCATCGGCACCGACCCTGAGCGTCCGGTGCGCACGATCCTTCTTGGCTAACGACCGCATGTGCAGACGGGATACCGCCACCGCCGACGCGGCCCCCGCGGGCCGCGGCTGGGCTTCGATCCCGCGCGTTCACGCCCGACCTCACGCCGCGGGGAGATGCTCGAGCTCGGCGTCTTCTGCGGCAAGCACATGACGACGGACTGCCGCGCGGAGTTTCCCGCGAGCTGGTTCAGGCCAGCGCTCAGCGTCGTCCCGAACAGGCGCGATTGCTCGCTCAACTACTTCGGCGTCGATGCCAGCCAGCCCTTGTCGGAATGGCGGCGCAAGGGCTGGATCCATCCCCGACGACCCGCGCGGCTGGTTCCAATGGTACTGCCGCTACCACATGGGCCGCCGCCTCGCCGGACGAGGACCGGCGGCAGATCCTGGCGCTGAACGCCTTCCGCCGCCACGCCGCAGCGTCCGGGCGAATTGCGAGCCGGGCGGACCGCCTTCTGCCGGGCCACGGCAGCGGCAGGCCCTGCCGCAGTGGGCCTCCAGCGACAGCCGCACGATGTAGAGCGCTGGAGTCCGCTCAGAATCTTCCAGACCGCGAGCCTCCGGTCGCTCATGCTCTGTCGTCCTGAGCGACGGACTAATGCCGCTTGCAGCCGGTATGAGAATCCTTCGCCGCGCTCAGGATGACAGAATAACAACGTCGCGGAAGTAGCCGCGCGAGCCGTCGCTGACGAACAGGCCGACCGGCCCGCGCCATCCCGGGAAACGAAGGTCGTCGATCGCCAGCGCCTCGACGCCGCCGACTGGGGCAAGGAGCTGCGCCCTGACTCGAGCGCAGGCGGTGCCAGCGGCCGAGCGCGATGTCGGTTCTCTCGTAGCGCTCCCGGGAAGCGCTCGCGTGACCGGAGAAATGGAAGCCCGGATCGGGCGACATACTGGATGGCGCGGTCGATGCGCAGGCGGAGGCGGCGGCGGCACGTTCAGCCGGCCGTTGGTCATGCGCAGGTAGACCGTCTTCGTGGGTTCTGGAAGGCCGCCGATATGGAACGACAGGCCGACGAAGCCGCGGTCGTCGGGCGCGCTGCGGCCGGTGAGCTCGCGCCCGCCACTCCAGGCCTCGCCGACCGCGCCGTCGGCGAAGGCCGGCGCCACGATGGCGATGCTGGCCGGTTGCCGCCGCCCTGCGGCAAGGCGCAGCGCCTGCTCGGCCGGGTAAAGCTCGACGGCGAGGCAGTCGTGGCCAAGCTCCAGCGGCGTTGGGGCCACCGTCACGAGGTTGGTCGTGATCGATGCGGCACGTGTCGGCAGGAACATCGCCGGCACGGGCATCGCCGAGGGGGAGCGGAGAGAGGGCGGCGGCTATCCCGCCGATCAAGGTGCGTCGCTGCATGGCGACAGCTAGCGTTGCACCTATTCATCGATCCACCATAATATACATCGATCATGAGCCAGATCGATTTCGCCATTTCGACCTCAACCTGCTGATCGTGCTCGACGTGCTGATGGTCGAGCGTGGCGTCAGCCGGGCGGCGATGCGGCTCGGCCGCACCCAGTCGGCGGTCAGCCATCTGCTGGCCCGGCTGCGCGAGCAGCTCGGCGATCCATTGCCGCTGAAGGGCGGCCGGCGCATGGAGCCGACCGCCTTTCGCGCTCGAACTGATGGAGCATAGGTGCGGCCGCTGCTGCAGGCCTGCAGCGCGTGCTGGCGCCGCGCCGGCGCTTCGATCCGAAACAGCGATGCCGAAGCGCGTCTTTCGGGCCTCAGCGCCCCGACTTCGCCCAGGCGATGTTCATCGATTCGGCTGATGATGGCGCGGTTACGCGCCGCGCGCCCGGCGTGTCGATCGAACGACGGGCCGCGCGAGACCATGCCGTTTGAACTCGCCGAGGGCCAGCTCGACTCCAAGATCGCACCGGCTGGCCTGCGCCTGCCGACGGCCTCGCGGCCGAGAGCATCGGCGCGCTGCAATGGCGCTGCTTCGGCCGGCGCGGCCATCCGGCGTTCGGGGTGGGGGCCGGCGCTGGGGCCGGCGCGCCTGGAGCGACTGGCCGCATGCGTCGTGGTGCGCGTCGGCGACCAGCTCGAGAGCCCGGTCACCATCGCCGCCCGGCGGCCGGCATCGAGCAGCATCGCGGCTGTTGCCCAACTTCGGCGGTGGCGCCGGTGCTGGCGGCCCGGACCTTGCCACTTCTGCTCGCCCCGGCGATGGCCGGCAGATGGGACCGCATCGTTTCGGTGAGCCGGCGCGTTGCTTTCTTTGATCGCGCTGCTGCCGCGACAAAAGGTTGTGGAGCAGCAGCGTGACCAGCGACCCCGAGTCGCCCCGGCTGCGCCGCCTGCTCACGCCGCTGGCGAAGACGCGTTCGCGGCGACGCCGCGGCGATGTCCGCGCCCGACGACATGAGCTGCTTGTTCATCATTAACGCAAATCTTAGACTACCGGGCGCGCAAACGGAGCGGACCGGTGCCTCCCAGCAGCTACAACGTCGTCGCCAACTCGACCTTCTCGACGCCTTCGGAGCGGTTGCCGTCGGCGCGGGCAATCCGGCGCCGGCTATCCAGACGCTGGCCAACAACACGGCGACCGACGAGCGCGTGTCGTGCACACGGCCAAGCATGTCCTCGACCCCATGCTGGACTATCCCGGCTATTCCCGATCCGCTGTATCGCGCCGCCAGCAGCGATCTCATCAATGTCGCCCGATGGTGGAGCGCGTGCTGCAGAGCCAGCCGACGCCCTGCTGGCCGGCGACCGGGCCGACCGCGCGAGCGTCATCGCCAGCCAAGGCAACGGCATTATCTGTCGACCTACGGCGCCGACCCGACGGTCTATGCCAACACCCAGCAGGCGATCCTCGCCGCGCCTCGACAATCCGGGCCACCAACCCGATGACGCAGGCGACGCAGCAGGGCTACAGGCGGTCCCGAGGGCGAGTCCCCATTCGATCAGTTTGAAGATACCCCCTGCCCGTCGAGCCGACGCTGAGCTGCACTTCGTGGCTTGACTCGCGCAACGCGCTCGCCTTCCACTACGCCGTCGGGTCCACGGGCCAACGCTGCGCCGAACGTCCCTGCAGCCATCGGCCTCGACCGCCGCTTTGGCCGCCGCCTCGCCCATGTTGCCCGGAGGCGCCGCAGGCGGCGTCGCCGGAGAAGGCGCGTCGAAGCGGCTTCTTCGTCGGCAGGAACGAACGAGCGGCGTGGCGCGAAGACGACTTCTGCGGGCACGGGCGGGCGGGCGGTAAGTCCAAACGTGAAAAAGCGCGCTTTGAGCGGCCAATGCCGGGACGCGTGGTGTCGGGGCACCACCAGCGGCGGCCGCGACTGTTCCGTGGAATGGGCAAAGCACCGGCCCTCGGGAAGCGGCATGAATACGATCGTGCGCTGGCGACGCTTGCCGTCGTCGCGAGCAGCCTGAGGGGCCAGGAACCTGGATTTTCATATGGGTGACCTTTGGGATAGCGACGCCTCAACGGCCGCATCCGACAACACTCAACGTGACGGCGCACGGCGCGTCGTTGCAGAGCCTCCAATCAATCGGACGGAAAGGGAACCGTTGCTCCACCCCCGGCGTTTGCCTGACGCCTCCCAACAGGCGCGTTCGTCATCGACCCGCCTCCGGTGCGGTGCTGCAGCCGGCGGCCAACGGTGCCGTCTCGCCGCACAGGGCCAGAGAGACTCCAGCAAAAAGGATCTTCCAATGACCGCGACCAAGTGGCTTTTGAGCCTGATGGTGCCGGCCGCCCTGGCGGTGAGCCTCGGCGCCTGCAACCAGACCGGCGGCGGCACGCAGCCGGGCATCGTCAACACGTCGGCAACGGCCAGCACTAGCGGCGACTCGGGCCGCGTGGTGGCCATCCGCGAAGTGGCGGTGCGTGGCGGCAGCTCAGGCATGAGCAACGGCACGATGGTCGGCGGCGGCCTGGGCGCCGCGGGCGGCACGGCGATCGGCGCGGCCACGACCAACTCGCGTCGCCGGCGCGCCTGGTCGGTGGCTCTGCTGGGCGCCGTGGGCGGCGCCATCGCCGGCACCGCCATCGAGCGGCGGCGGCGGCGAGCCAGCGCGGCATCGAGGTCACGGTGCAGAAGGACGACGGGCAGACGGTGGTCATCGCGCAGGCCGACAACGGCGATGTGCAAATGGGCGACCGCGTCAGGATCGTCCAGGGTCGCAACGGCGTGGCCCTCGGCGGTCCGCGACACAGGATATCGCCGCGACATTCTAGAAACGGCGATGGACGCGCCGACGCTGATCACCTCGCGAAGGCAGACGCGCGCCCCCGCCGGCGCGCGCGCGTCATCGCCACTTTCTCCAGCCCTCCCCGCAATAATACCGGCGGCACCCACCGTGTCGGCTTCGGCGTCCTGCGGGGCAACTCGGCGCCGTCAGGCGGCGACTCGCCAGCCCCGTCGTCTCGTCGACGCCGGTCTTGAGGTTGATGCACCTGCACCGCCGCGCCCGACGCGCCCTTGCCGAGATTGTCGAGCGAGGCCACGGCCAGGATGCTGCTGCTCGGCCTCGTTGCCGTAGACGGCGAGCTCCATGGAGTTGGTGTCGATCAGCCGGTCGGCCCGCAGGAAGCGGTCGCGCTCCAGCCACTTGCGGTCGGCGAGCGGCCGCACCGGCACGAAGGTCTCGCCGGCGTAGTAGTCGGCCAGCACCTTGTGCACGTCGGCCGGCGCTCACCTTCCTGGCCACGATGTCGCGCGTGATCGGCACCATCACCAGCATGCCCTGGGCGTAGTGGCCGACCGACGGCACGAACAGCGGCGCGTGCTTGAGGTCGGAGTACTTCTTCATCTCCGGCACGTGCTTGTGCGTGAGCTCGACGCCGTAGAGGCCGAACGGCTCGACGTCGGGCGTCCTGCTCGTGGACCGCGATCAGCTCCTTGCCGCCGCCGGTGTAGCCCGAGACGCCGAACACGGCGGGCGTCGCATCGGCGCGCACGATGCCGGCATCGACCAGCGGCCGCAGGATGGCGATGGCGCCGGTCGGATAGCAGCCCGGGATTGCTGATGCGCTTGGAGGCGAGCAGCTTCGCGCGGTGCGCCTTGGTCGAGCTCGGGAAGCCGTAGATCCAGCCGTCGGCCACGCGGTGGCGCCGTGCTGGCGTCGATCACGCACGGTGTCGGCGTCGCCGAGTGCCGCCACCAGCTCCTTGGCCGCCGCGTCGGGCAGGCAGAGCACGGCGATGTCGGCCGCCCTGGCGATCTCGGCCCGCTTGGCGAGGTCCTTGCGGTCGGCCATCGGCAGCTCGAGCAGCTCGATGTCCGGCCGATCCTTCAGCCGGTCGATGGATCTGCAAGCCCGGTGGTGCCGTGCTGGCCGTCGATGAAGATCTTGGTCTTGTTGCTGGTCATGGTCTTCTCTCTCGCAAATTCAGGGCCTTGGGGGAGCGGCCGACTGGAGAAGAAGGAAGATGGGAAGCCGCCTGATCCTCTCCAGCGGCTTCACGAAACGGCGCGCTCGTTAGGCGCGCGCGTCTTCACACCGCTTGTGAAGAGCGGCGGCGTCGCGACCGGAGGGGGGCGAACGGCGTCATGGTGGGCGCATATTTCATCGACGGCCCCCGATGTCAAGGTGCCGGCGACCCGCTAGGGCTGCGAAACTTCATCCAGGCAGCCCGGGCCATATTGTGACTTCCACATCGTCTTCCGGCCCATCCCGAAGGCCTCCTCCATGCTGGAGAAGCGCACGCATCGAGGCCGAGATCCTGAAGGCAGGTCTATCGCGACCCTGAAGGAGAGCCACGGGCGAGGACGTCGCCCGGCACGACCATCGCCGAGTCGGTGCGCCGCTCGGCCATCGAGCAGGCCCGCCGCCTTCGCCGCCGCCGCCGCGCACCGGGCGGCACCCTCGCTCAAGGCCTTCCAGGACGTGATGCCGCTGTGGACCAAGGGCGGGGCGCTCGAGATCGAGGTCAAGGAGCAGACCGACACGAGCTTCACCTTCAACGTCGTGCGCTGCCGCTATGCCGAGACCTACAAGGCGATGGGGCTGGGCGAGATCGGCCATCTGCTGTCGTGCAACCGCGACGGCGCGTTCTGCGAGGGCTACGACCCCAAGCTCACGCTCGAGCGCACGCAGACCATCATGCAGGGTGCCAGTCACTGCGACTTCAAGACACGTACGAGGTCTAGCACCAGTGTCGAGAGTGGATCAAGCGCACCGGCCAGCTCGCCTCGCAACCGTCGAGAGGTACACCCGCCGAGCACGCATACGCGGGAGGGAAGGCTCCGCTATCGCAAAGCTGTCTCTTATGAGCACACAGCCATGCAGCGCGCCAGCTACTGCGACTTCAAGTACACTGGATGACAAGCAAGCGACGAGCGGGCCGCGACGGCCGCTACGCAATGGCGTAGCGCGCGGGGAGAAACAGATCGACATGCGTATCAGAGTGTTTGCTGACCGCCGCCTGCCTGGCGCCGACGCCGGCGATGGCGCAGGCGCTCGACCTACACGACCTTCGGCTACCCCGGGCAGCGCGGTCACCACGGTCACCGGCATCCGCGGCAACAACATGACCGGCGACTGACCCTCGGTACCGGCGGCGCGACGCGGCGGCGTGCTCATGCACCTTTGCCGTCGCTCACCCCGGCGCCGTACCCCACGCGCGACGTCTTCCGGCGTCAACCTCACCGGCGCCACCACCACCACGCCCTTACGGGCCGAGCTTCGGCTCGGCCAGCGGCATCCTGCGCGTCAGTCGGCAGCTACAAGTCGCCGATCTATCCGGCGCCGACGTTCGGCGATGTCGGCTATCTCTTCGACGGCGCCAACGCGCCCGGCCAGCAGCTCACGACGCTGCGTCGGCGCCCCCAGCGCCTTCAACACGATCGGCCACACGCAACTTCGGCAACCAGCGTCGTCGGCAACTGGGACACCGGCAACGCGCCGTGGCAACGCCTTCCTCTACAACATCGCGACCGGCATCGATGACGACCATCAACCGCCCGGGCCCGTACACTCAGCACCACCGCCTACGGCGTCTACGGCAACCGCATCGCCGGCGGCTCGAGCCTCGGGCCGGGCCTGTCGCGCGCCTACATCCTGAACCAGAGCACCGGCGTCTACACCGACTACGACGCGCCCGGCACGGGCACCGTGGTCACGCACTTCGAGGGCATCACCGGCGGCGGCCGCGCCAACACCTACAACCTCGGTGGCCGATCTGGTCGACGCCAACGGCGCCGTCAGCGCCTGGGCCGTCCATATCGACGACAACGGCGCGGCGACCTGGATCCCGCTCTCCGGTCGGGCGGCAACGTGACCTCGGCCAACTCGATCTACGGCAGCACCGCGATCGGCGTCTATCGTCCAGGGCGCGTGACCTACCTTCGCCTACACCGACCACCGTTCCCGGCATCTACAACCCGATCACCAACACCGGCACGCTGTCGACCGTGCACCGCGGGCATACGACGGCGATCGCCGGCATTCGAACGGCGACGACATCGTCAACAACGGCACGATCACCGCCACCGGCGCCGGCAGCGTCGCGCGTCAGCATCAGCACCTACGGCGTCGTCACCAACTGCAGGCACGGTCGGCGCCACCGGCGCGGGCAGCATCGGCGTGCTGGATGAGCGGCAGCTTCAGCTCGCTGCCTGAACTACGGCACGATCAACGCCGCGCCCGGCACGCTTCGCGATCCAGACCGATCCGACGGCCGTCGGCAGCCGTGGTGTTCAACACCGGCGTGATCAACGGCAGGTCTCGATCGCGGCCGGCCCATGCCCGCTTCGAGAACAGCGGCTGGATGGGCATCACCGCCGCCGGCGCCGGCGTCACGACGCATACCGATCAGCGGCACCTTCGCCCAGACATCGGCCGGAACGCTGGCGCTGCGCGTCGGCCGCCCAACGGCGTCTCCGACCAGCTCGTGGTCAACGGCCAGGCCGCGGCTCGCCGGCACGGCGCAGGCGCGTGTTCCAGTCCGGGCACTTCCTTCAGCAAGAGCTACAACCTGCTGACCGCGACCGGCGGCCTCACCGGCACCTTCAACACGCTGTCGACGCAGAACCTGCCGGCCTTCCTCAGCGCCAGCCTGGGCTACGGCGCGACCAACGTGACGCTCAACCTGCAATCGTCGCTGGCGCTCGATCGTCGGGCCTGGGCGGCAACCAGCGTCGCCGTCGGGCGGGCGCTCGACGGCGCCTTCAACGACGGCTCGGGCCTCAGCGCGGCCTCGGGCCTGTTCGGCCTGTCGGCCGGCGAGATCGGCCAGGCGCTGACCGTGCTCTCGGGCAGCAACGCCAGCGTCGTGCAGTCAATCGGTGGCGCTCGCCGCCGGCGGCCAGTTCGCCGCGCTGCATGGCCGAACCGCGCCGCCGCACGACAGGCCGCGCCGCAGTCCGGCCGACCGCCGGAACTTGCGCAGGCGCGTCTGCAGGCGACGGCCTGCGAGCCGTGCCGGACACCAGCACTGGAGCGCCTGGGGCACCGCCTTCGGCGGCGCGCAATGGCTCAATGCCGATCACGGCAACCGGCCGCCCCGCCGCACAGCAGGCGATCGGCGGCGGCGCTTTCGGCGGCGACTATCGCTTCGGGCCGCAGACGCGTGGTCGGCGCTGGCCGTCGGCCTCAGCGACATCGAACTACTCGGTGGCGCCACCGGCGCCAACGGCCGCGCCACCGGCGTGCATTTCGGCCTGTACGGCATGCAGAACTGGGACGGCGTTCTACGTCAACGCCGCCGCTCGCCTACAGCCGCTTCGACGGCAGCGCCACCCGTCTCGATCACCGGCATCGGCACGACCGAGACGGCGAAGTCCTCCGCCATCTCCAACCAGCTGGCCGGGCGGATCGAGGTCGGCCGGCCGTTCGAGTTCGACCAGTCGACGACCGGCTATCGGCGTCACGCCGTTCGCCGCCTTCCAGCCGGCGCAGCTCTGGACGCCCGCCATCGTCGGAATCGAGCGTGACCGCCACCGGCGCGCCCGGCGCCTTCGCCCTCAACTACCAGGCGCAGGGCACGACCTCGCTGCCGACCTTCCTGGGCGCGCAGTTCGACGCCGAGACCGAGCTCAACGCGCCGGCCGCTGAGCGCCTGGATGCGGCCGCCTGGGTGCACGAGTTCAGCACCGACCGCGGCGTCACGGCGGGCTTCACGGTGCTGCCGGGCACCAGCTTCACCGTCGACGGCGCCCGCGCCGCCAGCGACGCGGCGCGCCTCGATCTCGGCGTGCAAGTACGACGTCGGCAGCCAGACCTCGCTGTTCGCCAACGCCAGCGCCGAGCTGTCGTACCGCGGCCAGAGCATCGCGCGCAACCGCCGGCTTGCGCATCGTGTGGAGATTTTCCCCAGCGGAGCGGGGAGGTGCGCACGAGGCCAGTCGGCGATGAAGCCCTGAGCCTTGTAGGGCTCGATCTTGCGCCATTCCGGCCAGCACGCGCTCGCGGAAGAGCGGATCGGTGTGCCAGCGCTCGACCGGCGCGGCGAAGGGATTGATCGTCGCCAGCATCTTTTCGACCTCGGGCCAGTGGCGCTGCAAGGTCATGGGATAGCGCCGCGCCGTGCAGATCTTGCCGAGGCAGATCACGCTCGCTGATGTTCTGCCGGCCGAGGCGGCTGTCGATCACCGGCAGCGAGAACAGCACGTTCTCGCCGGTGTTGGTGGCGCGATGCTCCTCGAGGATCAGGTCGGCCGGCACGCCGCCCGTCACCATGCCGTCCTTGATCACGGCGCACTCGGTGCGCGTGATCACCTGGCGTCAGGCCGCCGCTCACGATGGCGTGGCGGAAGAGCCCGCGCTGCCAGAAGTCGACGGCGGCTTCGATCGATCTCGCCGACGCCGTGCCGCGGTCGCCGAACACGAACAGCAGGTCGGCCGGCCGTGATCGGCGTCGAAATCAGGTGCTCGGCATGATCGCGCGGCGATTCTCGGCAGTCGCTCTCGGCGCGATGTCGCTCGGCAGATCGTTCAATTCAGGAACTCGGCGATCACGAGGTGATTGTCCTTCACCGGCCAGGTGCGGGTCGGGATGGTCTCGTTGTTGAACACCGCCAGCACGGTGCGCGGCGCGGCGTCGAAGGCGAGCTTGCCGACCGAGACGCCGGGCACGCCGTCGTTGATGCCGGGCGGCACCTTGCCGTCGAGCGCTGAACTTGTCGCGGCCGACGCCGAAATAGCCGCGCGGCCGGCTCATGCTGACGACGGCGCGCCGCCGTCTCGTCGCCCTTGGCGAAGATGCCGGGCCGCAGATGCACGACGTCGCTCGAGCGCAGGAACGGCGAGCGGTAGGTGTGGGTGATCGGCTGCGCCGCCATGCGCAGCACGAACTCGTAGTAGGCGTCGGAGCGGCCGACGAACGGGCCCCCACAGGCCGTCGCTCGCCGGTCGTCTTGCGATGCACCGGCGCGGTGCTCTTGCGCTCGCCGGTCTTGGCGTCGACCTCGTAGATCTCGACCTCGGCGTCGGCCACCGCGAGGTTGGTGTAGAGTGCTCGTCGGCGATGCCGGTGACCTTGCCGTTCAGCACCGGCAGCGGCTCCTGGGCGATGAACATGCGTGGCCGGCGGCTTGCCGGCGATGAACTCGTACATGGCGGCGAAGGCCAGCTTGTGGAACGCCACCTCGCGATGGTCGAGGCCGTCGAGGATGACGTTCTTGGCGCCGCGCAGCTCGGAGGCGTCGTAGCCGACGCCCGTGGGCTTGCCCGGCGCGCCGACGAAGCGGCCGTCGGGCTGGGAGAACTTGTCGTTCTTGTCGGAGCGGATCGCCATCATCTCGACGCCGGGGATGAGATCGTCCGGCCCGCGCGTTGAGGTCCCTTGAGGAACGGCGAAGGCGCCGTTGAACTCGCTGCCGACCAGCAGGCGTGTCGGAGATCGACGATGCCCTTGTTGGGCGTGCCGCACAGCACGGCGTGGCTCACGAACTCCGCGCCGCCGCCGTTCTTGAGGTAGTTGCGGATCGCGTTGCCGCCGCGCGAGGAGCCGACCAGCGCCACCTTGCGCCGGCGCGTCGCCTTCAGCGACCTGCGGCCACGAAGGCGGCCGAGCTCCTTCATCTGGTCCTCGGCCGAGGAGCGGAAGGGCTCGGGCTTGGAATCGTCGCGCCGCGCGTTGGGATAGGTGAAGTCGATGGCGAAGAGCTGGTTGCGCTTGTAGCCGTTGGCCTCGAAGCGCCAGATGTTGTTGATCCAGAGCGCGCTCGAATCGCCGTTGCCGTGCACGAACACGATCGGCGGCGGGCCGCGCGTCGGCGCGGCCGGCGGCGGCGGCGGCGCGGCGGCGCTGGCGCTGCTGGCTGCTGGGCCCGAGCGCCAGCGCCGGCCACAGCGCCGGCCGCCGCGCCGCCAGCACGGCGCGTCGGGCCTGAGCCCTTCGCTTTGTCTCCCCAGACATCGGTCCGCATGTTGGCAAATGCCGGCGGCCGACGCTACGCTTCGGCATGTCTATTTGTTACGTCGATAGCCCGGTCGGCCGCCTGGCGCTCGAAGCGGATCACGACGCCGTGACCGGCGTGCGCTGGGCGAGCCCGGCGAAGCGCACCGCGCGACAAGGCAGCCAAGCCCGGTCCTCAAGGAAGCGGCGCGCCAGCTCGACCGCTACTTCGCCCGCAAGCTCAAGCGCTTCGACCTGCCGCTGGCCGCGCGCGGCACCGACTTCCAGAAGCGCGTCTGGGCGATGATGCGCGACATCCCCTACGGCGAGACCGCGACCTATGGCGGCATGGCGATGGCGCTGGGCTCGGGACCGCGCGCCGATCGGCATGGCCTGCGGCGCGCAATCCCATCCCCATCATCGTGCCCTGCCACCGCGTGCTGGGCAGCGGCGGCAAGGAAGGCGGCTTCTCGGGCGGCCGCGGCCTGCCGACCAAGCGGCAGCTGCTGGCGCTCGAGGGCGTCGTTCTTCTCTAACCGGCGTCGTGCGACTCCTCCCTCCGCTAGCGACGAGACTGCGCCGTCCGTCGATGACGGCAGCGACATTCGCAGCGAGGCCGGCTACGGAGAGCGCATGCGCGTGCTGATCACCCGGCCGGAACGCGAGGCGGCGGCGCTGGCCACGGCGCTCGGCGAGCGCGGCCATGCGCCGGTGATCGCGCCGCTGTTCCGGCTCGAGTATCCTGCATCCGCCGGCCGACTTCGCCGCCGCCCTCGCCGCCTGCCAGGCCGTGCTGCTGACCAGCGCCAACGGCGCGCGCGCGCTCGCCGAAGCGAGCGACCAGCGCGGCAGGCCGATCCTGGCGGTCGGCGACACCACGGCCAGCACCGCCGAAGGGCTGGGCTTCAGCGCCGTCGCCTCGGCCGCCGGCGACTGGCGCAGCCCTGGCCGACCTCGTGCGCCAGCGCCTCGATCCCGAAGGCCGGACCGCTGCTCCATGTCGTCGGGCGTCGACGTGGCGCTCGATCTCGGCGAGGCGCTCGGCGCTGACGGCTTCGAGGTGCACGCGCTTCGCTCTCTACGACGCGCGCGAGGCAGACGCGCTGCCCGACTCGGCGCGGGCGGCGCTGCAGGCGCGCGCGCTCGATGCCGTCGACCTTCTTCTCGCCGCGCGCGGCGTCGGCTGTTCGCTCGACTGGTCGAGCGAGGCGGGCCTGGCGGCCGACGCGTGCGCGACGTCACCGCCGTCGCCATCAGCCCGGCCGCGCTGGCGCCGCTGGCCGGCCTGCCGTTCAAGGCCGGCCGTCGCCGCGGCGGCGGCCGACCCGCCAGGCCGTGCTGGATGAGATCGACCGGCTGGCCGACAGCCGCGCGTACAAGGACAGGCGACCATGAGCGATGCACACCTTCTTCTCCGCCCCGCCGATCCGACCGCCGGCGCCCACCGTGCACCGGTACGCCGCGGCCTCGGCGTGGTCGGCGCCTTCGTGACCGGCCTGGTGGCCGCCGTGATCGTGCTGGCCGGCGCGCTGATCTCGCTGCCCTACTGGCCGCAGGAGGCGCGCGCCCTGTGGCGCGGCCAGGCGGCGTGCCGCCCGCCCGGCGCCCGGCATCGACCTGCAGGCCGTGCGCGCCGACGCCGCCGCCGTCGCCAATGCCGCGGTCGATGCCGCCAAGCGCGAGCTCAACGGTGCGGCTCGACGATCTCGACGAAGCGCCTGCGCGCGCTGTCGGCGACGCGCCGCGCGGCCGACGGCCGCGCCGCGGCCGGATCCGCGCTCGTCGCCGAGCTGCGCAGCAAGCGTCGAGGCGCTGGAGAGCAGCGCCGCGGCCGCCAGCCGGCGCCGCGCCGGCGCTCGCGCGCCCGAGCGACGCCGATGCCGAAAAGGAAATCGCCGCGCTGCGCGCGAGATCGCCGCCCTGCGCACAGCGCCTCGCGGCGCTCGACCAGGCGGTTGCCGGCCAGACGAGAGCCCACGGCGCGCGACCAGGCCAAGGCGCTGAGCGACGCCGTCGGCGCCAGCAACGCCGGCGAGCAGAAGGCGCTCGCGCGGCGCGCGCCTCGGCGGTGATCGGCGTCGCGGCGCGGCTCAGCGCGGCGCTCGATCGAGCCTGCCGTTCGCCGGCGACCTCGGCCTGCTGACGCCGCTGGTCCAGGGCGACGCCAAGCTCACCGAGATCGTCGCGGCGCTGCAGCCTTACGCCGCAGAGCGGCGTCGCCTCGCGCGCCGCGCCTCGCCGCCGAGTTCCCGGCGGTCGCCAAGGCGGCCCTGGCCGACGACCTCGCCGACGATCCGTTCGGCGAGCGGCTGCTGGGCAAGCTGCGAGGCCTGGTCTCGCTGCGCCGCGTCGGCGACGATGCCAGGGCGATTCGGTCGAAGCCAAGCTCGCGCGCGCCGAGGCCGCCCTCGATGCCGGCGACCTCGCCAAGGCGGTCGAGCTGGTGAAGTCGCTGCCGGCCGCAGACCGCCAAGGCCACGTCGGCCTGGCTGGCGCGGGCCGAGGCCCATCTCGCCGCCAAGCGCAGCGTCGACCAGCTCGCGGCCCATGCCGTCACCCTGCTGGGCACGGCGCGCTGATCCGATGACCATCCTGCGCACGCTCATCTGGTTCGTCATCGCCGCCGCCGCCGCGATGCTGGGCGCGGTCTGGCTCGCCGAGCGGCCGGGCACGGTCACCGCCGAGTGGCAGCGGCTGGCGTCTCGACACCAGCGTCGGCGTGCTGCTGGTCGCGCATCGTCGTGCCTGATCCTGGCTCTGCATCGGCGCGTGGCTGCTCTACCGCTGGATCGTCGGCGCGCCCGGCGCGCTGCTCGAAGGCTGGGGCGAGAGCCGCGCGGCGGCGCGGCTATCGCGCGCTGACGCAGGGGCTGGCCGCGGTCGCCGCCGGCGACGGCGCCGAGGCGCAGAAGCACGCCCGCAAGGCCGAGCAGCTTCTCGCCGAGCCGCCGCTCACGCTGCTGCTGTCGGCGCAGGCCGCCCAGCTCGCCGGCGATCGCGACGGCGCCAACCGCGCCTTCAAGCGCCATGCTCGACGACGAGCAGATGGCCTTCCTCGGCCTGCGCGGCCTGATCGCGCCAGGCGCTGCGCGAGCGGCGACCAGGCCAAGGCGCTGGCCTACGCCGAGCGCGCCTTCCAGCTCCAGGCCGCAGACGCCGTGGGTGGTGCATTCGCTGTTCGACATGCAGGCGCAGATCGGCCAGTGGAAGGCGGCGCAGGAGACGCTCGATACCGGCCTGCGCCGCAAGGTCGTGACCGCACGACAAGGGCCGCACGCTGAAGGCGCTGCTGCTGGTCGAGCGCAGCCGCGCCGCCGAAGCGCGACGGCAACGACGCCGATGCGCTGGCGCCTGGCGCGCGAGGCCTTCGGCCTGGCGCCCGAGCGCATCGCCGTCAGCCAGCGGCTGGCCGAGCTGCAGATCAAGGCGGGCGACGGCAAGCGCGCGACGCGGACGCTGGAGCGCGGCTGGGCGCTGGCGCCGCATCCCGATCTCGCCGCGCTCTATCTCAAGGCGTCGGGCGAGAACCGATCCGCTGAAGCGGGTCGGCATCATCCGCCGGCTGGCGACGCAGAAGCCGGACGACATCGAAAGCCATCTGGCGCTGGCCCAGGCCTCGCTCGATGCCGGCCTGTGGGGCGAGGCGCGGCGCCATCTCGATGCCGCCGGCGGCACCAGCCCGCCGGTGCGCGTCTGCCGCCTGATGGCCGAGGTCGAGGAGCGCGCGCACGCCGACCAGGCCAAGGTGCATGACTGGCTGGCGCGCGCCGCCGACGCGCCGGCCGACCAGGCGCTGGCGCTGCGCCGCCTGCGGCGCCCATCACGAGACCTGGCGGCCGGTGTGCGAGAGCTGCGGCGCCTTCGGCACCCTGCATTGGCGCGCGCCGGGCACCTACGGCCACGATCCTGCCGCCCGAGGCGCCGGCGCGGAGCTCGGAGTTCGCGCAGGCAACACACGTGAACGACCGTGATCAGACGGGGATGAAGACATGTTCGAGACCACGCTGGCAGGCAGCCTGCCCAAGCCCTCGTGGCTCGCCACGCCCAACGTGCTGTGGGCGCCGTGGACGCTGACCGGCGCGCCGCTGCTGGAGGCCAAGGACGACGCCACCGCGCTCGCCGATCCGCCGCCAGGAAGAGGCCGGCATCGACATCGTGAGCGACGGCGAGCAGGCGCGGCAGCATTTCGTGCACGGCTTCCTGGCCGAGGTCGACGGCGTCGACTTCGACAAGAAGGTGCGCATGGGCATCCGCAACAACCGCTACGACGCCGACTGCCCGACCGTCACCGCGCAGCTCAAGCGCCGCAAGTTCGTGCACGAGCGCGAGGCGCGCGTCGCCCGCGCCGCGACCGCGCGCAAGCTCAAGTTCACCCTGCCCGGGCCGATGACCCTGATCGACACCCTGGCCGACGGCTACTACGGCGATCGCGGTGAAGATGGCCTTCGCCTTCGCCGAGCTCCTGAACCAGGAGGCGCAGGGATCTCGAGAAGGCTGGGCGTCGACGTCGTCCAGTTCGACGAGCCCGCCTTCAACGTCTATCTCGGCGAGACCGTCGACTGGGGCGTGCCGGCGCTGGAGAAGGCGGCCGAGGGCCTGAAATGCACGACCGCCGTGCACATCTGCTACGGCTACGGCATCGAGGCCAACATCAAGTGGAAGGAGACGCTGGGCGAGAGCTGGCGTCAGTACGAGACAGACCTTCCCGGCGCTCGACCGCAGCAGGATCCAGCAGGTCTCGCTGGAATGCCGCAAGAGCCACGTGCCGCCCGAGCTGATGAAGCTCCTGCAAGACCAAGACGGTGCTGGTCGGCGCGATCGACGTCGCCTCCGGACAAGATCGAGACGCCGGAGGAAGTTGCGGCGACTCTGAAGCTCGCCACCAAGTTCGTCGACCCTGAACGAATCCAGGCCTGCACCAATTGCGGCATGGCGCCGATGACGCTGGGCGTCGCCTACGGTAAGCTGCGCGCCTTGGCCCAGGAGCGGCGCTGGCGCGCAAGACGCTGCTAGCCGCCAGCGACTGCTCGACAGTGAGCGCGATGGCCGCCTAGCGGTTCGCGTAAGCCGAAACACGCGCGATAGCCGTCTCCTCATTCACTGCCATGGTCGATGTCGCTTGACCTTCTGGCTTCGCCGCCAAGCGCGTGTTCTGGCTGTTGACCTTGCCGATCGCCGGGCCTGGCGGCGGCGGTCGCCTACGTCGCTCGGAAACCGATCGAGCAGTTCGTCGACTGGCGCCAGCACTGAGGGCTGGGATTTCCTGTTCGCGCTGATCTACGCCATGTTCCTCGATCGCTGGATCAAGGAGGCGCTGCTCGACGACGCGACGCCGTGCGACGAGGTCGACGAGATCCGCCGCTCGACCATCGCCGTGCGCTTCCTGACCTTCGCCATCGTCGCTCTTCCTGCTGGCGATGGCATGGCTGGCGCCCATGCCCCTACATCGACGCTCATCGCGGTGGCCCGTGCCGCGGCGGCGCGCGGTGCTCGCATCATGCTGTTGCCTGGCTGCCGCGTCCGCCGATCTGGTCCGATCACGCCTGTCACTGAGGCCTGTGCGTGCTGGCCGACGGCCGGTGCAGCTCGCCATGCTCTGTCCTGTCTGATCGGCCGGCGCGATCCTGCGGTGCTCGCCTGCGTGACGGCGCTGCTGGCCTCATGCCTGCCATGTGACGACTGCTGTCCTGCCGGCCAAGCCGTGGGTGCCGCGGCGATGGTCGCGGCGCTGCAGCGGCTGGTCGACTGCCTGCTGCTGGCGGTCGCGGGCTATGGCCTCGCCGCCGTGTTCGCGCAGCCTCACCGACTGGCAGCAGCCCGAGCCGGACGATCACCCGTTCCGCGGCATGCGCCTGCGCACGCGCAAGCGCGCGGCTCCGCGCTTCAGACCTGACGTCTGAGCTGCGCTGGCGCAGGCTCGTAGAGCAGCTCCAGCGCCCGCTTGCGGCGAGAGCTCGTCGGGATTGATCGTCGCCAGCGCCTTCTCGACTTCCGACTCTGCGGCCTTGGCGACACCGCCGGCCGGACGCGCCGGTGCCGCGGCGAACAGCGGCAGATCGTCGGCGAGCCGCGTCACCGCGCCCGACTGCTCGCCCTTCTCCAGCGCCGCCAGCACCTCCTCGGCGCGCGCCACGACGGCGGCCGGCAGGCCGGCGAGCTGCGCGACATGGATGCCGTAGGAGCGGTCGGCCGCGCCCGGCGCCACCTCGTGCAGGAACACGACCTCGTTCTGCCATTCCTTGACGCGCATGGTGTAGGGCGCGAGCGCCGCCAGCCGCTCCTCGAGCGCGCCCAGCTCATGGAAGTGCGTGGCGAACAGCGCGCGGCAGCGGTTGACGTCGTGCAGATGCTCGAGCGTCGCCCAGGCGATCGACAGGCCGTCGAAGGTCGACGTGCCGCGGCCGATCTCGTCGAGGATGACCAGGCTTCGCGCCGTCGCCTGGTTGAGGATCGCCGCCGTCTCGACCATCTCGACCATGAAGGTCGAGCGGCCGCGCGCCAGGTCGTCGGCCGCGCCGACGCGGCTGAACAGGCGATCGACGATGCCGATGGTGGCGGCCTTGGCCGGCACGAAGGAGCCGGCCTGCGCCATCACCGCGATCAGCGCGTTCTGGCGCAGGAAGGTCGACTTGCCGGCCATGTTGGGGCCGGTCAGCAGCCACAGCCGGCGCGTTCGGGCCGAGCTCGCAATCGTTGGGCACGAAGCCCGAACTGCCCTGGCGCAGCAAGCGCCGCCTCGACCACGGGATGGCGGCCGCCGTCGATCGCGAAGGCGGGCTCGTCGGCCAGCGCCGGCCGCACGTAGTTGCCGCTGGCCGCCAGCTCGGCCAGGCGCCGCCGCGACATCGAGTGCCGCCAGCGCGCGGCCGGCCGCGGCGACCGCCGGCCGACACGGCCATCGCCTCGGCGACCAGCTCGTCGAAGATCGCCAGCTCCAGCGCCAGCGCCTGGTCGGCGGCGCGGCCGATGCGGGTCTCGAGATCGGCGAGCTCGGCGGTGCTGAAGCGCGTGGCGTTGGACATCGACTGGCGGCGCGTGAAGCCCAGCGTGCGCCAGATCGAGCTCTGTCGGCGTGCGTCGCCGTCACCTCGATGTGGTAGCCGATCATGTTGTTGTGCCGGATCTTGAGCGACGGCACGCCGGTCGAGGTCCGGTACTTGGCTTCGAGCGCCGCCACCGTCTTGCGGCTGTCGTCGCGCAAGGTGCGCTGCTCGTCGAGCTCGGCGCGGTAGCCTGCGCGGATGAAGCCGCCGTCGCGCGCGAACAAGCGGCGGCTCGTCGGCCAGCGCTGCGGCCAGCGCGTCGATCAACGGCGCGATGGTTGCGAGCAGCCGCGACGATCTCGGCCAGCGGCGCCGGCGGCGGCGCCAGCGCCTCCGGCTCGGCGCCGCAGCACGCGCGGCCAGCGCCTCGGCCGAGTCGAGGCCATCGCGCAGGGCGCAAAGATCGCGCGGGCCGCCGCGGCCGACCGACAGGCGCTGCAGGGCGCGCTCGACGTCGGGCGTGCGCTGCAGCGCCTCGCGCACGCGCTCGCGCACGGCGGCGCGCTCGACGAAGAGCTGCACCAGGTCGAGGCGGCGCTCGATCTCGGCGCGGTCGGTCAGCGGCGCGGCGATCCGCTCGGCCAGCAGGCGCGCGCCGGGGCCGGTCAGGGTGCGGTCGATGGTGGCCAGCAGGCTGCCGTCGCGCCGGCCGTCGAGGCCGCGCACCAGCTCGAGGTTGCGCCGCGTCGCGGGATCGATCTCCATCGTGCCGTCGGCGCGCTCGCGACGCGGCGGCGCCAGCGCCGGCCGCTTGCCGGCTTGCGTCAGCTCGACATAGTCGAGCAGCGCGCCGCAGGCCGCGACCTCGGCGCGCGAGAAGGCGCCGAAGCTGTCGAGCGCCGCGACATTGAACGCCGCCTGCAGGCGCTTGCGGGCATTGTCGCTGTCGAAGCGCGCCGAGGGCAGCGGCGTCAGCACGGCGTTCCACTCCTCCAGCGCGGCCTTCAACGGCTCGCGCGCCAGCAGCCGGTCGGGCACCAGCAGCTCGCCGGGCGCCAGCCGCGCCAGGGCGGCGGCGAGCTGGCCCGCCAGCAGCGGCTGGGTGGCGAAGTCGGCGGTCGAGAGATCGAGCCAGGCCAGCGCCAGCTCGCCCTGCGCCTCGGCGATGGCGGCGAGATAATTGTGGCTGCGCGCATCGAGCAGCGCGTCCTCGGTCAGCGTGCCGGGCGTGATCACCCGCACCACGGCGCGCTCGACCACCGACTTGGCGCCGCGCTTCTTGGCCTCGGCCGGGATCCTCGACCTGCTCGCAGACGGCGACCTTGAAGCCCTGGCGGATCAGGCGCGACAGATAGGCCTCGTGGCTGTGCACCGGCACGCCGCACATCTTGATGTCCTCGCCGAGATGCTGGCCGCGCTTGGTCAGCGCGATGTCGAGCGCGGCCGAGGCCTTCACCGCGTCGTCGAAGAACAGCTCGTAGAAATCGCCCATCCGGTAGAACACCAGATGATCGGGATGCGCCGCCTTGATCGCCAGGTACTGGCGCATCATGCGGCGTGGCATCGGGTGGGTATGGCGGGTGGAAGAGCGCTGTCTGGCACGGAAATTCTCGGCTGCGGACTGGTCTAGCATAGCGCCCGGGCCAGCCCATGTGGACCGAGCGGTGGATTGCGCTGCAGCGCGGGATGCGCCGCTGGCCCCGGCCGGGGATTGCCGCCAATATGCCCCCTCAATCGGGAGAGTAACGCAATGGCGAGCAAAGGCTCGGAAGCGATGGTCAGCAACGAGATGGGCGATCTCGACGGCGATCCGCTGGTCATGCATCGCACCGGCCGGCCGGGAAAGATCGAGATCATCGCCACCAAGCCGCTGGTCACCCAGCGCGACCTGGCGCTCGCCTATTCGCCGGGCGTCGCCGCGCCCTGCCTCGAAATCGCCAAGGATCCCGACGACCGCCTACGACTACACCGTCCGCGGCAACCTGGTCGCCGTGATCTCCAACGGCACCGCCGTGCTCGGCCTGGGCGACATCGGCGCGCTGGCCAGCAAGCCGGTGATGGAAGGCAAGGCCGTCCTGTTCAAGCGCTTCGCCGACGTCGACTGCATCGACCTCGAGGTCGACACCAAGGACGTCGACGAGTTCGTCAACTGCGTGCGCTATCTCGGGCCGACCTTCGGCGGCATCAACCTCGAGGACATCAAGGCGCCGGAGTGCTTCATCATCGAGCAGCGCCTGCGCGAGCTGATGGACATCCCGATCTTCCATGACGACCAGCACGGCACCGCCATCGTCTCGGCCGCCGGCCTGATCAACGCGCTGCACCTCACCGGCCGCAACATCAAGGACATCAAGATGGTGGTGAACGGCGCCGGCGCCGCCTCGATCGCCTGCATCGAGCTCGTCAAGGCGATGGGCATGCCGCACGAGAACGCCATCCTGTGCGACACCAAGGGCGTGCATCTGGCAGGGCCGCACCGAGGGCATGAACCAGTGGAAGAGCGCCCACGCCGTGCGCACCAAGGCGCGCACGCTGGAAGAGGCGATGAAGGGCGCCGACGTGTTCTTCGGCCTGTCGGTCAAGGGCGCGGTGACCAAGGAGATGGTCAAGTCGATGGCGGCCAAGCCGATCATCTTCGCCATGGCCAATCCCGATCCCGAGATCACGCCGGAGGACGTCCGCTCGGTGCGCGCGCGACGCCATCATCGCCACCGGCCGCAGCGACTACGCCAACCAGATCAACAACGTGCTGGGCTTCCCTACATCTTCCGCGGCGCGCTCGACGTGCGCGCCAGCACCATCAACGAGGAGATGAAGGTCGCCGCCGCCGAGGCGCTGGCCAAGCTCGCGCGCGAGGACGTGCCCGACGAGGTCGACCGCGCCTATTCCGGCCGCCGGCTGCGCTACGGGCCGGAATATGTCGTGCCGGTGCCGTTCGATCCGCGCCTGATCTCGGCGGTGTCGTCGGCGGTGGCGCAGGCGGCGATGGATTCCGGCGTGGCGCGCAAGCCGATCGCCGACATGGCGGAGTACCGCCGCGCGCTGTCCGGCCGCCTCGATCCGACCAGCCACTGGCTGCAGAGCCTGTTCGACCAGGTCAAGGCCAACCCGCAGCGCATCGTCTTCGCCGAGGGCGAGGAGGAGCGCACCATCCGCGCCGCCGTGGTGTTCCGCGACAACGGCTACGGCACGCCGATCCTGATCGGCCGCGAGGAGCAGGTGCGCGAGACCATGAAGGCGCCTCGGCATCACCGACACGTCGGCGGCTGGAGATCCACAACGCGCGGCTGTCGACGCGCAACGCGCCCTACACCGACCTGGTCTACAAGCGCCTGCAGCGCGACGGCTACCTGCGCCGCGACGTGCAGCGCATGGTCAACCAGGGCCGCAACGTGTTCGGCGCCTGCATGGTGGCGATGGGCGACGCCGCCGGCATGGTGACCGGCATCACGCGCCGCTTCCCCGAGTGCTACGGCGACATCAAGCGCGTGATCGACGCCGAGCCCGGACAAGGTGCCGATCGGCTACTCGATCGTCGTGGCGCGCCACGGCACGGTGTTCCTGGCCGACACCTCGATCAACGAGACGCCGTCGCCCGAGCAGCTCGCCACCATCGCCAAGCCAGATGGTGGCGCAACGCCCGCACCATGGGCCACGAGCCGCGCGTGGCGTTCCTGTCCTTCTCCAACTTCGGCAGCCGCGAGATCGAGCGCATCGACCGCATCCGCAAGGCGATCCGCCTCCTCGACGCCGAGAAGGTCGACTTCGAGTATGACGGCGAGATGCAGGCCGACATGGCGCTCGACTACGAGCTGCTGCGCGAGACCTATCCGTTCTGCCGCCTGACCGGCCCGGCCAACGTGCTGGTGATGCCGGGCCTGCATTCGGCGCACATCTCCTCGCGCCTGATGCAGCGGCTGGGCGGCGTCACGGTGATCGGACCGGTGATCGACGGCCTGCAGAAGCCGGTGCAGATCGTGCAGATGGGCGCCACGGTGAGCGACCTGGTGAATCACGCAGCGCTCGCGCGCCTACGGCGCGCTCAGAACGGACGGAGGTAGCGATGGTCGATCTCGTCATCCGCGGCGCCACGATCGTCGACGGCCTGGGCCACGAGCCCAGGCGCGCCGACCTCGCGGTCAAGGACGGCCGCATCGCCGCGCATCGGCGAGATCAAGGACAACGGCAGCCGAGACGATCGATGCCGGCGGCCTCGGTGCTCGTCGCCCGGCATCGTCGACGTGCACACGCACTACGACGCGCAGGTCACCTGGGACGCCACGCTCTCGCCCTCGCCGTCGCTCGGCGTCACCACGGCGGTGATGGGCAATTGCGGCTTCGGCATCGTGCCGGCGCTGCCTGCGGTCGCGCGACCTGGTGATCCGCAACCTCTCGGTGGTCGAGGGCATGGACCTCGATGCGCTGCGCACCGGCATCAACTGGGATTTCGAGAGTTTCAGCGACTACATGGCGATGCTGCGCCGCCGCGGCGCCTACGCCAACCTGGCCGTGCTGGCCGGCCATTCGACCATCCGCACCGCGGTGATGGGCGAGGCGGCCTCGCAGCGCAAGGACGCGACGCCGGAAGAGCTCGCCAAGATGAAGGCCATGGTGGCCGACGCCATGGCCAACGGCGCGATCGGGCTCGGCGCCTCCTATTCGCTCAACCATTCGGGCTATGGCGGCGTGCCGATGCCGTCGACCATCGCGCCGATGTCGGAGCTCGACGCGCTGGTCGGCGCCATGGGCCCGCGCGGCCGCGGCGTGGTCGAGATCGCCTCGGGCGTCGAAGACGCCGGCAGGAGCTGGAGCCGATGGCGGCCAAGTACGGCCGGCCGTTTTTCCAGGGCACCGGCGTGGCGATGTACAACGAGCAGGAGCCCGCGCGCGCGCTCAAGATCTTCGACGACTGCGCCGCCGCGCATCCGCCGCGGCAACGGGCTCTACGTCCAGATCCCCTGCCAGCCGCTGTCGTTCGACTTCACGATGGCCAACGCCTATCCGTTCTACAGCCACTCGGCGTTCGATCCGATCAAGGCCTACACGCCCGAGCAGCTGAAGGCGGTGTTCCGCGACCCGTCGTGGCGCGCCAAGTTCCGCGAGAACGCCAAGAACCCGCGGCCCGGCATGATCTTCCAGGGCAACTGGGATCGCGTGATGGTGGCGGTGGCGCAGAAGCCGTCGAACGCCAAGTACGTCAACCGCTACGCCGCCGAGATCGCCAAGACCGAGCACCGCGATCCCGCTCGACGTCGTGCTCGACCTCAGCCTCGACGAGGATCTCGAGACCGCCTTCCTCGGCCGCTTCCTCAATGTCGGCGACGACGGCGTCGCGCGCCTGCTCGAAGCACGAGGCGGGCGTGGTGGCGCTCATCGACGCCGGCGCGCACCTCATCTATATGTGCGATGCGGGCTTTGGCCTGCATTTCCTGGCGCGCTGGGTGCGCGAGCGCGGCGACTTCGACATCGGCCGAGGGCGTCCGCCGGCTGACCAGCCATCCCGCCGATCTCTACGGCATCCAGAACCGCGGCCGCATCGCGCGTCGGCGCCCAGGCCGACCTGCTGCTGTTCGATCCGGCGACGGTCGGCGTCAGCCCGGCCGAGCGCGTCGCCGATCTGCCGGGCGGCGGCCGGCGCACCATCCGCCGGCCGACCGGCGTGCATGGCGTGTTCTGCAACGGCGTCAAGACGTTCGACGGCAAGGACTACGTGAAGCACGCCAAAGGGCCCGGGCCACGGTGCTCGACCGCTTCAACGCACTCGCAGGGCCGCCACAACATGGCGATGGCCGCGCAATAGCGACGCGTGACCTTCCAGACCTTCTGGCTCTACTCTCGGCGCGGTCGTGCTGATCGTCCTGCACGCCGGGGCCGAACGTGCTCTACGTCACCGACGCGCAGCATCCGCTTCGGCTTCGGCGCGTCGATGATCGGCATGGCGGGCTGCCTGTCGGCGCTCGCGGTGATGCTGATCGCCTCGATCGCCGGCGTCAGCGCCTTCATGCTGGCCGTGCCGGCCGGCATTCGAGGTGCTGAAATATGCCGGCGCCGCCTACCTGATCTTTCTCGGCATCCAGGCCTGGCGCGCGCCGGTCGCCGACCTCGGCGCCGATGGCCGCCGTCGCCGCGCGAAACCGCGAGCCGCCTCGCGCTGTTTCGCGGCGGCTTCCTGGTCGGCATCAGCAATCCCAAGCTGCTGGTCTTCGCGGCCGCCTTCTTCCCGCAGTTCATCGCGCCGGACGCGCCCTGGGCGCCGCAGTTCGCTGCTGCTGGTCGCGACCTTCATCGCGGTCGAAGCCTGCACCTACGTTACCCTGGGCTCTGAGCGCCCGCCGGCTGGCGCGCTATCTCGAGCGGGCGGTCTGGCAGCGACGGATCAACCGCCTGAGCGGCGTGATTTTCGCCGGCTTCGGCTGCGCCCTGCTGCGTTACCGGCCGTAGCGCTTCCGCTCCATCGGGGCGGTATATGCGCATGACGCTTTGGCCGCGTCGCGGCAAAACAGCTCAATCGCCTGGGAGGGCGCCATGACGACGATCATGAAAATCAGCAGCCGCAACCTGCCGTCGATCGCGCCGCCGCAGCCTGGTCAAGGGCGGCATGGCCGCGGCATCCTCGCGACGCGGCCTGGCGCCCGACCTTCGCGCGCGCCGAGCCAAGAAGCTGGTGATGGCCGCATCGTCAACGCCGTCCCGGAATCGGCCGCCGTCGCCTTCGACTGGCAGGCCGCAGGAAGTGCGCAAGCGCTCGAGCGGCGAACTCGACATGCAGTTCTTCGGCGGCACCTTGCTGACGCAAGGAGCTCGAGATCATGAACGCCGTGAAGTCGGGCAACATCGCGATGGGCAATCCCGGCGGCGCCGCGGCGACCGTGTTCCCCGAGATGGGCGTGTTCCTGGTGCCCTACCTCGTGCAGAACTACGACCAGGCCTACAAGATGTTCAACGGCCCGATCGGCGATGCGCTCGATAAGCAGTTCCAGGAAAGTACAAGCTCAAGGTGCTGTGCTTCTTCGACTACGGCTTCCGCCATTTCTGGACCAGCAAGAAGCCGATCATCGAGCCGCAGGACCTGCGCGGCGCCAAGATCCGCGTGCAGCAGGCCAAGGTGTTCGGCGACACGATCAACGGGCTGGGCGGCAACGCCGTGCCGATGGCCTGGGGCGAGGTGATCTCGGCGGCCAAGTCGGGCGTGATCGACGGCGGCGACCTGCCGATCGTCAACCAGATCGCGCTCAAGATCTACGAGGTCTCGAAATACTGCTCGATGACCTTCCACAACTACGGCCCGACGCTCAACGCCATGAACCTCGCGATCTGGGAGGGTCTCGCGCGACGCAGCACAAGAAGCTGATGCTCGACACCAGCCGCGAGGCGCAGGACAAGATCCGCCAGCTCACCGAGATCGGTCGACAACTTCGCCGCCGCCAAGAAGGAACTCGAGCCCAAGGGCATGACCGTGGTCGAGGCCAAGGTCGACGCCGTTCCGCAAGGTCGCGCAGGAGAAGATCTGGCCGGCCTACAAGACGCAGTACGGCGGGCTGTGGGAGCAGATCGCCGGCGTTCAAGGCGTAGGCCGGCAGGTGGCGCGCGTTCATCGCGTCGATCCCCAAGATCGTCGTTTCGCTCCTGCTGGTTGCCGCCATCGTCAACCTGCTGATCGGCGTCTTCCTGCGCTACGTCATGATCCCGGTGACGGACTGGCTCGACGTCGATGCCGATTCCGCTTCACCTGGGTCGAGGAAGTCGGCGAGATGATGCTCGCCTGGCTCACCCTGATCGGCGCCGCGATCGGCGTGCGCGAGCGCAGCCACTTCACCCTGCACGTGCTGCGCTTCGACGCCGCGCAGCGCAGGTGCTGATCGAGCGCATCCATTCACGTCGCTGATCGCGGTCTTCGGCGCGCATTGCCGCCTGGTACGGCGTCAAGCTCTGCCTGCTCAACCGCACGCTGGCGACGCCCGGCCTCAGATCAACCTCGCCGTGCTCTACGCCTCGGCGGTGGTCGGCGGCGTGCTGCTGGTGATCTACGCGATCTCGATGATCGTGGCGCCGCCGCCGCCGATCCGACATCGTGCCGCTCGAGGTCAGGGCCGAATGATGCTGCTTCTCGTCGCGGCGTCATCTTCGTCGTCCTGATCCTGTTCTCCATGCCGATCGTGTTCGCGCTCGGCGTCTCGGGCGTGGCCGGCCTGGCCATCGGCGGCTACGACCTGCAGGTCCTGTCGCTCGAGCATGGTGTTCGGGCTCGCAGAGCTGGGTGCTGCTCGCCATCCCGGCCTTCGTCTTCGCCGGCGGCCTGATGGAGAAATGCGGCATGAGCCACGCCCTGGTCGACTTCGCCCGCGCGCTGGTCGGCTGGGTCAAGGGCGGGCTCGGCATGTCGGTGATCGTGGTCGCCTATTTCTTCTCCGACATCTGCGGCTCGAAGATGGCCGAGGTCTCGGCGCTCGGCTCCGACCCTGATGCCGCCGCTCACCAAGGCCGGCTACAAGCGCGAGGACTCGGCCTCGCTGATCGCCGCCGGCACGGCGCATGGGCATGCTGGTGCCGCCCGCCATCTTCATGATCGTGATCGCGCAGGTCACCAACACCTCGGCGGTGGCGCTGTTCCTGGCCGGCTTCGTGCCGGCCGCCACCATCATGGTCTGCCTGATGGTGCTGGTGTGACTTGCGCGCCCGCAAATACGACTGGCCGGTCGACACGCAAGCCCAGCGTTGCGCTGCATCGTCGCCACCGGACAGCAGCGCCGCGGTGCCGCTGGTCATTCCCATCGTCATCCTGGGCGGCTTCTTCCTCGGCGTGTTCACCGCCACCGAGGCGGGCGCCGTGGTGGCGGGCTACGCGTTCTTCGCGGCGCGCTTCTACTACCGCAACGTCAGTCTGGGCGCAGATGGCGCAGGCTCGCCTACGACAGCGCGATCCTGACGGCCGCGGTGATCTTCCTGCTCGCCGTCGCCTCGGTGTTCCAGTACCTGATGGGCGTCATCGGGCGTGCCGACCCTGCTCGCCGACGTGCTCGGGCCACTCAAGTCGACGCACTGGCTGTTCCTGGTCGCGCACCGCGCTGATCACCATGCTGTTCGGCATGGTGCTGGAAGGCCTGCCGGCGGCCGTGGTGCTGATCCCGGTCGTCTTCCCGATCGCGGAAAAAATGGGCATCGATCCCCATCCACTTCAACATCGTGCAGACGGCGGCGGTCGGCATCGGCCTGTTCCTGCCGCCGATGGGCGTCGGCCTCTTGATGGCGCTGCGCTTCGCCAACCTCACGGTCGGCCAGCACTGGCGCCCCTACCTGCCCTATATCGCGCGCCCTGCTGGTCGGGCTGATGCTGATCATCCTGTTCCCGAGCTGTCGCTGTTCCTGCCGCGGCTCGCCGGCGTCGATCAGCGTAGCGACCTTGGTGACCGTCAGGCGATGGTGCTTGCCGTCGCGCGCCGTCCACGAGATCGACTGGCCGACGCCGAGCCCGATCAGCGCCGCGCCGACCGGGTCATCACCGAGATGCGATGCTCGTCGAGGCTCTCGTCGGCCGGATAGACCAGCTTCAAGGTGCGCGTGTGGCCGTCGTCGGACGTGAAGGTCACGGTCGAGCCCATGCGCACGACATCGGCCGGCACCGCGCCGGCATCGACGATCTTGGCGCGCTCCATCTCGTCGAGCAGCTCCTGCGCCACGTCGGGCAGGCGCTGCAGCGAGGCGTTGGCGAGGTCGGTCAGCCGCTCGTAGTCGGCAGTGCTGACGACGATCTGCGGAACGGAGCGGGTGCGGGTAGCCATCCCCTAAACGTGGGCCTGCGACGCGGCTTTCAACCGCTCGCTCGCCGGCTGCGACGCGCGCGCGGCCAGATAGACCTGCAGATGGGCGTAGGCCAGGCGCAGGTTGGGCGTGGCGATGCCGGCCTTCTTCGCCCGGGCGATCATGTCGCCCACCGCGTGGTCGGCCTCGACCATCGCGCCCTTCTCGAGGTCGTGCAGCATCGAGGCGGCGAAGCGCGAGCCCTTGACGGTGAGGAACGAGCGCACGGTCTGCATGCCCTTGTCGCCCGGATCGTGGCCGGCCGCGGCCGCCACCTTGCGGCATTCCTCGACCGTCTCGAGCACGATCGCCTGGCCTTCGTCGGCCTCCGAGGATGTCGCCCGACGTGCCGCGCATCAGGCAGCAGGTCGCGGCCAGCGAGGCACAGCATGATCCACTTGTCCCAGAGATCCTGGACGATGTTCGGATTGCAGGCCGCCGTCGATGCCGGACTTCTTGACCGCCGCATCGAGCTCGACCAGCGCCGGCGCGCGGCGGCTTGCCGTCGCGCTCGCCGAAGCGAGATCGCGGCGAACGGGCTGGTGTGCAGGATCGCGCCGTCGGCCGACATCGGCGACGCCGACGCGGGCGAGCCCGCCCGCCACCTTGGCCTCGCCGAACTCTGGCGGCGAGCAGTCTCGAGATGGCGCATGCCGTTCAGCAGCGGCACGACGGTCGTGTTCGGCCCGACCGCCGGCGCGATCGCCGTCGATCGCCGAGTCGAGGTCGTAGGCCTTGCAGGTCAGCAGCACGACGTCGTACGGCCCGCCTTCGCTGCCGCTCAGCACCGTCTTCACCTTCTGCGTGACGTCGCCCTTGGTGCTCTTGATCACCAGCCCGTCGCGCTGCAGCGCCTCGCTGCCGCGCCGGACGCACGAGGAACGTCACGTCGGCGCCGCCCTGCTGCAGGCGGCCGCCGACATAGCCGCCGATCGCGCCGGCGCCGAGGATCAGGATCTTCATTTCAGCGCCGCCGCGCGCGCGGCGCGCCTCGTAGGCCTGCAGGTGGGCGTAGGCGAAGCGCAGGTTGGGCGCAGCGATGCCGTGCTTGCGCGCGCGCGCCAGCATGTCGCCCACGATCTGCTGGCCTTCGACCGCGCCGCCCTTCTCGATGTCGCCCAGGATCGAGGCGACGGCCTTGCCGCCCTTCTGCGTCAGGCTCGCCCTGACGCCGGCCAACGACCTTGTCGCTCGGCGGCATGGCCTGCGGCGGCCGCGACCTTGGCGGCACTCCTCGAGGATCTCGGTCATGATCGCGGCGCCGTCCTCGGTCGCCATGATGTCGCCCACGCGTGCCGCGCATCGCCGAGCACATCGAGGCGATCGAGCCCAGCATGATCCACTTGTCCCAGAGATCCTGGTTGATGTTGGGATTGAGCCCGCCCTCGATGCCGGCCTTCTTGCAGGCCGCGTCGAGCTCGACCAGCGCCGGCGCGCGCCGGCTTGCCGTCGCGCTCGCCGAACGACACGCCGGAGGCGCCGCTGTGCAGGATCTCGCCGTTCGGCCCCAGCATGCCGGAGATGCGGGCCAGGCCGCCCGCCACCTTGTCCGCGCCGAACCGCGCATCGAGCGTGGCGAAATGGGCGTGGCCGTTCAGCATCGGCACGATGGTCGTGTTGGCGCCGACCGCCGGCGCGATCGCCGTCGATCGCCGAGTCGAGGTCGTAGGCCTTGCAGGCCAGGATCACGACGTCGTAGGGCCCGCCGTCGCTCGCCCTTGGTCACGACCTTGACCGGCAGCACGGCGTCGCCCTTGGGCTCTTCACCACCAGCCCGTCGCGCCTGCACCGTCTCGGCGCGCTTCTCGCGCAGCAGGAAGGTGACGTCGATGCCGGCCTGGTGCAGGCGCGCGCCCCAATAGCCGCCGACCGCGCCGGCGCCGAGAATCAGGATCTTCACTTCTTGACGCTCCTTTCGGCGACCCAGTCGGCGAGCCAGGTCGCGAGGTCGTCGGTCTGGTGATGGATGTGGTCGAGATTGAGCGTCGGCCGCGCGCTTCACGCTCTCGTCGGTGCGGATCCACACCGTGCGCATGCCCATGTCGCTGCGCCGGCTTGAGGTTGACCGCGATGTCGTCGGCGAAGGCGGCGCGCGTCGGATCGACGTCGTGCTTGCACCACCAGCTTGTCGTAGATCGCCTGGTGCGGCTTGGGCCAATAGTCGCCGCGCGACGATGTCGAAGATCGCCTCGAAATGATGCGCCACGCCCAGCCGCTCCATCACCTTCTCGGCATGCGGCACGTCGCCCGCGGTGAAGATGATCTTGCGGCCGGGCAGGGCGGCCAGCGACTGTCTCGAGCGCGGGATTGGCCTCGGCACCGGCGAGTAGTCGATGTCGTGCACGTAGTCGAGGTAGTGCGTCGGATCGACGCCGTGCAGGGTCATCATGCCGCGCATCGAGGTGCCGTGGTCGCGCCAGTACTGCTTCTGCACCCGGCGCGCCTCCTCCGGCATCGACCTTCAGCCAGTCGGAGATATAGCGGCCGATGCGCACGTCGATCTGGGCGAACAGGTTGCAGCGCGCCGGATAGAGCGTGTTGTCGAGGTCGAACAGCCAGACGTCGGGATCGTGCTTGCGGCGGCATGGGGCCTGAATTAACGGCCATCCGTGCGCTTGTCGAGCCGGCGGCTTATAAAGGCGGCAATGGATATCGCTGACGATCGTGCTGCTGGCGGCGGTTGCGTTGCTGGCCCTGGCGCTGGTCGCTCGTGCTGCGCCGCCGCGGCGGCGGCGAGGCCGAGACGATGCGCCAGCAGCTGGCCCTGGCGCTCAGCCAGCAGGCCGAGACCGTGCAGCGGGTCGAGCGTTCGCTGCGCGAGCAGGAGCAGGCGCTCGGCCAAGGTCGTGAATGAGCGGCTCGACCGCACCGAGAAAGGCGACCGGCCAGATCGTCACCGACCTGCGCGAGCGGCTGGTCCGCATCGACGAGGCGCAGAAGAAGATCGGCGAGCTCTCGACCCAGGTCGTCAGCCTGCAGGAGGTGCTGTCCAACAAGCAGGCGCGCGGCGCCTTCGGCGAGGTGCAGCTCAACGACCTGGTGCAGAATGCGCTGCCGCCGTCAGGCCTACGAATTCCAGTGCACGCTGTCGTCCGGCGCGCGGGTCGACTGCCTGCTGCAGCTGCCCAACCCGCCGGGCTCGATCGCCATCGACGCCAAGTTCCCGCTGGAGAGCTACAGCTTGCTGCGCGCCGTGGCGGCCGGCGACGCGCCGCCGCTGGCAGCTGCGCAGCGCGCCTTCCAGCAGGCGATGCGCAAGCACATCGGCGACATCCGCGACAAATACATCGTGCCCGGCGAGACCGCCGAATCGGCGCTGATGTTCCTGCCCTCCGAAGCGATCTACGCCGAGCTGCACGCCAACTTCACCGGGCTGGTCGACGAGTCCTACCGCGCCCGCGTCTGGATCGTCTCGCCCACCACCATGATGGCGACGCTCAACACCGTGCGCGCCGTGCTGAAGGACGTCGAGCATGCGCGAGCAGGCCGGCGAGATCCAGAAGACGGTCGGGCTGATGCTGGAGCGACGTCAAGCGGCTCGACGAGCGGGTCGACAGGCTCAAGAGCCATTTCGCGCAGACCGAGAAGGATCTGCGCGAAATCGACGTCTCGGCCGACCGCATCACCAAGCGCGGCGAGCGCATCGCTCGACGTCGATCTCGGCGAGGAGCCGGATGCGCGCTGCCGCCTGACGCTCTGCAGGAAGCGCGAGATGACGAGGCATCGAGCGCGCAGCATCGCCGCCCTGAAGGCCCTGGCCAGGCCTTCAACGACCACGATCTCGACCGCATCATGAGCTTCTTCGCCGACGATGCCGTGCTGGAGATGCCGCGCGTGGCCCGACCCCTGGGGACGCCGCCATGTCGGCGCGGCGGCCGTGCGCGAGGGCCTGCGCGTCGCGCTTCGAGGGCCTTGCCCGACGTGCACTACGGCAGCGACAGCCACTACCTCGACGGCGACATGGGCATCTCGCAATGGACGGTGACGCGGCACGATGCCAGTCGGGCGAGCGCATCGAGGCGCGCGGCTGCGACTTCTACAGCTTCCGCGACGGCAAGGTCGTCAAGAAGGACTCGTTCTGGAAGATCGTCGAGAAGTAGACCGCTCAGCCCCACGGACCGCGGCGCTGGTGCTGCGGCGCCGAGCCGCTGCCCACCGCGGCGCGTTCGGCGCCAGCTGCTGGCCGCGGCGCTGCACCTGACCCGCCATCGCCTCGCAGGCGCGCGATGCGCTCCTCCATCGGCGGATGGGTCGAGAACAGGCTGCGCCATGGCCACCGGCCGACAAGGGGTTGGCGATGTAGAGATGGCGCCGTCGCCGGATTGGCCTCGGCCGTGGCATTGGGGATCTGCTGCGTGCCGTCGTGCAGGCGTGGCGAGCGCCGAGGCGAGCCACAGCGGTTGGCCCGAGATCTCCGCGCCCATGCGGTCGGCCTCGAACTCGCGGCTGCGGCTGATCGCCATCTGCACCAGCGAGGCGGCGAGCGGCGCCAGGATCATCGCGGCGATGGCGACGATCGGATTGACCAGCGGCCGGCCGTTCTCGTCGCGGCCGCCGCCGAACAGGCCGCCGAAGCTCGCCAGCATGCCGATCGCGCCCGACAGCGTGGCCGCGATCGTCATGGTGAGCGTGTCGCGGTTGCTGCACGTGGCCCAGCTCATGCGCCAGCACGCCGGTGACCTCCTCGCGGCTGAGATGGCGCAGCAGGCCGGTGGTTGCCGCGACCGCGGCGTGCTCGGGGTTGCGGCCGGTGGCGAAGGCGTTGGGCTGGTCCTCGTCGATCAGGTAGACGCGCGGCATCGGCAGGCCGGCGCGCTGGGCCAGGCCCTGGACGATGCCGTAGAGCTCGGGCGCCTCGTGCGGGGCCGACCTCCTGCGCGTTGCTCATGCGCAGCACCATCTTGTCGCTGTTCCAGTAGGCGAAGAGGTTCATGCCCAGCGCCACGACCAGCGCGATCACAAGGCCGGACTGGCCACCCAGCAGGTAGCCGACCACCAGGAAGAAGCCGGTCAGGGCCGCCAGAGAGCAGGGCGGTGCGAAAGTAGTTCATGGCCGGAAAGATGGTCCCGGACTGTGGCGAATCAAGACGGCGGACGGCATCATGCCGGCCATGACCGACGACAAGAAACCCAGCGCCGCCGAGCGCCGCCACAGCCGAGCCGGCCAAGCCCGTCCCGCCTGCAAAAGCCCAAGAAGGTCGAGGAGATCGGCGGCCCGCCCGGCCCCGAGCCGACCCGCTACGGCGACTGGCAGTTCAACGGCAAGGTGACGGACTTCTAGGCATGCGCCGCACCGACATCTTCCATCCCGAGTTCAAGGCGCAGCCCTGGTGGTGGGAGGCCTGGACGCCCAACAACGCGCTGTCGCAGGACCCACCGGCCAGGACCGACGTGGTGATCGTGGGCGCGGGCTATGGCGGGCTGTCGACGGCGCTGGAGCTGCGCCGCAACGGCGTCGGCGCGCGTGGTGCTGGAGCGCGGCGATTTCGGCGTCGGCGCCTCGACGCGCAACGGCGGCATGATCTCGGGCGGCACCAATCTCGGCAAGGGTCTGGGCGGCAAGAGCCCGATCGCCGAGGAGTTCGAGCGCAAGAAGGCCGAGCTGATGGGCGCGGGCGCCGATTCGCTCACCGTGCTCGAGGACATCATCGCCCGCGAGAAGATCGAGTGCGGCCTGCACAAGAACGGCCGCTTCGTCGGCGCCTGGACGCCGCGCCACTATGACGATCTCGCGACCAAGGTCGAGATCTACAACAAGTACGCCAACGCCGGCGCTCAGCATGGTGCCGCGCGAGCGCCAGCGCGAGTTCATCGCCTCGGACTACTACTACGGCGGCATGCATGCCACGCGCGCCGGCCATCTCCATCCCGCGCTCTACTACAAGGGCCTGCTCGAGGCGGCACACCGCGCCGGCGCCGATCCTGTGCGCGCAGGTCGAGGCCGAGCGCATCGGAGAAGCACGGCGACGGGCTGGCGCGTGCTGACGGCCAAGGGACCGATCGAGTGCCGCGAGGTGGTGGTCGCGACCAACGGCTATACCGGCGATCTGACGCCGCGGCTGAAGCGCCGCGTCGTGCCGGTGGCGAGCCACATCATCGCCACCGAGGACCTGCCCGAGCCGGCCGGCAAGATGCTGATCCCCGAGATGCGCGCCGATCGGCGACACCAAGCGGGTGCTGACCTATTACCGGCCCTCGCCCGACGGCAAGCGGCTGATCTTCGGCGGCCGCGCGCGCTTCACCGCGGCGCCGCCGGAAGTGAGCGCGCCGGCGCTCTACCAGTACATGATCGACCGCTTCCCGCAGCTCGACGGCATCCGCATCACCCATGTGTGGACGGGCAACGTCGCCTTCGCGCTCGACTACATGCCGCACATGGGCACCGACCAGGGCATGCACTACCTGCTGGCCTGCAACGGCAATGGCGTCGCCATGATGACCTATCTCGGCACCCAGACCGCCAAGAAGATCGCCGGCGGCCGCAACGCGCCGATCAACCCGCTCGACGGCCGCGACTTCCCCGAGCATGCCGCTCTACAACGGCGATGCCTCGTGGTTCCTGCCGCATGATCGGCGCCTGGTACCGCACGCGCGACTGGATCGACCGCCGTGCATGGCGGCGTGATGGCCGCCGCTGCCCGTCACCCTCGAGGACGTCGAGTTCGCCGCCGCGCGCATCGGCGGCGCCGTGGTGCACACGCCCTGCCTGCGCAGCGAGACGCTGTCGCGCATCGCCAAGGCCGACATCTGGATCAAGTTCGAGAACCTGCAGTTCACCGCCTCGTTCAAGGAGCGCGGCGCGCTCAACACGCTGCTGCAGCTCACCGCCGGAGGAGCGCAAGCGCGGCGTGATCGCCATGTCGGCCGGCAACCACGCCCAGGGCGTCGCCTATCACGCCGGCCGGCTCGGCATTCCCGCCACCATCGTCATGCCGTCCTTCACGCCCAACACCAAGGTCGAGCACACGCGCGGCCATGGCGCGCGCGTCGTGCTGCACGGCGACACGCTGGCCGAGGCCGGCCACCGAGGCGCATCGCCTGGCCGCACGCCGAGAAGCTCGGTGTTCGTGCATCCCTACGACGATCCGCGCATCATCGCGGGCCAGGGCACGATCGCGCTGGAAATGCTGCAGGACGCGCCCGAGCTCGACACGCTGGTGGCCCCGGTGGGCGGCGGCGGCATGATCGCGGGCTGCGCCGTGGCGGCGCGCGGGCTGAAGCCCGACGTCAAGGTGATCGGCGTCGAGATCGGCGGGCTACTCGGCCATGCGCCAGCTGCTCGCCGGCGAGCCGGTGACGGCGGGCGGCGACACCATCGCCGAAGGCATCGCGTGTGCGCGACATCGGCAAGACTGCCGCTCGCCATCTGCTCAGGCGCCCTGCTCGACCAGTGTGCTGACGGTCGACGAGGTGGCGATCGAGCGCGCCATCGCGCTGTTCCTCGAGGTCGAGAAGACGGTGGCCGAAGGCGCGGGCGCCGCGGGACTCGGCCGCCCTGCTCGGCCTATCCGCAGCATTTCACCGGCCGCAAGGTCGGCCTCGTGCTGTGCGGCGGCAACATCGACACCCGCCTGCTCGCCTCGGTCCTGCTGCGCGGCCTGGTGCGCGACGGCCGCATCGTGCGCCTGCGGCTGATGATCGGCGACGCTGCCCGGCCAGCTCGCCCGCGTCGCCGGCCTCATCGGCAAGGCGGGCGGCAACATCGTCGAGGTCCAGCACCAGCGCCTGTTCGGCGTCGTGTCGCCAAGGCGACCGAGCTCGACGTCACCGTCGGAAACCCGCGGCCGCGACCATATCGCGCGAGCTGGTGGCGGCCCTGTCGGCGCGAGGGGTTCAAGGTCCGGGTGCTGGAGGGCGCGGACGCGTAAATCCGCCGCTTTCACCCCACCGTCCGGGGTCTAAAAGACCCGCCATGTCCGCCGCCCCTCACTACGTCCCCTCGCCCACCCCCGATCTCGCCCGCATCGAACGGGCGCTGATCTCCGTCTCCGACAAGGCAGGCCTGGTCGAGCTCGGCAAGGCGCTGGCCGGCGCACGGCGTCGAAATCCTGTCGACCGGCGGCTCGGCGCAAGGCGTTGCGCGAGGCCGGGCTCGAAGGTGGTCGAGGTGAGCGACCACACCGGCTTCCCCGAGATCATGGACGGCCGGGTGAAGACCCTGCAGCCCGCGATCCATGGCGGCATCCTGGCGCGCCGCACCGACGCCGGGCACAGGAAGGCGATGAGCCGACCACAAGATCGCCGGCATCGATCTCGTGGTGGTGAACCTCTATCCCTTCGAGGCCACGGTGGCGCGCGGCGCCGACTTCGCGACCTGCGTCGAGAACATCGACATCGGCGGCCCGGCGCTGATCCGCGCCTCGGCCAAGAACCACGACTTCGTCACGGTCGTCGTCGATCCGGCCGACTACGCCGCGGTGATCGCCGAGCTCGGCGCCAACAAGGGCGCCACGACGCTGGCGCTGCGCCGCAAGCTCGCCGCCAAGGCCTATGCCCGCACCGCCTCCTACGACTCGCGCGATCGCCAGCTGGTTCGCCAAGCAAGCAGGGCGAGACCTTCCCCGAGCGGCTGACCTCGCCGGCCGAGCGCGTGCAGACCCTGCGCTACGGCGAGAACCCGCACCAGCAGGCGGCGTTCTATTCCGACGGCAGCAAGCGGCCGGGCATCGCCACCGCGCGCATGGTCCAGGGCAAGGAGCTTTCCTACAACAATATCGGCGACACCGAGGCGGCCTACGAATGCGTGGCCGAGTTCAGGGAGCCCGCCGTCGTCGTGGTGAAGCACGCCAATCCCTGCGGCGTCGCCGATCGGCCAGGACCAGTACAGCGCCTACCTGAAGGCCTATGCCTGCGATCCCGTGTCGATCTACGGCGGCATCGTGGCGGTCAACACGACGCTCGAAGCCCAGACAGCGGAAGACCTCGCCAAGCGCTTCCTCGAAGTCGTGATCGCGCCCGACGCGACGCGCGGAAGCGCTGGCCATCCTGGCCAAGCGACAGAACGTGCGCGTGCTGCTGGCCGGCACCCTGCCCGATCCGTCGATGCGCCGGCATGACCCTGAAGAGCGTGGGCGGCGGCTACCTCGCTGCAGAGCCGCGACAACGGCCACGTGAAGCAAGAGCGACCTCAAGGTCGTGACCAAGCGCGCGCCGACGGCGAAGGAACTCGACGACATGCTGTTTGCCTTCACGGTCTGCAAGCACGTGAAGTCGAACGCCATCGTCTACGCCAAGGACGGCGCCACGGTGGGCGTGGGCGCGGGCCAGATGAACCGCCGCGACAGCTCGCGCATCGCCGCCATCCGCGCCGCCGAAGCGGGCGAGCTGGCGGGGCTGAAGGAAAGCCCGGCCGATCGGCAGCGTCGTGGCCTCGGACGCCTTCTTCCCCTTCGCCGACGGGCTTCTGGCCGCGGCCGAAGCCGGCGCCACGGCGGTCATCCAGCCCGGCGGCTCGCTGCGCGACAAGGAAGTGATCGAGGCGGCCGACGAGAAGGGCCTCGCCATGGTCTTCACCGGCATGCGCCACTTCCGGCACTGATGGCGGCGATCAGGCGATCAGTCGAGCTCGTAGAGGTCGCTGACGGCGTCGGCCACCATGCGGTTGGCCATGTCCATCAGCAGCACGTCGTTGTCGACCCGGACATAGTCGTAGCCCGGCGGCACCGGCGCGAGCTGCTGCACGAGCACGGGCGGCAGCGGCGTAGTAGACGACCGTCGGCGGCAGCGGCTGGCCCACGACCCAGAGCTGTCCTGGCCTGGCCCGGCGGCAGGCAGCCATTGCCCTTCTTGGCCAGACCCGGCGGGCAGCGGCCGGCTCACGAACTCCGTGCGGTAGTAGGTGTAGACGATGGTGCGGTCGCGGTCGGGCACGATCACGCGCACCGGCTGGGCACGACGACCGTCTGGCCGGGCGGGCCGTGGCCGCGTCCATGGCCCTTGTCCTTTGTCCTTGTCCGCCCAGGCCGAGCGAGGCGAATCCGGCACAGAGGGCCGGAATGACCAAAAAGAGAGCGGCGCGCATGACAGGTCCTCCCTGCAGCCGATGAAACGCCACACTGGCTGCAAGGTTCCTCTACACGGTGCCGAGCCGGAAGGCCTGTGGCCGGACGGTGACCATCGACGGCTGGCGACCTACTCGGACCATGGCCGCCAATTGCCGAAATACTCCTTCGCCCATTTCTGATTGTGCCGACGGGGTATGCGTTTCGATCCGCTTCTGGACAATCACCTGATAGCCACGATGAATGACGCCGTGATCTCGTCGGAAAAGATGTCCAGGAAGGCATCGATGGCCATGCGAGGCATGAGCCGGGGGTCGTTGTAGAGGAACCACTCGCATAGTCGTCGAAGACCATGACGCCACTGCCCGGGCCAACAGCGGCCACGCATGAACGGCGTCCCGGAGAACGGCTTTGGCCGTGTGCGCTCCGTCAACGTAGATCAGCTGGCTGCCGCCTTCGATCCTGGCGGGGCAATCCGCCGGTAGTTTCTCGACGCTCTCGCCAATCCAGCGGATGCGACCATCCTTCCGGATGCGCCTCTGGAATTTCTCCCTCACGCGGCACAAGGCGGCGGCGCGAGAATTCCGTGCTGCCGCCACCGGCTTCGTAAGTGATCGATGCAATACAGCGACCCGGACGGCTTCAGGATGTTCCCGCGATGAACAGCGGTGTCGCCCTCAAATGAGCCGGATCTCGATGGCCTGGCTGACCTTTCCGAACACAGGATGGGATGGCGTTTCCGCCACAGCGCCTTCGGCTTGACGCGCTGCGCCAGAAGGCATCGCGGTCTTGCTGGTTCATTGCACCCGTCATTGCTGACATAAACTGACAGCAGGCCGCGGTAGGAATATCAATCGTGTCGCGCGCCCAACGTCTTCTCGACCTGATCCAGGTGCTGCGCCGGCATCGCCATCCGGTGAGCGGGGCGACGCTCGCCGAGGCGACCGGCGTGTCGCTGCGCACGCTCTATCGCGACATCGAGACTGCTCGAAGGCCGAGGGCGCGCATATCGATGGCGAGGCCGGCGTCGGCTACGTGCTGCGCCCGGGCTTCATGCTGCCGCCGCTGATGTTCAGCGAGGAGGAGATCGAGGCGCTGGTGCTGGGCTCGCGCTGGGTGCACCAGCGCGCCGATCGCGCGCTGGCCGATGCCGCGGCCAACGTGCTGGCCAAGATCGGCGCCGTGCTGCCCAAGGACCTGCGCGAGACGCTCGGACGATCCGGCCTGCTGATCGGGCCGGGCGATCCCATTGCCGCGGGCGATGCGCAGCTGCCCAAGATCCGCCAGGCCATCCGCACCGAGCGCAAGATCGGCCTCTGCCTATCGCGACAACAACGGCGCCGACAGCAGGCGCACCATCTGGCCGTTCGCCTTGAGCTTCTTCGAGAAGGTGCGCGTGGTGGTGGCATGGTGCGAGCTGCGCGAGGACTATCGCCACTTCCGCACCGACCGCATCGTCGTGCTGAACATGACTGAGAAGCGCTATCCGCGCCGCCGCCAGGCACATGCTCAAGGAAATGCGCGCGAGCGCGAGCTGACGAAGGAAGCCAGCGAGAATCGCGCCTCGGTCAGCGCGAGCCATCCGGATTTGCTGCTGACATAATCTGACAGCTGCCGCGCTTATGGTGGGTTCATCAACGATCGAGGAGAATCCCCATGAGCAGGGAACTGGTTGGCGGTCGCATCCGCCGAGCATGTCGAGATCGGGCGCAACGAGGGTTTCATGCAGGTCTGCCACGGCAAGGCCTGACGCCGCTGCGACGCATCCAGCCCGGCGATCGCGTCGTCTACTACTCGCCCAACCGCACCTATTCGCCGAGCCACGCCGCGCGCAGCAGGGACCGGCTGCAGGCCTTCACCGCCATCGGCACGGTCAAGCAGGGCAAGCCGTACCAGGCCGACATGGGCCGTGGCTTCCATCCCTTCCGCCGCGACGTCGCCTGGCACGAGGCGGAGTCGATGCCGCTCGCGCGCTGCAGGATCAGCTCGGCCTTCACCCGGGAGAAGAACTGGGGCTATCGGCTGCGCCAGGGTCGTGGTCGAGATCAGCGACGCCGACATGACGGCGATCGCCGAGGCGATGTTCACAGCCGCGGCAGAACCTCGTCGGCTAGCAGCCTGAAGGTGTCGCGGCTGAGCGGCGCGCACATCAGGTAGTTCAGCCCGATCTCCTCCTTGAGGCGCGCGATCTGATCGATCAGCGACGCCGGCGTGCCGTGCAGGATGACGCTGTCGACGTAGTGCTGCGCCGGGTCCTTGCCGTCGTAGGTGCGCGCTGCAGTGGATCTTGCGATGCGCGTGCTGCGGGCCGGCATAGGCATCGACCAGCCATTGCGCGCCACGGCGGGCGACGGCTCTCGGCCTCGGCCGCGGTCGGCGCCAGCGCCACCAGCCGCGCCATCGGGATGTCGCGGCCCTGCATCGGAGAAGCCCGCCTCGGCGAGCTTCTCGGCGTAGCGCCGGCGCTTGTCGCCCAGCTCCGGTCGTCGAGGAGTGCGGGTCCATCAGGATGGAGAAGCCGCGGCTCGGCCGCCCAGTCGATGGCGGTCTCCGAGGTCGCCGCCATCCAGGTCGGCGGATGCGGCCGCTGCAGCGGCTTGGGCAGCACCTCGATGTCGTCGAAGCGAGAAGTGCGTGCCCTGGAAGCTGAAGCGCTCCTGCGTCCAGGCCTTGCAGGACGATCTCGACGGCCTCGCGGAAGCGCTCGCGCGCTTTCCTCGGCCGGCACGCCGAAGGCGTTGAACTCCGACGGCGCGAAGCCGCGGCCGGCGCCCCAGTTGACGCGGCCGCCCGACAGCATGTCGAGCAGCGCCACCTCCTCGGCGAGCCGCAGCGGATGGTAGAGCGCGGCCAGCGACACCGCCGTGCCGATGCGCAGGCGCTTGGTGCGCGCCGCGGCCAGCGCGCCCAGCATGTGCACCGACGGGACAGACGCTGAAGGTCGTGAAGTGATGCTCGGCCAGCCACACCGCGTCGAAGCCGCCGCGGTCCATGATCTCGATGCGCTCGAGCGCGCGGGCATAGACCGTCTTCCAGCGGCCCGTGCCGGCCGGGCCAGCTGAAGAACTGCAGGACGCCCAGCTTCATGCGTCATTCGGCCTTGATGCCCGCGGCCTTGACGATCGGCCACCACTTCTCGATCTCGGCCTTCTGGAAGGCAGCGAGCGCCTGCGGCGTCTGCTGGTCGACGGGCGGGATGTCCTGGCCGAGCGCGGCGAGCTTCTCCCGCGTGCCGGGCTCGGCCAGCGCCTTCACGACGGCGGCGTTCAGCTTGGCGATGACATCGGCCGGCGTGCCCTCGGCGCCCACAGCGCCGTGCCATACCGAGACATGGAGGCCGGGCAGGCCCGCCTCGTCGACGGTCGGCACGTCGGGCGCCGACGGCAGGCGCTCTCGGCTCGTGACCGCGAAGGCCTTGATCGTGCCGGCGCGCAGCTGCGGCAGCACGTTGGACGCCTGGTCGATCATGATGTCGATCTGGCCGGCCACAAGATCGCGCATCGCCGGCGCCGTGCCGCGATAGGGCACGAACTGGAAGCTGCGTGCCGGTCATCTTCTGGAAGAAGATGCCGGAGATGTGCCCGGGCGCCGACGCCGCCGGTGCCGGCCGTCGCCTTGTCGGGGTTGGCCTTCAGCCAGGCGATCAGCGCCTTGCAGGTCGTTGGCCGGCAGGTCTCTTGCGGCTGACCGATCAGCATCGGGCCGGTGACGATCATGGCGACCGGCGCGAAGTCGCGCCAGCAGGTCGTACTGCAGCGCGGTAGGTCGCGCCGTTCAGCACGTAGTGCGCTCCACTGGCCGATGCCGAGCGTGTAGCCGTCGGGCGTCGCGCGCGCGACCTTGCCGACGCCGATCGAGCCGCCGGCACCCGCGACATTGTCGACCACGACGGTCCGGCCGCAGGCTGGCGCCCATGCGCTCGGCAAGCACGCGGCCGATCGCGTCGGTCGGACCGCCGGCCGAGGCCGGCACGATCATGGTGACGGGACGCGACGGATAGAGGTTGAGCAACAGCCGGGGGCGCCGCTGCTAAGGCGGCGACGCTCGCGGCCAAAGGAGCCATCGGCGCGGCGGGTTCATTGTTTCCTCCCGTCCGGGATAGAGCACGCCCCCCGCGTGGGCAAGCTACCGCCGAAAACGGGCGTTCGCACTCGCCAAAGAGAGTGTCGCTGACTGCGAGATTGACAGTGAACCGCAGCACAACCACATGTCCAACTTGCCGATGCACTGATCGCGGGGGAGTCGCTGTTGTCCGTTCGTCGCCTGCTGACTGGTCGGCCTACTTCCATTCGTTTCTCCCGCAGGCTTCGCCCAAGGCGGTCCGCCGGCCATGCCGGTCAGCGTCGCCCCGCCGATCGCCAAGCGCGTCACGCAGTGGGACGAGTTCTCCGGGCGCTTCGAGGCGGTCGCCTCGGTCGAGGTGCGCGCGCGCGTCTCGGGCTTCATCGACAGAGCTGCATTTCAAGCGACGGCCAGCTCGTCAATGTCGGCGATCCTGCTGTTCACCATCGACAAGCGGCCGTTCGAGATCGCCGTCGAAAGCGCCAAGGCAGACGTCGCGCGCAACAAGGCGCAGGTCGATCTGGCCGAGCTGCAGGTCCAGCGCGGCGCCTCGCTGATCACGTCGCAGCACCATCACCGACGCCGGAGAACGACCAGCGCAAGGCCAACCTCGCCGTGGCGCGCGCCCAGCTCAAGGCGGCCGAGGCGGCCCTGCGCTCGGCCGAGCTCAACCTCGACTGGACCGACGTGCGCGCGCCGATGGCCGGCCGCATCTCCGACCGCAAGGTCGATGCCGGCAACCTGATCCAGGGCGGCCAGCAGGGCGCCACCCTGCTCGCCACCATCGTCACCCTCGATCCCATCCGCTTCGTGTTCGACGTCTCGGAGTCCGACTATCTGCGCTACACCGCGCCTCTTCCTGTCGGGCGCGCTGGCCTCGTCGCGCGATCAGTCAATCCCGGTGCGCATCCGGCTGGCCGACGAGACCGAATGGACGCGCACCGGCAAGGTCGACTTCGTCGACAACACGCTTGAGCCCGCGCTCCGGGCACCATCCGCACCCGCGCCGTCGTCGAGAACAAGAACCAGCTCCTGACGCCCGGCATCTTCGGCCGCGTGCAGCTGTTTGGCGGCGAGTACGATGCGCCTGATGATCCCCGATCTCGGCGATCGTCTCCGACCAGTCGCGCAAGATCGTGTTCACGGTCGGCGACGACAACGTGGTGCAGGCCAAGCCGGTGACCCTGGGTCCGATCGTCGACGGGCTGCGGGTCGTGCGCGAGGGCCTGGCGGCCACCGACCAGGTGGTGCTGGACGGACTCGCCAACCCGATGGTGCGGCCGGGCGCCAAGGTCGTGCCGCAAAAGGGTGAGATCACCACCGCCAAAGCCAACGTAGATCAAGCGACCGTCAGCCCATGCGTTTTCCCATTTCTTCATCGACCGGCCGATCTTCGCCTCGGTCCTGTCGATCATCATCCTGATCGTGGGCGCCATCGCCCAGCGCAACCTGCCGGTCGCGGAATATCCCGAGATCGCCCCGCCCACGGTCAACGTCACGGCGACCTATCCCGGCGCCTCGGCCGAGGTCATCGCCGCAACCGTCGCCACGCCGCTCGAGCTCGAGATCAACGGCGTCGACGACATGCTCTACATCAACTCGCAGTCGACCGGCGACGGGCGGCTGTCGATCAACGTCGTGTTCAAGCCCGGCGTCGACATCGACCAGGCGCAGGTCAACGTGCAGAACCGCGTCGCCGTCGCCCAGCCGCGCCTGCCCGAGGACGTGCAGCGGCTGGGCATCGTGGTGCGCAAGGCCTCGCCCGACCTGATGATGGTCGTGCACATGACCTCGCCCGACGGCAGCCGCGACCAGCAATACATCTCCAACTACGCCACGCTCTACGTGAAGGACGTGCTGGGCCGCGTCGACGGCGTCGGCAGCGTGCTGGTGTTCGGCGCGCGCGACTATTCGATGCGCGTGTGGCTCGATCCGGCGCGCGTGGCCGCGCCACAATCTGACGGCCGGCGAGGTCATGCTGGCGATGCGCGCCGCCAACCTGCAGGTCGCCGCCGGCTCCATCAACCAGGCGCCCGCCGTGTCGCCCGGCGGCTTCACGCTGTCGGTGCAGACCCTGGGCCGGCTGACCTCGCCCGAGGAGTTCGGCAACATCGTGCTGCGCGCCGAGACCGACGGCTCGGTGACGCGGCCTGCGCGACGTCGCCCGCATCGAGCTGGGCGCGCAGGACTACACGCTGAACGCCTATCTCGACAACAAGAACGCCACGGCGCTCGCCATCTTCCAGCGCCCCGGCTCGAACGCGCTCGCCACCTCCGGCCGGCGTCAAGGCGGCGATGGAGCACCTGAAGAAGAGCTTCCGACCGGGCCTCGACTATTCGGTGGTCTACAATCCGACGGAGTTCATCCAGGCCTCGGTCGACGCGGTGATCGAGACCCTGTTCGAGGCGCTGCTGCTGGTCGTGATCGTGGTGATCGTGTTCCTGCAGACCTGGCGGGCGGCGATCATCCCGCTGCTCGCCATCCCGGTGTCGCTGATCGGCTCGTTCGCCGTGATGGCGGCGGTCGGCATCTCGTTCAACACGCTGTCGCTGTTCGGCCTGGTGCTGGCGATCGGCATCGTCGTCGACGACGCCATCGTCGTGGTCGAGAACGTCGAGCGCTACCTGACGCAGGGCATGTCGCCCAAGGCGGCGGCGCACAAGACCATGGACGAGGTGGGCGGCGCGCTGATCGCCATCTCGCTGGTGCTGATCGCGGTGTTCCTGCCGACCGCCTTCATCACCGGCCTGCAGGGCACCTTCTACAAGCAGTTCGCCATCACCATCGCCGCCTCGACGGCGATCTCGGCCTTCGTCTCGCTGACGCTGTCGCCCGCCATGGCGGCGCTGCTGCTCAAGACCCACGCGCTGTCGCATATCGACAAGCCCAAGCCCACGCTGATGGAGCGGCTGGCCTGGCCGCTCAACTGGTCTCTTCCGCCAGTTCAACCGCGGCTTCGAGGCGCTGTCGAACTTCTACGGCCGCGCCACGGCGCGGCTGATCCGCATGGCGACGATCGTCCTGGTCGTCTATGCCGGCCTGCTGGTCCTTGACCGGCTAGCCGGCTGGTCGGCGACGCCGACCGGCCTGATCCCGCAGCTCGACCGTTCCTACCTGATCGCCGCCATGCAGCTTCCCGCGGGCGCGACCCTGGAGCGCGCCGACAAGCTGGTGCGCCAGGCGTCGGAGATGATCATGGCGACGCCCGGCGTGATCGCACGCCGTGGCTTTCGTCGGCTTCGACGGCGCCACCTTCACCAACGCGCCCAACACCGGCGTGATCTTCGTCACCCTGAAGCCGTTCGAGCAGCGGCGCGACGTGCCCAAGGACAAGATCCTGGCCGACCTCGCGCGGCAAGATGTTCTCGCTGCGCGAGGCCTTCGTGTTCGTGCTCGAGCCGCCCTCGGTGCCCGGCATCGGCACCGGCGGCGGCCTGAAGGGCTACGTCCAGGATCGCGCCGCGCGCGGCCTGCCGGCGCTCGAGGGCGCCACCTGGGCGCTGGCCGGCGCCGCCGGCCAGACGCCCGGCCTGACCCAGGCCTTCACGCTGTTCAGCACGAAGCACGCCGCAGATCTGGGCCGAGATCGACCGCACCAAGGCCGAGCAGCTGGGCGTGCCGATCGGCGCGCGTGTTCGAGACGCTGTCGGTCTACATGGGCTCGGCCTACGTCAACGACTTCAACATCCTGGGCCGCACCTATCAGCGTGACGGCGCAGGCCGACGATCCCTATCGACTGACCCTGCGCGACGTCGCCAACCTCAAGACGCGCAGCGACAGCGGCGAGATGGTGCCGATCGGCTCGGTGGCGACCTTCTCCGACACCACAGGCCCCTACCGCGTGGCGCGCTACAATCTCTATCCCGCGGCCGAGGTGCAGGTGGCGCTGCTGCGCGGCTTCTCCTCGGGCCAGGGCATCGCCGCCATGGAAGGGCTGGCCGACAAGGTGCTGCCCTCGGGCTTCGGCTTCGAATGGACCGAGATCGCGCTGCAGGAAAGCTCGCCGGCAACACCGCGATCCTGGCCTTCGGCCTGGCCGTGGTCTTCGTCTTCCTGCTGCTGGCCGCCCTCTACGAGAGCTGGCTGCTGCCGCTCGCCGTCATCCTGATCGTGCCGATGTGCGTGCTGGCCGCCATGATCGGCGTCAACATCCGCGGGCTCGACCGCAACGTCCTGGTCGAGATCGGCCTGGTCGTGCTGGTGGGCCTGGCCGCCAAGAACGCCATCCTGATCGTGGAATTCGCCAAGCAGGCGCACGAGGCCGGCATGACCCGCTACGACGCGGCGGTGAGCGCCGCCAAGACGCGGCTGCGGCCCATCCTCATGACCTCGCTCGCCTTCATCCTGGGCGTGGTGCCGCTGGTGGTGAGCTTCGGCGCCGGCGCCGAGATGCGCCAGTCGCTGGGCACCGCGGTGTTCTTCGGCATGCTGGGCGTCACCTTCTTCGGCCTGGTCTTCACGCCGGTGTTCTA
>ERZ1370068.6254-contig-5249_pt1 | contig 50131 bp, 80 predicted proteins | sample MGYA00561227_ERZ1370068 | MGnify/ENA primary metagenome ERZ1370068 (study PRJEB38410, sample SAMEA6850437) | metagenome | study: Metagenomic assessment of the ecological functions of the soil: analysis of the soil microbiota associated with the... | reverse complement strand
GTAATACTTCGTTCAGTTACGTGACTGCTTCTTCCAGCAACCAGTAGCAACTTCCCGGTTGAGTTTCGTTGTACCTCCACCAGTAATACACGTTGCGCCGCGGATACCTTCGAGATTGTAGACACCACGGACGTACTGCCGCGGAGTTCCGGCATCTGTACGTTTCCCCACTACTCAATGCCTGCACCACCGAATCAGCGAACAGCATCGACGGCGTTACCGGCTTGATGCGCACGCTCTCGAACGATGTCTCCCCGCCTGTTTCATCACTTCTTCTCGGCCAAGGGCGGTCACCACGCCGACGGTGCGGCGGCGGCGACGGGTGGGCAGCGCGAGAATACGGCGGCCAGCCGCGATTGCCATCCATGCCCGGCATTTGCCCAATCGAGCGAACACTGCGTCATACGGCCACGCCTCGCTCTCGGCGGCCTGTCGCACGAGATCGATGATCTTACCCTCTTGTCCGGGAAGGCGCCTCATCCACCTTGAAAGTCATGCTCTTCAACATGCTCGATAGCACGTCGCCGGGCCTGCGCGTTGTCGTCAATCACCAACAGTCGCCGGCCGCGCAGGTCGAGGCGCCAACCGCGCGCTTTGCGCTTTACCTTCACGCCTTTGTCTAGATAAGCGGTGAACCAAGGGCGTACTGCCTTGACCCACCTGGCTGGCAAACGCCCACGTTGCCACCCCATCAGCCGCGCCGACCGTTTGGAGATCGCCAGCCCCAAGCCCGTGCCGCCGTGCTGACGCGTGGTTGAGGCATCTGCCTGCTCGAATGCTCTGGAACAGACGCCCCATCTGCTCTTGCGTCAACCCGATGCCTGTGTCACGGACAGCGAAGTGCACCAATTGGCCTTTGTCGTCCGACTCCTGCACGCGCGCCGTGATAGCTATCTCGCCGCGCTCGGTAAGCTTCACGGCGTTGTTGCAGAAGTTGATCAGGATTTGTCCCGGTCGCAGCGGATCGCCCTTTGGGATGCGCATATGCGACCGTCGAGTCGACCTGGAAGATCAACTCCAGCCCCTTGGCCAGAACGCCTTCTCGGTGATCAGATCGCTAACGTTTTCCAGAACCTTCTCGAGATCGAAGTCGATGGTTTCGATGGTGAGCTTGCCGGCCTCGACCTTGGAGAAGTCGAGGATGTCGTTGATGATGCCGAGCAGGTGCTGGCCGGCGTTGCTGGATCTTCGCGACGTAGTCGCGCTGCTTCGGCGTCAGCTCGGTCTTGCAGCGCGAGGTGCGACATGCCGATGATCGCGTTCATCGGCGTGCGGATCTCGTGGCTCATGTTGGACAAGAAATCGACTTAGCCTTGGTGGCGGTTTCGGCTGCATCCTTGGCAACGGCCAACTCTGCCGCCTGCGCCTGCGTGTGCTCCAGCAGTGCTTGCGGTTTCGCGCCCGGCCGGCCGGTCCGGCAATTGTGGTGTTTAGCGCCACCGTGGGTAAAAAGCGCATCCGAGCAGCGTCTGCTGTGCGTTCCGAAACAGGGACTGCTGTAGCCAGCTCAGCTAACTGCGATGACAACGCTCTGCTTTGAATGACCGGCAAGAAGAACACGCAGGCCGGTTCCACCGTTCCCCACACTCCAGTGGCGATCTTCAGTGGCTTGTCAGCAGAGGCCACGATCTTCAGGGTTCGCCGTTCCTCGGCGGCTTGTCCAACCAGTCCCTGGCCCAGTGCGTATTCGCGGGGCTCTGTCGCAACTTCAGTTGCAAAATGCGCCAATCCGCGTAAAGCGGTGATGTGGCCCTTGTCTCCCAGATACAGCGCGCCAAAGAGCAGGTCGAAATTTTCCGAGCAAGCCTGACGGTAGCGCATTGCCAAACCGGGAAAGTCCTCGGCCAGTTGCAGCCGATGTGTCATGTCTGACACTTGGGCCTTAGTCCAGGCCTGGGTCTCGCGTTCGCGAGCCGCGACCTGCGAGGTCACGCAGGCGCGCGGCTCATCTCGCCGATCTCGTTTGGACGATTCTGGGTTGCCAGCCGGCTGGCCAGCCGCCCTTGTGCGACGTCAAGATGCGGCGGCGGAACGCTGGAAATCACTTGGACGACTTCCACCTGCACAATCGACAGCGCGATCGCGAAAGGGAGATCAACAGACCCAGGAGTGATGACTACCCACGTGGTTCTGATCGTTCGCATCGTGCTGGCCGTCAGTTCGACGGATTGCTGATCAACTCGGCTGTGCACAACCTGCTCCAGCCCACAACACCGCTCTGAGGTCGCTGACCATTGTTGGGTCATAGACCTCAGCGCATGAGCTTCACATTGCCTTGCCATCTTGCTGCTGCGCCACTGAGTGGCGCGCGCTGCTGCCCGGGAGTCGGCGGCTACCTGATCAAGAGTGCCGCGGCCGCAGTGATCTCTCCAGAGGTCGAGGTCTGGATTCTCGCGCTTGGCCTTCGTCCATGGAGTGCGCGTGGAAATCGGTAGCCGTGAGCTGGTCGATATCGCCGTCGATCACCACTCATCCTGTCGGGATCGAGTTCAGCGATTTCGCCCATGAAGATAATCGAGCTTGTTGTTGTGTGCCTGGGCGAGAGTCAGGTTTTGGAAAGCTTTGACGTCCTTGTCGGGAATACCACTGTAACGAGCGTCGATGGTGTATGCGGTCGAAGAATACAAAACCGCGATGATGACCGACCAAGATCGCAAGCGGCAAGAGAGCGATGAGGACTTTGTGCGGATTTTGAAGTTTATAGCAGACTCATCTCTGCGATCCTCCCCTAAATACGCGGGTTAGCTCGCCGAAGAAGTGCTGCAGCTCGGCGACCTTTATGAGCGCGCGGCAGCATGGGTAACGTTGGGACTGGTATTTTCGTGGGGGCCAGATGGCTCTCGCTCCCCCAGCACACGGTAGTCCGCCGCGGTCAGTAGCCGCTTGGTGCAGTGAAACAGCCAACCGCTAGGTCAGTAATCGCCACCTCACTCGCGCCCCCAAAGACTGGGGTTTGAAAGCCCACCTCAGGCAGTTAGAAGTTGGAACTCCAACGTCGCCGAGACGTAATAGGCCCGGTATGACGGCTGGTCTACACCCAGAAACAAGTACCGCGCTGCCGATGTGTCACCCACCTGGAAGTAAGGGTAAAACGGAATTGCGCCGTTAGGGCTTAGGACCGGTGTGGGAGACGTCGTGCTGTCGATCGTCTGAATCGGACACCCTGGTACGGGTGTAGATGAAGGTGCCGGACTCATGCAACCTTGATATTGCGTCATGGGTGACGTCTGGAAATCCTTGTTGTCGAACTGTTGGTAGCGGAACTCAACCTTCGGCATAAGGTTTCGGGTGAGCTTGTATTTGAACACTGCGACAACCTCGTGATTGCGGCTGACACTCTCCGGGTAGTTGGTGGCGGCCGTAGTGCCGACCAGAAGAAACCGACAAAAGGAAGTGGACGAATTCGAACAGTCCGTGCCGGCGCTGGGATCGATCCCGTTAATCCCTAGGAAACGCGACAAAGTGTCAGAGTGCCCTGCCGAGAGTGAATAGTAAGTGGTGAGATACATCTTCTTGCCAAAATAGGTATCCGCACCCACTGTCCAGATGTCAACCTTTTCTGGAGTGGTGCTCTCCCAATCGTTATTGGCGGTATCGCAACCCGCGCACGTCAGAATGTCCAGGCCGGTGTCGGCGGGCGTGCGATTCCGCGAGATCATCCTTCTGTAGTTGTGCTCGCGAGAGTACTCGGCAAACAACGACACCTGCGGCGAGAGGTGAAGTCTGCATCGAGACCGTAGTTGTAGGAAATGTCCTTCAGGATTCCGTAAAGATAGTAAGGACTGGTCGTGGCTGCCGCACCCGTAAGGAAATTTAGAGCGGTCGAGCTGTTGGTGTTGCCTCGTTGGTTGTAATCGTCCTGGAGTGGTTCCGCCGAAGGCGGAAAAGCTTAGTCTGTCGGAAAGATCGTATTCGATCAGCGCGTCACCGCGGTTTCGCACCCGGTGTGACTCGTCGAATCTCCGACTGCAACGCTGGTCGGCAGTAAAAGCCAGGCTACTGCTGTTGCATTCAATCAAGGCACCAGTCGCTGGATCGTTAGATTGGTCATCCTGGTATGCATCAGGGTTGCGAACGGAATGTCGATACGAAAGCCGTAGCAGTAAAGGTCTCTTCCAGTGCGCCACGTCAACCGCTCCTAAAAATGTCTGCTCCACGGAATGTTCCACGTCGCGATGAGAGCGATCCATCCATTCCACCTGATAGCCGAGCTTTGCGGAACTCTTCTTCGCAAAGAACCAGTTTCCGGTTAATTCGAAATTCTTACGATTGAAACCAAAGGAGTGTTCTCCTCTCCGCTCGCCAGGACTTGAGGCATCGCCTTCAGCCGGAGTGAACGTGTGCACCGGAGTATTGTTGTTGTAGTCATAGTGACGATAGCCCGCTTTGACCTGGAAGCTTCTTCCATGGCAGGCTGACGAGTGTGAAGTTCATCGCCAGGGTTTGCTTGCTGCCTTCGAGGTTTGCTGCGGGCAGCGACGCCGTGGTCGTACACGAAGCCTCCGGGGTGCCCCACACCCGGTAATCGCCTTCGTTGGTCGTGTATGGCAAGAACCGTTCGTCCTGGCGTAACCAGCCAGGGCTTACGATCGCCTGCAGGCGCATATACCTGGTCAGGTTCGTTGCGGCAGCCAGAGCCAGATAATGAGCCTGGTTGCTGGGATACAAGCTCGAGCGGCCACTCGTGGGATTTTTGACTTCTGCGCCCACCGGCTGTGTGAGCACAAACGGGTTGTCCCAGGTCATGGACGGAATGTTTTCTTGCAGGAAGGAACCTCGGTAGGCTGCCTCAACTCCCCAATCACGTCTTGCCGTAGTCCACGCCAACACGCACAAGATTATTGAAGTAGCTGATCGTCTCGGGAAGCTCGACTCCAAACCCGGAGGTAGCGCTGGCGCTCGGACTGGAGTTCATGATCAGCCCAATGGGACGAGTAGCCGTTCTGGCTCTCGCGCCAGTACATCCCATTCAGATTGAGATTGGAACTAAGGTCGTAAGAGGCAGATATCGTTCCTGACTTTGCGGGTGATGCTGGGAGTAATGAAGTTGAAATTTGTTACCACGCCTTGCTGCGCGTTCGCTACCGGTGCCGGCAATCAGAGACGGGAGGTTGGTAGGGCGCTGGCCTGTAGCGTCGATCGGATTGCTGCCGGAAAGCTCCACACACCCGGCGAGGTTTCGAACAAACAGTGTCCGCGTTGTGTTGCTGTAAACGTGGGGAATTTCGTCGTATCGGAACTGGAACTTGAACTTGCCGTACTGCCCGAACGTGACCAGGTAGCTCTGGTCACGATAGAGGGTCTTCTGCGATTGCACTCTTACATAATTGTGCGACCCGAGGAGATTGTCGAACGTGGCATCGAGTTTGCGGACGAAGAGCCCGTTGCGCAGATCGCGATATTCTTCATATTTCGAAGTCCGTAACAAGGGATTGAACCCAGTTCCGCAACCCAGACAGCCGGGAGCGATCGACGGGTTACCCGACGCAGCCGGCCCCCGGGGCCGAGCATTAAGTCAGGCCGTCCATAGACATCGCCCCACCGGTATCGCACTCCGAACTCGACGACATTCGTCTCGGAAGGCTTATCTTCTGCGGACTTTTCTGTGCCGTGGGTTTGTCCTGCGCAAGAACAGCCATCGAGAGCAGCAGGAGAGCAACAGTCAGCATTCACAAACGGACTGATGCGTTTGCGATTTCATTTCGCTCTCCTTCCTCAGCGCAGGAACGCGTTGCCCGAGGGGTGATTCGACCCGTGAATCGCTGAATGGCAGTTTGTAGCAGCCGCGATTGAAGTCGCGGACCGAATTGAGCAGGGTTGGAGTCGTTGGGTGCCGACTCTGTGACGTGACAGGAATCGCACACCCGCGGCATCCGCATCTTTAGCAATTGCGGGTTGCTGGAGCCGTGCGCTTCATGGCAGTTAACACAGTTCTCCATCACAGGCGGATGCTCCCACAGGAACGGGCCACGCCGTTCGGTGTGGCAAGCTCAGGCAATTCTCATTCACTGTGGTCTGCCGAAGCTGGCTGGGATTGGGCGTGCCATGAGGGTTATGGCAGCTCGTGCAGGTCACTTTGCCTTCCCGGTACGGCATGTGCGAGGAGCGTTGCAACTGTGCTCGGCGCATTTGGTGACACCGAAGGCAAAGTTCAGGTTGAGTTTCTTTAAGACTTGCGTTTTCCGTAAGCGGTGTGTTGAAGCGTGACTCATCGGACAAGGGAGGATGACGTTCCTGATGCGCCTGGTGGCAATCGACGCAAGCCATGGCCCGCGATTCGTGCGGGCTTCCATCCAGAACAACTGGTTTTTGCGGGAGTGGCATTGCAGAGCAGGCGAAGTTTTTCTCGGCCACTGTGTTCTTGGAATCTTCAGTGAAGCGAACCGGAATCGTATCCTTGGTACCACCTGCCTCGACGTGTGTACGGCCAGGACCGTGACACGATTCGCAACCGTGAGCCTCGTCGGGAGTGTGCGGATGCGCCATCGCTTTTCCCATCGCTGTTCTTGTTGAAGCGTCGGCCCTGATCCTCGTGACAGGTAACGCAGGTATCGCTACCGACATAATCGCCATCGGCTTTGGCGTTAGCGGCTCTTAACCTCTTGTGCGGGTGAGGCCGCCTGATCCTGAGTCTGGTTCGCATCAGCGGCTGCGGGCGGAATCGATGTTGCAGGATTCGATTGCGCCGACGTCGTAATGACCGCAAAGCCCAGCACCGCCGTGATCAATACTGCTCGTGTCCAAGTCATAGGCCTAACCAGCCTCCTTCCGGGCGAACAATTCAACTTCATTCAAAAGTACATCTGTCGACACTGAGTCATGGTGGCCTGTAGACAGACACATACATCGGGCATTTGGGCCTTCGTGAGTCTATTCACCGCTGTAAACGGCAACAGCCAATGCCAGGGCAAGTCGCATGACTATTCAACCTACTTGAGAGTCTTGATGTATTCGGCAATCGCTTTGGCTTGCTCGTCATTTAGCCCGGCGATGGCCTTGTTGTGCGGCGGCTTACTCCCTGACTCGCCTTTTGGTTAGGTGATCCACGACTTGATCTACTTCCAGCTTTGTTCCTTTGAGCTGCTGGGGACTTTATCGCGGGCTTTGCCTTCACCATTAGGACCGTGGCAACCTGCGCACTTCGTCTTGTAAAGAGCCGCTCCGTCATCCGCCGCCCACGAAGCCAAAGACGCAACCAATAAGACAGCGGCCAATTTAGCGACATACTTGCTAGTTCATACGAACTCTCCTCCTTATTTGAAAGATTCATATCGCCCTTCCGTCATCATCTGCAGATCATCAAAGTCATTGTTTCTGGAGTTTCGATATCCGCTCTGCGAGGTTCCGAGTGTTTTCAAGATTTCTGGTGACGCCTCATCCATGGCGAGTGGCTCATGGCAACGTGTTGCAGTCCTGAGTGATCGTCTTACCCTCGCCGGCCGTGTGAGAGCCGTCATGACATCGGAAACACCCTGGGAAGTCCATGTGGCCCAGGTTGTTCGGATAAGTACCCCCATGACACCTTCAGATCCGGGAAAACGTTGCGGTTATAGATCGCAAGAACCGGCTCGGCCAGCCTCGTGAATGTCTGTGGATCGATTTGCGTATAGGTCGGGATAGTTCTGCTGATAAAAACTAACTAGCGCCGTCGGCAATTTCGCCGTCGCTTCCGCGCTTGTCGCATAGTTTGCCTTCAGTAACTCCAAACCCTTCTTCTTGACGTAGGGTAGAGTCACGGGGAGTTCACCAAGCGCGAGCGCTTTGTCCAACGCTCGTTCTGGCAACTCGAAGGTATGTGTCGGACGGTTATGACAGTCCACGCACTCCATGTCGAATTGTCGGAAGTGCCTTGGCCGAATCCGGCGGCGTTTCGGGACTGACGAAGGTTCGGACATCGCCCGTGTCCGTATTCCGGTATTCAACCCACGGAATGGTCTGACGCTTCGCGTCGGCCGCCGCAAAACGGATGTGAACTCCTGGACCAAAGTGCGCGCCGTGAATTCCGGAGATCCGGTTCCCACCCACCAACATCAGAAGAACGGTGTCCGATCGTGTGTTTGCTTCGTCGTCGGCATACTTGCTGAATACGCGCAGACGCACACCACCGAACTTCCGCGGCCAGTGGCATTTCTCGCAGGTTTCTCTGGCGGGTACAAGGCGATTGCTTTCCAGAGCAGAAGGAATTGGCCTGGGATGGCTATTGAACACCGTCTCGATGAGCTGACGAGTTCCGCTTGTCTTGCTGGCTGACCCAACCGGCTGCACCTGGCGCCACATGACACTCGACGCATTCGACCCGGGAGTGAGGTGAATTCTGATAGGCGGCTAGCTCCGGGTTCATCGTGTGACAGGTCCCTCCACAGAATTGTGGTGTCTCCATGTGCTCGATTGCCCGATAGGTGACTCTGGGTTCCAATCAGAATATTCAAGAGTGTTGTTGCACCGAAAAACCAGGCGAGGCGGCGCAGCGCCAACCTACGATCGAAGGTCTCCTCGGCCAGTTCTCCGCGAATCTGGCGCTTGCTCAGGTACACACCGACCGGAATCAGCAGCAACCCAGTGAAGAAAATTGCTGGAATAACGAGAAAGACGACAATGCCGACGTAGGGATTATCCGCATGGCCGCGAATCTGCTGTGGCAGCACAAAGAGCCACGAGATCAAAGCCGTCGCGACCAGGGCCACACCCAGCAGACTCAGCCAGTGTTGAGTTAGCAGGAACCATGCCGGCCTTTGCTTGTGTCATTCATAGACCACGGAACCACCCACATCTGGAGTGAAGGGAGTGTAAGTGGCTCTCGCGGGACAACCACACTGGCAAAACTGTCAGTTTCCGTCGCGGTCAGACTCCGACTAGCATCACGCACAAGATTGGGGCCACCCAGTGGATCGAACGTGTCTTTAGACGCAAGGGAACGGCGCTCGTTGTTTCACTTCGTCTTAAGCAAGGCGGTCGGACTCGGTATCTATGGATGGGACTGGCAATCAGGGAATCAAGAGTGAGGCCCAGAGTCAGATGGAAGATCATCCGGCGATAAACGGCCCAACAGGAATCAACCGCCGAGAGTGGATAAGAGCCGCCGTGGGCGGTAGCGTTGGACTTGCGCTCGATGGCCTTCTCGATTTGCCTACGGTGAGGGCCGCCACACAACAAGTTAAAGCTCGCAAATGTGAGCGAGTTCACGACCTCGTGCAACTTCTGCTCGTGCGGGTGCGGCATGATCGCCGCCGTCCGCGACGGCAAGCTGATTGACGATGGAAGGCGACTACGACCACATCGTGAACCGCGGGTCGCTGTGCGTCAAAGGCATATCCATGTTCGCGACGCACGCCTCGCCGAACCGGCTCACGACGCCCCGCTACCGGGCGCCGGGCAGCGACCACTGGGAGGACATCTCCTGGGACGACGCGATCGCGCGGGTCGCGCAGAAGATTCGGAAGACGCGCGACGCGACCTGGATCGCCACCGAGAAGGTCGGCGACAAGGAGGTTCCGGTCAATCGGACGGACGCGATCGGCTTCCTGGGCGGCGCGCAGAACACGAACGAGGAGTGCTACCTCTTCCAGAAGGCGGCCCGGCTGCTCGGCCTGGCTTACGTCGAGCACCAGGCCCGACTTTGACACAGCCCCACGGTCCCCGGTCTGGGGGCCTCGTTCGGGAGGGGCGCGATGACCAACCACTGGATCGACCTGCAGAACTGCAAGACGATCCTGGTGGAAGGCAGCAACGTGGCCGAGAACCATCCCATGGCCTTCAAGTGGATCCGGAAGGCACAGGAGAACGGGGCGAAGATCATCCACGTCGATCCGCGATTCACCCGGACCTCCGCGGCGGCGGACGTGTACGCGCGCATCCGGCCCGGCACCGACGCGGCGTTCCAGAACACGATGATCAACCACATCCTCGTCAACAAGCTGTACGACGAGGATTACGTCACGACCCACACCAACGCCCTTTTCCTGGGCGATCGAGGCGTTCGACTTCAAGGACGGCGGTCTTCAGCGGGTTCGACGCGGAGCACCACAAGTACCACACCGAGAGCTGGGGATACCAGCTCGATGCGAAGGGAAAGCCGCGTGTCGCCGAGAGCCTGGATGACCCGCACTGCGTCTTCTCGCGCCTGAAGACCTTCGTCTCACGGTACACGCTGGAGATGGGCGAGCGGATCACCGGCATTCCGGCCGAGCAGATCCGCCAGATCGCGGAGACGATGGCGAAGAACCGTCCGGGATCCATCCTCTACGCGCTCGGGATGACCCAGCACACGACCGGCGTGCAGGGGATCCGGTCGTTCACGATCCTGCAGCTCCTGCTCGGCAACATCGGCAAGCCGGGCGGCGGCGTCAACGCGCTGCGCGGCGAGCCGAACGTGCAGGGCGCGTGCGACATGGCGGTGCTCTACAACTACATGCCGGGCTATCTCAACTCTCCGTCGAACGCCGAGCCGACCATCTACGACTACGTGCGCAAGAACGGGATCGCCGACAGCCGGTACCTCGTCAACACGCTCAAGGCGTTCTTCGGGGACGCGGCCACCGCCGAGAACGATTACGCCTATGCCTGGCTGCCCAAGCGGAACGCTTCCAAAGGACTACGGGACCCTGCCGATGTTCGAGGATGCCCTCGCCGGGAAGCTGAAGCTCCTCTGGATCGTCGGCCAGAATCCCGCGGTCACCGTGCCCAACCTCAAGCTGACGTTCGACGCGATGGCGAAGCTCGAGACGCTCGTGGTCCAGGAGATCTGGGAGACCGAGACCGCGGCGTTCTGGCGCCGGCCCGGCGTCGACCCGAAGTCCATCTCCACCGAGGTGATCCTGCTGCCCGCGGCGTTCTTCATGGAAAAGAACGGAACCATCAGCAACTCGGGCGGCATGGTGCAATGGCGCCACGCCGCCGTGAAGCCTCCGGGGCAGGCCAAGCCCGACGGCGAGATCGTGGACCTCGTCTTCCGCGCGGTGCGCGATCTGGTCAAGGACTCGAAGGAGCCGAGGGACGAGATCATCCGGAAGGCCTTCTGGACCTACACCACGGCCGAGGACGTCCTGCGCGAGATCAACGGGTACGCCCTGCGCGACAACCCGGAGACCGGCCTCAAGGCGGGCGATCTCGTCCGCAAGGTCAGCGATCTTCGGGCCGACGGTTCCACGTCGTCCGGCGCGTGGATCTACGCGGGCGTCTTCGCCAACGGCGAGAACCTCTCGAAGCGCCGCGACTCGCAAACGGATCCGGGAGGTCTCGGCCTCTATCCGGGTTTCGGGTGGACCTGGCCCAACAACATGCGCATTCTCTACAACCGAGCGTCGTGCGATCGGCACGGCAAGCCCTATCCGGGCTCGAAGCCCATCGTCTGGTGGGACGAGAAGGCCAAGCGCTGGACGGGATACGACTTGCCGGACGTCCCCGTCCCGACCGACGGACCGGACACGCCGAACGGCCAGCGGGCCTTCCACCTGGGCGCCGAGGGCGTCGGGCGCCTCTTCGCGGCCGTCTACTCGGACCCGGACGAGAAGCATCCGGGATATCCGCGCGACGTGGCCTACGTGCCGAAGGACGGCCCGCTGCCGGAGATGTACGAGCCTGTCGAGAGTCCGGTGGAGAACGTCCTACACCCGAAGCGTGAACCACAACCCGCTGCTCAAGTATCCGCGCGTCAAGTCCTACCAGCCGATCGGTACGGTCGCGGAGTTTCCCTACGTGCTCATGACATCGACCGTGGCCGAACACTGGTGCGGCGGCTCGACGACAAGGAACATTCCTTGGTTGAATGAAGCTCGTTCCCGAACCGATGCTAGAAATGCCGGAAAGCCTTGCGCAAAAGCTATCGTTGAAAACGGGAGACTGGGTGAAAGTGTCTTCGGCCCGCGGCGAACTTACGGTGAAAGCCGTGGTCACACCCAGAATGAAGACGCTACAGGTCGACGGACGCGAGAGTTACCGTCGTCTGGATGCCATACAACTGGGGCTATAAGGGGCTTTCGACAGGCCCGAGCGTGAACCACCTCACGATCGATGCCGTGGACCCTGGCGCCGGAACTCAGGAGACAAAGGCCTGCCTGGTCAATGTGGTCAAGGCACGCGGCCCTTCCGCACGAAGTATCCGAGGCTCGAACGAGGAGAAGATCATGACGCAGCTTGCAGCCGAGACCCCGATCAAGACCACGCTGGTCGACATAACCAAGTGCATCGGCTGTCGCGCATGCCAGGTTGCCTGCAAGCAGTGGAACGATCGCGAAGGGGAAGAGACCGAGTTGGATTTCAATCTGGGTTTTCAGAACCCTACTACTCTCAGCGCAAATACTCTCACCCTGATCACCTTTCATGAGCTACCCGACGAAAAGGCTCCTGGAGGGTTGCACTACCTCTTCACCATGCGGCGTTGCTTGCATTGCTTAGAGCCAGCGTGTGCTTCGGCCTGTCCGACAACGGCCCTCGATCGCCGGTCCGATGGGCCCGTCATCTACGATGCGAACAAATGTATCGGCTGCCGATACTGCATCTGGGCGTGTCCTTGGGGGTACCCACAGCGGAGTGGGACTCGCTTGCCCCGAAAATACAGAAGTGTACTCATTGTGCGGACCGCTCCGACCAGCCCGTTCCCCTGGCCCGCAACGGGCAGGCACTCAACCTCGAGGAGAGCAGGCTATACCGCGAAAACATTGTCACACCGGCTTGCGTCAAGGCTTGCCCGGCGGATTGTCTGCGGTTTCGGGATCTCGGGACGAAATTCTTCAGGAGGCACACAACCGCATTTCCGCCCACCCGAAAAGTATGTGGACCATATTTACGGAGAAAAAGAGGCGGGCGGCACCAGCGTATTGTACTTGTCCTCCGTGCCCTTCGAGAAACTCGGATTCCCTGATGTTGGCACCAAGGCGTATCCGCGATTCTCCAAAATGGCTTTGCATGCCGTACCCCCAGCGGTGTTGGCTGTGGGCGCCTTGCTGGGTGGGGCTTATGCCTTCTTGAAACGCAGGACATCCGCAATGGCCAAGGGCCGAGTGGAAATGCCGCGCACTGAAGACCAAGGCCATCACATCGAGTTCGAATCCCTCCAGCATCCGCTGTTCACTCCGTTCAATTGGATACTTCTAGCGCTCATCGCATTCGGCGTCGTTTCACTCATCGCCCGACTCGCCTCTGGGCCTTGGCGGCAGCACGCATCTGTCCGACACCTACGCCTGGGGACTTTGGATCGTCTTCGACCTGGTCTGGATCGCGGTAGCCGCTGGCGCGTTCGCGACCGCCGGGTTCATTTATGTCTTTCAGCGAAAAGATCTCTACTCCATGGGCCGGTCGGCCGTATTGCTGGGACTGTTGAGCTACTCCTTTGTTACGGTCACTCTGATTGCAGATCTCGGATTGCCCTGGCATTTCTATCAGCTCGGCCTCGCAGGCTCCCGAACAGTCGGCGATGTTTGAAGTGTCGGTGGTGTGTAGGGCTCTACGTCACGATCCTGCTCATCGAGTTCCTGCCGGTTCCCCTTGAGCGCTGGGGACTCCAGAAAGCGATGTATGAGTGGCGACGCTGGTCCGACGCCTACGTGGCGTTTGCCCTTACGATGTCTTCGTCTACTTGCTCTCGCGACAACTGGTGTACGCGGTGTTAAGTGCAGTCGTGTTTTCTTTTCTCGCATGGGCCTTCCGGGCAAGGGGATAAAAAGCTGAGCCTATCATGCTGGCCATCGCTGCGGTGACGCTCTCCACGATGCACCAGAGTTCCCTCGGATCGTTGTTTCTGCTGATGCCGGACAAGCTTGCCCCGCAGTGGTGGTCTCCCGTGATGCCCATCTCTTTCTTCTTCGTCCGCGATCGCCGCGGGCACGTCTCTGATTGTCCTGATTGAGATGTGGATCGCGAAGGGTGGAAGCGTCCACTTCGGGTAGATCAACTCGGCAGCAATGGGTAAGATCACCTTCTGGTCTGCTCCTGGTCTATCTGATCTTCCGTCTCGGTGATATGGCAGTTCGAGGCCAGTTCGCCGATGCATTTTCCGGGAGCATGGGGGCGCATCTTCGCAACCGAGATTGTGCTCGGTGGGCTTGTTCCGTTGGCCCTACTTTCCCGGCGCCTCGCGGCGAACACGCCCCGCGCTTCTACTCGCGGGCACCCTTCTGACCGCGATGGGCGTGACCTTCAACCGCGTGAACGTAGTTCTTTTTGCCATGCACTTGAAAGGGCCCATGCCTCAAGTCGCACCAGCGTACTATTCTCCATCAGTCTTCGAGTGGGGTATCTCGGTTGGACTCATCGCCGCAACGATATTCCTCTTCGGGCTTGGCGCCAGACTCATGCCGCTACTCCCGAAGCACGAAGCCACCCAGGAGACTGATTTTCATGACTCGGGATGTCTGGTTGGCAAAGCATCCGTATCTCCAACGAGTGGCAGATCTGCAAGCGCTGGTCGATGCCGCGGTGGCTGAGGATCCCCATTCCCGGTGCTGGTGTTCCAAGCTGGGATGACTACATTAGCGACTTTCATGCCGGCATACCACTGCTGCTGAGCTCGCATGGTTGCGATCGACTTTCGCGACGTGGAGAGGGTTCTAACGTCGCTGATCGAAGCGTTGGCCTTCGAAACCCTTGCCGGGAAAACTGGCCCAGGATAGCCGAACTCTGCAACCCAACTGCATGGCGACCACGATTCTCCCCGAAGAGCCTTGGCTTGGCTACTCGACAAGCAACTCGTTCACACCCACGAACCCGGCCTGCTTCGTTACCTCGGGATGGAGCAGTGCTGGCTCGTTATCTCCGCCCGGTAGTGGACGCATTCAGCGACTGGCGTGACGAGGAGCGCTGGCTCCGCCCTACTGCCCCACTTGTGGATCGCTCGCCGCCATGGCTCAGTTGGTCGGCACTGATCCGGGACGCCTCCGATTTCTCTCGTGCGGTTGTTGTCGCTCACGTTGGCGCTACCGGCGAACCGGTTGTCCGTTCTGTCAACGAGTAGACGATCGCCGACTTGCAGTCGTGGCGGTTGAGGGAGAGTCTGGCCTGCGGATCGACTACTGCGATGCCTGCGGCGGATATGTCAAGACTTATGAGGGACAGGGGAACGAGTCTGTGCTCCTGGCTGACTGGACTCTCGCTTCACCTCGACATTATCGCTCGTGATCGCGGACTTATGCGGTGTGCGTGGGTCGCTGTATCACACTATAACTCCCTTTTAGTTCTTGAGACGACTGCAGGGACAGGAGGTGGGGGCATGATTCAGCTCTACCATCGTCAGGGGAGACCTGTTCGCAAAGAAGCTCTGGGGCTTAGAGGGGCCAGTTTGAATCCAGGCTCTAATTGTTTTGTTTGCGTTGCGGGGCGACAAATCCCCTTTTGATTGCGGTCAGCTCGGCACGATGAAACCGATGAACCTCGATTCCTCGACTGATGAGAGCCGCCAGCAAATCGCCTAGCACGGCCACGCTCAGGGAGCAATTTCCCGCATCGCGTCCTACGCGCCCTGGGTCGCCATTCGAACAGATGCGTTGTTCAGACGCTAACTGTCCAAGCCGGGACAGCCAGCGTATCCAGCCGGTTCGAGCTGGCTGTGTCGCATGGTGGACGATGCGCTCAGCGACTTGAGCGGAGAGACTCCCTTACTCATGACGCTTGCTGATAATGCCTGGCGGGTTGTCTGCCGGATACTGTCAAAACGTCCGTGGGGGATCCTGGCACTCTTCTAAGTGTGACTGCACCGCTCGTGATTGGATGTTGAGCGCAATACGACGCTCGGAAGACCGCGTCTTTCAGTTCTCTTCTAAAGGCAACCAGAACGTTGCTCTTGCGCAACGACTGTGCGGCGCCGGAGTGTGCCATACTTTTGTGTTTTGCATCCACCAACTTCTCGGTCTTATCGAGGCTCGAGGCGCCACTGGATAAGATGAAGGAGATTGCTTGGCTACGCCCTCAATCCGCATACTGGTAGTAGACGATTTCGAACCTTTTTCGGCGGCTCCTCTGCTCGACACTTCGGGACAACCTGGAATCACCAACCATCGTCGAAGCATCGGATGGACTGGAAGCGGTCGAGCTGGCGCAGATCCTGCACCCGGACTTGATTCTGCTGGATATTGGACTCCCGAAGCTTAACGGAATCGAGGTCGCGCGGAGAATTCGTAAACTGGTCCCGCAAACTGAAGATTCTATTTGTCAGCCAAGAACTGTCCGTCGAAGTCGTGCAAGCGGCTTTCAGTGCAGGTGCATCGGGCTACCTCGCCAAAATGGATGTGGGCAGCGAAGTGACAACCGCTGTGAAGTCCGTTCTTCGAGGCGAGCGGTTTGTGGGGAGCAGATTTGCAGGGTATGGCTTCACCTGCGGCTTCAGATGCGCGAAACCCGAAGCGCCCGGGACAAAGATGCTTTCGTGCCTTTGCAACCGCAAGACATAGAGATCGTTCACCACCACGAGGTGGGCTTCTATTCCGATGATGCCAGTCTTCTGGATGGGTTCACTCAGTTCATCGGGACCGCATCTCAAGGCCGGGAATGCTGTGATTGTGGTCGCGACTGAGTCACATCGAGACAGCCTTCTTCTGAGATTGCAGGCCAATGGCTTGGACGTTGCCGACGATATTGAGCAAGGTAGATACATCTCGTTGGATCCTGCCGAAACGCTCGCGACGTATATGGTCAACGGCATGCCTGATCCAATTCGATTTTCGAAAATCACTGGCGATCTGATTCGTGAACGCCGCTAAGGCGGCGAAGGGTGAGCCCTGCCGCGTTGCGGCTTGCGGAGAATGTGCTCCCCTTTGTGGGAACAAGGTATGGCGGAGGCGGCGATTCGGCTGGAACATCTCTGGAACGAGATAGCCAAATCATACGATGTGGATGTTTTCTGCGGGTACCCACTGGGTAACTTTCAGGCCGGAAGCAGCAGCTACATATTCGCCAAGATCTGTGCAGCACATACCGCCGTTCATTCCCGGTGAAAAAGACAGAGAGTCTTGCCCGGCCCTGCGAATTGCTATCCAGCCAAGCTGGTCTGGAACCGTGGTGCCGCCCGCCGGCTGCGATGTCATAGAAAGCTCTTCTTTTTTTCACCAAATGGATTCTTTCGCGCATGCTGATGAGCCAGCCGCGCCCGCTGAGGGCACTTTGCTGGTCAAAACCAGCGCTGCGGTCACCGACAGTGAGCTGAATCTCCGCCGGACGTCCTTCGTTGTTCTCCCGGCCCCGAGTCTCGCAGAACCGATTGGCACCACCAACGCATTCTGGAAAACGCACCCACTTCCTGCAAGTCAATGAGAGTCGCCGAGACTGGTAGTTCTGACAGTGTCACGCTGTGACTCTTGCTAGGTAGCCTAGAATCGCTGTTTTACCAGAGAATCAAAAAGCCTGATCTAATTGACAGTCCCTACGGGACGAACCGTGGCGCGACGTCCCCTTAACAGTCACGTATGTCCAATTCGATTCAGTCGCGATTTTTCCAGGATCGATGCGGCTACCCGCGTTCAACGTTTCACGTTCCCGCGCTTCCCATTGTTTTTACATTATTCGTTCTGCTCCAGAACACTCTCCTGGCGCAAGCTCCAGAGGGAACCATCCGAGGAGTAGTCAGGGATATTACCGGCGCTGTCGTGACGAAAACGACTCTCCGAGTCAGCCAGCCGCAGTTTGGGGGCGGGCGGGTCGTGGGGACGAATGTTAACGGCCAGTACTACATAACCAATCTCGAGCCCGGCGATTACGAGATCGAGGCTTTTGCTCCTGGCTTCAATACGGAGGTGCAGAATGTCAGGCTGCTTGTCGGGGACCAGTTGACGGTCAATTTTCAGCTGCATCCGGGATCGGTCCACGAACGAGTCCTAGTAAGCGGTCAAACATCTGGCGTTAACACCAGCGAATTCGCCGTAAACGGCAGTGTGAGTCAGGTTCAGATTCAGAACCTGCCGCTTAATGGGCGCAACTTTCTTGAACTGGCGCGCCTCGAGCCCGGCGTAAGCGTCGTGTCGGTAACAAATCCCGGCGCCTTCGCCAACAACTATTCGCGTGTCTCCATAGCGGGAGCTCAATACTCTGCTGACCCAGGTTTCGGTCGATGGGGTGGCAGTGAATGATCGCATGAATGGGGGAACGTCTCAGAACTTCTCGCAAGAAACCGTGCAGGAGTTTCAGGTCGAGCGATTTAGCTTCGATCCGGCATCAGCGATGAGTGGCACTGGCGGAATCAACATCGTTACTCGCCATGGCACCAATAATCTCCACGGCGCCGCGTTCTTCTTCTATCGAGATCACAATATGGCCGCCTATCCTGGCCTTCGTCGAGACCTCAAGCATCCAGACCCATTTTTTGCGCGGAAGCAGTCGGGTTTCAGACTTGGTGGCCCTCTAAGAAAAGACCGAGTCTTCTGGTTCACGAACTTTGAGCACGACTGGCAAACCGCCGCACTTGCAGTACAGAACAATCACCCTATCTTTTCCAAGCTCGACGTAGTCTATCCCAGCCCGCTTACGTTCAACCAGTTCAATCTACGAGTTGATGGCAAGCTCGACAACGCCAACAGCGCATTCGTCCGCGTCAGCCAAGACAAGAACAACAACGTAGCTCCGGCTTCCGTAGGCATTTTCATGCCTTCGAATTGGGTGTCAAGTCACAATTCCGCTCTTCAGATTGAAGGCGGAGAAACATCAGTCCTTAATTCGCGGATCGTGAATGATCTGCGCTATGCCCACAGTTACCTGCACAGCCATTCTGATCCGGTTACCTCACAGAACTGTGCGGATCCAGTAGTTTGCATTGGCGTGGGAGGACCTGAGATCCTGCCCTTTGACGATCCCGCGTTTCATATTGGGAATCGCCCAAGCTCTCCGCTCGCCATATCCCCAACTACGAACCAGCTGCTCGATGTACTGACCTGGCAACATAACGGGCATCTGCTTCGCCTTGGCGCGGACTGGGAGCATGTTTCTCTGCACGGGTACCGAGGGATCTATGAACCGGCGCAAATCACCTTGTGGGGACCGACAAACCTGCTGCAATCACCGTCGCTTTACAACGCTTTGCCTGCTAGCTTGAGAGATCCCACAGCGCCTCCCCCACGCTGGAAGACATTCTGCAACTGCCATTACGCAGCTTCATAACGGGAATTGGAAACGTTAGTTTCCCCGGACCATACCACTCGGATAGCAGATCTCACAGCAATTTGTGGCGATTTCATGCGCAGGATTCGTGGTCCGTGCGGCGTGGCTTGACTCTGACTTTTGGAGCAGCCTACTCCTATCAGACAAACATCTATAACCAGGATCTGAAACGACCTGCTTATCTCGCTCCCATATTCGGTGGCGACTTGCGACCACCGCATCGCGGCGCCAGTGTGATCGATCCTTCGGCCGGCCTAGCCTGGAATGTGCAAAACAAGGGCAAAACAGTAGTACGTGGCGGCGGCGGTATCTATCACGACAAAGTCTCTTTTTGTGCCCCTTCTCGAGCGTGGCGCGCTCGGACCGTCCGGCAATGAACGCGTTCCGATCGACGGTTCAGTCGTCGGACTTAGTTTTCTAAGCACGCCCACGGCTTTTCGCGGGCAAGATCTGCTTCCACTCCTCCCGACCATACGTTCCACGCTCGCGTCCAAGGTGGGCAATGGAACCGACCCGACGGTGAGCACGGTCCAAGTCATCAAACAGGCTGATCAGCTGTTCGGTCCTGATCACACCACGGCCTACGCAATTCACGTAAATGCGGGGATCCAACAGGAACTGACGCCCAGCCTGACTTTGAGTGCTGACTATGTCATGCGGCGTTACGTGCACATGGGCGGCTTTCAGGGTGTGTTTTCCGTGGATCGAAACCAGTTCAATCGCCCGCGCGTCACCGGAGTGGATCCAAATACTGGTGTTGTCTCTTTTGTCCGCGATCCCGTAATTCCGCTTTGCACACCGGCGCAAGCTGCGGCACTTAACCCACAAGACCAATGTTCTACTGGGGCCATCACTGTCTATGGCGGTGATGCGAACTACCGTTATCAAGCACTCCAGGTAAAACTGGACAAGCGATTCTCTTCACGACTGCAGTTCACTGGCAGTTATGCGTTAGCTAAGAACACCGGTTTCGTTGCGGTCACGCAATACAACAATCCCGCCCTCGATTACGGAAATGTCGGCACGCCACGGCACACGCTGATCGTCAGTGGCGTCTACGAAATCCCGGACGTGCATGCTCAATCGCGTATTCTGCGCGGTTTGTTGAACGCGTGGACGGTAGCGTTTATTTCGGAGACTGACAGTGCGCCTCCGCTCGACACCACATTATCGGGACTGGACCTTGACGGTGACGGCATCAGCACGACCTTGCTACCGGGAATCAACGGTCACAACCTGCTCGGACAGGGTCTCAGCCAATCCAAATTGCGAGCTCTGGTGGCGCAATACAACGCGACGGTTGAAGCGCGTACGAGAATTATTACTAATCCCGATGGCACGCAAAGCGTGATCAGGCCGCGTACGCCATTTAATCAGATCATCAGCCCGATCGTGCTGCCTGGAAAGATTTCGGCAGGCGACAGCTTCATCTCGCAGGACGTCCGCTTGACTAAGAAGTTTAATATTAAAGAAAAGGTGACCTTGTCCCTGATTGGCGAGGTCTTCAATCTTTTAACGTCGCAAATCTGACTGGCTATAGCAGTGTGCTGAATCAACCAAATTACGCTCAGCCAAGTGCACGTGCCGGACAGGCATTCGGAACCGGCGGTCCGAGAGCTTTCCAAGTTGCCTCACGTGTGGAGTTCTAGCATGTGTCTTCATCAAAAACAAAGGAAGCTTTGCATTCGGTGCGCTCGTCTCCCCTGGTGATTGTCTTGTCTGTTTCTGGTTTTGCGGCGGATGCGCCTGCCGCTGAACCCCAAAAGGCGGTGTTGGCTCTGTATGGCAGCAGGCCGGACTTACCTGCCAATGTCATAGTAGATGAGATCATACGATCAACTTTAGAGCGAGAACTAGGCCCGCGTCTGGACTTCTACGCAGAGTTTCTTGATACGGCGAGATGGCCGGAAGGTGAGGTCCAAATCGCAGTTCACGATTTTCTTCGCCGTAGATATGCGAAAAGAAAACTCAGTGCGTGATCATTGCGGTCGCCCGGCCGGCAATCAATTTCATGCGCATTTATGGGGATGAACTGTTTCCAGGTGTTCCAATCGTCGCCTACGGAGACTCGGACGCTCTTCGCGATTGGGAACCAGGGCGACCCATTACGGGCGCGCTCGCCAAGGTTGACCTAAGCAGAACCGTAGAACTTATACTCCGCTTGCAACCTGGGACCCGAGAAATACTCGTTATTTCCGGGAGCCTCCGACAGCGACCGATGGCGCCAGTCCGAAGCTCGACGCCAGCTCGATCGGCTTGAGAAAAGGGTGAAGTTGACCTATATGGATGCCGGTAGCCGTGCAGGATTTCGTGAGAACCGTTGCACGGGTTCCCGACGGAACGGTGATTTTGTTTCTTTCCATGTACCAAGATTCAGCGGGAAACAAATTACTTAGCCATGAGGTGCTCGCTCGGATCGCAAAAGAGGCACGGGTTCCCGTCTACAACCAGACTGCCACCAATGTCGGTTTGGGAATTGTTGGTGGGGTTGTTTTCGATCCTGAAATTCTAGGCCGCGAGACCGCGCAACTTACCCTCCGCCTTTTGCGGGAGAGCGCCTTCAAGATCTCCCTGTCCAGGAGAGCAAGTCAACTGTTCCCATGGTCGACTGGAGGCAACTGCGGCGCTGGGGACTCGACGAGAAGCGGTTGCCAGCAGGAACGGTTGTGCGGTTCCGCGAGGCCAGCGTCTGGGAATCCTACAAGTGGTACATGATCGGCGGCGTTGTTCTGATCTTGGCTGAAACGCTACTAATTTTCGGGCTGGTATGGCAGAGGGCAAGGGCAAAACGTGCAGAAACCCAGCTGCGCGAGAGCGAGGGGCGTTTCCGTCTGGTCGCAAATACCGCACCTGTAATGATCTGGACGGCCGGGACGGACCGCAAATGCAGCTACGTCAACAAGACCTGGCTGGACTTCACAGGCCGCCCACTTGAGGCGGAACTTGGCGACGGTTGGGTGGAAGGAGTTCATCCGGACGATTCGAACCGCTGTCTGCAAACTTACACCGAAGCATTCGACCGAAGAGAGTCGTTTGAACTGCAGTACCGGCTGCGGCGAAAAGATGGAGAGTATCGCTGGGTTCTCGACGACGGTGTACCAAGATTCAACCCGGATGGTACTTTCGCTGGCTACATCGGCTCTTGCATAGACATCACGGAACGGAAGCTCGCAGAGGAGAGTCTCGCCACCATTGGGCGCAGGTTGATTGAGGCGCATGAAGCGGAGCGCACCTGGATTGGAAGAGAGCTTCACGATGACATCAATCAGCGCCTCGCGTTGTTAGCGATCGACACTAGAGCGATGGAGTCAGGATGCTTCGACCAATGAAGTCACTGAGCTAGTTCGCCATACCCGGGCGCGTATCACAGAAATTGCCCAGGATGTGCAGGGACTATCCCACCGCTTACATTCTTCGAAACTCGATTACCTTGGCCTGGCCACCGCGGCTAAGAGCTTCTGCAGAGAGCTCTCCGAAAAACTAAGGTTGAGATTGTGTTCCGAGATGCAGGTATACCACACACTCTCTCGAAGGAAGTCTCGCTGTGTTTGTTCCGAGTTTTACAAGAGGGGCTGCAGAACGCCGTGAAGCACAGCGGTGTTCGGAGCTTTACGGTGGATCTCCAGGGCACAGAAGAGTCGATCGAACTCACAGTGGCAGACACTGGAAATGGCTTTGAAGAACAAGAAGCTTTCACTCGCCACGGTCTGGGCTTGATCAGCATGCGCGAAAGGTTGCAATTGGTGAACGGCGAGCTTTCAGTGAAATCGCAACCTGGGGCTGGCACTACGATCCGCGCTCGCGTTCCGTTGAAAACTGACGGATATCGGGCAATGGCTGGATGAGGCACTCCATGAATTTATCCGTGCGCTTGCGCAACGACCTGAATTGCGGAATGTGGGATTCTGGATACAACCGGCAACTAGAGTCTCAGAGTCGGGTTGACGTTGTAAAAGGGGACTCCTTGGAAACATCATCAATCCGGGTTCTCGTGGTCGAGGATTCGGAGGAATTTCGCAAATTTATTTGTTCAATGCTTGGGGAAAGACCGGAATTGCAGATCGTCGGCGAGGACACTGACGGACTACAAGCGCTTCAGAGAGCGGACGAATTGCAACCGGACTTGATTCTGCTCGACATCGGGCTTCCATCGCTAAACGGAATTGAAGTCGCTCGACAAATCCGCAAGCTCTCACCCAAATCCAAAATACTGTTTGTAAGCCAAGAATCTTCTGCCGATGTGGTGCGGGAAGCCCTTGGTACTGGGCGCACATGGGCTACGTCGTCAAGATTGGACGCGGGAAGTGAACTGCTGACTGGGGTGAGCGCTGTTCTTCGAGGCGACCAGTTTGTCAGCAAGAGATTTTCTGGTGAGGATTTCGTCGTTGGCTCGCACGCCGGAGTCTCCGAAGCATCGGCAAACCGACGGTCTGTTGCGAGAAACCCCAGCAAAATATGGAGATCCCTCGCAGCCACGAGGTTGAATTCTATTCTGATGATGCAGCTTTTGTAGTTGGCTTTACTCCTTTCATCGAAGCAGCTCTAGAGGCCGGGAATGCCGTTATCGTGATCGCGACCGAGTCACATCGGAAGAGTCTTCTTCAGAGATTGCAGGAACATGGCGTGGATGTTGCCGCCGCCATCGAACAGGGGCGCTATGTCTCTTTGGATGTTGCCGACACGCTCTCGACTTTCATGGTGAATGATCTGCCTGACGCCGGCTCGATGCCTCAAGGTCGCGGGCGATCTCGTGATGGAAGCCGCGAAAGCGGCGCAAAGGGAGCCTCCGCGTGTTGCAGTCTGTGGTGAATGTGCGCCTATTTTGTGGGCGCAAGGGAAGGCGGATGCGGCAATTCAGGTCGAACACCTCTGGGACGAGATCGCCCGGAAGCACGAAGTGGATATTTTGTGCGGGTATGTGTTGAACAGCTTTCAGCGTGAACAGGAAAGCCACGTCTACGAAAGAATCTGTGCGGAGCATTCAGCAGTTTATTCCCGCTGAACAGGGCGAGGCGTTCGAAGCGGTTAGCTTTCTAATCTCCAAGCCGGCCCACCGGAGTGACGCGCGGCAGAAGTCACCGGAGAAGAGTGACGGTCCCGCCAGGTCAACGAGTGAAATGGCGATTCTTCGCCAAACAATCGGCAACCGCTCCGCGCGGGACTCCATATCCCTGTAAAGACTGACAGATTACAGTTCCTGTAAACAAGCTAAGGTAACTGCCGAGTGGATTTCGGGGATGGCCGCTCAGACTTACATCCCACAAGGTGGACGCAAATCAACCGAAAAGGAGAATCCAAGATGAGGAAGATTTTCCGGGTTTCTTTATGTTTGCTCTTAATCTCCCCGGTATTCGGGTCGCTCGCAAGCGCTCAGCAAACTGCCGCTGAAGAGAAGGCTGCGGCCGACAAGGCTACGGATGACGCCGTTCAATTGCTGCGCCAGGATATCCGTTCAGAGCGGAAAGCAACTGGTGGCTGCCAACCTGCCGCTGACGGACACCGAAGCAACGAAATTCTGGCCCGTATACTGACCGATACACGGCCGAGGTGACCAAACTCAACGATAGCCGTTACGCCCTAGTCAAGGAATATGCACAAAACTACAGCACGTTGACAGACGCGCAGGCAGACACTCTTGATCAAGAGATTTTTGGCCTCGGATGAAGCCGTTGCACAGTTGCGGACGAAGTGGATTGGGGAGTTTGAAAGGTCATTTCTTCGAAGAAGACGGCCATGTACTTCCAGATCGATCGGCGCCTGGGCATGCTGATTGACCTGCAAATAGCCTCGGAGATCCCGCTGATAAGACCATAGTTCGAGCTAAATTAACGATGTCGAGACGGCGAAGGAATGGGCGATTTCGTCGCGAACGCCATCGCTGTCACTCCGGAGCGTGAGAAGCGGTTTGCCTTTTCCGTCCCGATTCAGACCAATGCGACCCGGATCGTAGTGAGCGGACCCGGGTTCGGCTCGTTTTCCACCCTCAACGAACCTTGGCAGGGAGGAAATCTATGTCAATCCGCTCACAATCGCCTCATCAGGAACTTTCGGAAGTTGAACGACTCACTGCAGAGTGATTTCGTGTACACAGTGATCCAACTTGCATCGCGGGGCGGGAGTGGAGTCCACAAACCTCTTGCCAGCCTTCACCGCCCAGTACGTGGCTGAACCAGTTCGGTCAAGCTTCGCGCCGTAATCTTCTGACCTAAGCAACTCCTTGGGCCGACTTCCCAGTCTGGTGCACGTCTCAGAAAGTGTCACCGAGAACACAAATAGTGACATGCCCACTCCGGGTCCGTATGCTACTCGGCAAGTGCGGCACCGCTGCCGTGCCAAAAGAGTGCAGGTTTGGCCTCATCGCCCTCAGCTGGCGCGTCAGCTGGGTGGCAAGATTGTCTCTTGGGAGGTACCACCTCATTCTTGGGCCTCTCGGGGCATACCAGGACGTTCCTGTGAATACCAGAGAGTCGCTCGCTGCCACTCCGTCAAGTAGTTGATCTGGTATTCCAACCGCTCAAGCGCCTCTCTCGGCCAACCGACGGCGAAGGGCAAACGGCGCCGGATCGACCGCATCGGAAGCAGCTGGCAACTCGGCGAGAGCAAAGGCATCTCGCAAAGCTGCCTGCATCCGTTGCGACGCATGCTCGATCCGGATTTTGTAGAAGCTGATCGAGAATGTTCATTCGCACACTTTGCCATGACTTGCTTTCGCTGTGCGACCGCCTTCAAGTATGCAATATGTGCTTCATGGTCGCGAAGAACAGCTGTACTCAGAAGGATTCTCACCTCCTCTAATTCCTTGTACGCGCGTTCTACACTCGCATCCGCTTGAAGTCGGTACGCGGGATCGAGCTGATTGAATACCCACTTCATGACGTCCCAGACACCGCAAGGAAGGATTGGAGGTTTTCATTCTTGGGTACCAGCGAAGATGTGAGGAAGATTTGAAAACGATAAGTGTGGCACATCGCCGCACGGCGATGAAATCCTTGAACTGTTCGATCAACTCGAACACAAAGCGCTGAATCTGGCTATTCCGGCTGATTGCAAGGTTATAACGTATGCAACACGCGCAGCCGCGCAAACGGGTCCGTCGCTTCTGCCGGCATCTGTAATCCCGCGTGGACCAGTTCCATCTTCGTTTGCTCTGGTATGAGAACCGGTGGGTTGAGCGAAAGCAAGTTGGTCGATCCCAGCAAGAGATCCGCCTTATTAACCACCAGTGCCACAGGTAGATGCCACGCATCCTTGTTGACGTCAAATACCGCTGAAGGATGCACGTGCGTATCGCGCGGCAAGCTCTGCCGTATCGTTGCGATCACCACCTGCTGGAGCCGCAGACTTCTCCGCCGATTCGGACAAGAGATCGGGGTAGTTGCGTTCGTCCACAAAGAATAGTAAGCCTCGAGCCTTTCGTAGATTCCTAAGAATCTCAGGAGCAATTGGTCGTCGGCTTATCTGCTCTCCGCTGTAGTCGGAGAATTGAAGACGCATCCAGCGGGCGACTTCAGGATCTCCCTCGTCTCGTACACGAAAAGTATAACTTGCTGGCTCGCTTGTGCTCGGTGCTTGTACCCGACTCGGACTTACCTCCCGTCAGGCTGTCCTTCCTGCAGATCTGTGGACTCCAAGAACGACCCCTCGCCGGAGTCGTCCACGAGCAGAGTGCAAGCAGCGAGCAAGAGCCCGGAGGAAAGTAGTCTTGCCGACCCCCGAGACCGCCAATCAGCATCAGTGGAACGGGAGAGAAACGTGGCTTAACATCCTTAGGTAGGAAGCATGGGAAAGGCTGCATCTGCAGTCGTCTCAGTCCATGGTTCCTCTCGCAAAGGCTATGTTCGCCGGTGCAGCCTTGTTCTGTTGCCATGCGGCATAGAGGAGTCCGCCGTAATTTCCTCGACGTCTCCCATTCTTCTGGGACTTTATCGTAGGCAATCGGCCTTAGCCATCGCCAAGCGACCAGAGCGTCCCCAACGAACGGAGTCCCTTGATGCCCAGCAAAGGAACGTGGCCTCAAGAGCGCCCTCGGCCCAGGCACATACTCGGGCCAAATCCTCGGGACTGTTCTTGAGGAGAACAAAAACCTTGCATAGCCAGAATTTCTGCTGGATTCGGCACCTCACCCTGTCGAATTTGGCGTAGAGTTGTTTCGGGTCGGAAGCCAGCGGCCAGGAGCAATTCGGCCGTCCGTGTTGCAATTTGATGTTTAAGCAATTGCAATTTCGCGCTTGAAACCTGGGAATCCTCGACCCAAGCCCACTGCCACTTCGAAGTTCGCCATCAGCCATGCTTGCGCGGTCGCAGGGCAGGGCGCGGCGTATTTCTTTCTTGAAATCGGAGCCATGTACGATAACACCTTGGCTCTTCGTTTCGGTCACAACAGTACAGCTCCACGAAGAACGACGCATGGGTGCAGAGGAGGTTCTGGACAGGGGTTCGATCGCCTAACGAATCCCAGGCGAATTCGCTCTCGATGATGGCACTAAGCTCTGCGGCTAAACCCGGCCCCATTTGCGGCGTGATCTGTTCAGGAGCCAGAAATTCGAAAAATTCCAGTAACGCAAACGCGTGCGCATCATTCATCTCCGTCCCATGGTCAACCTGGGTTGCTGCGGCTAATCGCCGATTTGGCGACGCGCTGAAAAGCATGCGCCTTTGGAATGTAGATCCTGAGATCTGACATATCATCATCCCTCGCCGATACGGCGGGACTAATTCCCGGCTCGCGGTACGCCGGGGACACCTCTGCGCGTTCTAAGTCTCAGTGTCCGATCTGAGTTCCGATAACCTCCCCGGAGACGATGATTTCGACGCGGCGGTTCTTCTGACGACCCTCGGCCGTGCCGTTGTCGGCCACTGGGTTGTTCATGCCAAGGCCCTGCGCCGATAACGAACCGGCAGTCCAGTCCCTGGTTGACGAGGTAGTCGCGCACGGCTGTTGGCGCGCTGCTCGGACAGGGTCTGGTTGACTTCGGCGCTCCCGCTATTGTCGGTATGACCCTCGATAGTCAAGCGAAGGGAAGGGTAGGTGAGCAGGATGCCGGAGAGCTTGGCCAATGTCCTCACGCCCTTCGGGGCGGAGATCGGACTTGCCGGTATACGAACAACACGTCGCCCATATTGACGACCAACCCTCGGGGCGTATCGGTAGTGGGCAGGACACGATTAAAATGCTCGAGCAGGCGGGCGCGCAAGGCCTGCTTCTGCCTGATCGAACTGTTCCATGGCCTTCTTCTGGGCCTCAGCCGCGGCTAGTTCCGCCTCCGGTTTCCGGCTTGGCTCGACGCCGCTTCCTCCGCCGCCTGCCTCTTGCACTCCTCGCACTTGGCCTGTTCCATGGCCTTTTTCTGGGCTTCAGCAGCGGCTAGTTCCGCGTCCGCTTTCCGCTTGGCCTCGGCAGCTTCCTTTGCTCCCCTTCCCCGAACGTGTACGCGATACCGAGGCCGAGACGCACTCGGCTCTGTCCAGTATCGGCGAAGTGGGTGCGAAGAAAGTCGAGCTTAAAGCGAGCCATCCAATGGGACGTGAGCCGATAATCGCCGCCGCCGCCAACCATCCATGTAAAACCGTTGTCCGAGGCCGACTGGCTGACACTCGTCGTTCGGGTCTTCAAGGCTTCGAGTTCAGATGGGAGCCGCCGAGCTGTGCACTTCGGCGAAGGGCCACAGGCGTGGGAGGTATGTCTTCCTTGTGTTTGAGCATGCCTGGGAAAGAGATGCGCGGGCCGCCGAGGAAGTCTTGCAAGTGACTCTTCGTAACGATCAGTCCTGTCTGAGTCAGTTCGAATGCCCCGAGATGCGATGAGTCCCATGCACTATCATAGTCAAAGGCCAGCCGAAACCCTGGGCGTGACCCTACATCGCCGCGCCCGACATTGAAGCCATCGAGTACCGCCATCACCCGAAATGTGCGTATATCCACCGCTAACTTCCAGGCTCTGGGCAGATGCAAGCAACGGGAATGCAAGTAGCGACAGTAAGAACACGCATAGATTTTTCATGATCTGCCTTTCGTCAACACCGATCGCGACGTTCTGTCGACAGAAGTTTCGAACAGGAATTCAGGAATTAAGAGGATCCCGCAGTCTTGCGGCTCAGCCTAGCCGGGTGACACTTTAGATTTCGTAATTGAGGGCGGGAACTGGCAAAAATGACAGGCAGTTAGAGGTGAACATCCTGTGGTCCGCCGGTCGAACTGCAAGAGGAATCAGTAGACGAGAACAGCCCGCGAAGATATACCGGCTCTTAGTGGAGGATGATCTCCGGGTGCATGATCGTGATCAGCGCGTGCCTGTCCTGTTAGTCGCCACAGTCGTGGAAGACCTCGTTACGCCACAGGTTTTCAGGCACGTCGGCTGACTGTGTTTTCGTCGTTCCTAATTTCTTATACAGACTTTTCATAAGCGAATCTCAAGAAACCACTTCGTCTATTGAAAACACGAGTGCTTGGTGCCTTGGGTGCTATTCCACATTTCGCGCCGTCCTCGCTTCCAATCCACTCATCCACTTCCCCCGACTGGAGTCTTCGCGTTTTACACGTGGGAGCGCAGCCGCGCTTCCGGTTGTGAGTGAAGTCACCGTTTCACTGGCCGTTCTTACAGTTGCGCGAGGCCACGAGGCATGTGAACATCCGTTTGAGTTTCGCGGGGAGAGCATGGCACGATTTCTGGGTCTACTCGCCTCTATAGTGCTGGTGTTGAGCTGTTTCGCTGCGGCACAGGACCATTTCGCACCAGACCATTCCAAGGTGGACATCTTCGGCGGCTATCAATTCACCCACGTAGCCCTTGGATCATGACTTTAACGGCTTCAACTTGAACGGCTGGAATGCTTCTGTAAGCTGGTACTTCAACAAGTACCTTGGCATGAGCGCCGATTTCAGCGGCGGCCGCGGTTATGGCTGGCCCGTTCGGAGTTAACGGCAAAGTGTACCCATATCTAGTTGGGCCGACTGCGCGCTTTCCCCAAACACACCAAGATGACCCCTTTCGGGCATGTCTTGTTTGGTGTCGCGCACCTCAAGGACCTCGAGCCTGAGCTGAGCGGTTCCGACAATTCTTTTCCGCTTGGGCAATGGGCGGGGGAGCTGGACGTCTACGTCAGTCCAGGTTCTCCGTACGCTTGGCGGAAGCTGATTGGCTGAGAACGCAATTCGCCGACTCGACGCAGAGCAATTTCCGGTGCTCTGGCGGGGTCGTAATCAAATTCTGAACACCAATCAAGCGCAGAAACCTTTTGTCCCGGTGATGTCATCCAGCGCGGCGTCTTCAGCTTCGACAGCCGTAAGAGAGTTGCCACGGTGTAGGGCCGAAGCGCGCGGTTGCCCGTTCGGGAGGTGGGAACGAGGCAGCTTTGGCGGTATCGACGCCGGTGACGCGATGACTAAGGCGAACTCCGCTCGCGGCAGGAACCCGCTAGCAGGGCTATTGGGACATAATCTTTCATCGACGAACAACTGCATCGCTATCGGCACGCAAACACTTCAGTAGACGGTTGGGCCTCACGGAACAGACGTGTACTGCTTCGTGCCGAGTTCCCGGTGAACTGCGTCGAGATCCGGCCTTGCGCACCAGACTGGCTACTCGCTGAGATGGGGGAGCACCGTTGATCGAATGTCATCCGGAGCGGCAGCACTCGCGCCTCGCAGCTGGAGAGCTCCTTGATCTGCCAATGGCGACCGGCAGCGGCAATCATACAGGCTCGGCCCGAGGTCAGAGAGCCCGGCGGGCATCAGCGTGCCCGGCCGAGCGCGCGACCTCAACGGGCCGGTGCAACGGACCGAGCCGCGTAGAGTTATCTCTGCATCTGACCCACGGTCGTTGCTCTCGGCAATTCGGAAGAACTGCACACCATGTGCCCTTCCCCCTGTTGTCTCTATAGCTTTTTCTCCCGGGCCGGGCTCGCGCTCAGGCGAAGGCGATAGCTCGCCCACAATCGCCCGTGCAGATGCCCGTTAGCTGCTGAAATCGAGATTTCTCACCCATTACCAGTTTCAAAGCCCAACGACTCTGGCGGATTGGACTGTGGCTGCGTCCAGCGTGACCTGAATGGCTCGCTAGAGTTCCGAACGGCGAGTGTTCGTCGCGAAAGCGCTGATTCTCCACTTCTTCTTTCACGACACTCAGCATCTCAAGGAGTCCTGGGCGCGAATCGTCCGGAATGCTCGGCGTGTTCAACCATAGCTCGATGATGTTCTTGTTGCCACTGCAATTCGATGCGTCTGGGTAATGTCATGTAGTCAACCTCCTGCTACTTTAACTTGAGATCAATAGTTCGGCGGAGAACGTTGTTGTCCGCCGTCTCCCTGCGCACACGTGCACCGCACAGTTTTTGTGGCTCCGCGCTTCGCGATCAGGAGCTATGATTTTTGTTGAGGTCGTCGTCCTTGTAGTACTTCGTACCCTGCAGCGTCAACTGGAGGGCAAGACCATTCTTGGTAATCTGGTAAACCCAAACACCCGGGGCAACCTCGACCGCTCCCGAGTAGGCTCCGCCCTTCTCTCCAGCCTTCGCGGCAGCATCAGCTTGTGCTGAACCCGACCAGCCAGAATCGAGGAAGTTGGCCAGCGCTTTATCGTTATCAAACACGAAAATCACTCGATAATCTTTCACTCCTACCCCGAGGCCGGCGCCAGCCGAAATCATCTTCATGAAGGTTTCCTGCTTGGTGTTGGAGTTGACGGCGACTCCGGAGCCACGCGCCGTGCTCACCAGCAACAGGTTCGTCCCCATGTTATCGAAAACGGCATATCCGGCAGACTTTTGGATAGCCGCCTGAGCTGTGGGTTGCAGCTTGTACAGTTCTTGCAGAGTTTGATCTGCCATCTTGCGAGTCTTTTCCCGCTTTTTGTCGGGTGAGTCTCCAGCACTCGCCAAACCAGTAGCGAGCAAGATCACAGCTAAGGCTGAAGCGATCATTCTGAATTTCATCGGTGCTCTCCTTATCATTACGGACTTGATGCGACTAATCACTAATTTCTGACAGGTTGTCCCAGGGTAGTGGCGTCTCGACGATGTGCTCCCCGCGAGGAAGGGCGACTGCCTCTTCACCGGATTGAAGTTGTTCCATGCGCAGCGCTAGTTCGGCTACTTCTTCCTGAAGACGCCGCCGAAGCCCGTCTTGCTGCCGGTCTTTTCAGAGACAGATTTCTGCAGCACCCCTTTTGCAACGTTGCCGGCCACACCTTCTAAGTCCGGGACAAACTTTGGACTGGACGTAGTCCCTTGAATCATGAAGGACACACCTCCCTGATCGCCGCCCCGGCCGGTTCTCTGCGTCCGTGCTTCGGCCCGGTCGCTCTGCAGATCGGCTGTCATGCGGAAATCGAGTGCTCCGGCCGGGCTAATCGTGCCCGCGCCGGTCACCACGCCGAGGGATGGTATCGTCACATTGATGGCGTCGGCCCTCGTCATCTCAGGAGCGATCGCGCGCATTCAAGCTGGCATTTTGAATGGTTGTGTCGGGACTCGAGGGAGCCTTTCCACGAAAGGCTGATAAAGCTCTAATTTCGAACCCATATCGAAACCAGCCAGCTTCGTATTGGACAAGCGCACGGGGCCGGCGATCACCAGTTTGTCGAGCGGACCGTTGATTGCTAAATCGGCCGACAGTGTTCCCCCTTGCAACTTGGATCCTGAGGGAAGCACTACGCCCAGGGCCGGGAGCATCGCTTCCAGTTCATCGACCGGACATGCCTGGGGCACTGAGCTTCAGGTTCATAAACTGCGTTTCACCCTGGGTCTGAAGTCCGCCGGTGAGCCGGGCGACCGCCTTGCCGATGGCGATGTCTCCTTGAGTAATGGCTGCGGAGTCCCGGTCGAGATCTGTGTTCATCGCAAATTTGATGGTCACAGCTTTGGGAGCGGGAGAACCCTTGGGTGAGAGCTTGAGCTTTTCGCAGGTGATGCCGCCTACCACCTTGGCCTGACGGCCATTTGAGTTCAACGGTGCCGTCAAGATCCGACGGAGCCGCCAATGCCGCTCGCCGGATCGACGAAACCCGACGCTGCGATGTCCATGTCTTTGACCTTCAGGGTCGCGTCGAAAGGAGTCTTGGCCGAGTCCTGCGGATTGATCGGTCCCGCCTTGCCCGAAACGTTGGCGGTGCCACCTCCCGGGAGGTCGACTGTCAGCTTGAAGGGAAACTGTGAGGTATACGAGAGATTGGTCACTTCGACATTCACGCCTGTCATACACCTGCGGCTTCGCGGCGGAGTTGGCTCTTCCGACTGCCAGCTCACCGTCAGTGATCTCTAACTTTCCGATGGAAAGGTTCTTGGGCGCGCCCTCCTTCGCTGGTTCAGCGGATTTTTCGCACCGGGACCACCGAGGGTTGAGAAATTCCACGTTCCGTTCGCCGCTTTGAGCAATGTGATCTGAGGCTCGTCCAGCACGATCCCGTCACGTTCAACTTCTTCGAGAAGATGAGTGGCATCAACTCGACGCCCACCTTCAACGACTTCGCTGTTACGAACGGTGACTTGCTGAAGGCCGGATCGTCGGCGATGCTGACATTCTCCACGCCAACTTTGCCGGTTAAGAGCGAAAGGCTGAGCTCTCCCAACGTCACGCGCCGTCCCAAGGCATTCGTCAACTCCGACTCGATCTTCGGACGGAAGCTGTTCACGTTGATGAGAAACGGGAGCGCAAGCAGTATTACGAGAAGAACCGCAACTGCGATTCCCGTAATTCGCAACCAACGCGTTTTCATGACTCTATTCAGGTGCGTCCGAAGGGCCGGCGCATTGGCAATGGATTGAATCTTCGCGACGAATGGCTGCCTCATGGCTTTCTTGGCAATTTCAGTTGGACGTATCCTTTTTCTAGTCGGGTCCGGTTCAGGAGGGGGTAGTGGTCGAGCGGCCATGGCTGGCCTCCTCATCACGCTGAAGTAGAGACCAGCGATCAGGCCGATAGCAACTGTCAAAAATGGCAGCCGAGGAAGTGACCGGATATTACGGCGGTGATTACGTGTCTTGCCTTAGACTGCTCACTTGTTAGGCCCCCTTCGAAATTCGGATGCGGTTTGCTCGGGCACGAGATGCATAGTCTCCCTATTCAGGTCTGAAGGGAGCGATGCTGTAGGCCGCACGGTTGAGCGCAAATACCAGTCCGTACACTTGCTCCAAGTCAGGACCCGCTGTTCCGGCGCATCCCGCGCATCGGCGTCTGCTTGTCGAGCCTTTTTCATCAAGGGAGTAGATGGGCTGAAGCGTGCCTCGTAGTCGAGCTTGGCTCTGATTTGTAGCTTCCATGACAGACCCGACAAAAACGGGTCGCTGTACTGTGGAAAGCCCGCTTGTCGAAGAGCTGCCATTACGAGAGCCCGGTAACGTATGAAAGGATCTGCAGATCCTGATAATGCAGCATCTCGTGTTCGCGTGTGGCTTTGTACTCGCAGCTTCCAGTTGGGTAGTCACTTGCAAGCAGAATCTCCACGGGCGTGAACTCCACCTGAATAGATTTCACCCAGAAACAAAACCCCTGCCGCAGAGCTGCGTGTCTGCTCGCAAACAAGAAAGGACGCGCTAGGAGGATAGGGCCCCGTTGGGCGAGTCAGTCCGACAACCGCCGAAAGTCCTCCGGCAAGTGTGCTTAGTTCCGCGGAGGTTTTGCTATCGTCAAACACTAATGGCCACGGGACCGCGTCTCTAGGTGAAACAGAAATCACTGGTAGACTCTCGCTGACAACTAATCTCACCGGGCACGCAAGATGAAGTGTGAGCTTTCCGGTCAACTTGCCCAGGTGCGAGGAATCTTCCACAGTACGCTCATCGTTGCTCCCGTCCGCGACGAACAGCGTGAATTCCATAGAATTCAGATCGCCGGTGCTAAGCCTGGATTCATAGGTCGTCTGCATGGGCCTGTGATCGCTGCAAGGAGGCCGGAATACTTCAGGGGTGAGGCTCAGCGCCAACGTGAGCCGATCGTGATTTCGCCTTCCGACTACTTGTAGTGTGATAAAGCCACGTTCAACCTGCACCTACGGTAAACAGGAGTGAGCCGCCAGTAAGCTGGCATTTGTGCATTGACAACGAAGACGTTATCCCTGTCCGATAACTGCAGAGGTATTGTCCCGCTGGTGTGATAGCCAGCCCCCTGCTCTGTGGACCGATCGAGGCTAATCTCCAACTCGGCTGGCATTGCGCCAGACTCTTAGAGCGTGTCCTAAGTCAAGGAATGCGAATAACAATGCCGATGCTAAAAGGAATCTGTATTCCAACATTAGGCTCTCTGCTCTTCGCTAGTCCTTCTTCTGTGGTGTTTACAGCAGCAGGGCTGAACAACCTGCCTCACATGCTGTCCAACAGAGCCCCGCGATCTGTGAGAGCGGTCGAGATTCTGTTACTGATGACGAGACTCTCTGCCTATACTCGTCGGCCATGTTCTCTCTTGATTGCGAACTAGCAAACTGTCGTTTGTGGCAGTGGCGGACGGAGGCACGCGAATGACTGGATTCGAGTTCCAGAAAGCCTAAGACCGGTGTTGGCGTTGCAATGCGAGCACATACCTAGCCTTCCATTTCGCATGCGGGTGGCGACCCACCTAAAGGGACTGACTGGCTGGAAGCTAGCTCCGATGTGCCAGGCGTGAAGCAGCTTTTGCAGGCTTGAGAAATGCGTCATGAGGTAGCAGTTCTTGTTGCGACCTGTAAGTTCTGTCAGTGCCCGAAAGGAGGATGCCTCTCCTTATGATTCTTCTGAATTGAATGGAGCGGAGCCGCGTGTATGTCCTTGCAGCGGAGTTGTTTAAGACATGCGCTGATCGCACAACTTCTGATCGCCGACGACGAAGCCTCTGGCCGGATGAGTTGTCGTCGTCAGTCGATTACATCGGTTCCTTAGATGAACACCTGGAATGTGCGCAAGTCAGGGGCTCAGGCCTGACAAATGTTGAGCCATCCTCACAACTGAGCTTTACCGTGCTTGAGCAAGGGGCGGCAATGTTCGCGTCGAGGAGAAACAGGATGAATCTAAGAAGCTATTTCACACTTCCAGCCCTTGTATTCGGTGTACTCGGTTCCGTCCTAAGTACAAGTGCACAGCAGAACTCGACACAGGTAACCGTTTCTTCAGTCGTTACCTGCGTTTCTACGGGTGATCAGCGGCAGCACTGTGCCGCCGACACCAGTGCGGGCGTAGTAATGTTGCGGCCAACGGGCGAAACCTGCCTGCCTGCTTGGCAGAAATTGGGGATATGACGCGCAGGGAGTCTGGGTGTCGGAAGGTTGTGGCGGCGAGTTCGCCACCGGCAGGCGCATCACGCGTCAGCTAAGGTATCTGTCGAAGTGAATGCGCACTCCGAGACAGCGGACCAGCAGGCGGACCTGGCTGCCGTCACAACCGGCACCAATCCCGAGGTGAAGCTATTTCGGTATGTTTAATCCGTACGGAAGCCTCCGTAACATTGTGAGCATTTCGGACTCGGAGCACAGGTACAGGACAATGCAAGCCGCGTGGGTATCAATTTCTCCACCTTCGGACCGATCAAGGTGTTTGCCACCGGCGAGTGGGGGTGAACCTGGTTCGAAGCGAGACCACATTCAATGCCGGTGCAACCACGGAGCAAGGGTTCGGCGTGATCAGTCAGGGGACGCAGCTCTGTTTTCGGTGCACGCCTTGGTTTCCTCGGCGTCGACTTCGGCCGGTTTGGACGTCTCTCTTTCGGTAAACGAGAACTCTACCCACTACGACATAGCGGGCTACACGACGGATCGCTTCAATGTGTTTGGTGGCACGTCGACCGCAACCGTATGTGGCGGGGACGGATGGCGGGCAATCCGGTACTGGACGCGTTGACCAAGTCATCATGTACCACCTGAAATTCGCCAAAATCATCGACTTTGGCGCGCAGGGACAGTTACGCAGTGGCGATACTCCGCAGGCCTTCAATGGCTTCGGCTTTTCGTTGCAGGCGGCAGTGCTTCCAGGACTGAAGATTGGCGGAGCTTACAACAAGACCTACTTCAACCCGCAGCTTACGCAGGCGGTATTCAATGGTGGTCAGCACGGATTACTGGACCGTTGGGCGCGAAAGGCGATTGGCGCAACCTGGAGTGGGGCGCCGTTTGGGCGCGGCAAACCAATGGCGACATCGCATTCATTCCCAACCCGGCAGGAGGCCCGGAATCTGTGGCCGTGGGATTCTCCGCCAACGGAGTCGAGATCTACTCCAGACTGAAGTTCGGGAAGTTCGCCGCCGTCCTGGGCTTTGAGGACTATATACCTCACGACCTTAACCCCTGTCATCAACTCGGACTTCAAGACGCGGTACGCGATCCTGGGCGCCGAATGGCACTTCTCAAAATCCGGCTACGCGTTCGTCGAAGCAAAGCTGGGCGACTCGGTGGATGCGCAGGGAAAGATGTATCGCAGGCCGCGGCCATCGGCTTCCGTTACGACTTTAGCTGGAAAACTCCGCATACCGAGTAACGGTGCGCGTCCGGGCCAGAGTACGCGAAGCTGTAATCGTGGGAGAAGTATCGCTTCCAGCAGCTCACGCAAGTGATGGTTGTTGTTAGCAGTACTTCACGTACTGACCTGGCTCTGAGTGAAATCGCGATATCTCGCCAGCTATCACAACGGTTTTCAAATGTCCTACGCGCCGCAGGGACGGGGCACTTCCGAACCGTACGAGCCACTGTTCTGTCACTTTTACCAGTTCTTGATGTGCTGGTGGACCACTTCTAATCGTTTGGGGTTCCCTCCTGCGGGATCACCGGATGCGGAGGCGACTGCAATGAAGCCAAAAATCATTCAGGGTATTGGCTCTGCGCTATGGTCGCAGCCTTTAGCGCAGGAGTTGCCAATGCACAAACGAGCCCGTTCACATAAGGCGCAAGTAGCGGACCGCATCCGCAAAGTGGAAGACGGAGTAGATGAATTCAGCAAATACTTGGAAACCCGAGGGGACGACGCTCGCTCGAGGGCACAATCGTCACAGAACGAGTGGAGCGACAACGCGGCGACGTCAGGCAAATCCCTCCAACACGCAGGCCCGTCAAGATCAAGCGAAGCGGACAAAGGATGATTTGGAAGAGGCTTTGGACGACCTCAATCGGTCTACAAACCGGCTCCGGCGTAAGTTCGATCCGACCCCCAATTACATGGAGACCCGCGTCCAGATGGAACAGGTCATGGATAGCGCGCGACGCGTCAACCAAGTTATGACGCGCGGCAATTATGGCTACGCAGCCGGAACGCTACTGGGCGGCCTTACGGACAGGCATCAACGACCTGGCCCGGTGCTACGGAATCACTCCTATGGGCGTTTGATTGATCTTGCGTCTATCCCGCCTACCGATGAGCGTGCAGTGGTCCGTCGTAGACGATGATCAAAAGCGGGGACTCGCTACCACAACAGAAGGGACAAGGGTTTCAGCCATCGCAAACAGTAGAGATTTCACGGGGAGGCCCGCTTGCACCTTTTCGTCCATTCGCACCATTGCAAGAGTTTCCTGTCTTCTTTTCGGGGCAGCCGCCTGGCGGCTCCGGCACCCACTCGTCGTCCGACTTCGTCGCTCGAGCGCAAACGTCCCGGACCGCATCTGCGGGCGCGCCTCAGGCCCCGCAGATGCACCCGGTCAAGGCGACCGTTTCGGATCCGGCCAGCTCCGCCAGCATCCCATCACCGCAGCCCACCGCAGCCCCGGCACCGAAATCTATGCCGCCAAGCGCGGCGAAGCCATCCTCGCGATCGCCCGTCGCTATCTGGGCAGGACTTCCTACCTTACCTCAGCCGAGTTAGCCGGCGCCATCCGCCATGTCAACGGCGACCGCACCGCCAACATCCTCGAAAGCCAATGAAAACATCGTCATCCCCGGAATCCTCCCCGCGCCCATCACTGAGAAGACGATCCCCGTCGCTCAAAGACTTTCGAGGTCCGCGCCATCGACCTGACCGGCGTCATGGCTGGGAGCGAAAATGGACTCCGCATCATCCGCCACTGGCGCGAAGTGGGCGGCAACGCCGTAGTGTTCGACATCAAAGACTCCGACGGCAGCGTCAACATCCCTTTCGAGCACCCGCTGCTCGGCAAGCACAAGGTCTATATCCACGACGTCCCGAAGTTCGTCCACTTCCTGCACCAGCAAAACATGCATGCCATCGCGCGAATTGCCATTTTCCGCGACGAGCGCCTGGTGGTGGAGCATCCCGAACTCGCCATCCAGTCGCGCCGTACGCATCAACCCTGGCGCGAAAACGGCAAGCTGGTCTGGACCGATCCCTCCAACCCCAAAGTTCAGGACTATGACATCGCGCTGGCGAAGCAAAGTAGCCCAGCTCGGCGTAGACGAAATCCAGTTCGACTACGTCCGCTTCCCCGCCGAAGGCAGACCAAAAGACGCCAGCCTTCGTCTTCCAGTCTGAGCATCTAGAAGCCGCGTCAAGCATCCAATGAGCAAAACTCGTGCACCAACAGCGCCCTCCCGGGCGGCGTGGGGACGGACGCATTCGTCCGTCCCGTCGAAGCGACGCAACGCGGAATCATTACGAAGGCCAATCTTGAGTCAGCCGCCAGCAGCACCTCGGCCGCGGTTCCGAAGGGGCAGAAGAATGCAGCCCACGGCGCAAGCCGTGGGGTAAAATCCAATTGCCACACCCCGCACGGCCTGCAGCGCACCGACGTAATCACCACCTTCGTCAAGAAGGCCTACGCTGAACTCCACCCCACCGGCGTCCTGCTTTCCCTCAACGTCTTTCGGCGTCATGGCATGGCAGCGCCAGGTTGACCTTTCCCATACCGGACAGGACATCGTCGGCATGGCCAACTACTGCGATGTGCTGAGCCCCATGATCTACCCGTCGCACTTCTTCGGCATGGATAACATTGCCAGCCCCGGCGATGAGCCTGCCCACTTCATCGGCGAATCGATGGACCGCTTTCGTAGTCATCACCAAAGGCAGCGGCGTGGGTCATCCGCCCCTGGCTGCAAGCCTTCCACTGGCACACCAAAACCTACTCGCCCGAGTACATTAAGGTTCAGGTGGAAACCGCCAAGACAAAGGGGAATCGGCTTCTTGTTCTGGAACGCCGCCAACGACTACTCCAACCCATTCGTGGCCATGCCTGAAATGAAGGTCGCCAATGCCAAAGAGAAAAGACAAATTCTTCCGCGGCGACGAGCTCCTGAGGCTAAAGCTCAAGACCGCAGCAAATATTCAAGGTGGAGACATTAATGTCAGGGGGCGACGTCTCGAGACCAGGAAGGGGCGTAGTAGTGGTAGGTGATTGTTCCGCATAACGATACTTTTTGCCACATCACTACCTCCCTCCGGCCCAAGGGCATTTCGGACGCCCGCCGATTTCTCGAAGACCAACGGCTGCCAAACGCGGGTCTATCCGTTCGAGATTGCAAAAAGAGCGAGACCTCATGTCCCGTCGCAGCGATTGCCAAGGGCTCGCTAAGTGTTCGAACGGCGAGTGTTCGTCGCTGAAAGCGCTGATTCTCCGCTTCTTCCTTCACGACACTCAGCATCTCAAGGAGTCCTGGGCGCGAATCGTCCGGTATGCTCGGCGTGTTCAACCATAGCTCGATGATGTTCTTGTTGCCACTGCAATTCGATGCATCTGGGTAATGTCATTCGTCAACCTCAGTCAACCTCCTGCTACTTAACTTGAGATCAATAGTTCGGCGGAGAAAGTTGTTGTCCGCCGTCTCCCTGCGCACACTGCACCGCACAGTTTTTGTGGCTCCGCGATTCGCGATCCAGGAGCTATGATTTTTGTTGAGGTCGTCGTCCTTGTAGTACTTCGTACCCTGCAGGGTCAACTGGAGGGCAAGACCATTCTTGGTAATCTGGTAGACCCAAACACCCGGGGCAACCTCGACCGCTCCCGAGTAGGCTCCGCCCTTCTCTCCAGCCTTCGCGGCAGCATCAGCTTGTGCTGAACCCGACCAGCCAGAATCGAGGAAGTTGGGCCAGCGCTTTATCGTTCTCGAACACGAAGATCACTCGATAATCCTTTCACTCCCACCCCCAGACCGGCGCCAGCCGAAACCATCTTCATGAAGGTTTCCTGCTTGGTGTTGGAGTTGACGGCGACTCCGGAGCCACGCGCCGTGCTCACCAGCAACAGGTTCGTCCCCATGTTATTGAAAACGGCATATCCGGCAGCCTTTTGGATAGCCGCCTGAGCTGTGGGTTCGCAGCTTGTACAGTTCTTGCAGAGTTTGATCTGCCATCTTGCGAGTCTTTTCCCGTTTTTCGTCGGGTGAATCTCCAGCACTCGCCAAACCACCAGCGAACAAGATCACTGCAAGGCTTGAAGCGATTATTCTGAACTTCATTGGGATGCCCTCCCCTAAGTGAAACAGAACATGGGAGGGTTTTCGACCAGGAGAAGTGCCAAGTGGTCGTCCAGTACAGCTCTGTGCATTGCGTCAGCGTCATGGCGCGTGTTCGGCTAACTGTAGGGTGAACTTCCTAACTGTTGACATCAAGGCGACTTCACCAATAATCCCCGATCAGTCCCTTGGCAGGGGATTTTGGTGTGCAATCAGCGATATTTCTGCTCAATAATCCTCAGCCCGTCTGCTAAGGCTGATCGCGGGGACAAAAATGTTCACAGACCTGAATTCATCCCTCCGTGCTCTCCTGCTCGCAATTGTGTGCGTTGCGTTGCTGCTGATTGCCTGCGGCAAAAAGAAGCTACGCCGCAAGGTACCGACCAGACCAAGCAACAAGCGGCTGCCTCCGGTCCGACATCGTCCACCGCGACGAATGCTCTGTTGTTACCGCTTCACTTCGAGCACCACACCGGCGATCTCGACGAAATGGTGAAGAGGCGCGAACATCCGTGCGCTTGTCATTCTTAATCCCATCGGCTTCTTTTATGACAAGGGACGGCCCCGAGGCGCCATCTATGAATCGCTGGAAGAGTTCCAGAGGTTTGCCAACAAGAAGCTTAAGACTGGACCCGTGCAGCTGAAAGTCACATACCTGCCGGTCGCACCGCCTCAAGCGGAAGCCGCCCTCAGCGAAGGAATGGGTGACTTCGTCGCGAACGCCATTGCTGTCACTCCTGAGCGTGAGAAGCGGTTTGCCTTTTCCGTCCCTATTCAGACCAATGTGACCCGGATCGTAGTAAGCGGACCCGGGTTCGGCTCGTTTTCCACCCTCGACGAACTTGCAGGGAAGGAAATCTATGTCAATCCGCTCACGATCGCCTACCAGGAACTGCGGAAGTTGAACGACTCGCTGCAGAAAGCAGGCAAGACGCCCATACGCGTTCGGGAAGCTGACAAGAATCTCACCGACGACGATCTGGTCCAGATGGTCAACGCCGGCCTGATCCCCGCCACCATCACTACGCGGGAGCGCGCCGAACTGTGGTCAAAGGTCTTCGATAACTTGAGGGCGCATCCCGACGTGCCGCTCGTCACCGAGGGACAAACCGCGCTGGTTATGCGCAAGAACAATCCCCAGCTCAAACAGCTTCTGGATGAATTCGTCGCCAGCCATGGAGTTGGTACGTCTTTCGGAAACACGATCTTGCGTCGCTACCTGAAGAATACCAAGTGGGTGAAAATTCCACCTCCGGCAAAGAGATGGAAAAGTTTCGCGCCACCATTGCGCTGTTTCAGAAATATGCCGCGCAATACGATTTTGATTACCTGATGCTGGCCGCACAGGGCTACCAGGAATCCATGCTGAACCAGAACCTGCGCAGCCCGCGGGGTGCGGTGGGCATCATGCAGGTCATGCCCAGATACGCCGCCGCCTCACCCATCAACATCGCCAACGTGGGCGTAGCCGACGCCAACATTCACGCCGGGGTTAAGATGCTGCGCAACATCGCCGACACCTATTTCAACGACCCCAAAGCTGAATCCTGTCGACCGCACGATGTTCGTCTTTGCCAGCTACAATGCCGGCCCGACCCGCGTCGCCCGCCTGCGCAAGCAGGCCGCGGAAAGCGGACTCAATCCTGATGTCTGGTTCGATAACGTTGAACTGATAGCCGCCCAGGACATCGGGCAGGAAACCGTCACCTACGTCCGAAACATTTACAAATACTACGTAGCCTACAAGCTGGCCGTCGAACAGACAGGGCTACGGCCGAAAACGGCGAAAGGCCAATGACGCCCGGGTTCCTCGGCCCGAGCGGCGCCGGATCGTTGGTCTGCATGCGTAACGGCGTAAGGACGAAAGCTCGGGGTGTAGAGGATTTAGAAAATGTCAGAAGCAGATACCTCGAACGCGTTGATTGTGGAGGCAATCCTGGCTGTTATTTTTTGTGATTTTTGCCACTCCGGGGTTTTCAACGACAGCTTTTCGCGGCGAGTTCTGACCCGCGATGTACGCTCGCGTCGGCCCACGCAGTCGATATTCTGTGTGGGTATTCTGTCGGCCAGAGGCGGGATGGATGGTCACATCTTTCACCGAATCTGCGCAGAGCATTCAGCTGTTTATTCCTGGTGAAGAGAGGCTGCTAAGCAAAATTGCATGACTGTCCCGATCCCTTCAACGTTTTTACCCTGCTGCCCGTGCGGATTGATCTTCTAGCTCAGAGGCACACGGGCATGGATCGAGGTGCCACTTTTCGGGTGAGAAGTGATCGTAAGCTCTCCCTTTACCAGCTTTAGCCGCTCCTGCATGCTCGTAATACCCAGGCCTCGACCCTTCATTGCTGCTTCAGTGTCAAACCCTGAACCGAGATCACTGATCGTCAGATGAACGTCTCCCCGATGTCCCCCACAATTGCACGTTGAATCGCTTCACTCCACTATGCTTGGCTGCATTGTGCAGGGCTTCCTGTAGAACCCGGAATAGGCAAAGAGAAACATCCGGCGGCAACTGGCGTGGCAAATCACGGCTTTCGAACTCAATCTCGAATTTATGGTGTTCGCCGAATTCTCTGCAGAAGCCCTTCATGGCAACGGCTGCGCCTAAATAGCTGAGTTTCGCAGAGTGCAACTCGTGCGACATCATTTGGACATCGGTCGAAATATTCATGATTCGCTTGCGCAGTTCCTCAACCTGGCTGCGATGTTCAGAAACCGAATCGGGAAGCTCTCTTTGGACTTGTTCGAGTTGGATGCGAGACCAGCGCGAGCTGTTGGCAGATGTCATCATGAAGGTCTCTAGCGATCCGGCCACGTCTCTCTCCTGCGCTTCAATCAACTCTGCCACTCACGCCTGAGATTGCTTCTTCCATCTGTTTGCGGCGGGTTATGTCCTCGGCGAAGATCAGAATTCCTCCCACGATCCCGCTCGGGTGTCCTCCAAGGACGAATCTCCCAGCGAACCCACGTAGTGCCTGCCTTCACGATCCCAGCGGTCTTCGTCGGCTCGCAATGTTTCTCCCTCAAGAGCACGGCGATGCATTTCTTTCCAGCGCTGGGGAATGTCAGGAAAAAGCTCCTAATGCGAACGTCCAAGTACCTGCGAACTATCGACTCCGAGTAATCTGCACACCAGCGGTCGCTCACTTGTAGATAGCGCATGTCACGGTCGAGCATCGCCACTCCTGCTGGTACGCTCTTGACGAAGATTTTCAGCAGTTCCTCCCGTGATTGCAGTAATGCCGCCTGCGCTTCTAAATTGCGGTTCACTTCCAAAGCGCCTCTTCTGTCCGCTTGCGCTCGGTTACATCCATGTTGACGCCAACCACTCGGAATGGCTCGCCAGACTCATTCATGAGGACCTGCCAGCGCCCCGCAATCCAATGAACACTGCCGTCAGGCCAGACCACGCGCCATTCTCCCGTCGTCGTGTTGTCCCGTTTTCAAGGCACAATCAACCAACTCTATAACTCTTGCCCGATCATCGGGATGGATAAGGTTCTCGAAGGCGGTTTGTGTTTTCTCAAAGCCGCCCGGCGGCAAACCGTACATTGCCTCCATTTCCGGCGTCCAAGTCAGAACTCCCGTCCGAACATTCCGTTCAAAAGTTCCAATGCGAGCCGCCTGCTGTGCCAATCGCAGCCGCTCCTCGCTGAGCCCGTACTACTTGCTCGGCCTCTAGTCGTGCCTCCAGAACTCCCTGCTCGCGAACACTCTGCTCTCGCTCGCGCTGCGCTTGCTCCTTTTCTGCAATCACTGAGGCCAATGTAACACCGGTCAACTGAAAGCACGGCAAAGAACGCATCCAGCAAAACAGCGTTTGTGAATGGAGTGCTGGTGGCGAAAGGGCCCGAACCCAATGCTGTCTCTACAGTCGCAATTGTGGCAATCAAGAGAACCGACAACCCGGCTCCCGTCACTCGAAACGGATCGCTGCCCACATTACAAATGGCAGCACCGCGAAAGCCAGAACGATGCAGCTTGACCGGAATTAGACCCGGATCGCCAAAAATTAGGAAGCACGCGGCTGTGAGTACACCGAAGAGAACGGCAAGTTCTGTGATCCGAGCCCGGTGCTGACTCCGTAAAGAATTGGGGAGTGTTAATACCAGGGGGTATGCTACGATGCACCCAGTGGCGTCGCCCTAACCAATAAATCAGCCATGCAGAGCCGAATCCGGAGTACGCATGCTACTTGTGGTCGCGTGGAGAACCAATGTTCCGATTGATGCGCTCACCAGGGCGCTGCCTCAGCGCACCCAACACGACTAGTGCGAGTGCATCACGCAGGCGCGATAGAGACTTGTCAAATTTGGCAGCGCGCTGGAGAAGAAAAGCACCACTGAAAGCAGCGAGTGTGGCTCCGGCCGATTGACCGAGAGCCGCCAGGTGACTAACGGGACTAAAGAGTGCAATTAAGAAAGAGCCTAAAAGCAATGGCAGGCCAGATTCGATACCCACACACAAGGAACGCAGCCAGCGCAATCCCGTACGCAGGCCATACAGGATGGCCGAAGGTTGCTACTTCGAACTATTGGTGGTAGCTTTTAGCCTAGTTTGCCCGCAACGCCATAGCGACGAGGAAGACTAGTGAACTGGACAAGATCACGGCTCGCGGAGAATCGACAACAGCGATCGCGTGTCGGTCGCTTGGGTAACTCTGGGTTGCTTTCTTAAGGAGTCACGTGTTGCAGTATGGCTGACCCGATTGGAGTATGACAACGCCATGGATCATCCTCCTGGACCTGATCACCATTTGGAGACATCGCAGCCCATGGACCGCACCTAGTCATCGCAATTGACCGCCATTGCAAGTCGTTTAAATCGTCGCGCCATGGCCCCAATTGCTTGTGTTCAGAAGCAAGGTTTGTGGATCGGCGAGCTGACACGTGCTCCTGCGTTGGCAGGACGCGTTGACCTCTATGCAGGAGGTGCTTCATTGGACTACAAGCTAGATCGTACGGCCTGGACGGCACTTCGACGGGAGCTTCACGAGACTCCGGCGTAGCAAGCGAGTCAGTGCGCTTTGAGTGCGAAGTCGATCGAGATTCTCTCCCACCCCGCAAACCGGCGGGCGTGGGTCCCGAGTTCTTTGGTCTTCGCGACCGCGCTGGTAAAGAGCACCCTGTTTGAGCGGCACGAAAACTCCGTGGTCGCGAAGCGGGCTTAGGCGACTGCGGGATAAAAACTACTGCGCCCTCCGGCGTGAGCAGAGATATTTCAACCTCTGGCCCACTGAATTAATCGTGTGGTGGAGGCGTCCAAAGGCTCAGCTGATGAAGTCAGTGATCGGCCTGGAAGTTCGATCTGCTTGTTTCCGTCATCGCTCCACCAATAAAGCTCGCACCCGCGCCCACCAGCGCGCCAATGCCTGCACCCTTGCCTCCCCTCCCCTGGCCTCAATCAGCGCCGCCGGCTGCTTGCGCAGCCACCAGGTAGTAGCTGCTGTTTTTTTGCCCTACCCTTTTGCGTGCTGCTAACTGGGGTGGTTTGGATCTCATACGTGATGGTCTCCCAGCGAAATGTTCGCAGGCCAGGGATAGTTCGGCTTCACCTTTATTTTGCCTTTCGACTTGGCAGACACAACCGTGCCCCTTAATTGTTGCTCCTCGTAGGCAGCGCTCTCCTTCCCCGACGGCTCACGGGTTGAGCCAGTGTGGCGAGGAACGTTTGACCCGCCTGGCTACGGTCTTCGAACTTAGCGCCTGCTGTGTTCTGACGGTGAGAACAGTTCCAGCTGGTACCACAATCGGCTGAGGCTTGGGTTTCTTCGCGGGAGGAGGTGCGGAGGCCATGGCGGGCGCAACTTCTCCAGGCGGGTGGCAGATCTGGCTCAATCGTACTCCTGATCGTCAACGCTGGCGATGCCCGGCTCTTCGCGAGCGATCCGCTCCACCTGCTCTGTTGAGCCGCCGGACTTTTAACCTTGCACACTCACTGTGACCTTACCGTTCTTGGCCCTGACTTCCGATCTTCGAGTCTTTGTGTTTCTGGATCGGCGGCAGACGCTTCTCCGCAGATGTCGCTAGCGATCGTGTCGTCTTCGGGACGACGCGAACACCCGATCGAAGAGGGCTATCAGCACAGTCAAAGAGAACAATTGAAACAGCCGGATATTGCACCTTGCGCATACGCTCTCCCGTGAGATGAATCGACTCGGTTTGCCTGCTTGGGGCACGACAACGTCATCGCCAATTGGTTGCTGGCTCCCGCGACCTTGCCAGCCGGATACTCCTGATCGCATCTGCTACGGCCTTATTCATTGCTTCCACGAAGATCTCGACCCGGGCCAAAGGTCAGGGGCGCGATCAACTTCGACGCTCTCAGGATCGGTGACGGTGTGCGAAATGGCATACCCCATGGCCTTTCCCTTTGCGTTATTGATCGGCAGAAAGGCGCACGTCCACCGTCCAGCAGCCGTCGTGACGACTCGGGTAGAAGTCGAAATCTCCAGACCATCATCACCGCTGCCTCCAGTGGATCTTTGCGCGGACGCATGCTGGTTGACGAACTGGATTCTTGCGAGAAAGGCAAGTGCGAGGCTTTCCATCGGCGCGTTTGTGTGGTTCGGCCGCTACAGCCACTAACAAAACCAGAGAAGCAGCCGTCTTCATCACCACGTCTCCAGGAAGTTTCTGAGGCGCGCGGATGCAATGGCCTTGTGCGGACTCAACGACCGGTTTGTTGCCAATGTTGGTAATCGAATGCCGTGATCGAAAAAACAATTCGTAGGTCTTCACCCGGATTCCAGGTGGTCAAGACACTTTTGGTGCCTGACTGCCTTGGTTGGCAACTGCACAGAAACGACAGTTTCCGTTTGCGCCGCCTGTCCGCCTTTTCCGAGGCCGTGGCGAATGGCGCCGATTAGCGATTGAGTTAGCACATCCGCGCGGCCCCCAGAAAGCAGGTCCGCTTTCGTCGTCCATATGAAAGGATTCCCGCTTCACGGCTAGAAGAAAATGCCCAATCAAAGATCGGCCCGTGCAAGGTAGGACTGATAGTGAGCGTCCTGCCATCCACGGTGTCAGCTGTCGCTAAAATGCATGCCGCCGTATCCATCGGCAATCCAGAAATGACGAGCGAAACTGCCACTCGGCGCGGGCCGTTGCGGTCACGTCCACCGTCTGAACCTACGCCGAATCCCCCTCCATCGCCTTGGATTAGAATTCGCCACTTTCTGCCAAGCTGTCGACGGTAAGTGAGACCGACGAGGAGGATCCCAAAAGCCTGAGGGAACGGCTCGCACTCGATGGTCTCTGACGGTGGCATGAAGGTCCAGGACGAGCCGCCGGACTCCGCCCCTCCACATAAAGGTTAGGCAGTATCTTCGCGGCCTGCCATCGCGTTCCCGAAGACAAAATCGAGGTGGACCTCGGCCGAATGAGGTTTTTGCGTTGACCGGAGAGCGCCGCCCACATGAACAGACCGTCAACAGACCACTTACCCTTCTCGAACGTGCACCCCCAAAGAATGCGCCGTTAAAGAACCTCGATGTGCTCCCGGAGGACCGAGGAGTCTCTATCCAGGTTGGCTCGGAACGGAGGAAGAGTAACGCTGGCACCGAAGATGGGGACCCAAGCGAGCGCGGGATAAATGGCGACATTCCAGCCATAAGGCTTTGGTGCGGCCTTGCCCGACGTTTGCGGAGGCGGAGAAGGTGCTTCGGCCATTAGTCGCTAGCTGGAGTGGAGCAACGGTCTCCTGCTCCATGGTCCAGGAGATGTTGGCAGAGCCATTATTCCCAGCATCACCGGCGACCGTAACAGCCTGCGGGAGCGCTGAGGGCAAAAGATAAATAGAAGCAAATAGAGACGCAGCAGTTCATTCTTCAAGTTCCACAGGCACCTCGATTAGAGACCAATGGCAGCAATCCTTCCTGATTGGCAGCCATGCCGAGCCCCGTTGCTCAACCCTACTGTAGGAGGGTGGCAATTCAGAGTCGGCCCTCGGTGTTGCCCGGGAAACTGTCACAATGATGACAGAAAGGCCTGCGGCGTGGGGAGCAAGACCCCGCCAGGACTGAGAGTCAGATCCAGCGAAAAGGTTCGTAACTGATGTACAAACAGATGGGATGATGAAGGCCGGTCTCCGGACGGGATGCGGAAGTACGCTCTCAAGGTTATCGACGTGTCTCAGCCAAGCACAGATAAAAAGCAGACCGGCAATGCGAAGAAGGCCAGCGCCGCAGCAGCGCAGCAAACGAGCAGGAAAATCTCAGCACAGGAAGCCTGCGAGGCTGACCCGACGTGTTGAGTTCGCACTTCTCCCCGGCGCCGGTAACCCCACGGGCGCCAGGCATCAAGGCAGCATGTGGCTGCTTGGCTGAGTAGCTCCCTCGATCTTCACGGCCGCTTATGTTGCGGTCTCGCCTTCCTGGTATGGAAGAAGCGAGCGGAAGAGGCCGTGTTGTCTCTGAGTGGAATGACAGATACGTTCCTGGAATCCGACGCGACGCATCTCCAGGTTCGAGGTTGCTCGAAGGTACCTGTCCAGAACGGGCCAGGGGGCGCGGCCCCAAGTCAGCCGTCGTCGTATTCCGAACAGTCGTGCGAAACGTGGTAGACGGCGCCCGGTCTGCTCGGGCAATGTAAATGCCCAAACACCCGCTTCCTAGCTTTCAGATTTCGCCGAGTAAGAACACATTCAGCGGGGAATAAGTGCTCACGGAATGCTCCTTGCAGATTCCTCAGGAAAACGTGGCTGTCCGCCATCCGCCCTGAACGGTACCCAGACAATAGCCGAGCAATACGTAACTTGAACCAAAGTAC
>ERZ1370068.5093-contig-4133_pt1 | contig 50131 bp, 76 predicted proteins | sample MGYA00561227_ERZ1370068 | MGnify/ENA primary metagenome ERZ1370068 (study PRJEB38410, sample SAMEA6850437) | metagenome | study: Metagenomic assessment of the ecological functions of the soil: analysis of the soil microbiota associated with the... | reverse complement strand
TAATCCTCGGGCGAGGTGATGCCGTAGATACAGGAAACACTCGCGACCACGATAACATCGCGCCGGCTCAGCAGCGCACTCGTGGCCTGACAAACGCAAGCGCTCGATCTCTTCGTTAATGGACGAGATCTTTCTCGATGTAGTATCGGAGCGCGGGATGTAAGCTTCCGGCTGGTAGTAATCGAAATAGCTGACGAAATACTCGACCGCGTTACGTGGGAAGAATTGTTTGAACTCGGAGTAGAGCTGCGCCGCCAGCGTCTTGTTGCCGAGAGATGACGAGTGGGCCGGTCGATCTCGCGGATTCCACGTTGCGAGTGGTAAAGGTCTTTCCTGAGCCGGTAACACCGAGCACGGTTGGGTGCTGGTCCCAGCTAAGCGATTCATGCGACGTTTGCGACCAGCCGTGCGCTAAACCGCCGCCGTCTTGTGTTTGGTTAATGATGTGGTTCTATGAAACTGAAACGGCGTTGTGAAAAGTAGCTTGTTTACGCGATCACTCGCCCGGAAAAGGGGAAGGTGGCCAGAGACTCGCCCTTCGCTCTAAGCACAACAATTTCGGGCGCTACCGCCGTAGCGGCCCCGTCGAGCGGAGGAAGAGACGCCCTGGCCTCCTGCGTAGGGCCCGCGGCTTGGAGAGAGGGCCCAAATTGACCGTGAACTCGCCGTAATTACCTCGAATTCGTCCGGCATCGCTCGCTGCTTTTATTTGGTATGGATGAAAGTAACGGCTTCGCGAACATCAATCCGGTCGGCGCTAATAATGCGGGCTATCTGCGATTGTTTCATCTTAAGACACGAAAACGCGCCCTCGATCATTCGACGAGCGATCGTCCGAAGTCAGCGGAAATGTTTATCCGCGGAACAAAGTGCCAGGCGCGCTGGTGATTTCACAGCCCGCCGGTGCGTCACTCTCCCCGAAACGCACTAGCCCTGCTTGTAGCCTTGCGCCCGAGCGGCATGGCTCTGACCGGATCGTCCCGCAGCCACCGCGGTTTTCCGTCTGCCACGCTCACCCGCCGGTCTCTAAACGGCGTGGCAACCGGCGCAAATCGTCCAACAGAATTTCCATGTCGCGTCGCGTTGTGCCGGTAAATTCATGACGCAGCCACGGAGACCAAATCGGCCGCGCAGTCCGGCATTGGAAAGGTAGGAGCTGCCATCGCGCTGCAACGCCAGCAACAAGCGTTCATTGTGAGCGTCGAGGTTGTTCCTCGATTGTTTTCGCGTTCGGATGGGCTGGCCATCGCCAGTGCGCGCTTCAATCAGTGCAGGCAGATGGCGGAAACAAAAAATGGAGAGCTCGACCGGCGCTAGCATTTCGAAGTCGTCGCTGTTTTGCACCGAGCATTTCGGAAGTGACGAGCGCAAGCTGGGAATCCTTTTCAATTGCTTCGCTCAGCGCCTCGAAGGCCGACGCCTTTCCAACAACATCAAACTTTGAGTGCGCGGAAACGCCGTGGCAGCTCCGGCCCGTAATCCCAAAGGCCAAAAGCTTCGTCCGCTTCCTGTCCGATGACCCGGCGTATATTCCGCCTCGTGAGCGAAGGTGGCGCGAGCCGCCTCTGGATCGCGATACAGAGATGCAGCCGCAATCAACTGGAAGGTAAAGCCATTTGTGGGGATCGAGCGCGACGCGAATCCGCTTCCTCGATCGAGGCGAAGCAAGGCGGCGCTGCTGATGCGTGCGAGCGCGGCGAACTCCGCCGTAAGCACCGTCAACGTGCAACCAAAGATTGAAGCGTCGCGCGATTTCGCTGATCTGTGGAAGCGGATCGAAAGCGCCGGTCGCCACCGTTCCAGCGTTGGCCACTACGCAAATCGGCAAATGTCCGGCAGTGCGATCTTCTTCAATCGCGGCTCACGAGGTTCATCGAGATTAATCTTGTAACGTTCGTCGACGCTGATCAGCGCGCACGTTGTCGCGTCCGATGCCGAGCAATGACGGCAGCTTTGGCGATGGAATGATGGTTTCTTCGGAAGCATAAACACGCAACGCGTCGGCTGCGAGGATTGTGCCCCTTTGTTTTGAATTTCCGGCGGCGCTTTGGCGCGTCGAGCGGCGGCGAGCTGCAGCCATGTTCGCCATCGATCCGCCACTGACAAACAGTCCGGCGGCATTGCGGTTAAAACCGATGATTTGTTTGATCCAATCAATGGTTAGCCGCTCGATCTCAACCGCGGCCGGGGCCGAACGCCAGGCTGTTAGGTTCGCATTCAGCGTCGATGCGAGCAGATCGGCGAGAGCGGCAATGGCAGTGCCCGGCGCCTGCACATAACCGAACATGCGCGGATGACCGTTATGCCTGGCTCAGCTCGATCAAAGTGTCACGGAAAACGTGGAGGAGTTCATCAAAGTTAGCCTGGTTCTTCCGGCTGAGCTCGAATCCAGGTGCTCTCTGTATTTGGCGCGAACTGGTGTGAGGATAGACGGGGCGATTTCGAATCATTGCCAGAGATATTCCTAGCCATGAGTTCGGCGGCGGCGTTTGCCATGGACCGAATTTGCTCTGGAGAAGGATCGAGCAAGTGAGCGGGAGAGACAAACTTTTGAAGCTCGTTAATCATGTCTCAAATCGTGGGCTTGCTTGCACCTGCCACGTTAACTTTCACCTACTCTCATCTGGAGAAGTGCAAGTGAAAGTTAAAGTGTAAGTGCAGGATCTGAGCAGCCACGCGCCCTACGCAAGCGGTCGCGTTCGCGCTCGCCGACGACTCATTTGTTGAATAAAGAGCATTTCGGGCGAAGATGCGCGGACTAAAGTCAGACGGATGGCACATGCGCCGCTGGTCAAAGACGCAGTACGCGCTGCTTTCTGACGGAACGCCGGATGACAGCATCGAAAACAGCCAACTACTCGGCGTTGGATTACGATTGGGATAGGGTGGGACCGGTGGTAGTTCGTAGCGTTTCGTCTTTTAGCTCTTCCTGGATTTCCTGGATCGCTCGGTCCAGCTGCTGATCTTCCCCGCGGAATTCTTTGGCCGGATCGTTATCTACCACGATATCGGGATCGACGCCGTGGCTTTCAATGATCCAGCCCTTGCCCTCTTTCGAGTAGGGCGCGAACTCCGGCTTGAAGAATTGACCGCCATCAACCAGCGGCAAGGAATCGCGAATACCAACGAGCGCCGCCCCAGGTCCGCTTGCCAATTAGCTTGCCCAGCCCAAGCGCTTTGAATCGTAGGGGAAAATGTCGCCATCCGAAGCGGAGAATTCGTTCGATCAGCGCAACCATTGGGCCAAGAAAGGTTTGAGGCGGATCAGTCTGTCGGCATGCCATTGCGCGCGATCCCAACCATGACGAGGGCGCGCCAGGCCGTTCTATTACCAGAGGTGAAACAAATCCGCCGCCGTTACCGCGGACATCGACGATGAGCGCCTTCTTCGAATTTGCGGGAAGTAGAGCTTGGTAAATTCATTCAAACCGGGCCGTCCCATGTCGGGAATATGGAGGTAGCCGACTTCGCCGTTGGTCTTTCTTACCAACGTAATCGATGTTCTTCTGCACCCACGCCAGGTAGTAGAGGGGCGATTCGTCCAGCCGTTGGAACTACTGGTCACGTCGCGCGCTCCATCGTCGCTCGGCTTCGAGTTGACTCGCAAGATCACTTGCTTATCGGCGGTGCCGATTAGCGCGTCGTATAGGTTCGCCAATCCTGAAACCGGTGTGTTATTTATTGCGAGGATGTAGTCACCAACCTTCACGTTTACGCCTTGTGCGGTCAGGGGCGAACGGGTGTGCTTGTCCCAATTCTCGCCGGCAAGATCCGTTCGATCCGGTAGGCCTTCGCTTGCCGGATCGCGAGTAAAGCTCTGCTCCAAGATAGTCCCAGTTTAATACGTGGCGTTTCCGGCCGTTCGCCGCCGCCGACGTAGGTATGGCCGTTATTTAGCTCGCCGATTAGCTCGCCGAGCAGATAGGTAAGATCGTTACGATGATTTACGAAAGGTAAGATAGCGGCGCATTTGTCTGCGCATCGCTTTCCAATCGATGCCGTTCATGTTCGGCGCGTAAAAGAAGTCGCGCATCTGCCGCCAGCATTCGGAAGTAGATTTGGTTCCACTCCGCGTGTTTATCCAGCTGCATGTCGAGTCCGGCCAGCTTCAGCTCGTGATCTTTGGTCTCAAGTTTGTCCTTGGGCAGATCGATGATGGCGTAGTCCTTCTTAATTTTGACCAGCATCCGCTTGCCATCGGCCGATATTTGATAGTGCGTTAACTTCGCCCAGGACCGTTTCCTTCCGGTCCTCCATGCTGTAGAACACAAAGGTGGCCCTTGCCGATCGGGACCATCCTGCTCGCCTTCGTCCTCGCCTTCCTGATCGGCAACGGTGCGGCGGAGATAGAAAATGCGATCGTCGACCAGTCGAATGTCGCTGTAGTTACCCGGCATGATTTCCACCCCGGAAATGCGATCATGGATACCATCGAGATCGACCTTAACTACCATCGGGCTTCTTCGGCTTTAACTCGGGAGTCGGAGTAGGACTGGACTTTTGCGTTGGGGAAGGTGATTTCTTCTCCTCGGCTTTCTTTTCTTCGCCTTCTTTTTCCTTTTGCTTGCGCGCGTTTCTGTTCGGCCTTGCCAACTTCGTCACTCCGCGGACCAAGCGGCGGCTTCCGTATCTTTGGCCAGAGTGACGAGGTAGATGCGCTGCATATCGACGTAAACGTTCTCGAATTCGTCCTCGGCAAAGGTCGGTTTGAAGTCGCGCGCTGGAAGCGAAAAGCAGATATTTGCCATCATCGCTAAAGGCGACATTAGTCTGAGCCGCACCATTCATCCGTCACGGCAGTCTGCTTCTTATCGGCAACGGAATAATGATAAACGCGAGGCAGATCGTTCTCTTCCGGGCGCGCCCAGGCGATCCATTGGCTGTCGGGCGACCAATCGTAGGATTGAATCTCGCCCCATTTATCCTGGTCGACTTGCGTGACGGCCTTTGATGGCTACATCGACATAACGCAGTCGTTGCAATCGATCGGCCCAAAGTAGCTTCTTACTATCGGGCGACCAGACCGGCTTGATAGTAATAAGTATCGGCCCCGCTCGTTACCTGTTGCGGCTGGCCTTTGCCATCCTGGGAACGGACATAGAGTTCGTTCTCACCGGTCACGTCTGAGTTATAGGCGATCCATTTTCCATCGGGCGACCAGATCGCGTCGCGCTCGTGGGCGTTGGAGCTTTTGCTCAGGTTACGGGCGGTGCCTTCCTTCATCGGCACAGAAAAAGATCGCCGCGCGCGACCACGATGGCGCGCTCCCCATCGGGTGCGAGGTTGACCGTTTCGGATGTGCTTCGAGGCATCGACGAAGGCAGACACGGCCGGACGCGAAATCCTCCTTCACTTCGATCGGGATCGGCGCGGCCTGGCCGCTGGCCAGATCGTAACGCCAGATATAGCCCGCTTCCTCGAACACGATCGAGTCCTTTCCGATTGACGGGAACTTGATATCGAAATCCTTAAAAGTCGGTTAGCTGCTTTGGTCTCCTTACTCGTTAGGTCAGTAGCGAAAAAGGTTCATTCTTCCATCGCGATCGGAAGTGAAATAAATGCGGTTGTCCGGTCCCCACATCGGGCAGATATCCTGGGCCGGATTGTTGGTCAGGTTCTCGGTTGTGCCGTTCTTGAAATCGTAGATCCAAATGTCGTCGGCCATGCCACCGCGGTAATGCTTCCAGGTGCGGAATTCGCGGAAGACCCGGTTAAACGCCATTTTCGAATCGTCCGGCGAAAAGGAAACGAAACCTCCGCGCGGCACCGGCAGTTGCTGCGGTAATTCCGCGTCGAGCCCGACGGTGAAGAGCTGGCCGATGAAATCGTTGAACGATTTCATCCGCGAACGGAAAACGACCAGCGGTTTGGTATTTTCCCAGGCCATCACCAGATTGTTTGGTCCCATCCGGTCCGAGATATCGTCGCGGCCGAGGGTCGCGGAAGTAGTCAGCCGTTTGGGCGCGCCGCCTTCGCCGGCATGACATAGACTTCGGTATTGCCGTCGTATTGCGAAGTGAAAGCGAGCTGCGTTCCGTCGGCGGAGAAGCGCGGGAACGAAGTGTAACCCGGTCCGCTGGTAATTCGGCGAGCAATGCCGCCTTCTTTAGCGACAGTGTAAAGTTCGCCGCGCGTAACAGAAGACGATCTGGCGGCCGTTGGTAGTTGGAAAGCGCAGCAGCCGCGTCGTATTGGGCAGGTTCTGGGCTGGGGCGAGCGGCACCACGGCAAACGCGAGCAGACATCCAAGCAGAGTAGGAGATGAAAAAGCGGCGCATAAGAACGAACAAGCTGCGTTGCCTGTCGCGCGGACGCAACTGCGTTTTTGAAATCACGTCAAGGCTTGACTGTCGGGCGTGGATCGAGCAGTCCCTTGCTCGATGTTATGCAGTGCGACGAAGCCGCATTAATCCAGCATCGTCCGGACGGAGCGGCCGATCCACCATCGTGCCCAACGTCTTGTCTAGTCTGACTTGATCGGCAAAGAATCGCGTTTGAGAAATTCCTGAAGCGACGTTGGGATTCCAGACGATCCGTTCTCGGACGCCGACTGATTTAGCCGAGCTCCCGCCTTTCAGATTTCCTTTTGCTGGCAAGTCATCGCAACTTCACGCGCGACCGGCCTTCTTTTCTGGTCTTGCTCCAACGTGGATTGTTTGTTCATGACGAGCTAACAGGCGCGGAATAGTTCTCCACCGTCGGGGCAAGCACTCCAAGACACCTTGTCATGCCGCCGTCTGTTCGAAAGACGGCAATAATTCCAGCTCCGGTGTCAGGATTATCTGTTCTTTCAGAAATCAGTCCAGCCTTTTCTTTCGTCAACATCCGTCAAAATCGAGGAAAATTTTTCTGTTTTCTGTTGTTCCGAGCGAAATTTCGACGACAGTGGCGGGCCGATTCGGTGCTTTGATTGAAATCCGCGAGACCATAAATGAGTGCCGAAACGGGCGGCCATCGCAGGCTGGAGATCGCGCATGTCTTGTTTGTGGACATCGTCGGTTATTCGAAGCTGTCTGCTAAACGAGCAGAGCGAAATTCTCGATGAGTTAAACGAGGTTGTTCGCAGCACCGAACAGGTAAGGCTGGCGCAGGACGCCGGCGCGCTGCTGCGTTTGCCGACGGGCGATGGGGTCGCGCTGATTTTCGCAGTAGTCCGGAGGCACCGGCGCAATGCGCGCTGGAAATCGCGCGGGCCTTGAAGAATCATCCGCAGCTTCAGCTCCGCATGGGGATTCACAGCGGACCGGTGAACGAAGTGATGAGCGCGGATGACCGGGCCAATATTGCGGGCGCGGGAATCAACATCGCGCAGCGAGTGATGGATTGCGGCGATGCCGGCCACATTTTATTGAGCAAACATGTCGCGGAAGATCTGGAGAGCCACGAACGCTGGCGACCACACCTGCAATGATCTGGGAGAAGTAACGGTCAAGCACGGCGTCAGTGTTCGCGTTGTTAATCTTTACAACGATGAGTCTGGGCGAGGCGCAGGTTCCGGCAAAGATTCAGCGGGAGCGCGATGCCAGAGTTATGCTGGCGCGACGAGCGCGGAGCAAGCAGCGGAACGCGCTCGATTTTCGGTTCACTCATTGCGCTCGCTGCAATCGGCCTCGGCTTTTTTCTCCTGCGCGATCGATTGCTGCGTCGTCCGATCGGAAACGCAGAATGGACGCAAAAGGCATTGCGGTTCTTCCATTCGAAAATTTCAGCGACGATAAGGAGAACGCATTTTTTGCCGATGGCATCCAGGACGACATCCTGACGAGTCTGGCCAGGATCAAAGATTTGCGTGTGATCAGTCGCACCAGCGTGATGGGTTATCGAGGTGCTGCGGTGCACAGTTTGCGAGAGATTGGGCAGGCGCTCGGGATCGCCAACATTCTGGAAGGCAGCGTTCGCCGCGAAGGCAATCGCGTCGTGGTGACGGTGCAGTTGATCGATGCGCTGACGGATCGACATCTGTGGGCGAACCGCTACGACCGCACCCTGGCCGATTCGTTAGGCCTGCAAGGTGAACTCGCGGCCGAAATTGCCGAAGCGCTTCGCGTCACTCTCAGTCCGGATGAGAAAGCGCGGGTGGAAACGAAACCGACGGAGAATTCGGAAGCTTACGTTTTTTATCTGCGAGCAAATCAAATCGCGCGCAATCCCGACACCTTGCTGGAGGATTTGAACAAAGCGGAGCAATTCTATGTCCAGGCGATCACGCTCGATCCAGATTTCGCGCTGGCGCATGCCCGACTGCGCATCGACGCGGGCGCAGATTTATCACTATTACGAGCCGCTGGACACTTGGAAATCAAAGGCGCTCGCCGAAGCCGAGCTGGCGTTGCGTTTGCAGCCGAATCTGGCCGAGGCGCATCTGGCGCTGGGGCAATGTGCTTATTGGATCGACCAGGATTATGACCGCGCGCTGGCTGAGTTCGGCAGCGGCGGCGACATTGTCGCCCAGCGACGCGGAAATTGGCCGCTTGATTGCGTCGATTAAACGCCGGCAGGGCAAATGGCAGGAATCTCTCGAAGAATACGAAAGAGTTCAGAAGACCGATCCGCAAAATCCAAATACCGTCCGCGAACTTGTCTTTACCAACACCGCGCTGCGGCGCTGGCCGGAGGCGGCTCGTTGGGCAATGCAAATGCGAACGATGGCGCCCGCTTCACTTGTCGCCAAGGTTCAAAGCGGTTATGTCGATTTTTGGTGGAAGGGTGACACGGGCCCGCTCAAATCCATGCTCAGCCAGGTGCCGGCAGGAACCGATCCTGATGGTTCGGTAACGTCGTGCCGGTGGGACGTGGCGATGATCGATCGCGATTTTGGCTGCGGCGCGCAATGGTTTGCAAAAGTCTGATCTTAACGAAATCTCGCATACCCCTTCGGGCGCAACCCCGAAAAGTTTTCTTCAAGGTCTGATTGAGCTGGCCGAAGGCAAGACAGGCGGAAGCTCAGAAATTGTTTGAACTAGCGCGGCCGAGTTTTGAAAAAGCGGCCGAGGAGGCACCTTGAGCGCAGATCGCCACGCCAATCTCGGCTGGTTCTATGCCTTTGCCGGTCGAAAAGATGAAGCCATTCGCGAAGGCAGGCGGGCGGTGGAATTAAAACCCGAATCGAAGGATGCGGTCGATGGCGCGATCATGAATTGTTACCTCGCGCTCATCTATGCGCGGGTAGGGGAAAAAGAACTCGCCATTCCGTTGATCGAGCGACTTCTGAAAACGCCGGGCGCGGTGGACAGCGTGGACTACAGCATCACGGTTAACGATCTAAAGCACCGTTGGGAATGGGATCCGATTCGCAACGATCCGCGCTTTCAGAAACTCGTTAGCTCTCAGCCATAGCGGAACACAGGCCGTCGGCCTGTGCGCCCAGCGGGTTTGTAACCCGCTGCTTGGCGTAATGCCCGCGCGATTGCTTTTGTCCTGACAGCGGAGTGCAACTCCGCTAGGCGCACAGGCAGGAATGCCCGTGTTCTTGGATCCGGTGTATTCGCGCATGAGAGCAATCTCCTTTACCCTGGCACCGACCGGATGCATTTTCCGCCGCTTCGATGAAGCTGGGATCCTTTTGCCGAACTGAAGCGGCGCAATGTTTACAGTGTTGCCGTCGGCTACGCCGTTGTCGGTTGGTTGTTGATCCAGGTCGCAACCCAGGTGTTTCCGTTTTTCGAAATTCCGAATTGGGGCGTGCGTCTGATAGTGCTGCTGATCGTAGTCGGATTCCCTATCGCCTTGGTTATTGCTCGGGCTTTTGAGCTAACGCCCGGAGGCATTAAGCGAACGGAAGAGGCCGATCGCGTTCTATCCAGGCAGGATCCCGCGGTCGAGCCTGGATTTATGTTGTGATCTCAGCCGGTTTGCTATCGGCGGGATTATTCTTTCTGGTCGGTTACACTGCACCTAACGAAAATAAGATTGGGAATGTGCCGGCAAAATCGATTGCGGTCCTGCCCTTCGAAAACTTAAGCCGCGATCCGGACAACGCTTACTTCGCCGAGGGAATTCAGGACGAAATTCTGACGCGACTGGCAAAAGTCGCCGATTTGAAAGTGATCTCGCACACTTCAACCCAGCGTTACAAAAGCTCCCCGGATAATCTGCCCCAGATCGCGAAAGAGCTGGGCGTTGCCAATATTCTCGAAGGCAGTGTGCAAAAGTCCCAGGACCAGGTGCGGGTGAATGTGCAGTTAATCAATGCTGCGACCGATGCCCACTTATGGGCGGATAGTTTTGATCGTAAATTGATCGATATTTTCGCGGTCGAAAGCGAGATCGCGGCGAAGGTAGCCGACATACTTCAAGGCGAAGCTGACCGGCGCGAGCAACATGCGATTTCGCATGCAGCCGACCCAGAATACTGAGGCGCTACCAGCTATATCTGAAGGGAAGATATTTTTGGAACAAACGCACCGGACCTGATCTGCAAAAAGCGATCGATTATTTCAAACAGGCGATCGAGAAAGATCCGAGCTATGCACTGGCTTGCATGTCGGGCTCGGTGATTCTTACATTCTTCTTTCTGGTTTTGGCGCAGCGCCGCCGCAGGATTCTTTTCCCTGGCCGAGGCAGCGGCGAAGAAAGCTCTGGAGATCGACGATAACCTGGCTGAAGCGCACACCACGCTGGGATTTATTTTGTGTGTTCATCACTTGAATTTCGCCGACTCGATCAGGGAATTTGAGCGTGCGATCGCATTGAATCCGAATTACGCAACGGCGCACCACTGGTTTGGAGATGGACCTTTGCTGGCAGTTGGTCAGTTTGATCGCGCAATCGCGGAAGGAAAACGGGCGGTCGAGCTCGATCCATTGTCGGTCATCATCACGGCCGATCTTGGCGCCGACTACCTGGTAGCCAGGCGCTATGATGAAGCGATCGAGCAGTTTCACAAAGCCATCGACCTGGATCCGCGATTCTATTACGCGCATTGGAATCTCGCCCAGGCGTTGGAAATGAAAGGCGATCTGCGCGGAGCCCTGACGGAATATAAGAAAGCTGTCGAATTGGACGATGATCCCTTCGTTCTCGCTCTACTTGGTCAAGCTTACGCAAAGCTCGGCCAGCGCGATGAAGCATTAAAAGATTCTGGCGCAACTGCCGCAGATTGCAGCGCATCGCTATGTTCCATCTTACAGTTTCGCGCTTCCTGCACATGGCGCTGGGAGAAAAGGATAAGGCCATCGAATGGCTCTGAACGCAGCTATCACGGACGGAGCCGGGCTCGACATCATCTTCCTCAAAGTCGATCCAATGCTTGATCCGTTGCAAAAAGAGCAGCCGCGATTTCAGGCGCTGGTGGCCAAAGTTTTCGCTGAGAAGCACTGAAAATCGCGAATTCTTTTTCACAGAGCTGCAAAGCGGCGCAACGTCTACAAGGTTGCGGCTGCCTTACGCCGTGGTGGCGTGGCTGCTGATTCAAGCAGCATCGATTTTATTTCCGGACCTTCGAAGCGCCGGGTTGGGCGATGAAGGTCTGTCTTGTCGCGATCGTGGCCGCCGGGTTTTCCCATTGCGCTGATTCTGGCCCAAGCATTTGAATTGACGCCGGAAGGCTTGAAACGAACAGAACGTCGGATGAGCCCCCGAGAAAATCGCGCGGTCGTCGGGGATGGATTTATGTTGTCATCATATGTCTGGGAGCGATCTCGGTGAGTTTGTTCTTCGTCGGCGCTACACTGCACGCTCAGTGGGCCGGCGCGCGTCAGCACCGGAATCGTCCAGAGATCGACTGCGGTTCTCACCGTTCGAGAACCTGAGCGACGACAAGAGCGAACGCCTACTTCGCCGATCGGCATTCAGGATGAAATTCTGACACGGCTTTCCAAGATTGCCGGACTTGAAAGTCATTTCGCGGACATCGACACAGAAATATCAGAAGCGCGCCGGATAATCTTGCGCGAAATAGCTCAGCAGCTTGGCGTCGCTAATATTCTGGAAGGTAGCGTGCAGAAGGCGTCCGACCAAGTGCGAGTGATCGGTGCAGCTCATCGACGTGCGGACCACGATTCGCATCTCTGGGCTGAGACCTATGATCGCAAGCTGACCGACATTTTGGCGTCGAAAGTGACATCGCGAAATCAATTGCACAGGCGTTGCAGGCAAAGTTAAGCGGTCACGAGGAGCAGGCGTTCGGCGCGAAACCGACCAGCAATCCCGAAGCCTACGATGCTTATTTGCGGGTTTGGCGGCCGAAGGTGAGAGCATTCGATCCGTTTATCCTATCCAGAAAGCGATTAGTTTTTACAAACGAGCGGTCCACCTTGATCCGAACTTCGCGCTGGCATGGAGCAGCCTTTCGCGTGCGCATTCGAGTTTGTATCCATCCTTTGGAGATTCGACGGAAGCGGCCAAACGTGCCCTCGAGACTGCGCAGAAGCTGCAGCCGGATTCACCTGAAACATTGCTGGCGTTAGCGCAATACCAGTATTCTGAGCTGCACGACTACGACGCGGCCAGGACAAACTTTTGCACGTCAGCAAAATGTTGCCCGGCAGCAGCGAAATCCCAGCGGCCCTCGCCCAAATCGCGCGACACCAGGGAAACTGGGAGGAGGCGGTCGCCTATTACGATCAGGCTCTTGTGCTCGATCCGCGCAATGTGGAATTGCTGACAGAAGCCGCGGATAATTATCGACGATCTCCGGCGGTTCGATAATGCGCTTAAAGCTATATGATCGTCGCGCTGGAAATTCGGCCCAATGACCTGGATCTGCTGGCGTCGAAAGCGGCGATTTATCAGGCGCAAGGGAATCTCACCGAGGCGGCAAGGTGTCTCGCAGGGGTGAACGCACTCACTCCGTCTTACGAAGCAGTGCGCCCAGAAAGTAGATGCAACTGATTTTCGAGCGGAATTACCGCGGGGCTGTTCAGTTGCTCGAGACACGCTTCGCTCAGTTCCAGTTCGGCTCTGAGCTGGAAGTAGGCGCCTTCCAAGAGTTTTTGGCTTCTTCTCGACTGCTGGCCGGTGATACCGCCGGAGCCAAAGCTAGCGCCGAACAAGCGCGCAATATTCTCGAAGTGCTTTGCAAAAATCAACCTGACAACGATTTCCCTGCGATACATTCTGGCCAGGACGTATGCCATCCTCGGCGACGAGGGAGTCCGCCTATAAAGAAGCGGAGCGCGTGAGCGCATTAGTGCAAAACGACGCGATCAGACGGCCCGGCGCTGAAGAAAACCTGGCCTTGATCGAGGCCAGCTTTGGGAACAACGCTCGCGCTATTTCAATTACTTGCGCATCTCCTGCAAATCCCGTATCAGAGTTCCCTCTATGCCACACCACTCACGCCCGCGCTGTTAAGGCCTCGATCCAACGTGGGACGCCTTGCGCAGCGATCCGACGTTTCAAAAGCTTTGCCGGAAACGAAGTGCATTAATTGCATTGTCGATTGCCCTTCTTCTGTCATCCTGAGCGAAGTCGATCTGAACGATTTCTGATTAGTTCCCTAATCGCTCCGTGTCCGATATTCGACTCGATTTCCTGTAGCGATACTGGACTGCTTCGATTTCGATGCAGTGCTGATGTTGGACGCTGATGTCGTTTTCGGCGTTGCGGTGGTAGCGAGCCGCTGTCCTCAGCGGCGAGGCCCGGAGACTTCGACGGCTTGACCCTCGATTCAAGGGAATCAGCGAAGAAACGATTAAACCGGTGGACGAACGTGCTTGAACAATGGCTCAGTCCCTCAATACAGATGAAGCGAGAATTAAAACCAGAAGAACACGAAGAGATCGGTAAAAGCCATAGCCGCAGGCGACAGAGTGAAAGCGACGAGTCTTTACCTTTCGGCCACAGAAGGCGATCTGACGACGGCCCAGAATTTCATCAAGACCCTCATTCTTGAAAAAGCAAGCAGCCCAATCGCAGCAGCCGGCAAAAGAGGGCGGCTGAGGCAATCGAATTTTAACATATCGCCCGCCGGAAGCTCATTACTCAGCTTGGGGAAGGTTTGCTCGTATTTCTGGCGCGCCGACGTACGCGCTCCATCAATTGCAGATGGAAACGTGACATGCCGAGGACGAGCGCGCCAATGAGACCGAAATACATTCCCGCCATCACCCAGCGCTGCGGCGAGCGCACTTCATAATAACGTTGTTCTTCCGCAGTGCGTTTGCGGAAGAGCGAGAAGATTCGCGGGAGCGAGGCAAACAGTAGGATCCAAACAATGAAGTTTGGATGTGTCCAGGCCAGCCAGCCAAGAGCCGCGAATCCCGGCAACCAAAGCCAGGGCGAGAGCGCGGTCACGATGCGGCCTCCATCGAGCATGCCAACCGGCGTGAGATTGAAGAGATTGAGAAAGTAGGCTGTCCAGGCGAGCGCGATCAAAAGGGGATAATCAAGGGCGAGACCGAGTGCGTGACACGCGGCCGCGGCCAGCGAACCGAGGATCGGCCCGCCAATTCCGACCGCACGCTTCCATCCAGGCATTGCGCGGTGCCTCCTCAGGGCAATGAACGCGCCCATAAAGGAATGAACATCGGCGCGCTCTACGGGCAGACCGAATTTCTTCGCGACGAGCAAATGTCCGCACTCGTGCAGAAGCAAAAGCAGGACAAACCCAGCCGCCCATTTCCAACCCCAGATGCTCGCGTAAACGCCAACCATCAGAACCATGGACCCGCCGGTTTTGAGCAGAATTGGCAGGATAAACTTGATCTTGCCGATGAATTTCAAGATGACGACGCCGATCACGCCGATTGGGCCGAGCGCTTTCTTTATCTTGCTTCCGGTAGATTCTGCTTGCGCGGCAGGACGCGCGTGTCAGTTGGATCGGAAATCAATGTCATACCGGCAATATTGGGAGTCGCTACTGCAACTCGCCCAAGGCGCGTCCAAGATTTGTTAGCACATCGCGAGGCAAGAGCGACTGCTGACTTTCGCACCGTCGTTGAATATTGAGATCTCGGCGGCGCGCGCCGCAGACCCACGCCCCGACGCGGGCAGCGTCGAAAGGCGAAAGCTTTTGGGCGAGTAAGGCAGCGCAAACCCCGGTGAGAACATCGCCCATTCCGCCGGTGGCCATTCCTGGGATTTCCAGTGGTGTTGTAACTGATAAGCTTTCCTTCTCCGCAACGATGGTGCGGCTTCCTTTCAATAAAAGCGTTATCGGAAACTCGCTGGTAAATTTTTCGGCGAGTTCGGTGCGCGAAATTTTTTGATCACCGGCGAGGCGTTTCATTTCACCGGGATGGGGGTAAGCAAACGCGGACCGCGGCAATTTTTAAGAATACTAACGTTAGTCGAGACGATGTTGAGGGCGATCAGCATCGACCACCATCGGATTTTCCGCGCGCTGAATTAATTCGATAATTTCAGGTGCATTGTCTCGACCCAGTCCGGGTCCAATTCCCCAGACATCGATCTTTTTCTCGATTAAATCGCGATACGACTTCACCGGTTTGACCATCGATTCGAAAGCGGCGCGCGGCGGCGACGATCTCGTAAATATTTTCCGGAACGAAGACTTCGACCAGCCCGGCGCCACCGCGCAACGCGCCCCACGCGCACATGGTGGCTGCACCCGCGAAACCGCGCGAGCCCGCGACAATTCCGACTCGGCCGAATTGATTTTTGTGGGCATCGAATGGCCGGCGCGGCAGTAATCCTTGCAGCGACGCGGCGCAGGCAACGGTTTCATCAGCCGCCTCGAGCGGTAGATCGGACAGCGGCACGACTTCGAGGCGCCCGACAAGATTAGTGGCATTGTCAGCAAGGAGGCCGCGCTTCGTCGCCGCAATCGTGACGGTGAAATCAGCAACCACGCAATCGCGATCGGTTTCCCGGAATCACCATCCAGGCCGAGTTGGCTGATCAACCGCGAAAACGTATGCCCTGCGTTCCATGGCGCAGCCGATTAATCTTCACGGCACGCCGCCAGGATGGGATCGCGCAAAGGGGGCTTCGATCCGAGGCCGAGCAGGCCGTCGAGAATGATTGTGTGGCAGCGGGGATTCCGCTTGGATTTGCAGCCGACACGGCTGCCGCTACACGCGCGGGGAGTATCGCGGAACTCGGTGATTTTTTGCGCAACAGGTCGCTACATTGCGATTCCGGAAAGGAGAGATGAACATCGGTATGCCAGCCGGCCCGTTTCAATTGCGCGGCGGCAACGAGAGCATCGCCGCCGTTATTTCCTTTGCCGGAAAAGACAAGGCAATAGCCCGGGACGCGGAAAGAATTGCTGCACTGCCTGTGCGATCCCAGCCCCGCCTGATTCATCAGGCCTCGGCGGAGACGCCACGCGCAAACGCGGCATTTTCTGCGTCACGCATTTGCGCCGAGGTAACGACCGGCGAGTTCACTGTTCCTCGGAGCTTACTTTCTTTTCTCAGTGCTGGAGGATTTTTCTTGGTGGAGGTTTTGTGGCGGCGGTGTTTTGCGCCCGATTCGCGCACGAAACGCTGATCGAGAAAAGGCTGCAAACCGACATCGACCCGTGATGATCGATTGGTGTAGGCAGTGCGAGTGGCGAGGGCGGGACGGTTGAGAATGCCGCGGGCAATTTCCTGGGCGAGCTTTTGGCGGTAGTCACTGCTTTGGGCGTACTGCGCCTCAGTCGGATTAGTGAGGAATCCGCACTCGACCAGCACGGCCGGAACGGTTGTTTTCCGCAAAACAAAATAGCCGCGACGCCGGACTCCGCGATTTTCCGAGGGCGCAGCCGCCAACTACGGCGGAATGAATACTGGCAGCGAGCGGCGCGCTTTCCGTGCTATAGAAGTATGTCTCGATCCCGTTAGCTCCGCTGCGAGTGGCGGAATTGAAATGAATACAGACAAAAATGGCGTTGGGATAAGAATTGGCGATGGCGACGCGCGTGCCGAGTGGAACGAAACACGTCAGTGTTCCGCGTCATGACTACCCTGTAGCCGGCCTTTTCCAAAAGCGGTTTCAATCTTAACGAAACATCCAGGGTCATGATTTTCTCCGGCACCCGCTGGCTGGGAATGCCACCGCGATCAAAGCCGCCATGGCCGGGATCGATCACGATCGGTGGTGTAGCGTGTCTGGGCCGATGCCGTGGCGGCGAGGGCGGCCGCGGCCGAAGCAGCAAAGAACGTATCGCCCGAAACGTGCCCTCATTATAAGCGGACCCTTAGTCGCCGCGCGGCTTCTCATTCGGTCGCGTCGATAATTTCGGGACGGCGCTGCGGACCGCCTGAGCTGCGGCCGTTTCCGTCATCCCGCCAATCACTGCGACTTCGCCGTCGGCGGTCCGTTTGAAATGCGGACGCGATTTCGTTTCGAGCAAGGTCGAGTGAGAGAGGAGTTGCCCGTTCAAACCGATGATTGCATAAGACCAGGCGCGCGGGGCCGAGCAATGCAGAACGTGAAGTCTGTTTTCGCGATCGATTTCCGCGTGCGGTTCGTCGAACGCGATGACATGGCCGAGCGAATAAGTGGCGTAAACCACACCGCGATGTTCGTCTTCGACCCGGACGTAAAGGGAAGTGTGATCGGCAAACCGATTCGTCATAAGCGAATAGGTGCGGGCATCGCCGGCAGCCTCGCTGCCCGCGGGAATGCCTACACTTTGCTTCCAGATCGGACGCGCGTCGGTAACTTCAACAACCTTGGTTTGCGAATAAAAGTAGCGCCCGAGATCGGAGAAATAAACATGTGCTCGGACGTGATAGGTCCCGAAATCCTGAATGGGATAGAGACTGGCGATGTTAATTTTTGGGTAACGGTCTGGCCCGTCTCGATGCGGAGCGGTTCCATTTTCTGCGACGAATCGGCCGCGATCGACTGGCCATCGCTGCCAGTGATCTCGAATCCGAACCAGCGTTCACCGGCGTCGTTGTTTAGGTCAATATCGCGTCCGGCGCGATTGGTAATCGTGACGGTGGCGAGGAGGGGTTCGTAAGCGATGTATTGCAAGCGGCTGAATTTCAATTGCACCTGAATCTGAGCATTGGCCGCACCAGCGACCAACCCGAAGAGCAGAAAAAGGGCGGCAGTTTCTTAGCGATTGCATTCGGTTGGGAGCGATGAGCAGGAGTATGAGTATAAAGCAGGAATCTCACCGGCGGCGCTCGGAAAAACCTATCACGCCGTTTGTTGCCGCCAGGCCGGCAGAGCGCGACGTCTTCCTTCTTCCAACGCATCGATGAGCAACGCATTCCATGCCTTCTTGATTGTTTCAACACCGGCATGCACGCCGCGGTCGTAGGCAAATTCGATCTCGCCCCAGCTCACGATTTCAAACAATGCGCCATCTCCGTATTCCGTTGCAGTTTCTGCGTGCACAATCTGCCCGTCGCGCAAGTAAGCGGTGCCGACGTTTGAGCCCGACACCATTTGCACGGCACCGCTGCGTCTCGATAGGCAGCACATTTGCAAAATATCGAGGACGTGAAAAAGATCGGGCGCATCCGAAAACATCCGGACCGAGCGCTCGATCGTCGAGATCAGTCGCTCGCCGTCGATCGGTTCCGGAAATACCTTTGAGCCGGCGACTTCCATTCGCTGTTCGGAAGCGGCATAGGCAGGCAGGAACAATGTCTGCAAACCAGAGAACATTTCCCCGAGTAAAGCGCCAAGGATAAAACCATCGAGCCCGGGGGCCTGAAGCTGGGTCAACAAAATTCGCGGCCGCAACTTCGGCTGCCGCCGCAGCCAAACCAGGGTCTCACTTTCGCTATGGGTCAGGACACTTTCGTATCCAGTGTAATCTTTCACCAGTTGCACCAGGTCCCGCCCAATCTCGGGGTCGCGATGCACGATGAGCAATTGCGTCACGGCGATACGGAAGGATTAGGTGCGTCGTTGATCAATCGCGCAGGCTCGGCTCGAACTGTCTGCAATTTGTCGTCATACAAAATGCGGATGACGTAGCCGAGATATTGTCGTCGGCCGGAATCGCCCGAGGCGAATCGGTGCTGGCGGCCGGCTTCACCGCGCTTTTTCGATTTAGACGAATTTTTTCCTGGGCGTAACCGAGGCCGCGGCAGCTGAGAGCGCCGCTTCCGAGGTAATGGCATGAGTCTTCGAGCGAAGGTAGGTGACGATTAATGTTTCGGGGTTCGATTCCGCCCAGTCGTGCTTTGGGTTCATCCACTCGTAGTTAACGTCGGCATCCGTCGCCACGACCTTGTCGTTATCGACCGAATCGTAGAACAAAACCATGATGCGCAATTTCGAATGATCGATGGCGACGCCCTGCCGTTTTTTGATATCAATCTTTAGGCGCAAATTCGTTTCTGCCTCTGGATCCGGAATCTGCTCCGTCTCGATGTTGGTGACGCCGAAGACTGAGCCTTCGGGAAGTCCTTCCGCATCCAGCGGCTTGCCTGCCGTGTCCATCGGCACGCCGGGCGCCGGCGTTGCAGCCGCCCCCACCCGCAACTTCATGTCGGCGAGTTCGTAGAGCGGGCCGGCTGGAGGGGCCGAGATCTTGAATTTTTCGCCAAGTCTCGTTAGAACGATCGTAGAGTTGAATTGATTCGTAAAGCGCCGCCATTTCCGCCAGCACCTGCGGATTTTTCGGGTCGCGCTGAGATGCATCCTGCAAGCGTGCCAGTGCGTTGGCAGTATCGCCGCGCTCGCGCAGGACATTGGCTTCTTTGAGCAATCGATCAGAAGCAGAAAGAGCGGCCGAACTGGGGACGCTCGGGCTGCGCAGGAAGTGGCGTCGTCCCCGGCTTCGCACTGGCCGGCTGCGGCTGGCGCCTTTCAGCGACTGGCAACGTCGCTCGCTCGGCGTGGATACTCCGCGCCGAAATGGATTGCGATGCGCAAGGATTTCCAACGCCGCAAAAACGAGAATAACGCCGACCGCGACGGAGTAGGTCCGGTCGCTGGGCGAAGAAGAAGCGGCGAGAACGGGCATTACACCTATTTCAGTTAACGGGATGCGGCGGAACTGTCAATCGACTGCGCGTGGACAAGGTCGAGGAGATGCCATCGTTCAAAATGGATTCCAGCGACAATGGCGACTCGTTCCGACGAGCTTAAGCTTGGCGAATGACGACTGACGGAGTCATCGCCCTACCAATGCCTGCTCGAGAAAATCGAGTGGTAGGGCGACGCTCTGCGGAGCCGCGCGCCATTTCAGATTACGCGAGATGTCGCGTTGCGAGAGGAGCCGAAACCTTCGCCCTGCAAAACCGATGCGGCGCACTCTGAATCATCGACATGCATGGCGAGGGCGGCGCGACCATTGGGACGAGTCAGAAGCGGATAACCGAAATGCACATTCACTTCCGCCATCAGCAGTGTCGCCAGGATTTTGATGAACTGAGTGGCGACTTCGCGCAGCTCCACCACCATTAGCTCGCAAACCCCGAAAGCGACGTTGTTTTCGCGGAACAACTCTTCCACCCGCTCGGAGTCGCTCACGATGATGCGCGCGATGGCGGCATCGGTCGATTCCGAGATGCTCAGGGCCACGACGTGAGTGGCGTGGGCATTGAGCAACTTCACGATCTCGAGCATGGCGCCCACCTTGTTCGGAAGGAAAACGGAGAACTGCCGGACCAGCGGCCCGCCGATTTTAGAAGTCGTTTCCGGTAAATCGACCTGCATGTTTTTCGAATTCAGGGAAAAATTCCGGGGCAGGAATATCTCACCGTCCTTCTTCCCTTTCCAACCGAATTTGTCCCGGTAAATGTCTGTCTGGTTGGAAGCCAAGCCCTCCGGCAGAATGCTCGCGCTACCCCATTCGATCTGTTCATTGGGCTGATTCTGCTTAGAATCGCTCGCGGGCATGGAACAAACCGAAAGTGAGTTGCTGGCGTTGCGTCGCGAGAAGTTGGCGGCTTGGAAAAGCTTGGAGTCGCACCTTTCGGTGCCGCCTTCGAAACCTCCGGGCGATATCGCGCGCGTTCGCGAGAAATTTGCCGAAGGGGCAAGTTTTCGCGTCGCGGGCCGCATCAGTGCGCATCGCGACATGGGCAAGAGCCACTTTGTTGATCTCAAGGACGCGAGCGGACGGATGCAAATTTATTTGCAGGCGAAGGAACTCGGCCCCGAAGCAATGGAAGTCTTCAAGCTGCTCGATCTGGGCGATTTCATCGGCGTGGAAGGAACCTGTTTCACGACCAAGACGGGCGAGCCGACGTTGAAGGTGCACAAGCTGGAGTTGCTGGCGAAATCGCTGCGACCGTTACCGGAAAAATGGCATGGCTTGCAGGACATCGAGGCGCGATATCGCCAGCGTTACCTTGATCTGATCACGAACGATCAATCGCGCGCGGTTTTTGCCAAACGTTTCCTGATTGTTCGTGAGATTCGCCGTTTTCTGGAGGATCGCGGTTTTGTGGAAGTGGAGACTCCGATGCTGCAATCGGTCGCAGGCGGGGCGGCGGCAGAGCCATTCGCGACTCGTCACAAGGCGCTCGGGTTGGATCTTTATTTGCGGATCGCGCCGGAACTTTATCTGAAGCGTCTTTTGGTCGGTGGATTCAATAAGAGTTTTCGAACTCAATCGCAATTTTCGAAACGAAGGAATCTCACGGAAACATAATCCTGAGTTCACCATGCTGGAGGCGTATTGGGCCTATGCCGATTTCGGGAAGATTGCGGACCTGGTAGAAGAAATGATTTGTCACGTCGCCGAGGTTCTGGAGGGACGCGCTTCTCCGCGCCTGGGACGAGCGGAAGCTCGCCTCTCCGAATCGAGCATCGGGATGCGGAGGGAAACGTGACGCGGACGATCGATCTAACGCGGCCGTGGCGCCGGGCGCGTTATCACGATTTGGTGCGGGAAGTGGCGGGCGCGGATTGGTTTGAAATCTCGAGCGAAGAACGGCGGGAGCGAGCGAAAAATCTGGGCGTGGAAATTCTCCCGCAGCTGGCCGACTTCGAAGTGACGCAACACGTTTTCGAAAAATTGGTGGAAGAGAAAACATTCGACCCGCTTTTCGTCACCCATTGCCCAAAGGAATTGGTTCCGCTGGCGAAACAGAATCGGCAGCAACCAGAGTTGGTGGACGTTTACGAGCTGATTATCAATGGCGCGGAAATTTCACCTGGTTACACGGAACTAAACGATCCGATCGTGCAACGGCAGCGGTTGCTCGAACAAGCTGGCGAGGAAACGCAAAAACTGGACGAAGATTTTCTGCTCGCGCTCGAACATCGGCATGCCGCCGGCCGGCGGATTCGGGCTCGGGATCGATCGGCTGACCATGTTACTTACTGGTGCCGAATCGATCCGGGATGTGATATTATTCCCGTTACTGAAGCCGAAACGTCTCACCTGAGCCTAACTGGTCATCCGACATGCCAACTGCCCGCCAATCTTTAGTTGAAGACAAGCGGCCGGTGTCGCGGTCAGTATGCCCTATTGCGCGGTGTTCCGCTCTTCGCGGCGCTCGATGATGCCGCAGCAGAGGAACTTTGCGGCTATTTGCATCCCGTCGAGCTCAAGGGCGGCTCGAGTTTGTTCCGGGTCGGCGATTCCGGTGATGCGATGTATATTATCGAGAGCGGGCGCGTTCGCATCACGGTCACGGATGCCGATGGGCGCGAAGTGATTCTCGCTTCGCTCGGTCATGGCGATTTCTTTGGCGAGATGGCAATGCTCGATGGCCACGGGCCGTTCGGCGGATGCGACGGTGACGGAGGATTCGCGTCTGGCGGTGCTGACGCGGGAGAATTTTCTCACCTTCGTCTCGAGCGACTCGCGCATTGTGCTGGAAATGCTGAGCGCGATTACGCGACGGTTGCGCCGGACGGATGATCTGCTTGCGGCATCGGGTTTCGCGTAACGCCAACGAAGAAGACGCCAGGAATCTCACTCTGGCTGATCGTGCCGCCGATAAGATCGCGCGAGTTCGGCGGCAGCTGGAAATTCATTAGTTTCGTGATCGTGCTTGTACCTTATCTGGATGGCGCGCGAACACCATTTGCTGTTCGGACGAAAAGGTCTTCGATCCGTTATCCGTTCGTCTTTCTTGAATCTCGTTCTTGGGATGATGGCGGCATTGCAGGCGCCCATCATCATGATGTCGCAGAATCGCGAAGCGCAGAAGGACCGGTTGCGGGCCGATCTTGGATTATCAGGTCAATTTGAAAAACGAAATGCTGCTCGGGGAAATTCTGCGGCTCCTGGAAAAGCGCGAGAAAGATGCGCCGAAAGGATACGAGGATGAGGAGTGACAACGTCGCAAAGGCGACAAATCCCAAGATCCAAGCGGCGGTAGGGACGCATTTCCAAGGCGTCCCATATTTGGTTTCATTTTGGGGCGGCTCGGAGAGCCATCCCTACCGACCCTGGGCGAACCTTGCGCGCCTCACCGGGCATTCGTCCTGCTCATAATCCAGTATGACAATGCATTCGCGTTCCAAAGAGCAGCGAGAAGCGGTGCGGCAGCTGATTTATCTCGTGCTTACTCGCGACATGGGCACCTTTAACCCCGACCGCTTCAAGCATTGGATCAAGGAAACCGACAGCAAGTTCCGCAAAAGTCGGTCTGATGCTGAAGTTCGAAATCCGGGATCGGTTCGTCTATTTTCGGATCAAAGAGATTCGTAATGGCCGAATCATTTATCAGTTTGATTCATCGACCCGTGTGTCGTTTGACGAACGCGACGTAGTGCTTTGCAGTGAGGAATTGAATCCAGTCGACGTAGGACGCCAGCGGGTGCAACTCCGCTGGCCGCACAGGCCAGAGGCCTGTGTTCCGGATCGCCATTGTTTAGCGATTACGCGTCGAGGCCGGCGCTTCTCCACCGGTCTCTTTCCCGCCGAAAAGCAGGGGAGAACACGGCAAAGACCGAGATCCGCGGCGCGTCGTCGGTAGCGCCAATCAAGGGCGAAATATCCAAACGGGTGCTGGCTCGTCGGTTTCCAGCCAATGGTGGGCCCGACGATGAAAACGCCAGGATGGATCGCCGCGAATTCCTTTGTCAGTGAAACCCGTGAGCTGCATTTCTGCCCCCACCTTGAGCCGTTCGTTGGGCAATAAAACTGGAATTGTTACGCTCTGGGCAAACCATATTCGCGACCGCGATCGCCAGTGACTTCCTGCTCGAAGAATGCATTGAGGGCCCATTCCAGTTTGCCGAAAAACTCTTCCGAAAGAAGCAACCGAATTTGCGTAAGCGTCGGGAAGAGAATTGCGTTCGTTGAGAAAATCCTGCGCTTCGCCTTTTCCCATCGGCTCAGGTGGCCCTTCGTCGTGCAGAATATCGCCGATTCCGAATTTCCATTCCGCGAAAATGGTGGGATTAAGCGGAATTTTTGTCCCAGTCGGCGAAAGCATAGCGCGCTTCGACACTGAAACTACGATCTCGCCGGTGCCGCGAAAGCCTTCAATCGAGTTTTCAATCGCGATTCCGAACCGAGCTGGCAAGCCGAGCTCGATTTCCTCGGTAAACATGTGATCGGGGCGGTTGAAACGGAGAGCGTCTCCTCTGATAAATGACACTGGTGTAGACCGCCCAGGGGGAAGGACGTAGGCGCTGAGAAGAGGTGTAAACGGCCGCGTGAAAACGCGGGCGGCGCACCGTAGGCGCTCGGAACTTCCTCACCAACGACCGTGATTTCTTCGGTAGCAGGGCTTCTGAGCGTGGGCGCAATGATTGATGGAAGGAGAAGGCAGATGATAACCACAAGCGATCGTCAGACGACGAGTCGTGCGCGAGATTAGGTTTCGCATGGAAGCGGGTTAGTGGGCAAAAGCAGGCCAGGCAAGAAGAAAATTACAAAATGAGTAATGTTTCTTTGGGGCCTCGGCTAATCCAAGTGAAACTGCCGCAAACTCTTCTCGGTGAAATGAGGTCACGTATTTCGGCTGAGTGCCGATGCGCGGACTGTATCTCCACGTCGGACGAATTCATTCCATTAACGGAGAAGGCTCACCCCTCCCGATTACGACAGAACGCGGCAGAGGAGACGCTCGACAGCTGGCGCAAGTACGTCCATTTATATGGACCGATGCGACTAAAGGAGAGCCACGAAAATGGCGTGGTGATTTTCGCGCTATCCGGCGCAATCGATTTGCACTATGCCCCGACATTGCGCTCGCTTTTTCAGTCGAAGCTGAACAAACGTTGCCCGGCGTTGGTGGTTGACTTGACCGCCGTCGATTTCATTGATTCAACCGGCCTGGCCACTTTGATTGAATATCATCGCGATGCCGCTGCGCATGGCGGGGTTTTTAGCCTGGCTGGGGTCAATCCGAACTTGAAAGCAATTTTTGACGTGGTGCAGTTCGAGAAGGTGCTGGCGATTTTTCCGACTGTGGCAGAAGCAAAATCTGCGATCACGAGGGGCCAGTGCCGCCCTACATGGCAGATGAACCTGCGAATGGTTGACGAGCAGCGGCAATCTTGTTTTAAGGCCAGAATCAGAAACTCGCCTGAAATGAGTTCCTTAGGGCGCGGAATGACTGGTCCGTACCGCCATTGCCCCGACAAATCTTCTGCAGCTCTTGGAAATCGATCGGCTTCGTCAAATGATGATGATCGAACCCGGCAGCGATGCTGCGGCGCACGTCTTCCTCCATGCCGAAGCCGCTGAGGGCGATACCGACAAGGGATTGTCGCTGTTTGGCTGCGCGCATGATCTCACAGCCATTGCCATCGGGCAGCCCGATGTCGCTGATTAGCGCCGTCAGAACTGTTCGGCCTCAAGAAGTTTGATTGCGGCCTGGACGCATTCGGCAGTAAGGACCTTGTGGCCTTGTTTACGCAACAGCGCTGCGAGTACGCGCAGCGTCTGAGGATGATCGTCTACGACCAGCAATTGCAAGCTCCTGGCCGGCCCTTCGTCGGCGATCGAATCGCGAGACTGCTTGCGGCTTTCGGACTCGTCGACTGACGCCAGGCTAAGTTTGAAGGAAGCTCCGCGATTCAGTCCCTCGCTGTGAACGGTCATCGTTCCTCCCTGTAACTCGAGCAGCCGCTTTGAGATTGTTAAGCCCCAGGCCGAGCCCGCCAAATCTCCGGCCAATCGAACGTTCGCCCTGTTCGAACGCCTGGAAAATCCGATGCCAGCTGTTCTGGTTCAATTCCAACTCCGGTATCGGTAATCTGGAAAACAAAACGCCCGTCTTCGTTTACTGTGCGGACGGTAATTCGACCACTCTTCTTCGTAAACTTCGACCGCATTGTTGATCAGATTCCAAAACACCTGCTGAAGTCGGACAGCGTCGGCCCAGACGTGGTGGCGGTCCGCGCCGAAGTCCACTGACCAGATCCAACTGTTTTTGGAGGATGTTGTCGCGCGCGATTTCGAGGCTGTTACGGAGCAGGTCCATGGACATCGACCACTTCGAGATGGAGCTCGATTTTTCCGCGGGTAATGCGGGTCAGGTCCAACAGATCGTCGATCAAACGCGCTTCCAATTGAACACTCGTGCGGATGGCAACCACTTCTTCGCGAAGCTCGGGAGAAAGATTCTCGTGTTCCGGCGAGATAGCTTGCTGCTGCCAGTGCCGGGGTTAATGGAGTTCGTAGCTCGTGGCTAAGAACGGCGAGAAAATCATCTTTGGCTTGGCTCGCCCTTTCGGCTGCGATTTTTCGATGTTGAGCTGGCGAACCTGTTCCTCCCTGCTTCTGCCTGGCTCCTTCCGCCACACATGCGATTGGTGTCGATGCGAAACAGCATTCGCGTCGTCCACCAGATGGCCGCGCATAAATAGAACCATGAAAGTAGTGGCAGAGTGGGCCGCGCCAAAGGTCGGGTCGTACAGCCCGGCTCGCTCGGCGGTCTGGCGGAGGGCACCGATCAAGATGGGAAGGAGAATCGCCAGCGGAATGAGCCGCCGAGCCAGCATTCCAGCCGCGGTCTCGCTGACGATGATTGCCAATGTTCCGCGGTCCGCGCGCGCGAGGAGAACGCCGGTTGCGAGGAGGAAGAAAGAAATCGAGGTCAAAAGCGAAGCTGGCGTGTAAGTGGCTGGTGGTGTAAAGGCCGATCAGGTAGTGAGAATAGGCCACCAAGGAAAGAATCGCGATGATCGGCAGTGACGGCGCTGGCAGCCTCGGCCGGACGGAATCCCGCGAGATGATTTCCAATTGAGCGAGAGAATCGACGCCCCGATCAAAACAAAACTCAGCGAAATTCTGGCACCGTTGACCTCGACCAAGGAACCATCGGCTAGATGGCGGCAGCATCAGCCATCTCGGGCCGACCAGATTATGACGTGCAGAGCAGGAGATTGCAATCCACCCATCGCGATGATCGCGGCTGGCGAGGTGTTGTCCCAATAATGCTGCGCCTTCTTGCTGGCATCGATGGGTTGGCGCAGAAACAAAGCGATGCTCGCCGCGAGCAGGCCGCCGGCAGTGAATGGATTCATCGCGATCATGCCCGGAGCGAAATTCTTCAGCAGATCGATTTGCAGCAACCCATCCTGTCAGAACGGTGACGGCGATCGCGGCCGTAAGACGACTGGCGGCTAACGGCGCGACCTGTGTGATCGGGCTTGAAGCTTTCAATGAATATGAACTGGTTCGAAGTAGCAAGGGAGCGAATTTCGTGCTAAAGCAGTGGTCGCGTTGAGGAAGCCGCCTTTTATTACGAATTGGACTCTTGCTTTTCCGCCGTTATCGAGCGATCAAAAGGCTACCGCCATACGAATAACCTTTGGCCGAGAGAGAAACCGATCGAACTAACGTGATTCAGACCATCCATCAAGAACGGAGATATTCGTTTGCGATGAGTGCGGCCAAAGGAAGCGGCTGAAGACCGCTTCGCGCCATTGGTGCGATTCGTGCAGCCACGGTTCGCCCGTGGAAATGCGACCAGCGCGAGACAAGCGGGTAGTGCGGCCGCAAAGAGCGACTACGGCGCATTAAGGCTACTTTAGGCGAGGCTGAACGTCAACGCTGCGGTAATCCCAGACCGGCCATCGTCTCCGATATTACGACCGATTCACTTTGTGAGGTGCGGGAGCGGCGAACTTGCGCTTGCGCAGCTGAACCGCCTCGCGGGCTGCGCGCCTGAGACCGCCGGTCAGTCCAATTTTGGAAAGGAGCCAGATGATCCATTTCCGTCGGATCCCACTGCCACGATTTTACTCCGTTGCGATAATCGTGCTGAAATTCATGGTGATAGTTGTGATAGCCTCCCCGAAAGTGAGCAGTGCCATGGAGGAATGAATCGCGCGCGCTGCATCTGGTAGAGTAAGGCCTGCGACCAAGGGTATGACAGGCCGAGTTAATGAAAAAGGTGCAATGCTGAATCACCACCACCTTGGCGACGCCGCTGATGAGGAAAGCTCCGAGGGCGCCGATCCAGCCATTCCAGGCTGTGCCCAGCAGCACGGGCAAGGCGAAACCAACAAGAAGAGCGATGGTATGGACGTGCTGATGTTGCCACATGACCAGCCGATCTTTTTAGATCGCCCACGTTATCGAAGGGCGGCTGGGGTAGAAGCTTGAACAGAAGCCAGCCAATGTGGGCGTGGAAAAATCCTTTGGTGATATCGTAGGGTCCTCCTCGTGATCGACGTGTTTGTGATGGCGCCGATGTTCACTCGCCCACATCAAGACCGAATTTTCAAATGCGGCCGGGCCAAAAATCAGGACGAAGAGTTTTACCGGAAGCCGGGCGCGAAAACGCGAGATGCGAAAATAACCGATGATAGCCAAGGGTGATGCTAAAGCCGGTGGCGCTTAAGCAAAACGAAAACAAGATTATCTGGAACCAATCGATTCCGAAATACCAGAGGTAGACGGGGACGGTGGTGATGGAAAGGACGAAAGTTCCGATAAGGAACGAGCTCGTTATCCAATTAACGCGATGGAATGGAATACGGGAAAACATGACTAGGCTGCTTACTACCTGCAGTCAGCGCGCCAAAACAACGTCTTTTTCGTCCAGCTATGAACTTGCTGGCAGTGAGGAGCAGGTGAACTTCGGTGTTTTCACTTTGGCAGCGGCCCAGAGTTGTTCGTCGATGGTCTGGCCGGTCACCGCCAGCTTGGCCGTAGCGGGGCAGCGAACAAGTAGCCGCTTAATTACGGGGCCGGTTTTTATTTTTCATGCGGCAGGTGTTCCAAAAAATCTCATTCTCTTCTTAGAGGCGGTAGACGATACGCGCCTTATCGATGTCGTAAGGCGACATCTGAAGTTTAACGCGATCGCCGATGGTAAGTCGAATAAATCGTTTGCGCATTTTCCCGGAAATGTGCGCGAGGACAAGATGCTCGTTGGCGAGAGCAACCCGGAACATGGTGCCGGGCAGGACCGATATGATCGTTCCTTCCAACTCGAGGGCTTTTTCTGAATTCATGATCAAGTGCAGGCCGGCCTCGAAAATTTCGAAGCCGGCCGCAACAATCGATTTCGGATCTACCGACGATTGCCCGCGAACGAGCGCTTGCCTCCGCCACCGGATGGGCGCGGACGCTCTTCGCGAGGACGCGCTTCGCTGACACTCAGCGTGCGTCCGTTCAATTCCTTGCCGTTGAGCGCGCTGCATGGCAGCTTCCGCTTCGGCTTTTTCATTCATGGTGACGAACGCAAAGCCGCGCGATTTGCCGGTCATGCGGTCCATCATCAGCGCGACTTCGCCGACCTGGCCATGTTGTTCGAAAAGATCCTGAAGATCGTTTTCAGTGGTCTCAAGGAGAGATTACCTACGTATAGTTTCATTGTGATTTTTTGGAGCAAACTTGCGAGCTACAGAGCTGTTCCCGGGAATCGGGTTTCAAATCACCACTGAGACAAACTCACCTGACGATCTACCACGCAAAGAACAAACAGATTCAATCCAATAGACCGTTAGGTTCGTTCAATTTCCTAAAACACAACTAGTATTCCGAAAGTCTGGTATGTGTTTAGCGCTATCTGATCCTCTCGTTAACACCCTGCTTTAGCTGGGTATTAATGGCACCTGAGAGGGCGCCAACCGCTTCAGCGGTTTGTATCAGTGAAAGAAGTAAACCGCTAAAGCGGTTGTGGCGACCAGACTCGGTCATCACCCACCTCGCTGAAGCGAGTTGTTAATGAAATGGGATATGGCACAGCAACGCTACAACGATGTACGAATTTGTGCGATCAGCGCGTGACGGCGATTCGAAGATGAGTTGTTCAATTTCGCGCCGCGAACCATATTCATCCCCATGAAAGATTCCGTGGTGCGAGGACGCGTCTTGCAACTTTTGCATGAGCGGCGCGGCGAAGGTTTTCTTCCCTTCGGCGCGGCGGAACGGGCAGTGCCGGCGCCTGAAGGAATAAACAATCGCGACTGGCTTCAGGCGCTCGCTCAACTGGCCGAGTACGATCTGATCGATTGGAAGCCGATTGAAGATAAGAGTGGGATGGGGTTGTTGGGAGGCTTTGCCCGGATCAACGAACTCGGAACGCACGTTCTGAACAGCAGTGCAGCGTCGCCAATTCGAATCACTTTCGATGAACGGCGGGCGGTGGTTGGCGATCCGCAAGAAATAAAGATGCCTGGGGCAGAGGCGCAGGCGTTAAAGGATGCGTTTGAACAAGATCATCCTCGCGATCGAGCAAATCGGCGTTTCCGAGGGAGACAAAAAGGAAGCACGATCGCTGTTGTTAAAGTTGTTACAGAGTAAAGCAGGAGCGGACGCGTTGGGGGAGGGCGGCGCCCAATCGTTGATTACCAAGTATTTCGGAAGTCTTTAAGCGAAAAGAGCGTCTCGAGCGATGGGCAGAGCACCGCGGCGAAAGACTCGACCAAGAAAATGCATGCCGGCTCCTTCCGGTCATGCCGCGTTTTGCTGGGAAAATAGCATGGTAACTGCTCGACCAGTCTTAGATCGAACCCCTTCTGTCCCAACGTGAATCCATTATCGGAATTTGGCCGTTTTATCTCCGATCGTACGGAATGGATTGCCGATCGATGGAATAAAACGACCGGAGGGCAGCCTGAACTGGGGTTTTCCGGCAACAACACTCACCAACAGTTGGCCAATTTTCTGCCGACTCTTTGCCGGACCTTGGGCAAACGTCTCAAAAAAGAAGGAAAAACGCGCCGAAATGAGAAAACGCTCCTCGCGGATACGCAGCTGAAGCATCGTTGGGAACCTGGCTACGCCCTCGACGAGATCGTTCGCGGGCTTGGGCAGATCCTCGCATGTAATCTCCGTTGATTGCCTGGACGCCTTTGCCCGCGAACGACCTGAATTCGATTCTTCGGCCCGAGCTAAAGCCGAGGCTACGATTCACCAGTTTTTAGCGATCTCCTGGTGGAATCGGCGCGGCAGTTCGCGGCTGAAAAGCAAAACGAGCTTGCCGCCAGCGAGCAAAACAGTCAGTCGATCCTCGATTCGGCGCTCGATTGCATCGTCGTCATTGACGATGACGGTTGCATCCAGGAATGGAACATCGCGGCCGAGCGCCTGTTTGGTTATTCGCGTGCGCAGGCGGTGGGCAAGGAAATGGCGGAATTGATCATTCCGCCAGAATTGCGAGGCCAGACATCGCGCCGGAATGGCCCAGTTTCGCGCTACGGGCGACGGCCCGTTACTCGGCCGGCGCATCGAAGTTCCCGCTTTGCGTGTGGACGGTATCCAGGCTGGATGTGGAGCTGGCCATTACCCCTTATCAAGTAAACGGAAAAGCGATCTTTACCGCCTATGTGCGCGATATTAGCGAACGTGTGCGAAGTGAAGCCCGTCGCGCCGCGCAGTATGCCATCGCCACTCTCATCTCTGGTCAGGCGCCGCTGATCGAACTCGGTCCGAAAATTCTCAGCACCATCGCGCGGAGCGGCCGCTGGCTCTTTGCCGCGCTCTGGGTCCTTGATAAAAACGGAAAGCTTGTTTGCCATTCCACCTGGGGATCGCCTGAGCGCGATATCGACGAATTCGAATCCGAAACCAGGCGTCGCGTGTTCTCCAGCGGTGAGGGTTTGCCGGGACGCGTTCTCGTTTCACGCGCGCCGACCTGGTTACCGAATCTCGAAGCGGAGACCAACTTCCCGCGGGCGCTCTTCGCGCGGATGAGCGGACTGCAGGCCGCCTTTGTTTTTCCGTTAATGGGTTCGACCGGGATCAACGGCGTAATTGAGCTCTACAGCGACGAGGTAGTTCCGCCGGACGACGACCTTATGCGGCTTGCCGGTGCTTTGGGAATTCAAGTTGGCCTTTATCTTGAGCGCGAACGGACGGAAGAGGAGCTTCGCCGGCAGAAAGAAGCGGCTGTGATGGCCAGCCAGGCCAAAGACCGCTTCTTAGCCGCACTCAGCCACGAGCTGCGGACGCCGTTAAACCCAGTCTTGATGTGGGCTTGCTCGGCATCAGAAGACAAGAATCTCGATCCTGAATTGCAGGAGGGTTTGAAGATGATTCGCCGCAATATCGAGATGGAGGCGCGATTGATCGATGACCTGCTGGATCTAACCCGGATCGCTCGAGGCAAACTTCAGATCAATCTCCAGCCGTGTCGTGCGGATGCATTGCTCAATCACGCTCTGGAAATTGTCCGGAGCCAGTTGTTCGCGAAAAATCTGCGGCTCTCGGTTGATCTGACGGCCAGCAATCACCAGATCATGGCTGATCCTACGCGGATCGAGCAGGTTTTTGGAACCTGTTGAAAAACGCTTACAAATTCACGCCCGAAAATGGCGAGGTCGTGGTCCGTTCCTTCGATGGGGCGCGGGACCGTGTGATTTTTGAAATTAGCGACAGCGGCCGTGGAATCGACGACGGCGCTGATGCCGAAATTGTTTACCGCTTTTGAGCAGGGGACCAGAAGCGGCGAAGGTCTCGGCCTGGGCCTGGCGATCTGCAAGGCCGTCTTGGAAATGCATCAGGGAAGAATCAAGGCCGCAAACAAATCGGGCGGACAGGGCGCGGTCTTTACCGTCGAATTGAAAACGGTTCCCGCTCTAAGTGTCATCGCTCCGGTCCAGCGCAAACCCGCCGCCGTTTCGTCGCGGAAGCTAAATATTCTGATTGTCGAAGACCACGACAATACAGCGACGGTCATGAGCAAGTTGCTAAAGCGCAACGGGCACGAGGTCGTTACCGCGTCCACGGTGCGGCAGGCTTTGGAGGTATTGCGCACAACTCCGCTCGATCTTCTCGTTAGCGATCTCGGTCTTCCGGATGGCAATGGCTTTCAGGTAATGCGCGAGCTGGCGAAGATCAGCGACGCCAAGGGCATCGCGATCAGCGGTTATGGGATGGAGGAAGACTTGGAGCGCAGCAGCCGCGCTGGTTTTTCCGCGCATCTGACTAAACCGATCGACGTGCAAAAATTGCAGGAGACAATCCAGCAGGTAACAGCAGCGGCGTAGTGCAAGGTTTTCGAATTGAAATCGACTCGCGTACTGCATCAGTTGCGTCGGCAGATTGTCATCCGATGGCGGAGACGAAGGACCTCACATATACAGTGATCACGCAAAGTACTTGCGTGATCAATAGCTCGGTGAGGTCCGCTCGCGCTCGGGATGACAGCGCGTTGTTTTATGGGTGATCAACTCAACCCGCATCGTCCGTCATCCCGACTCGCGGAGACGAGGAGGGACCTCGCCTATGCGGGCGAGTTACACAAAGTAGCTCGTGTGATCACCAGTAGCTAGGCGAGGCCCCTCGCTTGCGCTCGGGATGACAAGCCTTCTTCGCGCTCCGAGATGATGTGCGAGCAGCCGTCAGCGCTTAGAACGCGTCAGATGCCGCGGGCGCTCACCCACTGAACGGCGTAACGCGCAACCTGCCGCGCGTTCTCGAGCCTTAGCTTCTCTTTGATGTGACTCCGATGTGTTTCAACTGTCTTTGGGCTGAGGTGCAATGTTTTGGCAATTGCTTTCACTTCTTCGCCTTTGCCGATGCGCTTCGAGAACTTCCAGCTCGCGATCAGTTAAGTCGTCCGTTGGATCTGCCCCCGGTTCTCGTTTCGTTAGAACAACATTGGAAATCACTTCACTGGCCATTGAGGGGCTGAGATAGACGCGGCCGTCGAGGACTTCGCGCAGGGCAATGAGGACGCTGCCCAGCGCATCCTGTTTGGTGACGTAACCCGTTAGCGCCGGCGCGAAGGGAGCGCACGGCGTAAGTCGGTTCGTCGTGCATCGACAGGACCAGAATCGGCATTTTGGGAAATTCCACGCGCAGCGATTTTGTTAATTCGATTCCGCTTGGCCCTTTCAAGCCAAGATCGACGATCGTCAGTTTCGGCCGCACTTTACGCACCAGCGCGATCGCTTCGGGCGCGCTGCTCGCTTCGCCGCAGATGGAGTAGCCGTCATCAGAGTTGATCAGCTGCGCAAGTCCGTGACGAAAGAGAGGATGATCATCGACGATCAGAATGGGGATCGCTTGGGGCAAATCCGATTTCGGATTATCGACAACACCGCTGGAAAACGAATCCGGGGCGATGGCCTCGGATGCAGGCGCGGCGGCGAGGGATTGAGCCTTTGCGCGATTTGCGTTTCCCTTGTCTCCCGGCGCGCGCTGTCGATTTCATTTCCGTATAACAAGAGACGCGTGTTCCATGCGGCTTTACCTGCTTGATCTCCAGCCGCGCCCCAATGGACCGGGCGCGGTATTCCATGATATGAAAGCCCATCCCCGATCCAGCGGGGGAATCGGCTGGAATTCCGACGCCGTCGTCGATCACACTCAGCTCGATTCCTTTGCCCGAACGTCTCATCCGCACGATAATTTCGCGCGCGCGGGCATGTTTGTTCGCATTGATTACGGCTTCGCGCGCGATCCGGTAGAGATGCAGAGCCGCGGTCGAGTCCGGGACGGAAATTTCTTCGTCGGCTTCCAGGCGGCACGGCACGAGCCAATGCCGCTGCTTGACCAATGCTGCCAGCGCCGTAACTAACCCGGGCGGTTCCATTTCCACCGGATGCAAGCCTCGGGCAATGGTGCGCGCTTCGGTCACCCCGTCATTGATTAGCTCCGCGATTTTATCAATGTGCGCCACTTCGATGACTCGATGCTTTTTGAGCCGCAGTGCGACCGAGGCGTGCCATGAACGCGACTGGCGAGTAAGATGCTGGCACAGGCTATCGTGCAATTCCGACCGAGGCGGCGTTGTTCGCGGTCACTGATGGCGAGGATTTCGCCTTCCAGTCCGCGGGCGCGGTCTTCCAGGATGGCTTGAGCTTTTCTTTGGTCGCCGATGTCGAGAACAACCGAGACGGCCGATTGGGTTTGCCTTCGACGTCGCGCAATGGCGACGCGCTCTCACACTGACCCACAGGCTGGACCCATCTTTGCGACGATAACGTTTTTCGAGCTGAGTACGGTTCGGCTTTCCTGACGATCCGGTGAAAAAGTCGCTTGCTCTCTGCGAGGTCTCCGGGATGTGTGATCTCGAAAATGGTTTTGCCGACGAGCTCCGCGCTCTTTGTAGCCCAGCATTGAACAGAATTTTTCGTTCGCGAAAATGATGTGACCTGCCAAATCAGTGCCGGCTATTCCGGCGGTGCTTTGGTGAATGACCGCGCGAGAACGTTCCTCCGATTCGCGCAATGCGTTTTCCGTGCGTTTGCGCACGGTGATGTCGTGCAGGCAGTTAATCGCTCCGATTATTTTTCCCTGCCCGCCTCTCAACGCCGTCGGGCTAACAAGAACATTTTCGGCGGGCGCCGCTCGATTGCTCGACTAATATTTCCAAATCAGTCGCGGTTAATTTTTCCCCACGCAGGGCTCGCGCCATTGGGCACTTGTGGTGCGGCATCGGCCGGCCATCCGGATAGAAAATCTTGAATGAACCGCAAAACTTCTCGCTTGGGTCATTCCTTTTCGGTTCGCGTCCCCACAGCTCCACGGCGTGCTGGTTGTATCATTGAATCAGGCCTTCGGCATCGCAGGTATAAACGGCGACCGGCACCAGATCGAACAGGGTGCGATAACGCTTCTCCGACTGGCGGATCGCTTCGTCTGCCCGCTTCCGCTCGGTAAGATCGATAATCGCGGTTTGATAAAGCAGCCGCGCCGTCGCGCATCGACGAAGTCATGCGGGAACTGGCTAAATGGGCGAGGATGATTTCGCCGTTTCGTTTTTTCAGGTGCAGTTCTGTTTCGACCCGGCTTTCCGATGAGCGGCAGCGGAGGAGATGATTTAAAAAAAGAGCGGAGTCTTCTTTTATGATGTAGAGCGCAAATGGCCTGCCGATTAGTCGATCGCGCGAGCCGCCGAGAAGTCGTGCGGCGGCGACGTTGATCTCTTCAATGTGACCGACGCGGTCGAAACTAACATAGCCGATCGGCGCAAAATCGAAAAGATCGACATAACGTTGTATGGCCGCTTCCAATTCCGTCTTCAGGATGCTTGAAGACGGGCGCATTAGCCGACTGCCTGATCGCGCCATTCTTTCTTACCGCCCCGTTACCTAAGAAATCTTCGACCTCACGGGTCCTTCCCTTCATTTTCTTCATATCCGCCCGAATTACTTCGCGGGCGGCTTACCCAGCCGATGTCCGAGGTCTGCGATGGCTGCGCTTTTAATTTGCGTTTTGATCTCCGGGTTGCGCGCTTCATGGAAGATAATTCCTTTTGCCGGGAAACGTTACCACAAATGTTAAATCACGCAGTCCGAAGGTCACTTCGACGGAGTCTCGCCGTGCTATCCGATTGGGGCGTATTTCGCTGCTGGCGATCGCGCGCGGCTTAGCGGATCTTCGTTCGCACCTCGGCCATGCAAGCACGCACTGCGAGTCACAATAAGAAGAACATCGCGTAAATGGGCGACCTTCGCGGAGGTGAAGAAAACGCGCCTTCCGTTCCAGCCAACGGCGGAACGGAAAGACGCGTTTAGTTAGAAGATTAACGATTTAATCTTCGTCGAGGACAACTCGATCAACCAGCATGCTGTCGCCTTCACCGGCGTAATGAACACGCACCGGCACCCCGACTTTTACTCTGGTGCGAACGGTTGCTTCATCGAGCTCTTTGCCGCTCGCTGGTCACGTAAACGACCTTTTTCCAAAGCGGTAATGTTTTGGACCCGCTGTCTCTTTCAGCACAATGGTGCTGCCGGGAGTGAACTCAGTGATGGTTCCAGTTCCCTCGGTCGTAGTCGTGGTGGTAGTCGTTTGTGATGACCTGCGCCCACGCCAATGGGGCTGCCAACGCCAACGCCATGCTTAATATAACTTCTCTTCATATTTCCCTTTCTCGTTCCTAACTTGCCTACGCCCAACCGATCGAATCTCCCGCACCACCAATCCGTTATCCGTTTTACGGGGTAAGTATGATCGGCGTTTGCCGGATAGACGCCTCGGTCTGACAGACGCGGGCTTTCACAGTATCAGACGAACGAGCGCGCGCCTGGATATTCAGCACGAATGGGGAAATGTACGACTTGCGAAACCATAGCGATCGGTTCAGAGATTTCTCACGGACAACTTCGACGTCCGTTCGGTTTCGCTTCGAATGCGCGCAGATATTGCAGATCGAACGCCCGAAGAGCGTTTTCGACTGGTGTTGCCGATACCGACAATTCCATTTTCAAGGCTGTGTCCAAGCAAAACGATGAACGTGCCTCGACGGCGGCTCAGTTGCGGTCGGCGGACCGCGCTCGGGCTGCGCGGGTGGAGAGTGCAATAGCGCTCCATTCGATCTTTCATCCACGGATCGGAGTGCCGGATACTGCGCGCCAATTGTTGCCTGCTCATCCAATCAGGTAACGCGCATCGCAAAATATTGGATGCCACCTCGCGCTCCAAGCGCCCGACGAAGAAAGTTATTCACTTATTGGATCAGGATTTTCCTGACCTCGCAATCGTCATCCAGTCCGATTGCCGGCGACTAAACGCTGTTCGAACATGGAGGCACGATGAATTGGCCCCGACAGCACACGGATGATCGATTAAATATTCTGCGCGTTCACGACCATTTTCGTGAATGGCGCTCACTCGATGACCAGCGCGTTTGCGCCGTATGCGGCGGAACCTTTTCCGGTCACGAGGTAGAGATTTCGCAGAGTGGCGAGGAATTTAAACTGAATTGTCCCACCAGAGACTGTCCCTCAAGAGTTCATCAATGGGTCTATCCGGAGAAGCATCATCTCTCCTACACCAACTCGGAAAATTGGTGGCGAGCGCTGAGCTCAAACGATGGATCGGAGTCAGCCCCATCCTCCCCCGCAGTGCCAACAAGATATGATTGAACCAACTCAAGACGTTAGAAGTTTTAGCGCGGCTACAGATGAGGCGCTGATGGGTGCGATAACAGATCGCGAACGAAAATGCCCTCGAAGCGTTGTATCAACGGCATGGCGAAACCCTGCGTTCGATCATTGAAAGTGTGATCCACGAGCAAGCCGAAGCGGAGGACGTCTTGCAGGAGACGTTGTTGCAGATCTGGAAGCAGGCGCAAAACTACGCCCGCGGGTCGGCAAGCCGCTGGGCTGGCTGACGACTATTACGCGGCGACGGGCGATTGATCGGCTGCGCCGGCGGCAAGCCTACATCCGAGTGAAGGATCGCTATCAGGAGCAGATAAATGAACTGCCCGGAGGCGCGAGCACGACGGTGGATGGCGACGAGGAAATGGAACGGGCTGATCTACGTCGTTATCTGCGGGAGCAGATGTCGGCGTTGCCGGAGATTTCAGCGCCAGGCACTGGAGCTTTCGTTTTTAACGGAATGAGTCATCGCGAGATCGCAGCCAGCACCAAAAACCCGCTCGGAACGGTGAAGACGCGTCTCGAACTCGGACTGCAAAAACTGCACGCCTGGCTGAAGCCGGTGCAACACAAAGATTTGATGGTGGGAAACAGATCGGCGTGGATAAGGATGTGCCGGGACCTTGAACGGGCTGTGCGGGAAAACGTCGGGGTCCTGGCCTCCTTTGAGTTCATCGAACCTGCGCCATCTCTGAGGCGTGTCGCCTCCTGCGAAGATTTGCGGACTTTCAACGCGGTTGCATGCGTCCGGATTACGGTCTTTGCGAGATTGAGCCAGCTCACTGCACGTGAGCTAGATTCATATCATGGAAAAACCTCAGATCACTGCCTACCTCAAAACGTATTGCGGCTGGAGCGCCGGCGTTCGTGCAGTTCTTAATCAAATACAATCTGCCCTACACAGGAAAAGGACATCATCGCCAACCCGGCTTTTCGCTGGAAATGGAGACGAAAAGCGGTCAGCCGCTTTCGCCCTGCGTCGAAATCAACGGAAAAATGCTGGCCGATGTCAGCGGCGAAGAAGTCGAGCAGTATCTAATCGAAAACGGATTGGTAAAGCCGAGCGAGGCGGTCACCGATGTTCCTCTGAACGCGCCCTGCGCGACGGAGCAACACGAGAGCAACGTCCAGGTGAATTTCTAGTCTCGGGAGCATAGACGCCGGCCTGTAGCGCTCGCGCCGACTGCGCGGTAGCATCTCGCGAGCGCAGTTCGAGGCGATCTCCGTGAATTACGCTGAAGGGTTCGCGGCGACGATCCCTCGACTCGCGTTCGTGCACGGATGACTCTGTGCATTTCGAGAAGCATTTTTATCCGCGAAATCTATTGCTAAATTGTCAAAGCTCTTGCGATGAAACTTTTCAGGAGAAAATCCTCCGGCAACGGCAAGAAGAAATCGAGCCGGCTCTGGCGATGGGGCTGGAAGATTTCTCTCGTTACCCTCGTTGGCGGCGGTGCGCTTGGCGTTTTGATCTTCTACTCTGCCTGGGCGCACACCTTCGACATGAAGAAGGTCGGCGAAATGCCGGAACGCAATACCGTTCTCGATGTTGATCGGAAAGATTTATAGCCGGCTGGCGGGATCGAACCGGCTCATTGTTTCGCTTGAATGAAGTCGCGCCCGCATTTCATCGATGCGCTGCTGGCGCGCGAAGACACGCGCTTTTTTCAACATAACGGAATCGATTTCTATGGGGTCGGCCGCGCGCTGGTGCCGCGATTTGATGAGCGGCTCAGCCAAGGAAGGCGCGAGCAGCATTACTCAGCAGCTTGCACGCAATTCGCTTCCGCTCGGCGGACGCACCATCAATCGGAAGTTGCTCGAAGCGATGGTGGCGTTGCGGATCGAGCACGAGTTCACCAAGCAGCAAATTCTCGAGCTTTATATCAACCGCATTTACTTTGGTGCCGGCTGTTACGGAGTGGAGACCGCATCCCAGGCTTACTTCGGAAAGAGCGCCTCGAAGTTAAATCTGTCCGAAGCCGCTGTGCTGGCGGGTTTGATTCGGAGTCCGAATCGGTTTTCGCCGTTGCGCAATCCTGATGGCGCGGCGCTTCAGCGCGACGCCGTGCTCGATCGGATGGTGGAATTGAAAAAGATTTCGATCGCTCAGGCGCAACAGGCGAAATCGTCGCACATCAATCCCCATCCGAAAAAGATGCCGATGATCCAGGAAAATTACGCGATGGATGCGGTGCAGCGCGATTTGAATGTGTTGCTGACGCAGGACCAGATCGATCAGGGCGGCCTCTACATTTACACTACGCTGGACCCGGCAGTGCAGAACGCTGCCACCCAGGCGTTGGAATCGACCCTAACGAGAATTGAGCACCAATCGAATTTTCATCATCCAGTAAAGGCGAACTATCATCCGCCGGAAGATGGCGAAGATAGCTCGATGCCATATCTGGAAGGCGCGGTGGTGGTGATCGATAATGCCAGCGGCGGTATTCGCGCGCCTCGTCGGCGGCCGGGACTACTCTCAAAGCAAATTCAATCGCGCGCTTCCGCCGGCCAATCGTCAGATCGGCTCATCGTTCAAACCGTTTGTTTATACTCTCGCCTTTACCAATGGCCTGCTCCCGGGCGCAGCGATCAGCGACGGCCCCATTCAGCCCGGCGAAATCGAAGGCGCGGGCAATTGGGCGCCGGAAATTCCGACGGCACCTACGGCGGGATTCAACCCGCCTCCTACGGCCTGATTCATTCGCGCAACACCATGAGCGTGCGCGTCGGGCAATTCGCCGGACTCGATCAGGTGCAAAAGATCGCAACCGACGTTAAACCTGAACGACAAAGCTCCGCACGGCCCCGCCATCTATATCGGATCCTTTGAAACGAATTTAAAGGATCTGACTACCGCCTATAGCGCTTTTCCAAACGCCGGGGTTCGCAAACAAAGTTATATCATCGAGCGCATTGATGATCAGAATCATCAGCCGATTTATCGCGCCGCTCATCTTTCCGCCCCGGCGCTTGATCCGAGCGCGGCCTGGATGACTTCGCAGTTGATGGAAGAAGTGCTGACGCATGGGACGGCGGCCAGTGCGCGTTCGCTGGGTTCAAGCTTCCGGCCGCCGGCAAAACCGGAACGACTAACGATTATAAGGACGCGTGGTTCGTCGGCTATACCAGCACGTTGACTTGTGGGGTTTGGGTTGGGTTCGATCAACCGACTACGATCATTCCACGTGGCTACGGCGCGGCCCTGGCCTTGCCGGTCTGGGTGCAGGTGATGAATAAATCGGCCGCGCGTTACCCGGCCAAGGCGCTCGAGCCGACGATGCCGATGGCGCGGGTAACCGTTTGCGCGACTTCGAACGCGCTGGCCACGACCGGGTGCCAAATGTCGGGCACCGCTTACGAAATTGTTTTGCCCGCTGATAAAGTGCCGATCTCAGGCCTGCCCCGTCCATGGCGGCGAACCCGACGGAATTTGCGCAGCGCGTCGAGTCCATTCCGAAGGCGATCCCGAAACTTTTTCAATCATTCCGTAAATTTTTCGGCGGCAACGATAATCTCTCGGCATCTTGCCGAGTGCAGATGAGATTTGGAGGCCGGGCTGTCCAATTAGAATGAATTGCGAGTGCGTTTCTGTGCAGCGCCATTAGACGATCGGCGGCCGCCCTGCAAGCTGCCCGTGTGCTGGCCGGTAAATTCGCGGGATAAAGTTTTGCCGAGGCCATTGCGTTTTTCGAACACGCGCGGGACGGTTTAATTTCAACGACAACACTTTTCTGCCTATCTTTGTATTGCCTTAATTGAGATGTTGATAAAGTAGAGGCGCTGGCGCAGGCGACAGGTGGTTTGTCGCGCAAACATGTGTTAGCGGGCTGGCTGGTGGGGAAACTATCATTTTGGCTTTGAAACCGCCGAGTGAATCGCATCGAAGTATTAATGATCCAATTATGGAAGTATCAAGGCGCTAATGCTATGCTCTCTCATGGTGCATCGCTCGCCGTTTTCGTCGCGTTTTCCTTGTTTTCCTTCTCGTCCTGAGCGGATCCGTTAGCGCCGTCGCGCTGCAGCTCCCAACGCCCACACCTACACCCACGCCCGGGCAGCTCGACACCACTTTCGTCCCCGCGCCCTGGGACAAACGACGCAGTGAATGTCGTCATTCCCCAGCCCGACGGGAAAGTGATTGCCGCTGGCACGGTTCACGTTCGCCAACAATATCGCTGCGCAATCGGATCGCACGCTTCAACTTCAATGGCTCGCTCGACACCAGCTTCGATCCTGGCACAGGCGCGGATGGCGGAAATTACCGCCGCCGTTCTTCAACCCGATGGCACGCATCGTCGTGGCCGGGCCGTTCACCAGCTTCAATGGGTTCACCCACAATGGCATTTGCCGGCTGAATGCGAATGGCAGTGTCGATCAGACATTCGGACTCGGTAGCGGGATCGACAACGCCGCGCGCTCGCGCTCGCGTTGCAAAGCGATGGCCGCATCATTGTCGGCGGGCAATTTTCCCAGGTCGATCTGACGCCAGCGATTCAATCTCGCCCGGCTTAACACTAACGGCAGCGTTGACCTGAGTTTTGATCCCGTCAACGGACCGAGCGGCGACGTTAACGCGATCGTCATTCAACCGGATGGTCGCGATTGTCATTGGCGGCACCTTTATCGGCTACAATGGTTTTGCCCGTGGCGGAGTGGCGCGGGTGCTGGCGAATGGCGCGCTCGATCCTTCATTCGATTCCGGAGTGTCGGCACTGGTGGAAACGTTTTCGCGCTGGCATTGCAACATAACGGCCAGATCGTTCTCGGCGGTCGCTTCGTTCAGTGCGCCAGGACCAATCGCACCTTTATTGCCCGCGTCTTTCGGGGACAGGCTCGCTCGATTTCGGATTTAATCCTGTGCCCGACGATTGGGTTCAATCGCTTGCGCGTTGAACCCGACGATCGCATTCTGGTCGGCGGCTTCTTCACCTGGCATAAACGGAGTTGGGCGTAATCGCATCGCGCTGGCTTGAACTACGAATGGGTCCGTCGATCTGACCTTTGATCCGGGAGCTCGGGTGCGTCGGCTCGCTAACGAATGACGCACACCCAGGTGCGCAGCATCGCGCTGCAACAGTTCGGTCGCATTTTGGCTGGAGGCGTATCTTTACCAGCTACGACAATTCAACTGCGTGATCAATATCGTCCGTCTTGTTCGATGGCGCGGCGTCGTTTCAAAATCTCTCTGCCCGTGCGCACGTCTTTACTGGCGAACGGATCCTGATCGCCGGTGTTCATTATCGAAGGGTCGGAGAACAAGACTGGTCTCTGATCGCGAGGTCTGGGGCCGTCGCTGGCTTCGGCTTTGGCGTTCCCGCTCCCCTGGCCAATCCTGACGCTTTCCTTGTTCGATCACACCGGCTACCGCTGCGTCGCGAGCTAACGATAATTGGAAAGACACCCAACAAGCCGACAAATCCAGGCGACGGGGCTGGCCCCGCTCGAATGATCTCCGAAGCCGGCGATTCTGGCCACTCTTTCACCCGGCGCCTACACTCGCTTTTCTCCAGGGCAAGGCCGCGACTACCGGCATCGCGACTGGCGGAAGTCTACGATGTTGATCCGAGTGTGAACGCGCAGCCGACAAACCTGAGCGCGCGTGCGATTTGTCGGGACCGGCAACGACGTGCTGATCGGAGGCACCATCGTCGGCGGCAACGCCACGGGAAGTCATGCAGCGGGTCCTCGTATGCGCGCGCTCGGCCCATCGCTCGCGCAGCGCTGGAGTCGCGAGTCCACTGGCGAATCCGACGCTCTCATTGCGCGATGCCAACGGAAACGTCATCGCCAATAACGACAACTGGAAGGATTCACAACAGGCGGACATTGCGGCGACTGGCAAAGGCACCGCCGAACACGATAATGAGTCGGCCATCCTCGCGCCTGCTTGCGCCCGGGAAACTACACCGCCATCGTGGCGGGGAAAACGGAACCACGGGCGTTGGCCTGATCGAGCCTTTATAGCTTGCCCTGACCGACCACAAGCTTTCTGCTCGCCGTTTTCCTCGGGAAGTACTGGAGGACCGGAGGCGACCCCGCAGCAGGAAGTAACTAGGCCGCGCGGTGTAATGGCGCCCGAAGTTCTTCCTACTGTCGCCTCATCGGCATAAGTGTCGCAGATGGGCTGGATGGTTGCTCCTCAGCATCCTTGATGACGCGCATCCGTGCTGCCTTCGTCTTGCGCTTGTTTCCATGCCGTAATTGACCTGGCGGTATCGATGGCGTTGGCGAAGCGGTCGGTGCCAGGTGCCGGACGCTGGCATCAGGTGTTGCGTTGGTGTTATTGTGGGCGTTGGAGTCGGTGTCGGAACTGGCGTAGCTGTCGGCGACGGCAGCGTCGCGCAGTGGGAGTAGGTAGGGTAGGAGTAGGCGTTGCCGTTGGTGAAGGCTGGCGTCATTATCGGCGTCGCGCTGTCGGTGATGGCGTGAGCGAGGTGGAATTACGATTGGAATCGGAGTCGGAGTAGGGGGTGGGGACGGGAGTAGGGTAGGTGTTGGCGTCGGTGTCGGAGGTCGGAGTAGGCGTTGGTGTTGCTGGGGGTTTGCTGTCGGAGTTGCAGTTGGGGTCGCGCTTGGGGTTGGCGTTGCGCGGCGTAGAGCGTCGGTGTCGCGCTGGGCGTTAATTGGCCAAAGGGGTGGCGCTGGGGTGGGTAAGGTGAGCTAAGGGTGGGCGTTGAGTCGGAGTTGAGTTGGCGTTGGGGTTGGCGTTACACTCGGCGTAGGCGTCGGTGTCGCGCTGGGCGTTATTGGTGCGCTGGGAGTACGCGCTGGGAATAGGGTTGGGGTCGGGGTGGGTGTTGGGTCGGAGTTGGTGAAGGACTGGGGCTGGGCGTGGGCGTTGGCGTGGGGTGACACCAGGGTAGAACTCATCACTTCGTTGGAATAGTGCTTTCCAGGGGCTCTCTGTAGGCGACCACTGCGCGAAATGAGTCGTGCTGCCGCTCGGCGGCTGAGACCGTTACTGACGTTCCGGTGCCGAGGACATCCACATGCTGGCTGTAATTCCAGAGCTTCCTCCATAATGAACTCGATAGCCATCTATGTCTGGACTCGAGGGGGCTGGCCTGCCCGACAGTGCCAATCCTGAGCGGTCGTGGTTGCGGAAATCACTCCGGTAGCTGTCGACGTTTGGGTAGTCAACGTCGTTCTTGTCGCGGCCCCTACGTCCTGAAGGAAGAGTCCGCTGTTGAGCAACAGCGCCGCGGCGCAGACGGCACGGAACGAAATCGTGTATAACTATGGAAGTTATGGTTAATACCGTAATGTCAAGCACGGACCGTGCCTGGACCGATTTCGAGATTAGTCCAGCCCGCAACGCATCCAAAGGCTCTGCTTTAACGGCAAGCGGGTGGAGAATCGAACCCTCGCTCTAGCCTCGGTGAGAGTCTTTTAGCGGAGCCTGGGGCGCATGAAGAGACCAACCGAAAGGTGGCCTTGTCGTTCATAATTGCGCGCCACGCCCGCGACGCCACATGTGCACCAGCAGCTTCCTGGTCGAGTGCATTCCTTTTGCGCCTGCAACTCCGATTACGCCTGTCGTGTGCGAACATATTTGCGTTTATTTTGGTCGGTCGCGGTAGCTGGGTTTACGAGCTTGTCTCGAAAGCTGTGCGCAGCGCGTAACTAATGGCGCGACCACGCGGCTGGTCTGAAAAGTGCGGGTGAAGCCCTTGCCTCGCCGTTTAGTGCTTTGACAGCCCAACCGCGAAGATAATTGTGTTCATATCGCCGGATCAGTACTTGCGATTCATTCAAACACTACCGACTCTGGAGTTAAGGCAGCTTCACTGAATATCTCGCTCAGCACGGGGTGAAAAAGATTTGCAGCCAGAGCGGTTTGAACAAATGCCATGCGCAGGACGTCCTGGTGTTTGTCACCGACGGTGATGTCGTCAAGGAAAACTCCTTCCAGCTCGAAACCAAACCGGCTGTTGAGATTGATATTGCGCATGTTGACGTCGCGCAGTGGATGTAAACCTTGTTTAGGTTCCGGATCATGAAAGCATAATAAAGGAAGCCGAACGTCGCGCGTTTCCCGATGCCTTTGCCCTGCAACCCGGACTCGCCCACCAGCTTTTTCATCTCGAGTTTGCCTGCCGTCAGGTCGATGTTCTCACCGCCGACGACTCCTACCAGCCGGTCATCGTAGTAGATGCCGAAATATTCCCGTGTCGGATGGGTGAAATACTTTTCGCAGCTCGCTTTGCTTTTCCGGAAATCGCTGGCACGAAGCTTTCGCGGACAGCCGGAACTTTTAGCCAGCACGACGACCTTGCTGACGTCCGGCAGTTGTAGCGGACGAAGCGTCACGGTGCTGGATGGCGAGTTGTTTGCGGTCCGCCCATTCATCCTTCACAGACGCTAAGCGTAAAGACTCCGTTGTAATACTCCACCCCTTCGGTGAGGTCTCTTTTCCTTCGCCAGGAGATTGTCGAGCAGGTGCGAAGCCACCTGGATGATCTCGTGTTTGCCACGCCGTAGTTCGTGAGTTCGTTGTAAAAGCCTTTCGCGACTAGTTTCAGCATCTGATCGCGCTGCTTCTTGCCGGCGATTTCTTTGTCGCTTAATTCGTCCATCCTGCCGCTGGCCACACTATTGCAAATTCGGACCTGAAATCTAGTTAGTCCCGCTCATTTTCATTTCTGACTGTGACAATGCCTATTCGCCGATCCAGTTCGCGTAACAAATGAGGGGGGATTCAAGAAAACCACAATTGCTAACGCGGCTTCATTCGTCCCTGGACGTTCCATACCCAAGAGAATGGCGCCATCAGCGTCTCTCTCCAGCGAAAGAAATGCTGTCAACAAATCATCGGCCCCTTAACGGTGAATCGTTTTCCATCGCGGTATGCATCGACGATCAAGGCCAGCCGTCGCGTGTGACCACACTGCAATATCTATAAAAGCAATCTGGCCGGGCCCGCTTTCGCCAGCGCGCCAATCGGTCTGGAGTCGCTTCGAAGCTGGTGCCTCACGGTGAGATAGCAGCGTAACGTCGCTTCGATCTGTCGTCGCCCCCACAGGCACCTTTGAAGATGATTATTTCGGCCACTTTCCCGTAGAAAAGTCTGCGGGTTCACTACGGTGAAACCGCCCAGCTCGAGAACATATTCCTCACTCGGGTGAGATGGGAAACTGTCAGCGAAATTAATCGAATCACCCGGAATACCGTTTGCCGAAATCGAAAATTGACCGTTTGGACCTTCGGTGCGTTGAGCGGTGATCAAGGCCCACTCCTGACGGCGGTGTGATTGAGGGTTGTGTCGGAAATCGCTCTCGTTTGGGGCGGGCCGCCCTGCTGAGGAGCATGAGACAACTCGCGCGCTCGAACTGTTCGCGAACCCATCCCATGCCAGGAAGAATGCTGGAGCCGCGTTACCTCGCGTCTCCTACACGAAACAAGCGTCAGAACGCTTCGTTGATTGTAGGGTGGGTAACAAGGGATATTCGGTCGGAAAGGGGCGAATACGGTGAAGCCATTGTTGTCGAAGAAAAATTCCAGTCATGACCTGCGCCGAAAGCAAAGCGTGCCACTGGCGCCGCGCCGTCGTTCTTCTGTTTTGCTATGCGGATAGTAAAGCGTGCCTCGGTGAACCAAACTCAAAAGCCCGTACGGACCATTGTCTGGCTTCGCTGCAACCATGCGATAAGGCCCGCACTCCACCACATCGCGTGGTCAGCAAACCATTGCTGTGACAAATGGCGGCGGAGTTGCGAGCCAAAAGTGCAGCCCCGGTACCGATGAAGGAGGACGCGCCTGCTCCGCCGGCTTAAGGATCTGTGAGTGGGCGCCAGGATCCCGCGCGACTGGCGTTCGAAGCCGTCGACTGTGGTCCTCAAGCGTTCGCGTAGCGACGTAGCGACAATCCGCCGTTTCAACAGAAGAGCTCGCCGTGGCCTGAATGTGCGCGCGGCGTCGAGCGCAACTAACATACGCCGGTGCCCGCATCAATGTTTCGCTGCGCTACAACCGCGACGTGCTTGCGGCCCCGGAGAGCATATCCTTTCGGAAATACAGTTGCAGTCTAAACCCAGCCACGCGTGAGCTGGGAAGGTGCGGGAGTCAAAGCATAAGTCTTCATAGCGGACGATGGCGATCTGCTCAGGGCATTGTTGTTGGAATTGCAGCGCGTATTCATTGCGTCTGCGCCAGCCACGGATGTGGGCGGGTTGATCGATCTCGTCAGGGGCGAGCCATCTCTCGCGACGCATGGAATCGAAAACGTTGACCGGATCGCGGTAAATCCACGACGAAGCGCAATGGGTACGAGCCGATACTCCTGTGCCAGCTCCGCCAGGCTGCGCGTGCCGGTTTCGGTAATTGGCTTGAGTAGGATGCGCCCCGGGGCACGCTCGATCAAAGCGGCAAGCTCGCTCAAGCGGTCGCAACAGAAAGTTGCAATAAAAGCGCTGTCGATGTCCTCTGGGAACGCGCTCAACGTTCGGTCCGTTGCCAATGAATCTGAGAACATATCGTCCCTGACCGCTGCGCGCCCATCACCATGATCAATTCGTGCGCTCTGGTCGGCACGTTCATTGCGCAAGACATGCGCCAAACAAGAATGCGGACGCTCTCATTCAACCGATTGGGCTCCCGGGAGCAAGATGTCCCGGCCCATGTAGGTCTTAATTGGGCGCCTTTTGACACGATCGCGACCATTTGTCGAGACTAAATCCTACACTTCGGATAGCAAAAACCCTACAGCTGCAGCGTCGCCTCCAACTGAAACGCGTTCAGCAGCTCATCCGCCTCCGGCGCTCCTCACCGCTATTGGCTAGTTGGGCCAGATCTCTTGTCGCTTACAGACCAATTGAGCCGTCAGGGAATCAGCACCGTCTGGACAGCCGCGTAGATGAACGGCACCCCAGCACGCCATACTCCAGTACGCTTGAACTTGTTGCCGTCGTGGAAGCACTTTGCAGTATTCGTGGTGACATTATGTTCGACCCGCGTCCGCGCTGCAGCCGAGGAGATAGGTAAATCCGTTCTGCAGAAGAAACGTTGTCCCCAGAGCGGGGAGTTCTGAAGTTTTTCTGAAAAAGAACACTCGGCACATTAGCAAAGGCGTTGGACCCCGCATCCAGGAACTAAACACGTGTCGAGCACGGGATTTTCCTGCCAGCGCACCAGCGAAAGCAATCCGTTGATAGGGCTCTGCTCCCGCGGCAGTTAACAGACTACTCAGCGCGCGGGGATTTCCGGCGATGAGATCGGGCCAGAAGTTCCTTTGTAGGTGCGATACGTGACCGCACAATCACCGTCCGGCTCGAACCGCACATAACTCAGGGTATTCTGTGGAAGAATGCCGATGCCCGCCTCCCCAATCTCGCCGCGCTCGGTCGTTTCGCCCCGCGAAGCTGGAACACCGCGCCGGTCGGTGCTCGCGGACGACAGGTGCCCGGTATATTCACGCGAGACGGTACAAATGATCGGCTGGCGGTTTTGGGAAGCGAACGAGCGCTGATTGCCTGGGACATACAGTGCATTTGGCCAGCTGAGGCCAGGCGGAACCTTGTTGAGTCGAACAGCGGCGCTCCACCTCGATAGTCGCTCCACCGATCTCTGACTGGAACTTCGCGGCGATTTCGCTGTGAACGTGGCCGTGCTGACCTGCTTGTCGAACTTCAGCGCAAGGCGTTGTGCGCCTCTGACATCGCCGACGGAATCGTCTACCGGCGCGTTATTGACGCGCGATGTGCGGTGCGTCGCAGCTTCGTGGTTTTGCGCATGGCGCCCATTATTGCAGCGGCATCAGTTTATCAGGATGTCGTTGGTGCCAGGTGTTAGCCTGATCCCTCTGAACGCTTCCGTTGGTGGAACCGAATTGCGCGGCGAGATTATTGTGTGAAACAGCCTCACGGGATCGTCGCTTCCTACAGGTGCGGAAACGCGCTCAGCAGCTCGTCAGCACCGGCCAACACCGGCACCGGTTATAGTGCGCTTTGCCTCGCCGTTTAGTGCCCAACCGCAACCGCGAAAATAATTGTGTTCATACCGCGCTGGATCAGGTGCTCGCGATTCATTGGTGATCCTTTGAGCGCGTTCTGGGCCGTCGCATCGGAGTTAGCCCTTTGGTGCTATCGCGTCTCGCCAGCGAAGAAATAGTTTAGCGGGT